>Ga0102832_1002707_pt1 | contig 10335 bp, 11 predicted proteins | sample EBPBio282013_DNA_FD_88942 | JGI IMG/M metagenome (GOLD analysis project Ga0102832, IMG submission 88942) | Wastewater treatment Type I Accumulibacter community from EBPR Bioreactor in Madison, WI, USA - Reactor 2_5/28/2013_ DNA (Illumina Assembly) | ecosystem: Engineered > Bioreactor > EBPR >... | reverse complement strand
CGACCCGTCCCGCACAGGAGGTGACCGCCCGGGACCGGGTGGAGGTCGCCGGCGCCGACCACTACGTCTCCCGCGCCGCCCACAAGCTCGCCGGTGCGCTGGCCGCCTCCGGCGTGGTCGTCGGTGACCGCGTGCTGGACGCCGGCGCGTCGACCGGCGGGTTCACCCAGGTCCTCCTCGAGGCCGGCGCCCGCACCGTGTACGCCGTGGACGTGGGCCACGACCAGCTGGTGCCGAACCTGCGCGCGGACCCCCGCGTGGTGGTCCGGGAGCGGCTCAACCTGCGCGACCTCACCCTCGACCACCTGGACGGTCGCCCGGTCGACCTCGTCGTCGGCGACGTCTCGTTCATCTCGCTGCGGCTGCTGCTGGAGCCGCTGTTCGGCGTGCTCGGAGAGCGCGGCGAGGCGCTGCTGCTGGTGAAGCCCCAGTTCGAGGCCGGCCGTGCCGGCCGTGTCGGACGTCGTGGCCGAGGCCGCGCGGCTCGGGCGCCGGCTGGCCTGGCGCGGGGAGAGCGGACTGCCGGGGGAGGCGGGGAACGTCGAGTACTTCGTCCATCTCGTCGGCGCCCGGCCGGATGGGGGTGGCGCGGGTTAGGGTGGGCGCGTGAACTCCCAGAGCCGGCGGGTCGCCGTCACCCTCCACCCCCTGCGTCCCGCCGCGCTGGAGGCCGCGGCAGAGTTCATCACCGGGATCAACGCCCGCGGCATCACCTGCCTGGCCGCCTCCGACGACTTCGCCGCCCTGTCGGCGCGGGTGCCCGGCGCCGACGTGCGCGAGCTCAACGGCGACGACGGGCGCGACTGCGAGCTGGTGGTCGTCTTCGGCGGCGACGGCAACATCCTCCGCGCCGCCGAGTGGGCGCTGCCCCGGCAGGTGCCGGTGCTCGGGGTGAACCTCGGCCATGTCGGCTTCCTCGCCGAGCTCGAGTCCTCCCAGGTCGGTGCGCTGATCGAGCATGTGGCGCGGGGCGACTACGAGGTCGAGGAGCGCATGACGATCGACACCGTCGTGCGCGACGAACCAGGCGGTGCCGAGGTGTGGCGGTCGTTCGCGATCAACGAGGTGTCGGTCGAGAAGATGGCCAGGGAGCGGATGATCGAGGTGCTCGTCCGACTGGACGGGCGCCCGCTGTCGCGCTGGGCGACCGACGGCGTGCTGGTCGCCACCCCCACCGGCTCGACGGCCTACGCCTTCTCTGCCCGCGGCCCGGTGATCTGGCCCGACCTGTCGGCGCTGCTGCTGGTGCCCCTCAGCGCGCACGCGCTGTTCGCGAGCCCGCTCGTGCTCGGCCCCCGTACGGTCGTCACCATCGAGATGCTCCCCGGGGGCAGCCCCGGGGGGATCGTGTGGTGCGACGGGCGCCGTACGACCGACGTGGCCGGCGGCATGGAGATCGAGGCCACCGTGGGACGCGATCGCCTGCGGCTGGCCCGCACGTCCGAGCAGCCGTTCGTGAACCGCCTGGTGCGCAAGTTCGGCCTTCCGGTCGACGGCTGGCGCGGTGCCGCCGAGCGGGACGCGGCCCATGCTCGTTGAGCTGAGGATCGCCGACCTCGGCGTGATCGGCGACGCGACCATCGAACCGGGCCCGGGCTTCACCGCCGTGACCGGGGAGACCGGTGCGGGCAAGACCATGATCGTCACCGGGCTCGCGCTGCTGGCCGGCGCGAAGGCCGACCCGCGCCTGGTGCGCAACGGCGCCGGCCGCGCCCTCGTCGAGGGCCGCTGGCGGGTCGGGCCGGGGCAGGACGGGCCGCTGGCCGACCTGGGGGCCGAACTGGAGGACGGCGAGGTGCTGGTGAGCCGCCAGCTGGGCGCCACCCGGTCGCGGATGGCGGTCGGCGGCGCACAGGTGCCCCTGGCGACGGGCGCGGCGCTGGTCGGGGAGTGGGTGACCGTGCACGGGCAGTCCGAACAGCTGCGGCTGGGCACGCCCGAGCGGCAGCGCGAGGTGCTCGACCGCTACGCCGCCGAGGCGCTGGCCGCCGAGCTCGAGCCGTACCGCGCCGACTTCGCGGCCCGGCGGGCAGCCGCCGCGGAGCTGGCCGAACTGACCACGCGCTCCCAGGAGCGGGCGCGTGAGCTCGACCTCCTCCGGTTCGGGCTGGACGAGATCGCGCGCGCCGACCCCCAGCCGGGGGAGGACCGTGCGCTGGCGGCGGAGGCCGTCCGGCTGCAGGCGGTGGACGACCTTCGCCAGGCCGCCCACGCCGCGCTCGTGGCGCTGGCGGGTGAGGAGGACGCCTTCGACGCCACCGACGCGCTGAGCCTCGCCGGCGCGGCCCGCAAGGCGCTCGCTCCGGCCGTGGAGAAGGACGCGGAACTCGCACCGATCGCCGAGGAACTGGCCGGGGCGGTGGCCGGGCTCGCGGACGTGGCGTCGTCGCTCGCGTCCTACGCCGCCGGGCTGGACGCCGACCCGCTGCGGCTGGAGTGGATCGCCGGCCGTCGCGCCGAACTCGCGCACCTGACGCGCAAGTACGGGGACACCGTCGACGAGGTGCTCGCCTGGGCGCGGGACGCGGCCGTCCGCGTGACCCAGCTGGACGCCGGCGACGCGCGGGTCGGTGAGCTGCGGGCCACCGTGGCTGCCCTCGACGCGCGGCTGGCCGCGGGTGCGGCCAGGATCACCGCGCTCCGGGAGACCGCCGCCGCCGAGCTGGCCCGGCTCGTCTCGGCGGAGCTCACCGCCCTCGCGATGCCGAGGGCACGTCTGTCCTTCGCGATCAGCCCGGCCGAACTCGGCCCGCACGGCGCCGACCAGGTGAACCTGCTGTTCTCCGCCAATCCGGGCAGCGCGCCCGGCCCGCTCGGCAAGGTGGCCTCCGGGGGAGAACTCAGCCGGGTCAGGCTCGCGCTGGAGGTCGTCCTCGCCACCGAGGCGACCGGCCAGACCTTCGTCTTCGACGAGGTGGACGCAGGAGTCGGCGGCGCGGTCGCCCTCGAGATCGGACGGCGCCTCGCGCGGCTTGCCGAACGCTGCCAGGTGGTGGTGGTCACCCACCTCGCCCAGGTCGCCGCCTTCGCCGACCGGCACTACGTCGTGGCCAAGTCCGACGACGGCTCGGTGACCACGAGCGGGGTCCGGCTGGTCGAGGAGGAGGACCGGGTGGAGGTGCTCGCGCGCATGATGGGCGGACTCGACTCCAGCGACTCCAGCCTCGCCCACGCCCGCGAGCTGCTCGCGTCGGCGTCGGCGTGAGCCCGGCCCCGCGATGACAGTCCGGTTACGCCGCGCGTCCCGCGGAGCGGCGATTTGCGTCGCCACGCTTGGGCAAAGCTAGGCTGGAGGCCCGTGGGGAACTCGACTCAGACCAAGCACGTATTCGTTACCGGGGGAGTCGTCTCCTCACTGGGCAAGGGATTGACCGCGTCCAGCCTGGGCAGCCTGCTCGTCGCTCGCGGATTGCGGGTCACGATGCAGAAGCTGGATCCGTATCTCAACGTGGATCCCGGCACCATGAACCCCTTTCAGCACGGTGAGGTCTTCGTCACCGAGGACGGGGCGGAGACCGATCTCGACATCGGCCACTACGAGCGCTTCCTGAACGTCCCGCTCAACGCAGAGGCCAACGTCACGACCGGCAAGGTGTACTCGCGGGTGATCGCCAAGGAACGCCGCGGCGACTTCCTGGGCGACACGGTGCAGGTCATCCCGCACATCACCAACGAGATCAAGGACGAGATGCTGGCCATGGCCGGCCGGGGCGTCGACGTGGTGATCCACGAGATCGGCGGCACGGTGGGCGACATCGAGTCGCTGCCGTTCCTCGAGGCTGCCCGCCAGGTGCGCCGCGAGGTGGGACGCGAGAACGCGTTCTTCCTGCACGTCTCCCTCGTGCCCTACATCGGCCCGTCCGGCGAGCTGAAGACCAAGCCCACCCAACACTCGGTGGCCGCGCTGCGCCAGGTCGGCATCCAGCCGGACGCCATCGTCTGCCGCGCGAGCATGGACATCCCGACCGGCGTCAAGCGCAAGATCGCGCTGATGTGCGACGTCGACGAGGAGGCCGTGATCTCCTGCCCGGACGCGCCGTCGATCTACGACATCCCCAAGGTCATCCACGGCGAGGGCCTGGACGCCTACGTCGTGCGCCGCCTGGGCGTCTCGTTCCGGGACGTGAACTGGACCAGCTGGGACGACCTCCTGGAGCGGGTGCACCACCCGAAGGAGGAGGTCACGATCGCGCTGGTCGGCAAGTACATCGACCTGCCCGACGCCTACCTGTCGGTGTCCGAGGCGCTGCGCGCCGGCGGGTTCGCGAACTGGGCGAAGGTGAAGATCCGCTGGGTCGCGTCCGACACCTGCGAGACCCCGGCCGGCGCGGCAGAGAACCTCGGTGACGTGGACGGCATCTGCGTGCCCGGCGGCTTCGGCATCCGCGGTGTGGAGGGCAAGCTCGGCGCCCTGCGCTACGCCCGCGAGAACCAGGTGCCGACGCTCGGCCTGTGCCTCGGCCTGCAGTGCATGGTCATCGAGGCCGCCCGGAACATGCTCGGCCTGGCCGATGCCGCGTCCACCGAGTTCGAGCCCGAGACCCACGCCCCGGTGATCGCCACCATGGCCGAGCAGGTGGCCATCGTCTCCGGCCAGGGCGACATGGGTGCCACCATGCGCCTGGGTGCCTACCCGGCCGACCTCGTGCCCGGCTCCGTCGTGGCCCAGCAGTACGGGACGACCCGGGTCAGCGAGCGCCACCGCCACCGCTACGAGGTGAACAACAGCTACCGCGACGAGCTCGCGGCGCACGGGCTGGCCATCTCCGGCACCAGCCCGGACGGGAACCTGGTGGAGTTCGTCGAGCTCGACCGCGACCTGCACCCCTACTACGTGGGCACGCAGGCCCACCCCGAGCTGAAGTCCCGTCCGACCCAGCCGCACCCGCTGTTCAGCGGCCTGATCCAGGCGGCGCTGCGACGCAAGCTGTCGGCGCGCCTCCCCGAGGGCGAGGAGTAGGACGGTGGCCCGCCAGCTGGCCCGCGACGAGGTGACCGACGTCCCGATGGCGTGGCCGCTGGCCTTCCGATCTGCGGTCGGCGTGGTCGCGTGGGACGCCGCCGACCGGATCGCCGTCGTGCGCCAGTACCGGCACCCCGTCGGGTTCCAGCTCGTCGAGCCCCCGGCCGGCCTGCTCGACGCCGACGGCGAGAGCTGGGTGGCGGCTGCGGAGCGGGAGCTCGCGGAGGAGGTCGGGCTGCGCGCCGGCCGCTGGCAGGTGCTGATCGACCTGTTCACCACCCCCGGCGCCAACCAGGAGTCGCTGCGCGTGTACCTGGCCCGCGACCTGTCCGAGGCCCCCGCGCCGGAGGGATTCGTCGCCCACCACGAGGAGGCCGACATGGAGGTCTGCTGGGCGGCTCGGGCCGACCTGGTGGACGCCGTGCTCGCCGGCCGCCTGCAGAACCCGACCATGGTGTCCGGCGTGCTCGCCCTGGAGGTGGCCCGACTGTCCGGGCGGCTGGACGACCTGCGTCCCGCCCACGCCGACTGGCCCGCCCGCGCGGCCCGGGAGGCCCACAACGCGACGGTGGCCGGGCTCGATGGCCACGCCGGTTGAGCGTCTGGTCCGTGGCTACCTCGACCACCTGACGGTCGAGCGCGGCGCGTCGGTGCACACGGTGGCCGCCTACCGCCGCGACCTGGCGCGCTACACCGCCTTCCTCGCCGCCCGCGGGATCGACGACCCCGCTGCGGTCACCGACGCGGACGTGTCGGCGTTCCTCGCCGCCGTCCAGGCTCCCCGGGACGGCAGCGCGCCGCTGTCGGTCTCCAGCGCCACCCGCGCGCTGGTCGCCGTCCGCTCGCTGCACGCGTTCGCCGCCGCGGAGGGGCTCACGCCCACCGACCCGGCCGCGGTCGTGCGTCCCCCCAGGGCCGGTCGGGCGCTGCCCAAGGCGCTCGACCTCGCCGGCGTCCAGGCGCTGCTCGACACCCCGGACACCACCACGCCGATTGGCCTGCGCGACGCCGCGCTGCTGGAGCTCCTGTACGGCACCGGTGCGCGCGTGTCCGAGGTGCTGGCCCTCGACGTGGACGACCTGGCCGGGCTGCTGGCCGATCCGGATGCCGGGGTGCGGCTGTTCGGCAAGGGGCGCAAGGAGCGGCTGGTGCCGGTCGGTTCGTACGCCCGGCGGGCGGTGGAGGCCTGGCTGGTGCGCGGGCGGCCGTCGTTCGCCCAGGCCTCGTCCCGGCCCAGCCCGGCCCTTCTGCTGAACAGCAGGGGGCAGCGGCTGAGCAGGCAGAGTGCCTACAACGTGCTGCGGAAGGCCGGCGAGGCCGCGCGCCTCCCGGTGGAGGTGTCCCCGCACACGCTGCGCCACTCCTTCGCGACGCACCTGCTCGACGGCGGAGCCGACGTCCGGGTGGTGCAGGAACTGCTGGGCCACGCCTCGGTGACCACGACCCAGATCTACACGCTGGTGACCGTGGAGCACCTGCGCGAGGTCTTCCTCGCCGCCCACCCCCGCGCGCGCTGACCTGCGCCTACCGTGGAGGCATGGTCACCCGCCGCACGCTGCTGCTGGGGGCGATCGCCCCGCTCGCGGGCTGCGGCACGCTCCGGCCACCCGGCGCCGCGGGTCCGCCCCCGGCCACGATCGGGGTGCGCAGGGACGGCTGGCGGACGACGGTGATGAGCTTCAACGTGCTGACCCCCACCCGGGGCGCGGCGGACTTCGACCCGTCCGTTCCCGACGACGAGGTGCGGCTGGCCGCCCGGGTGCCGGTGATGGCCGCCTGGATCGAGGGCGCGCGGCCGGACGTGATCGGGGTGCAGGAGAACGAGGCGTCGAGTGCCGCCGCCCTTCCGTTGCCACCGCTGCTGGACCGCCTGCCGGGCTTCACCCCCGTCCACGCCGATCTCGACGTGCCGCTGCTGGTGCGCGACAGCGCCTACGCCGTGGCCTCGGCCGACGCGGCCGACATCAGCCAGGGCTACTACGCCCGACACCTGGCGTGGGCCCGGCTGACGTCGAGGGCCACCGGACGGTCGCTACTGGTGGCCAACACCCACCTCGACCCGTACCAGCGGCCGGAAATGGCCCGGGCGCGGGCGGCAGAGGCCGGCCGGATCGCCTCCCTGCTCACGGCGCTCAATCCCGGCTGGCAGGTGCCGACCGTGCTGGTCGGGGACCTGAACACCAGGCCGCGGGACCCGCGCCCGGAGTACGCGGCCGTGCTGCGGACCATCGGCTCCGCGGGCCTGCGGGACGCCGCGGACGCTGCGCGGGCCGACACCAGCCGGGTGCCCGGCGCCGCGTCCGTCAACGGGCTCGGCGCGCGCGTCGGCGGGCGCTGGCGGTACCGGGCGATCCGCACCGACGGCTTCCGCTACGACTACGTGTTCGTCTCGCCGGGACTGGGGGTGCCGACGTGGCAGGTCGTCACCGGCCCGGATGTCCGCCGGATCGACGGCCATCCGTTCTTCGCCGACGGGCCGCTGCCGTCCGACCACTGCCCGGTGCAGGCGGACGTGGTCGTCCCCGCACGGTGAGCATTCCCCGGCGGACACGCCGGCCGGCAATCTTCGGCCCGAGCAGACTTGTCGACATTTTGGGGGCTAGGGTGGGGCCCGTGAGCAACACCGACACCCCTGCGCTGATCGACCCGGAACCGATGCTGACCGGGGATGACCTGGGCCCCACGGGGCGTCCGCTGCCCGACCTGCCCGAGCCCGTTGCGCCCGACCCGTCCAAGCCCAAGCGCGCGCTCATCATCGCGATGTGCAACCAGAAGGGCGGGGTCGGCAAGACGACCACCACGATCAACCTCGGCGCGGCACTGGCCGAGACGGGCAGGAAGGTGCTGCTCGTCGACTTCGACCCGCAGGGCTCCCTCTCTGTGGGCCTCGGGGTGAACCCGCACACCCTCGACACCAGCATCTACGACCTGCTGCTCAACAAGCACACGGCTGTGGAGGACGTGATCGCCCGCACCGTGGTCGATGGCCTCGACCTGCTGCCGTCCAACATCGACCTGTCCGCCGCGGAGGTGCAGCTGGTCTCCGAGGTGGCCCGCGAGCAGACCCTGCGCCGGGTGCTCACCAAGGTGCGGCACAGCTACGACGTCATCCTGATCGACTGTGCGCCGTCGCTGGGCCTGCTCACCGTCAACGCGCTGACCGCCGCGGACAAGGTGCTCATGCCGCTGGAGTGCGAGTTCTTCGCCCTGCGCGGCATCGCGCTGCTCACCGACACCATCGACAAGGTGCAGGACCGGCTCAACCCTGAACTGGAGATCCTCGGCATCCTCGGCACGATGTACGACGCGCGCACCCTGCACAGCCGCGAGGTGCTCGAGCGGGTCGTGCAGGCGTTCGGGGACACCGTCTTCCACACCGTCATCCGGCGCACGATCAAGTTCCCGGAGACCACGGTTGCCGGCGAGCCGATCACCACCTACGCCACGACCTCGCCCGGGGCCGCGGCCTACCGGATGCTGGCCAGGGAGGTGCTCGCCCGATGCCCCGGCGCGTAGGACTGCCGGGCGCTGCCGAACTGTTCCGGCCGACCACGGCGCCCGACACCGAGGCGCCGGACGAGGGCGCGGAGCCGGGTCTCCCGTCGGGCCGGGTGCGGCACGAGGAGAAGATCACGGTCTACGTGAGCAGCGACGAGCTGCTCGCGCTCGAGCAGGCCCGGCTGACCTTGCGCGCCCAGTACGGCGTGGCCGTGGACCGCGGCCGGATCGTGCGCACCGCCATCGGGCTGGCCATGGCGGACCTGGCGGCCCGTGGGGGCGACTCGGACCTCGTCCGCGGCCTGCGGCAGCCGTGAGCCCGCTGCCCACGGAGGAGTTCACCGTCCACCTGACGAACTTCTCCGGACCGTTCGACCTGCTGCTCCAGCTGATCTCCAAGCACAAGCTGGACGTCACAGAGGTCGCCCTGTCGAAGGTGACCGACGAGTTCGTCGCTCACATCAAGGCGATGCAGGCCAGCACGGGGAGCCAGTGGTGGGACCTCGACCAGACCAGCTCGTTCCTCGTGGTGGCCGCCACGCTGCTCGACCTGAAGGCCGCCCGCCTCCTGCCGCAGGGGGAGGTGGAGGACGCGGAGGACCTGGCCCTGCTCGAGGCGCGCGACCTGCTCTTCGCCCGGCTGCTGCAGTACCGCGCGTTCAAGCTCGTCAGCGGGTGGCTGGCCACCACGCTCGAGGTGCAGGCCCGACGCCACCCGCGCCCGGGGGGACTCGAGGAGCGGTTCGCCGCGCTCCTGCCCGACGTCGTGCTGGACGGCTTCGCCGACGTCATCGCCGTGTTCGCCGGCCGCGCGCTGACCCCCAAGGCCCCGCCCCAGGTGTCGCTCGAACACCTCCACGCCCCCCTGGTCTCGGTGCGGGAGCAGGCGGAGGAGATCGTGCGGCGGCTGCGCGCGCACCCGGCCATTACCTTCCGCGCTCTCACCGCGGACGCCGCCGACCGCCTGGTGGTGGTCGCCCGCTTCCTCGCGCTGCTGGAGCTGTTCCGCGAGAAGGCCGTCGCCTTCGAGCAGCTCACCCCGCTCGGCGAGCTCACCATCCGGTGGCTCGGGGCGGAGGTGGACGCCGAGGCGATCGGCGCAGAATTCGACCAGGCACCGACACCGGAGGAGACCGCATGACAGCAACGGACGAGGCGGGTTCGCCCATCTCCGGCGCCGTGGAGGCGCTGCTGCTGATGGCCACCGAGCCGGTGCCGGCCACCGAGCTCGCCGAGGCCGTCGACGCGCCCGTCGCGGAGGTCGAGGAGTGCCTGGCGGAGCTCGCGGGCTTCTACGACCGCACCGGCCGCGGCTTCGAGCTGCGCCGGGTCGGCAACGGCTGGCGCTACTACACCCGCGATGAGCACGCCGACGTGATCGGCCGCTGGCTGCTCGAGGGGCAGCGGGGGACGCTGAGCCAGGCCGCGCTGGAGACGCTGGCCGTGGTGGCGTACCTCCAGCCGATCTCGCGCGGCCGGGTGTCGGCCGTCCGCGGCGTGAACGTCGACGGCGTGATGCGGACGCTCGCCACGCGCGACCTGATCGAGGAGGTCGGCCGCGACGGCGAGACCGGCGCCCGGCTGTTCGGCACCACCACCCACTTCCTGGAACGGATGGGCATGACCAGCCTTGACCAGTTGCCGCCGCTGGCCCCCCACCTGCCCGACGCCTCCGCGCTGGAGGCGGAACTGGCGAGCCTCGCCGACAGCGGGCTGCGCGACGCCGCACCCGTCCCGACGGCGGAGGTGGCCGAGTGAGCACGGAAGAGGGCATCCGCCTGCAGAAGGTCCTTGCCCAGGCCGGCGTGGCCTCGCGGCGGGCCGCGGAGGACCTGATCGCGCGGAGGCGCGTGGAGGTCAACGGCGAGGTGGTT
>Ga0102832_1002705_pt1 | contig 10338 bp, 5 predicted proteins | sample EBPBio282013_DNA_FD_88942 | JGI IMG/M metagenome (GOLD analysis project Ga0102832, IMG submission 88942) | Wastewater treatment Type I Accumulibacter community from EBPR Bioreactor in Madison, WI, USA - Reactor 2_5/28/2013_ DNA (Illumina Assembly) | ecosystem: Engineered > Bioreactor > EBPR >... | reverse complement strand
CAACTTCTTAATAAGTACAAATGAAATTTTTTTTTACAATTTTTTTCTTTTAACTTTTTCAAATAGATTTTCTTGAGAAAAAACAATGATAAAAACATTAAAATTATTAAAAATCATCAGAACTAAAAAACTTTTGTGTTTGTATTATTTTTAATCAATTTTCGATGAGTCTGTTGTTGATGATATTGTAACCATTTGAACTTTAATTTCTGAATTTTCTTGCACATTATGTTTGTCTGAAACGATATTCTTATGTAATCGGAGAGACTCTTCTTTTACTTTTCCAATCTCTGTCCAATTAAAAACTTGTTTTACTCATTGGACTTTATCTGATTTGATTCTTTTTTTCCTAGGAATATTTATAAAAAAGAGTAGAAGAGTTTTAAGGACTGTCAATTCCAGTTATTCCATGGGGATGTCTTGAAAGTATTTGTTTTTTCATTCTTTCAATTTTATAGCCTGACTTTTAAGGTTCATCGACTTAATAACGAGAAGTAAGAGGGTCTGTTGCTCTAAATTTTACTTTATTTGCTTCGTAATTAAATTTTGCATCTTTTTAGCATCTTAAAACTGGCGATCTTTCTTTTTTCATTTAACTTAACTTTTAAGACTGTCTCAAAAAAAATGCCACAAGAGCTTGTTGCCTTTAATTGGAGGTTTAAACATTTGCAACTAAAGGATTTACTTTTGAGAATCCAATATTTGATTTATTTTGATCATATCTTAGATTTTTAAAGAAATAGTCTCCTGATTTCTTTCGTCTGATAGTGTAGCTTCTTCTTTAAGGATTTTAGTCACAAAGTGAGTTTCTTTTGTTTGAATAGAAAGATTTATTCAAAAATGAGGTCATATGGGTAGCATCCCATGTTGAGCCAGTTAGTCCTTTGATTTTTTACTAATGGATAGGAAATTTGTTATTTTGGTGAAATGACTCTTTTTAAGTCTTCATGAACTTTTCAGTTACAGTGTTGATCTTTTCAAGCATCTTTGTGAATGTAAAGTTTTATCAATATTAAATTTATTAATCATTTAAGTTAAATAAGTTTATTTATTTGTTTCTTCAAAATTTAAGTGAGTTCATTAAATAAAATACAATTCGATCTCGTATCAATACTTTCATTGGAATTTTGAAAAGTAATCTTTGCAAAGATGAATGGCTTTTTCAACGTCCCTTTTAACTTTCTCGTCCTTGACGTCACCTCTTACTGTCCATCCATGAATCATTTCTGGGAATTCATAAGTGCCTGTTTTGTCACTTCCAAATCTTTCCTCTAAAATTTTAACAACTTCTCCATTTGGCTTGATGTTTTCAGGGTCGTTTCCTGCTGGGAAGAAATAAGCTGGTGATTTTATTTGTTGAGCTAATTGATTAACATCACCTCCGAAAAATTGTTAAAGCCCCAAAGATGGATGCATACCTCCAATAGCGATAATGTTGTCAAATTGGGTGGCCATTTTAAAAGCAAACCAGAGACCCCAACAAAAACCAATGACAAAAACTCTTTTATGTCCTTTCTCTTCAAGATATTTTAAAACTCCTTCAAATCTTGATTTCATCTTTTAGAAATCTTGACTCTTAATTGAGGCAAGAATTTTTTAAATGACCATATCTCCGTTGTAAGGTTAAACAAGTAATTAAGGAAGATAGACATTATATCCTAAAGAAGCCCATGTATCTGCGAAAGATTAATGATTGCTGCTGGTGGCTCCAAAGATGTCTGAGACGAGGAGAAGTACTTTGTCTCCTTAACCAGTATGATAGCAAGTGGTGTTAGCGACCTCAAACTTTTCTCCTTTTGGTTTGTAATCAACTTGAAGGATTGGCCATGAGCCATGTGGACAACAACATTATTTTTCCATGATGTAAGATAAAAGATATTTATATGTTAAAATGGTTTTAAAAAGAACAGAAATTTTAATTATTGATTCTAGAAATAAAAATAAGATAGGATTAAATATACAAGGATAATTTTACATACAAAATATTAGAGTTTAATAAAGTATTTTTTGAGAGCAAAGCAATATGTTTAGAAACTATTAATCGATTGATTGAAAAATTATTGAGAAATTAAACAAACACTCAAAGCTAAGTTTTGATTCAAGAAAGATTGACAATGCAGTAAATATAGTAGCCAGTAATGTAAGTGATGATTTTGAAGAACTTGAGATCTTTAATAAAGGAGGATTTCTTGAAATTAAGGACGCTTGTTTTTTTATAGTAAGTAAAGACTATTCAGATACCATGCTCAAATTTTTCTTAATCTTTTAACGACGATCAAGTATTTGTCCTCAATGTCTTTGTTTATTACACTCTCTTTGTCAAATACAAGATCGATATTTTTTAAAATGATTTGCAAGGGGATAAGTTCAGATGTTTCTGTGTTAAACAAATCTCCCATTACTACCTTCAAAATAAATTCCAAATTTAACTCAGAGAGTTCTCCTTTTTAGTTGGAGTCATACTTTAAATCAAAACTTATGATTGTGCTCATATTTTGTTTCATCTTATTTATGGTAGGTTTGCCTCACAACCATTTATCAGGTCATTGTGTGCCAATTTTCATAAAGCAAACAAAATAAACATCAAATCCTGTCAAAGACATATCAAAACCCAGTAAACATCAAGAAGAGTCACCCCAAATAATAAAAATCAACTTGAAATCAATGAATTTTATCAGGAACTTAAAAATTCTCTTGATCCCCAACCGAGAAAAACTAAACCCAAAAGACCAGTCATTGGCAAAAGATAAAATTAGAAAATCAAATTTAAAATTCCAAACAAATTTCATTAAGGTTAATAAAACATTTTACCTCAAAATTTTAAATAAAAAGAAAGAGTTCATTACATTCCTGTCGGAATAAGAAAAGGATAAAACAGCTCAATAATGGAGAGCTTACCTTTTCATAAGACTCAATTAAACTTCAGAGATTAAAGCAAGAAATCCTCAATGAGGAAACAAAAATTCAATTTAAAACTCAATTTCGATTACTTGAAAATTCTTTAAAAAAAATCGAAACCTTTTGATAAAAAAAATTAAAACAAAGATGAAACAGAAAAATTGGATAGTTTGAAGAATTCCTCAATAGCTAAAACAGGGATAAACAAAGTAAAATTGATTGCCTTTCAATTAAGAAGCCAAAATTAATATCTTGACGAAGCAAGAAAACATTGTGAGTTCAAAAATATTAAATCTGAAAGATGCAGATAAACCAAAAACTATGAGGCTTCAAATAAATAACAAATGCAGTAAGTTGCTCTTCCTTATTCATTGGACTAAATGGACAAGATATAATTTAAAAAGCTCATCGTGAAGTTGATAAACTCTTGCAATTAAGGATATTTTTACGGAAAAAATTAATAAAAACTAATGTAAACTAACAATTTAAGAATCAATCGTCTGTAATAAACTAACAGAACTCAAAATCAGTTCTAAAAACCACACAATATTTTTACGGAACAGTCCTTTGGTTGGACAAATTCCAACTGTAAAAAAAGAGTGCAAACTTTCAAAAATTAATACAGGAAATTTCTCAACACACAAATCTTTGAAAAAATCATCAGAGCCAATGACCTTTAAATCTGACTCATTCCCTAAAAGCTCTTTTTTTACACAAGTTTTCTAATTATTAAATTGTATAATTTTTCAGCATTAACATTTTTTTTGAGGATGGTCTGCTCCACTTGTTTTTAGTTTCTTGTTTTGAATTTGCTGACTTATTTTTTTGAAGATTATTTGTTTAGCTGCTTCTCTGAAAGCTATTTCAACGTTTTAGCTTGTTTTGGAAGAAGTTTAAAAGAAAAATGCTAAATCTTTGTCTTTCATAAATTTTTAAGCTTTTTAGATTGATACTTTGCGTCTAAATTTAATGATAAAAATACTCCAATTATCTGTCTTTTTGCGCACCTATCAAGGCGAAAACGGCATCAGGATTACAGTTTTAGATGGCTTATGCATACCAGAATTATAATTCTTAGAAAGAGGATTCACTGAATAAAAATGTGTGTACTTGGCAATATTATAAACGAGAAAGACAGCAGCCGAACTTCTGTAAAATGTTTTAATGATTGAACGGAAAGACTACTGACCTGCTGTGTCCCAAATTTGCATCTTGATGGAAGTATCTTAATCAATATTGATGACTTTGGAGTAGAATTCGACTCCCAAAGTTGCTGTGTATCCTTCTCTGTAAATATCTTTGGTGAATCTGTTTAGAAGGCAACTTTTGCCGACACCAGGAGGACCGATGATGATCATTTTAAAAGTTTGATCTTATTTTTTCATACTTTGATTGATATTGGGACAAGAATCTGAAAAAGATCAGATAATTTTTGAAGCGAGAGATATAATAAATGGGAAAGTTTACTCATACTGAATGAAAAAATAAAAAGATTAAGAAGTAATTTTAATAAATCAATAAATAAATATAATTAAGTTGTTGATGGTAAAAATATTGAAGGACAAGCTCGAGATCGAAACATCTTTCAGCAGCTCATCGATTGATCACAGTGAAGAACTTACCAACCGATTTTAAGAAAGCGTTACAATAAAGGACATTCTCAAGGTGATCCCAAAAGATAAATAACCAACTTTAAAACCTTATAAACACATTTACAAAAGTACCTCAGCAATCATTAAATGCTGCAAGTGGTCCAAAGCATAAACTGAGTTGTTCTACGAAATGTTGGAAGTCTACGGAACCGACTTCAGTCTTATGTGTCACTCCAGCGCATTTGTGAATAAAAGGACCAAGAAATAGCTTCTGAATAAATACAAAAAGTAGTCTAAGGTCAACTCTTCCAAAATAGATCAAACTTTGTACAAAAAAACTTAGAAATTCATGTTTCCTTCCCCTTTGTGCACTCCCAATCTACGGCAGAATCTGTAGTGTCGGTAGTGTTGAAGGTTAAATAGCAAAGAAAACAGTTTTATCGTTAGTTTATTGCCATAAAAACAATTTTATGACAATTAATATTATTTTGATGTTTATTTTTTTAAATTTTTTATTCTTCTTTTTAATAATTCTCAATATTGCATTAAAAACTCAATCAATATCAGTCGATTACATTGTTTAATTCCTGTACTCTTCTAAAAGAGGCAGGAGATATTTTGTTCTAAACTTCGGCCAAGTAAACCAAAGATCTAAATGATCCGTCGTTAAATACTTTTTATGGTTATTGAACCAAATATCGTGGTTACTTTATTTTCTTGAAACAGTTGTTTAACATCAAAAAATTATCCTTGGCTTCTCTGAACTTCTTTAAACTGATATGGTCTCCTTCAATATCATTTTTATCAGCCTCATATCCACCTTTTATCAATTTATACAAAGAAAATGCGTTCTCTTTGGACAATTTTTCCTTACTCAAACCCAGTTTTTAAGTGATCTCCTTGTTGCGGTCACTACTCAAAGGGTATCTTTTGGTATTGGGGACAGTTTTACAATGATTGTTCGTTCTGGACAAACTTTGAATGGTTTCTTTGAAAAAAGTTCTGTTACGAGTTGATATTCTTGTTGGCCTTTCACCATTATTATTTCTTTTGTCAAATTGTAAAAGAGTCAAATCATCCAATTTGTTGACAAAAGATGTTCCTAATGAGCTGATTTATGAGGTTTCATTCAGATCGGATTGAACGTCAAAACTTAAATTTGGATTGAACGTTGAATTAACTGGCGAGAAAGTTGAATTTACTGGGTAAAATGAAGAATTTAATGAAGTTTATTGACTTTTCTTAAGCTTGAAAGCAGATATTTTAGAATTTAGAAAATAAGTTGATTTTTTCATCGTTTTTCTTGATGAATCTTTCCTTTTAATGTTCTGGTCATCATTTTCCTCATCTGATTAAAGTATTCTTTCACATTCAATGTTCGGTGTTTAAGTGGGTGTTAAAAACTGTTTATTGTGATAAAATTGGTCCCATGATTTGTTGATAATATTTTCCTAATCTTGCTCAATGGAGAGATTTTTGAAAGATTAAAGTTTTTTATTTTTAGTTTTATAACCCATATTTCTAAGGTAGGCAATTTATTTGAATTTCTTTTATAAGTTAGTTTTGCTTATTTTAGGCATCATTTTCTACTTGAGAATTTTTATCTGTTTGATTTATTTTGATTCTTTCAAGTAAACAACATTAGGAGAGGTAATGATTTTAGTTGAATCGAGAGATAAATGAGTTTTACGGAATTTTCTTTACTTTGAAATTGTGAGGTCATTTTTTTATTATAAAGTTTCGAGTTTTTATTTTTAATTGAAAAGACGGGATTCTTGTTTTGTAAGAAAGGAATGCTCAAACTTATCGCAAGTGTTCATCATTTCCCGAAATATGGATCGTTGGTGAACATCAAGTTTTCTCTTTTAAAGCTTGTTTTGAATTTATTTTGTAACAAACATCAGTGAATAAATTGGCAGACTTTTAAGATGTCTTTTTAACTTTTAAGATATATTAATGACCTGATATAAATTTTAACTTGGAAGGATGCTATTTCTTAAAGATTAAGATGATTTGAGGAGTATTTATGCTTTCGAATTTTTTAATAGAAGTCGAAAATAGAAGTTTATTTTATTTTTTCGTTTCGATATTTTATAATTTCGTTTAATTAAGAAGTCCATCGGTCAGAAAATTAATGACAATTAAAAGGAAAAATAAATCATCAAAACTTTACAGAACTTAAACTCTTTATCCACTTCAAAGTCCTAACCTTTTTAAAGGGATTGGTCATTAAAGATATTATCATCAAAACCATCACCAAAAAGATAAAAATTTTCAAGCTACGACCAACAATAAATCCAGAAAAATTTTGCTACTTTACGGCACTCGATTCAATATTTTTAGTTTCTTATTTCTTCAATCTCTCAAATTCTTTTTCTCTTTCGATATTTATTCTGTGGTAATAAAACTTATTCTGAGGCCGGTTGTATTTATGAGGACCTATCAAAGGAGGACTTAATGAAATCGATTTCTAATCTTCTTAGCTTTAATTATTTTATTGTTTTTATTATTTTTTAGGAGTCAATCCTTGCATAATCATACCACCGATTTGAGCCAAAAAAGAACCTTTACTTTTATTAAATGATCTTGATTTCTGAAGCTAATTTTTTGCCTTTTTTTACTTTATTTGCTTTAGCTTTTTAGTATTAACTTGTAAACTTTTCCTAAGTATTTGAGATTAAGGAAATGTGTCTTTACGAAGGATTTACACTTTTTAATTATCGATTTAAATAAATTCAGATTCTTTCTTTTTGAAAGCGTAATTGACAGAATCATTTTGAGAGGAAATCAGAAGATTGTCGAGTTATATTTTGGTTTTTTCGATAAAAATTTGGTATTAAACAGAGTATTAAGGGGATAAAGCAAGGGTTTAATTGAAAATATTTTTACCATCTTCCAGGAAGAGCTCAATATAAGTCAGGGAATTTATTTGTAAAGTGGCCATTTATTCAACTGAATTTTCTGAGGTTCGATACATTTTCATTTCAAATTACGTGTTACTCTTGTTAAGATCGGGGACAATAAAATTCAAAGACTCTTTATTGAGTGAAATTGAATGCGTTTTCATGATCCAAAAACTGTCTTCGATGACTGGAGTTTGGTCAATAATTTCATTATCTTCGATAAAAAAATCAAATACCTTGCTCCATTAGAAACTTAAAATGGCAGCCTTTCTTTAACTTGGACTTCTTCTTACTTCTGACCAGATTAAGCAAACGAACACATAAAAAATAAGGATCCTTGAATCCCAAATCATCCAGTAAGTCTATATCATTATCAATTGAAGGTCTCATTTTTCATTATAAACAAACACTTCAATAAACCAAATAATTTCAGTGTTTAAAACAATGCTTTAATTTTAAGATTTAAAGTAAAATTTTAACATTAATTTAATGTGAATTTTATCATTTTTTTTAAACTTCTTTTTTAAATTAATTTGCAAATAATCACTCATAAATTTAAGTCACTGTTTATAATATTTACGTACATTCATAACAAATCAATTTCTTAATCGTCACCCGAAATGTCAACTTCAGATCTCTCTTTCACTAACGACCCTTATGAACAATTCATCAATCAATCCAAATACCAACAAAACCTCATCGAAATGGATAAGTCATCCAAATTCTCAAAAAAAGTCAAAAAACTTCAAGAAGCCTTTTCAAGTGCAAGAATGAATATGCTTAATGGAGCCATGATGGGCTTCATGGTTGGTGGACTTTTCGGTCTCGTTGTGGGTCTTTACTCTGCAGTTCAAACAAGAAGATTGATTGTCATTCCCATGTCAGTTTTAGTAAGTGGTGGGTCATTTGGATTCATTATGGGATGCGGTTCAGTATTAAGAAGTGACACATTGATTGCTCAATAATAAAAAATGATGAAATAAATCAGTCCAGTTCAACTTTAAGAAAATGAATGGGTCAAAGTTTACTAATTCAATCAAAAGGCTAAAATGAATTCAAAATTGTATTTTTGAGAAAAATCTTTCTAAAATGGATCTTTGTATCTTATTGTGTAGAAAAGTTTATGATTCACACTTATTTTATTTATTTAACTCTTTCTAAGCAATTTTAGCGAATATGATATTAAAGATAAAGTAAAAATAAAAAAAGAATGATTTTTATACGTAAATTAAAAATTGACTAAAATATGCATTGACGTAAATGTAATTTAGATTGATCTAGATTTATAATTAATACAAAAAGATATGTCATTGATCAGAAAACCCGCCCCTCAATTCAAAGCTCCAGCTTGGTTCAACGGAGACTTCGTTGATGTCAGCATTTCCGACTATAAAGGAAAATATGTTGTCCTCTTCTTCTATCCACTCGATTTCACCTTCGTTTGTCCAACTGAAATCATTGCCTTCAGCAACAAGGCCAAAGAATTCAAAGAAATCGGATGTGAAGTTCTTGCCTGTTCAGTTGACTCCAAATTCTCACATATGGAGTACTGTCTTAAACCAAGAAAAGAAGGAGGTCTCGGAGAAATGCACATTCCATTGATCTCTGATCTTAACAAAACTATTTCAAGAGATTACGGATGTCTCTGTGAAGATGGAGGAGATGAAGGAGTTTCATACAGAGCCACTTACATCATTGACAAAAACGGTATTGTTAGACATTCATCAATCAACGATCTCCCAGTCGGAAGAAACCCCGATGAATATTTGAGATTGGTCAAGGCTTTCCAATTCGTTGACGAACACGGAGAAGTCTGCCCAGCCAACTGGCAACCAGGACAAAAGAGCATGATCCCAGATCCAAAGAAGAACCAATACAAAGAAGTTATCGGTGAAGCAAAATGAAATTTCCTGTTCTGATTGTCGATAGATTGTCATTTTAATTAATAAAATTTTCCGATCGAATTTAATTCGTAAAAATATTAATTTATGAAATTCAATCGGGAATTTGAATTATAAAGCAGTTAATAATTTAAGATTTTGAATTACTCATTTAATTTAAATAAAACTAAATCTACATGTCTAATATCCGAGCATTCGAAGTTCCTCAAAATGAATATTCAAGATAACAGTACACACAATACTTAGAAGATCAGTTGTAAAGGATTTCTTCATTTATGATTTTCCAGAAAAAGTAAAATTAAAAAAACAATCATTTAATTTCAATGATTTAAGACCAAAATGATAAAATCAAGCTTTTAAACGATAAAATCCAACTTCTTGAAATTTACCAACACTAAAACTTTAAACATCATGAAAAAGTTTTCAATTCTGTCTAAAAAGTTCAATAACTTTAAAAAAAGTTGTAAAAACTTTAATTTAGTCTTCCCTAGTAAAAATATTACAAATTAAATCCTAAATCAATGGGAAAAAGCTAAATAAGTAAAGAAATAAAAGAGATGATTGATGCTTAAACCAATTTCAAATTTTAGCAATTGAAAAATAAAATAAATTCAATTTAAAGAAATTTATTGGGCAAAATAAGCTTTATTCTTTAAGACAGATAAAAGTAACTTAATCAAGTAAAATCAAATGAACAAAACAAGAATGTCAAAGTTTATAAAAATAACACACCTTTACCAACTAATTACACTTAAAATAACACAACCAATGCAAGGTCATTCTAAAACAGTGAACTAAACAACAAAAATTAAGTCAATCATCGTGAAAAAAGAGTGAGCTCATTTGTAAATTAAAGACTTGATAAAATTTAAAGATAAATCAGCAACCTTTAAAATTCAAATAATAACAGGTCAACTAACAATTTAACAGAACGAAATATCAAATAAAAGAAGCAAACAAGTCCAATATCTTCATACTTAAGGCAGTAAAACCAGTTTCAAAGTCAGCACTAAAACATGGATTCTAATCGATAATTGACTTCGA
>Ga0102832_1002704_pt1 | contig 10338 bp, 7 predicted proteins | sample EBPBio282013_DNA_FD_88942 | JGI IMG/M metagenome (GOLD analysis project Ga0102832, IMG submission 88942) | Wastewater treatment Type I Accumulibacter community from EBPR Bioreactor in Madison, WI, USA - Reactor 2_5/28/2013_ DNA (Illumina Assembly) | ecosystem: Engineered > Bioreactor > EBPR >... | reverse complement strand
AAAGATATAAAAAGGTTGATATGTTTGACGAGAAAGTGATCTTGCCTGAGCAGTTGCCAGTCAAGGAAAAAGAAAGAAAAATAACTGACTGCTGTTGCACCATTGTTGGAGCAGCTTTCGCTCTCACCATGTTCATCGTAGCATGTGTCCTTTGGAACAGAAGTAATCCTTCAATAATTCAGCTAATTTCTAACAAATTTACAATGCTAAAACAGGACCTGGATATAAACCCTGTGCTGTTGATGAATACCTCAATCTAAGAAACGCCACTGATTATTAAGTAACTTTTCTATAATTTCAGTCAAGAGAATGCGTGAAAAATTGCCCTCTTTAGTTTTAGGTTTTTGATGGTCAAATTTGCGTCCCAAAAGATTAATCACTCAAAGCCACTTATTTAAGTAACAGCAAATTCACAAGAACTTTCGATTGTTCAGGATTCAGACAAACTTTATTCTATACTTTAATAATCGCCCTAGGTATGGGTCTTTTGAGAATGACATTAACTCATTGCATGCCTAGATTAGTTCCTATTTTCACATTCGTTCTTGCTGTATTGTTTTTATTGGCTTTTGCCGTTTTTACTTTCGCAACTTCAACAGTATCTGCAATTTTAGGAGGTCTCTGGTCGATAATATTTGGAGTTTTCTTAATTTTGTTGGCACTTATCTTAATCGTTATGCTCTGCATGTACTCAAATGAAGTAAAATTCCAAGGATATATGTTGGAATACTCAGTCAAATTTTTAAACCAAAACCCACATGCTTTCATTTACATTCCAGTTTTCTTCTTATTCCATGTTGGATTAGTCGCTTTGATTCTTTGGCAACATAGCTGCTATTCATCATATTACATGGGAAGTGGAAACTTCTGGAAATTGACAAGCAGTGGATTCCTCGATATTCTCAACATTCTTGAGTATATTTGGGGATTACAATTTTTGAGAGATGCATGTAATTTTTAAATTTATTCAGACAATTTCTGTGTTTCTGGAAACGCTGTTGATTGGTATTGGACAAGAAACTCTTCATGCTATCAACCTTACCAAAGACTCGTCTGTAAAAACTGGGGCAGTGTTGTCGGAGGATCATTTTTAAATGCTTTCTTTGAAGTCCCAACTTTACTCATGGAACTTTTAGTTTGTCACCCAAATACATGCTGTTCAAAGATGGGAACAGTTTGTTACAACACATGCAATATTTTCACTTGTTTCTTTGAATTGGTAAGAACAGATGCTTATTCTTACATTAACTTAACAGGAATTCCATTCTGTGATGCAGCAAGGCAATGTGGACGTCTTTGCGACAGATCAAAGCAATTCGTTGGATACTTTTCAGCAATGAAACATTACAGATTAGCAACACACATTTCAATCATTTCATTCGTATTTTTCTGGGGTTTCTGGATATTGGATTATAGAACATTAAACTTCGATTTATGGAAGATCGCTGTTTTGATAATAATGATTTACAGTACAGTAACATGGTTTGTTGGAATCCATATCGATTCAGCATAAGGACTTCAAACAAGTTATTTGGCAGAATTATAATTGTAAGGAGAACATCAATATATGCAAAAGATTTTACCAGTAATTTTATAATTAATTTAGTCAATGAGAAAGGTTTTACAACCTCTTCAAAATAGAGTTCAAGGCGATGGAAACTGTTGATGATGATATGCAAAATTTTGATTTATTTTAAACTCTAGTACTCTTGCTTCATTTTTTCTTCAATTATTTGGCTTTATTTGATTTTTGATTAGTAAGTAAAAATTCTCTAATTTTATTGCAAAAAATTTTTAAATACTAACAAATCTAAAATTAAATCTAAATTAAAGATCTTTCTAATTGAAAAAAGTTTGTAAGTTTATAATTGATGAAATATGGGAAATTAAAATTGATCATTTATTTTAATATTTATTGGTTATTCAATTCCATGATTGCTCAAAGATTAGTCGCCATCTCAACCCTTACCAAACGTAAACCATTTTACTTACTGTAGAACTCAAAAACTCTTTCGGCTTAATCAGCGAATATAATTAAAGAGCCAACAAAAAACTTAATGGCTTCCATTCCGTACCCGACAAGGCTCAATTCTTTGTCACCTCCGCCAGACCAGGAAACTTCGGTGATCACATCGATTTCAAGTCCACCATCGATAACTGGTTCGACGAAAACAGAGTATATAACGAACATTAAACTGAAATCAAAAGAACTCAACTTTACACTCTTTCAGCTGTCTATTATGCCGGTATGCTTAACTTCGCTAGACTCTACGCTATTGGAGCCATCGGTAGATTGAACGGATGGACCAGATACGACAGAAATACTTACATGGAAGTCGACATCTCAGAATTACCACCAGCAGAAGTCATCCAAATCGTTTGGAATGGTACCCCAGTCTTCATTAGAAGACTTACCAATTAAGAAATTAAACAAGAAAACGAATACCCAATTGAAACCGTTCTCGATAAAAGCTCAGAAGTCGTTTTGACTCCAGCTGGAAAAAGCAGTATTTTAGTTTGTTCAGCTGTCTGCACCCATTTGGGTTGTATTCCAATTCCATATTTGGGTAACTACAACGGATGGGTCTGCATTTGTCACGGTTCAGTCTACGATAAATTCGGTAGAGTCAGACAAGGTCCAGCCCTTCAAAACTTGCCATACATCAACAACTCAATTTATGAGGACGGAACATTAGTTTGCATTGAAGCCCTTAAGTTCCCAAGAGAACCATCACAAAGATTCTGGGCCTGATCATGTTTCTCTTAAATAAACTTTTATATTCATTCTTTCTTTATAAAGATTTTTTAAATTTATCAATTTAAACAACGAGATAAATTAACTTTTCCTAAGATTTAAGCATATTACTACAATCTTTTCCCAAAGAAGAGTTATTTTTTTAATATGGCAGATGTTCAAATTCTGACTAAAAGAAAAGAAATAAGTTTTATTTTTTAATAAAGGTATGTAACATGATTTGCTAAGAAGTAAGATAAAAATTATAATTGTAAATAAAACGAATAATAACAATGAGTGAATGTTTGGAATATTTTTTCTGTTGCATGTTTCTACGAAATAATGAATCAGACAGAACGGTTCATGGATAAACAGTGGGAAACAATAGAAAAAAGAAATTATAGAAGCCGAAACCTAAACCATCAAGAATAATTTCAAAATACAAGTCTGAAGATATTGTCAAAATGACAAAACAGTAAAAAAAGAGCGGAAAGTTAGTTTACACATGTCCAATTTGTACATAGCTTTTTAACAGTATGTTTCTTAATTATTAAAGAGATTTTGGCCTGTAATCATTGCGAAAACAACATGTGTCGATAATGCGTCTTATCATACGAAAAGAAATTTTAAGTATCAGTTCATAACATGAAATGTCCATTTTGTAATTCTGAGACATCTCATTTTATCGACTACGAACAGTAAGCAAAAAGCTACTTCGACACAACAGGGAAAAATGGGTTTCTCGATCCTGTTGAGAGGAGAAAAATCGATGAGTAAATGAAATGGAACGAATTAAAAAAGTTGGATAACGGATAAAAAAATAATTAAAATCGACTATCAAGAATTTAGGAGTAATAAATAAATGAAAACGCTATTCCAACTATGAATAACATAGAAGCGCCTCTTCATGAAAACTAATAAAGAAATGAAGAAAATGAATATGATGAAAATAGTATAGTATATCTTAGAAACAGCCAAAGCAGTAGGCCCACTAATTACCAAAATCAGCAATTAAATTTAACTGTTTGAAAATTAAAATCTTCCAAACGGGTACAAGCTCAATTTAATTCTTTATTAATATACAGCAAAATGTGATAAATTTTTCATTCTTTTTTTGCCTTTATTTGCTATCATGAAAATTTAATAGATTGAAGTAAAATCATTATCATTTTTCTAAGTAATTAATAAATAGGCTTCTTAAATTTGGATGAAAAATAAATTGATAATTTTGAAATTAAGATTAACTTACTGGAGTTATGAGTAATCCATAGCAAGATCACGATTAATACGGACGCCGCAAGAGTAAACGTCAAAGAGTTCCCAATCCATACTACGCAGCTGGAATCAACGAACTCAAAAAAGTAAGACTTTCTTAATATGAAGATAACTCTAAAAAATCCACATAAGAAAAATCGCAACGACGAAGATGAAGACTACAGTTCTTAATAAGAGCGAAACATGAGTCAAAATAATCGTAGTTATGCATAAAATTATCATAACAACCAAAGAGCTGAAGGATCTGGACCATGGCTTACATGTATCATGCCTAAAACTAACAAACATTTAAAAGTTCAAGTTGTACTTGATACAACAAATCGGCCTGTCCAAACAGAACAGATAAAAGCGAAAGAAGAGCCTGTCGTTAAACAAGCATTTTTATCTGAATCTCAGGGCGTTCAATTACCGAGCTACAATACCACACCTGTACCAAAGAAGGCAGAATCTCAAGGAGGCTTGAACTTGTTGTCTTTATTTTAAAAGGTCATTAAAAACGTTTCGAACGAGGTTCCATCACCTGTAAAAAATCAAAATGTAAATCATTCATACCACCCAAATATTAACATCGAAGAGCCAATAATAAAATATTCGAATTCAATCACTCAAAAACAGCCAAAGCAACCTGTTTTGCCTCCTGTTCCAAAAAGAGTTGTTTAAGAAGATAAGGATGGTAGAATTCTATCTTTACAAGTTGATAGAGAAAATAAAGCAATGCTAATTAAACACTCTAAAATAGGAGAATGTAAAAATTATTTTTATTTTCAGGTTCTGTACCAATATAAGCTGAGCCTCCTTGCTGGAAAATGTAAGAGGAAAAAAGTCAATAATAACTTTAAACTATCAATGAGTTAAGAAAAAAATTAGCTTCAAATATTGCTCTCCTAAAAAGCATTGCCATTTACAATTGATTTTATTTTTATGTATTTTAATTTATTAAGCAGTAAAAAAGATAAAATGAGTTTTTTAGGTTTGATTAAATGAAGATTTTGCTATTAAATAAAGAATTAATTTGATGAGGGTATAAATATTTGTTGAAAAGAATCAAAGGTTTCTGTCGAGGAAAATTTGTCTCCATAAGTCGAATCTGACTGAATCTCCGCTGTTATCGAGTTAACCTTTTTGGATGCTGTAAGCGAAAGTTTTTTGGAAATTTTATGGGTTAACTTGGTTGAATTTGAAATAGCTGAGCATGGTACAAAAATCTGCAGTTGAGAGGAGTGGGGTTGAAGGAGTGTTGAATTTTCTTGTATAAATTTTCCAGAAAATGAAGCTTAAAAGTTCGGATGAATGAAGATTGTTTCCTTGCTCTCTTTGGATACCAACAACCATAAGTTCTTAAAGAAGTTGGAAAACTTCTTGGATTTGGAGTCTATAAGCAGGAACTGAGGGGAACAAATTGAAATAACCCCAATGAGGATAAGTGAGTTTCATCATAACCATTGGATTAAGTTGGATATCAAATTTGAATCCCTTTGAATATTAATTGAAGAAGTTAATGAATCTGCTCAAAGCCAATCTTTCTTCATTTCTTTACTTTGTGATTATCAATGCCTCGTAAATGTTGTTTTTTTGTAAGTCAGTAAGACGATATTCCTTTTTTATTAACTAAAAAGTACTTATGGAAGTTGGGATAACTTTATTTAAAAGTAACTATTCCATTGACTGAATTATTCTTTAGCGATGTTTTTTTTCTCAGCAAGATTTGCTGTTCTGTAACCCTTTCTTGTTCCAACAATTTGTTTTACTAAATTTTCATAGCTGTCATTTCCGTAAAGATTTTTCCCGAATTCGAACTCACCATTAATCATTTTGTTTTGTTCCAACATTGGTATTTGGAACTCATTGACTAAATCGGCTGGATGTCTGTATTTTGGCAAGTTTGCGATTTTGTTCAATGAGCTTGCTCGGGATTTTATTATTGCGTTCATTTTTTCTTATCTGATCTTTCTTTAATCAACCTGATTTTTAATATTGTTATTAAAATCAATCAAATAAATCACAAATATTTTAATTAACTTATATTAAATCTCAACTTTTTTTATTTCTTTTTTACTTCACTTTTTTTATAATTAAAAATGTAAAGAAAATCCAAGGTTTTTAAATTTTAAATTATTTTGATTTAATCACAGTATAAGATTTCTGTCCAAGAAATTTAATCTCCAATGTTAAAAATATCTTCAAAGGAATCAATTTATCTTATTATTACTCTTATGATTGTTTCGCCTTTTTAACCTGTCTAAAAATTTTTGAATAATAAAATAATAAATTTTTTCTAAATTGAAATATTAACATTTCAATAGAATTCACAAGCAATCCAGAGACAATCTTTATGGCAAGTCCAAAGATACCTTGGATGATCTTAAAATTTCATTTTTTATTGTTGATTCAAATCATATAATTCTCTTTTAATGGCCTTGATCATTCCTGCGTCTCTGTTAATATCGACTCTTTTTTATCTCATTATAAGAACGCTGCAAAAACAGCTGACGAATACTGTAAATTAGCGAAAATAATTACGAAGAGACATGAAAATGTAAGCAAGAACCATATGTTGATCAGATTGTCCTATTATAATGCAAAATATCAAAACAATGACCACTACTAAAGCTAAAAATGCTAAAAAATATTGGAATGAGTCATAAATGTGTAAAGGTTCTGATTATAAAGCTAACGTAGATGATCTCCATTGCCTAAAACATGCATTATTTATTCGATCCAGCATACCTTATAAATCGATATTGACAGGTGTATCAAAAAGAAAAAGGTTTTATCTTCGAAAAGCATTCCCTTAAGAATTGGAAACGAAAACAATTTTTGTTAAAGTACTTTCTGGAAAAATCATTCTTTTATCTTTTATTTTTTATGACCTATTTAAAATACGTTTAGTGCTATGTCTTGATTGGTTAATCTTCCGACTACTAACGCTTGGTGGAACGAATTCATTTTCGTCAATTTCCATGTTTTATTTAGATTTCTTTTTAATTTTAATTTTCGATTTAAACTGGTTAGAATTCTAAATTTCATCTTTAAAAAATATCTTAGCTTCAAAAAAAAAATTACATTTTTGCTCTTTTGCTTAAATTTCATGATATTTCCAATCATCCGGATCAGTTAGCTTTCAAAATAAAATATCTTTCAGAGGTAGATAATTTTTTGTTTTCAGCCTCAAAGTGTAAAATCATTTTTATGAAATTAAAAATTTAACTTTTTTTAAATAAAAAAAAATAAAAAATAATTTATTTTATTTTACGATTTATCCCCTTTATTATTTTTTTAAACTATTTTTTAATGGAATCCAAACATCTTTTCTCAATTATCAAGATCTTTTAAATTCTGTAAGAGTTAGGCTTGATCAAAAATGACAGATTAACATAATTCAACATTATTGATTAGTTTTTGGCTTTGTGTTAATTAATCATACTAAAATTAATTTGAATTTTGAGGAATAAATGGTCCAGGCAAATTTCTTTGTAAATTTGTATGATAAGTATTCTGTCTTTGATGTGGAGGTACATAGTTTTGTTGCTGATAATTGATAGGTTAGGATCGATTGGGATTAAAGGGGTAATATTAATGTGCAAAGTTATTTTTCTGGGCCATTTTGTTGAAGCCTTGAGAGTTACTTATAATTTGTTGCTCTATTTCAGCCTGGTTCAAGGTTCTATACTTAATGATTTTTCTTTAAATGTATTAAGTTCTTTTAGGTTCATTAAAGACTTACGCTTTAGGTTCTATGACTCTTTGGAAAACTTGGGGAACAGGCATGGCTTGGTAAAACTGAGGCCTTGGTTCATTCAAACTTGGCCTTTGCATTTCTTGATAGTATGGAGGAGGCTATTGAACAAAAAATTGTTGTTGCACGGGATAATTTTGAAAATGAGGAGGTACAAAAGGAATTTAGTTTTAATTTCTGTTAACAATGAAAACCTATCTATTGAAGTTTTAAGGAGCTTTTTGTTGATTTAGCTGAATTTCTTGAATAGGGATATTTATAGGCTGCAAATTATTGATTCTCTTTGGAATGGAAGACTCTATTTTTTATTCATCGAGAATTCTGTATTGATTAGTTTTTGACCTGCTGTTAGAATCGCTTGATAATGTTTAACTGGGATCGTTTTTCATTTTTCTTCCTTAATTCACCTTTTATGTTTCGATCTTTTTATTCTATTCTCGACTTGTATTGATCAAATGAGTATCGTTATTTTGGACAGATAAAAATGTCGGCATAGAGTGTTATTTTGACAAAACGAATCTTTGATAAAGAGAATCAAAGTGAGATTTGAATTAATTCCGATCTGAATGAACTTTTTACACTTGGAAAAGTATATTTTCATTTCTTATAGCTTTTACATATTCTATGGCCTGCTAAATATTCATGTTCCAAGGGTATGAGATTTAAGGCATAAATTATTCGTTGTAAACTTTATCGGATACAAGGCGAATCAAGTTATTTACCAATGTCTTTTATGTACTTTACGATGGCTCTTCAATAACGTTCTTTTCTTCGACCTCATTTTTGGCATAATTCTCATTAACCCAAACCTTTCCTTTTCCGTCTTATGAAACTCCCAGTAAAGAAATATCGATGTTGAAATAACCAAATACCCCGTATAAAATTAACAAGCCTCTGAGAAAATCCATAATGAGCAAGAAACCTTAAGGCCTGGAATAAGGCCTGCTTTTTTTATTGAATCTGTTGATATTTTCCGTGTAAACAAATTCCTGTTACTGGATACTGAACATTTCCTCTTTTATTTAAAACTCATAAAGTTTAACGATATTAATCATTGAATCGAGAGACTTTCTCCAGTTGTAAAGTTAAGTGTTTTGGAACCTGTCGTCAAAAGATTAAAAATCAGATCTTGCATAATGTTTTTAGATTTTCATGTGTGTTTAAGTGTTTTATAAAACTTATCGATTTAAAGAATTTTAGATTCTTTTCCACTTTCCTGATTTGAACTCTGTACTTATTGAGGAATTGCCCATTGTTATATTTTTTATTTGGAAAAATTGTTTGGTTGAATGCTTATTTAACAGTAGTTTATTATTATTTTCTTTTTTTAGTTGTTAATACTCACTTTATATTTATAAACCAATTAAAAAAAAATTAACCTTTTATTTTCCATTCCTGACAGCTACGGTATCGTTTTACAAATATGTTTCTTTGGTGTATAAAGCAAAGAATTTTTTAATGTAAGTACAGAAAAAGTAATTGGTTCAAAAAATCTAAAAATCTTTTATTCAACAAAAAGTAATGAAAATACTCAATGAAAAAATCAAAATAATTTTATTTGGTTCAAAGTTTTTATTCTAAATTAATCGTTTTTTAGTTAAACCATTTATTTCTAAAGTTTAGCTTTCTATTTCTTTTCTCTAAAAGCCTTTCTAAAGGAAAAAGATCACCTTTTGTAAAGCTATGCTTTGGAGCTTCATTTAAGTGAGAAAGTAGTTTTGTCCTTGTGCTGTTGAGCAACTCTTTGTTTTAATTATTTTGTATGGATTTTTTGGTAAAAAAGGTCCTGAAACTGATTTAACTTCTAGTTTTGTTAAGATCGTGAGTTTTTTAATATAAGTTAGTTTCATTAACATTTGAGTTTTCACCAGAAACAAAATCAAAAGACCTTTTGGTTGTCATTCTAATATTTTTGAGTCTATTTTTGGGTTAATATTTAAGTTTAGACTGGGTTATCAATGTTTCTTTCAATTAATTTTGATACGTAAGATTTTACTTATTTCCGAATTTAGAAGAATTTGATTGGAATTTAGAGAAATTTGTTGTATTGAGTATTGAGTTATTATTGGAATGTTGGTAGACTTTATTTATGTCTTGTGATTATTCATCATCTTAAACTGGGCAATCGTAGTCGATTACATGTTTTGTTTCATAATTTTTTAGTTTGAACTTATTTTAGGTTAATTTTTCAGCCTGGCCAAGAGGGGAAAGGGTAAATTTTCTTGTGAATGTTTTTTGTAAACATCGTGGTAAAAGGAGTTAGTTATTATATCTGTTCATTTTATTCTTCAGATCTTGGACTGTCTATCTTTGGAAGGCTTTTCTTTATGGGTTTTGGTTAGCGAAAAGTGATGGCATGGACTGGTGATAACTTTGCAAAGATTTTTAGTCATTTTATTACTTACATTGATCAGAATCAAAATAAGAGAATCGCTGATTCATTTTGAAAGTTGGTTTTGATGGAAAATTTAGATTGAGAATTCAATTTTATATACAATCAATCGAAGATAAATAAAAAACAATGGAAGAATATAAGAAATATTTTATTTTATTTCATTAAATAAATGTAATGTCAAATAGTTGACAATAAAAA
>Ga0102832_1002703_pt1 | contig 10338 bp, 10 predicted proteins | sample EBPBio282013_DNA_FD_88942 | JGI IMG/M metagenome (GOLD analysis project Ga0102832, IMG submission 88942) | Wastewater treatment Type I Accumulibacter community from EBPR Bioreactor in Madison, WI, USA - Reactor 2_5/28/2013_ DNA (Illumina Assembly) | ecosystem: Engineered > Bioreactor > EBPR >... | reverse complement strand
CACCGCCGGCACGTTCAGCGACAGCAGCAACGCGGTGGCGGCGTGACGCCAAGCCAGCCCGAATTGCGAAAGCGGGGCCGTGCCGCCGGGGTGGGGCGTCGACTGGCCGACGGCAACGAGGTCTTGGCGCATGGGCTGGCTTTCGTGAGGCTGGCTTGAGTCAACCTTAGTGGCAGGAGCACCCCCCAAACAAGGGGGTCTTCCTGCTTGATTTGTAATCAAGTGTTATTTCTTCACGGCTGCGCCATCGTGAGGAAGTACCGACAGTGCCGCCGCCGCGCTGCCGAAAATGCCTAGGGCCTGTCAACACTACGGAAGCCAGTGCGAACGGGCCTGGCAGGGCGCAGGGCAAGGCGCGTGACGACGCGAAGGCTGATGCCTTCGCTAGGAGCGCAACGCCGCCATGCGCCCTGCCAGGCCCGTTCCCTTCGGGTTGCCCCGGCAAAGCCCGCGCGCGGCGTTGCAAACCTTGCCCAGGCGTCCAGCCTGGGCTGCGCTTTGCGCCTTGCTCGCGGGCTTTGTCGGGGCAACGCATCTGGCTTCCGTGGTGTGAGCAGGCCCTACTCGTAGCCGTAGCTGCGCAGATGCGCCTCGTCGGCGGCCCAGCCCGAGCGCACCTTGACGAAGAGTTCGAGGAAGACCTTGGCGTCCATCAGCTGCTCCAGCTCCTGGCGCGCCTCCGAGCCGATGCGCTTCACCCTCACGGGGCTGATCGACTCAGGGACCGCGTTGTGCTCCACGGTCAGGATCTCCCGCACCGTCGCGCCGAGCTCATCGTCCACCAAGATGGCCATACCGCCTCCCAAACACTCCTCTGCAAAGGTACGTCGGGCTCGCGCACGCACAAGTACACGTCCTCGCGGCTCGGACTCGGAGGAGCGCCAGCGAGTCAACGTCAGCGGATAGGCAGGTGGGTGCGGGGAGCCATCCGGGGGCCGCGGCGGGGCAGGGTGAGCGCGACCATCGTGGCGTAGGCGGCGGCACGACCGCGATGGGGCTGCCAGGGCTCGAGGAACTCGGCCAACCGGGCGTCGTCGAACGGCTCCCCCGCCAGCACCCGCCCCACGTGGGTGGCGAGGTGGTAGTCGCCGAAGCTCACCGCGTCCGGGTCGCCGAGCGCCCGCTGCCGGACCTCGGCGCTCGTCCATACGCCGACCCCCGGGAGCGAGCGGAGCATCCGGTCCGCGTCGGACCCGGCACGATCGGGGATCCGGTCCAGGCTGTCCGCGACCTGGGCGACCGCGACCACCGCCCGGGATCTGGCCGGGTCGATCCCGAGCCTGAGCCACTCCCACGACGGGATGCGGCGCAACGTCGCCGCGGACGGCTGGAGCCGCAGCCCGTGATCGGCGCCGGGCCCGGGCGCGGGCTCGCCGAAGCGCCGCACCAGCCTCCGGAACCCCGCGAACGCCTCCTTGCCCGTGACCTTCTGCTCGATGATCGACGGCACCAGCGCCTCCAGCACGCGGTCCGTGCGGCCGAGGCGCCAGTGCGGGTGGCGCCGTACGACGTCGGCCAGGACCGGGTGCCGCGGCTCGAATCCCGTCGGATCGTCCGGGCCACCCAGCAGCGCGGGCACGGAGTCGAGCGCCCACTCGGCGCCCGGACCCCACGCGCGCGCCCGCACCCGGCCGTCCCGCAGGTCGCCGAGCAGGAGCGTCGCCGGGCCCTCGGGCGTGCGGACGGCGCGCCACCGGCCCGCCCCGTCCCGGCGGTGCGTCGGGTCCCCGGCGCCGCGGCGCTGTTGTGCCCAGATCGCTCCGACTGGGCACGGCCACCGCGGCTCCCAGCTCCGCGCAGCGCCTCCGGACTCCACGCCCCCACGCTAGCCCCACACTCCGACTCGTCTGCCCCGCCCAGCGCCAGACAACCGGCCAAGCCGCAAACGAATCGGAGTCACCCGGCACACTGGAGCCATGAGGATCGACCTGAACAGCGACCTCGGCGAGCACTTCGGCGCCTGGCGGATGGGCGACGACGACGCGATGCTAGGTGTCGTCACGAGCGCGAACGTCGCGTGCGGCTTCCACGCCGGCGACCCGCGCTCGATCCTGGAGACGCTCGGCGCCGCGGCGGAGCGGGGCGTCGCGTCCCAGCGTTGCGCGATCGCCTCGCGCAGCAGATTGACCACGCCGCCCGGCAGATCGCTGGTGGCGAGGATTTCGCTGAACGTCACCGCCGGTAGTGGATGTTTTTCCGACGCAACCACGATCACCGTGCTGCCGCTCAAGATGACCGGCGCAATCAAGGAAACCAACGCGACCAAGGAAGGTTCATCCGGCGCCAAAACCGTAACGACCCCAACCGGCTCGGGCGTGGTGAAGTTGAAATGTGATGACGCCACCGGATTCACGCTGCCAAAAACCTGCTGATACTTGTCCGTCCAACCCGCGAAATGTACGAGCCGGTCAATGGCCAGGGTCACCTCGCGTTTTGCTGTCGCACCGGTGCAACCGGTGGAGCGGGAAATCTCCGTCACCAATTCCGCCGCACGGTTCTGCAACATCTCGGCCGCGCGATAGAGGATTTGCCCGCGATTGTAGGCTGAAGCTTTGCTCCAGCCGCCTTCCGCCGCGCGGGCCGCGACAACCGCATCGCGGAAATCTTTTCGGGATGCGTGGCTGTAATTGTCGAGGTGTTCGCCCGAGGTGGACTTGGCGGAGAGATAGCGACCGCTTTCGCTGCGAGGAAACTTGCCGCCGATGTAGAGTTTGTAAGTCTTTTTTACGTCAAGGCGCGAAGACATGGGCGGAGCTTAGACCAGCACTGGAGGGGCGGCAAGACTACTCCTGCCGGCTCCGTCCGGATGGCCCGGGTTAAAAATTTTCGTCGTTGAACATTTTGAGCCGACTGCCACCATCGGCTTGATAATTAAAAACATAGCTAAAACGAATCCGCGTTTATGAATACTCCGACCCTGCCTGCGACTAACCTCAAGCCTCGCAAATACTCCGGCCCGTCACTCGCCGAAGTTCTTGCCCAACGGAAGCAGTTCCTCAATCCCGGCATCTTTCTTTACTACAAAGAACCAATCATGCTTGTCGAAGGTCAGATGCAATACGTCTGGGACGACCAGGGCAAGCGTTACCTCGACGGTCTTGGTGGCATCGTGACGGTCAGCGTCGGGCATTGCCATCCGCACGTTATCGCGGCAGGCAACAAGCAGAGTGAGATTTACCAGCACTCCACCACGATTTATCTGCATCCGAACGTCGGCGCGTTTGCCGAGAAGCTCGCGTCCAAGATGCCAGGTGAACTCAAGGTCTGTTACTTCGTAAACTCCGGTTCGGAAGCCAACGACCTCGCGTTGATGATGGCGCGCGCTTACACCGGAAATTACGACGTCATCGCGCTCCGCAATGCTTATCACGGCGGCAACGCGTCGGGCATGGGCGTCACGGCCCATAGCACCTGGAAATATAACGTGCCGCACAGCTTTGGTGTGCACCACGCCATCGCGCCGTATCCGTATCGCGGCCCGTATGGCTACGACGACGCAAATGCCGGAACGAAATACGCGAACGACGTGAAAGAGGTGATTGATTACGCCACACCCGGCAAGGTCGCGGCGTTTATCGCGGAATCCATCCAGGGCGTCGGTGGCTTCGTCGAGTTCCCGCAAGGTTATCTCAAGCAAACCTACGAACACGTCCGCGCGGCGGGCGGCGTGTGCATCGCGGACGAAGTACAGACCGGCTTTGGCCGCACCGGCACGCATTTCTGGGGCTTCGAGACGCAGGGTGTGATTCCCGACATCGTCACGATGGCCAAGGGCATCGGCAACGGTTGCCCGCTCGCCGCGGTCGTCACTACACCGAAAATTGCGCAGGCACTACTTGGCAAAGTTCACTTCAACACCTTCGGCGGTAATCCAGTCGTCAGCGCGATGGGCAAGGCCGTGCTTGAAGTCATCGAAAAGGAAAATCTCCAGGAGAACTCGCTCAAGATGGGCGCGCGCATCAAGGACGGCCTCGAAAAGTTGAAGGGCAAATACAAACTCATCGGCGACGTGCGCGGCAAAGGTTTGATGCTCGGCGTGGAGGTCGTGAAAGACCGCACCACTAAAGAGCCCGCCAAAGCCGAATGTGCTGCTGTCCACGAGGCGGCGCGCGAAATGGGCCTGCTGCTCGGCAAAGGCGGTTTGTGGGGCCAGACTATCCGCTTCGCCCCGCCGATGTGCATCACCGCTGCGGACGCGGATTTCATCGTCGAGGTGTTCGACGCGGCATTTGCGAAAATTAGCTAAGCCAACTCGACCTTACGCCCGGGATGGCGGCCTAAAAGATTGCCGCGCCAGTGGCAGCATCGAAAACGTGGGCGTGGTTTAGATTGAACCGAACGGTGACTGATTGGCCGGGTTGCAACTCAGTGTCAGTGGTTGCCAGCCCGGAAATTTCCCGTCCTACGATTGTGGCCGTACTGAATTTTTGGTCGCCGCGAAACAACAAGGCTGCGGTGATCTGGCCGGGCAAATCATCTGGTTTCTTTTCGGCTGAGGCCGGCAGGAGTTGCACATCGTGAGGGCGCACGCCGAGCAAAATTCGGCGCCCTACATTGGCGGCAAACCAGTCAGCCCGCCAGTTTCCCAACCGCAGGATAAAGCGCGGGGGGATTTCGTCCGGGCCGGTTTCCGCGCCGAGAAAAACGAGATGCCCCTCCCGCTGGGCGGCAGTGCCGTGGATCAAATTCATCGCCGGCGTGCCAACGAACGAAGCGACAAAATGATTGGCGGGTTGATGGTAAACTTCCCGGGGCGTGCCGACTTGTTGAAGCTGACCTTTGCGCAGGACGGCCACGCGATCACCGAGCGTCAATGCTTCCTCCTGCTGGTGGGTCACGAAAATCATCGTGATGGAGAACCGATCCCGCAACGCCGGCAATTCCCGTTGCAATTGTAACCGCAGCGGTTCGTCCAGATGTGCGAACGGTTCGTCGAGCAACAGAATTTTGGGCTGCCGGATCAGGGCGCGGCCCAAGGCGACCCGCTGGCGTTCGCCGCCAGAAAGCTGGGCCGGTCGCCGATCCAAGGTGTGGGCAATCCCGAGCAGTTGGGCCAGGTCATGAACCCGGGTCTGGGTTTCAGCCCGCGCCACACCCCGTAATTTCAATCCGAAAGCCAGATTCTCGAAGGCGGTGAAATGTGGAAACAAAGCGTGGGATTGAAAGACCATCGCGACATCCCGATCTTGAGGTGAGCGCCAGGTCATATCTTGATCGGCGATTTTGATCTGCCCGTGGTCAGGTGATTCCAACCCCGCGATCAATCGCAACAAAGTGGTTTTGCCGCTGCCAGATGGGCCGACAACGGTCAGCAACTCTTGTTCGTTGACGGTCAAGGAAATGCCGGTCACGGCCGCCACCGGATGTCCATCAGGCGCGGCAAATGATTTTTGCAAATCTTCCAGGATGATGCGCGGCACGGGAGGATTGTTGAACTGCGCACGGACCAAGTCGAGCGGGAAGCTCAATCACTTCGCGCCATAATCAGAACTTGAAGTGCGGAAAAGATGGCGTCGCCAGGCGCGCAGGATCAGGGCTATTTTGGTGATCCGATTCAGCCGCACCGGAGCCGGGCGGAACACATCAAACCGGCATTGCTCCAATTTGAGCAAGAGTCGCCAATAGACCGAGCCCATCAATTCGGCTGCCACCATGGATTGCCGGTCTTCGGCGGGCAAAAGTTCGCGCGCCTGCTGATAATGGCACCGGGCGCGTTGCGCGACATGGGTGGCCAGGGCGGCATAGCGGGAAGAATATTCGCCGCGCAAGATTTCCGCCTCAGTGACGTTGAACTGGCGCAGTTCGGCCAACGGCAGATAAATGCGTCCGCGCGCGGCATCGTTATGGACGTCACGCAGAATGTTGGTCAATTGCAGCGCTTGTCCCAAAGCGATGGCATAATCACGACATTTGGAATTCTGGTAGCCGAAAATATCCAGGCTCAACAACCCGACCACGGAGGCCACGCGGTAGCAATAAACTTCCAGTGCCGTTGCAGTTTCATAGCGTGTGGTTTCGAGGTCCATCTCGCAGCCTTTGATCAATTCATCAAACAACTCGAAGCGCAGGCTGAATTGCTGGATCACTGGTTGGAGTTCGCGATTGACGATGAACTCAGGTCGGCCGCCGGTGCAGGCGCGGCGGATGTCCTCACGCCAGGCGGCAAGACTGGTGCGGCGTTCGGCGGTGGGAATCGAATCTTCATCCGTCACGTCATCCACTTCGCGACAGAAGGCATAAAGTGTGGCCATGGCATCACGCCTTGGCTTGGGTAGCAAGATGAAGGCGAGCGCCAGGTTGGAAGCACTTTTACGCGTGATCGCCTGACTCTCCTGCATGGCGGTCAGTATTGGTAATTCTCGTTGGAGTTCGTGCCGGGTTGACGTAACGGCGGCAAGCCCCGGGTCTCTGCCAGGGTCGGATTGCGCGGAGGTTCGGAGCGGCGGCGGCGTTTCGAGGATGGCGCAGCGGTTTCAGACGCTGAAGCGCGCGGTGCACGATGATATTTATAGCGACGATTCCGGTTTGGTTTGCGGATGACCGCCGCCCAAAACATGATGGCGCCGGCTACGAGCAGGATGGCGCCGGAAAACAAGGTGTATTCCAGCACGCGGCCCAAGGCCAGCATGGGGATCAGTTGCAAGCTTGCATTCATGGTTCAGGATTCTCCTTGCCCGCGTCATCATCCCCGGAACTCAGATTGAGGCGCTGCATCCGATAACGCAGGGCGTGCCGGCTGATTTTCAATTTGTCCGCCGACTTGGTCAAATTGAACGAATTGTTTTCCAGGGTGGTGTTGATCAGGTCGCGCTCGAAATCCGCAACGATTTCATCCAAGGCGCGCTCGCCGGTGGCCAGGATCGGCGCGGTGGTTTTGGTGAGGCGGCTTTCCAATTGAAAATCCGGCAGGCTGGGCGCGGTGATTTCGGGTGTGGTTTCCAGGATCAGGGCGCGCTCGATGGCATTGCGGAGTTCGCGCACGTTGCCCGGCCACCGGTGGGTGGCCAGCTTTTGTTGCGCGCCGCGGGAAATTCGTTTTACGCCTTTGTTCATCGAGCTGTTGAACAGTTTGAGGAAATGGTCCGCCAATCGCAAGACGTCGTCGTCCCGCTCCCGCAGGGGCGGCAGGTGGAATTGCACCACGTTGAGGCGATGGAATAAATCCTCGCGGAAATCCCCGGACTCAATGGCTTTGACGATGTCGCGATTCGTCGCGGCCAGCAGCCGGACATTGACGCGTAATTCTTGCGTGCCACCAATGCGGGTGAAGGTGCCGTCCTCCAGGAACCGCAGCAATTTCGCCTGCAACGGGCGGCTCATGTCCGCGATTTCATCGAGAAAAATCGTGCCGCCGTTGGCCTCTTCGACCCGTCCGTGTTTCTGCTTCACCGCGCCGGTGAACGAGCCGCGTTCGTGGCCGAACAATTCGCTCTCCAGCAAGGTTTCGGGAATCGCCGCGCAATTGATGCGGATGTAGGGCGCGCGGCGGCGATGGCTCAAGCTGTGCAAGGCGCCGGCGACGAGTTCCTTGCCGGTGCCGCTTTCGCCGAGGATCAAAGCGCGGGCATCAGTGGGTGCGACGGTTTGGATGAGCTGGCGGAGTTCCTTGATTTTGGTGGAGTCGCCAACGATCTGATCCAGTTGATACGTTTCGCTGGCGCGCGCCAGCAGTTGCGCATTGGTCTGAAGCAGACGATGTCGTTCCGCGCAACGTGAGACGGCGTGCAGCAATTCTTCCGGTGCAAAGGGTTTGGCGAGATAATCCATCGCGCCGGCTTTGATGACTTCCACGGCCAGTTTGGGCGTGGCGTAGGCGGTGATCATCAGGATCGGCAGCTCCGGCCAGCGCTGGCGGACTTTTTGGAGGAAATCGTAGCCGCTCATACCGCCGAGCCGCGCATCGGTGATGACCATGAAGACGGATTCCTTGGCGAGCAATTCCAGGCCGGCCTCGGCGGATTCCACCGCCAGCACGACATAGCCCTCGTCTCCGAGCATGGTTTGCAACGAGAGCCGCATATTTTTCTCGTCGTCCACAAGGAGCAGGGGGGGCAATGGCGTGGTCATGGGAGCGGAGTCATCAATGTTTTCGACGGAAAGGTTAAGATGAATTTCGCGCCTTTTCCAAGTTCGGATTCGACGCGCACCGCTCCGCCGTAAAGTTCGGTATTGTGTTTCACCACTGCGAGGCCGAGGCCGGAACCGCGTTCCTTGGTGGTGTAGTAGGCTTCAAAGATACGCTCCCGTTTGTCCGGAGGAATGCCCGGGCCATTGTCTTGCACGGAAATCTCGATGGATTCGTTACGCAAGAACCGGGCTTGCACGTAGATGTGTCCTCCGGCTGGCGTGGCGTCCCGGGCGTTTTGCAGCAGGTTGCTCACCGCGTCGGTGAAATGCTTGCGCTGCATCAAGAGGGTGGGAAACAGCCCGGAAAAATCGCGATGTAGATGGATTTCGGAGGGCAGGTCCGGCGGGAAAACCTCCGCCAAGGCGCGATTCAATTCATCAATCACGTTGAGTTTTTCCACCCGGCCTTCGGTCAATTGCGCGTAACCCATGATCTGGGTGATGATGCGGTCCGCCTTGCTGATCTCTTCGCGGATGATTTCGATCTGGGGCAGCGGGTTGAGTTTTTCCCGCGCCAGATTTTTTTGCAGTGAGAAGGTCACGTTATTGATGATGGTCAGGGGATTCTTGATCTGGTGCGCGACTTCGGCGGCGAGCCGCCCGGCGGACCGCAATTGTTCCGTGCGCACGATGAATTCATTGCGTTCCTCCTCGGCGCGGCGTTGGCCGACGGCCAGCACTTGCACGCCGTAGCAACAGAAGGTCAATAAAACCAGCACCGCCGCTTGCAGCACGTAATGAGCGCCGGTCAACTCCGCGTCCGGCGCGTTCGCTTCTATGGCGACCGGGTTGCGTTTCCAGGGCAACAAGCCGCTGACTTCTGGAGCGAGTAACGCGCGCAGGCTCGCTTCAGAAAGTTGATTGGAAACGCGGCCGGCAAGGTTCGAGCGACTTTGTTCACTCATGGAATCCCAGAGCGATTTGCGGAATGGCTCGGGCGCGTCTTGCAGCCAGGCGGCGAGTGCCGCGGGATTCTGGATGGTTTCCGGCTCAATTTTTTGCGGTCGGACGCGCACCCCGCTCAGCACCAGTTCCGGTTGCGGCCCGCTCTCCACAAACCCTGCGGCCAGAAAGATGATGCCCAAGGTCAGGTTCAAAACGATTTGCGGCATCGCCAGCGGGATGGAAGCGGCATTCACGATGATCAGCGCCGGATACACCCAGTAAAGAATGCTTTCGTAACCACCGGTCAAAACCGTCAGGCTGCCTAGAAACAATCCGTCCGCGAGCCCCATGAAAAATAAAAACCATTGCACAAAGCCGGGCGGAAACCGGCGCACGACCAGGAACACCACCGCCGCCGCGATCACCGTCAGCGTATAGGCGACGATGACTTGCTGGATGGTTTCAAACACCACGCCATAGCTGTTCACGACGTTCAACAGCCAGGGTGAATAGTAGAGTTGGTAGAGGACAAAAAGCCCGATGATCAACCGGGCCGGGAGGAAGATGTTGCGTTGGCGGGCGGCATCCCGCCGGGTCTGCTCGGCCGGCTCCAACTGCGCCTGCGCCAGCACCTCGGGCATCCGCTGCAACCATTGCCAACGTCCCGATTTCATAAATCAACCGGAGTAGAATGTTTAACGCAACAACTCGGCCGTCCGGGCGGCGATCTGGTCCACCGGCCACAACCGCCCGATGCCTTCGTAACCGCAGGACAACATGCCTTCTTCCGGGCCAATGAATTCTGCGCCCCGCGTTTTCAGCGTGGCGACATTCTCCTGCGTCGCCGCGTGCAGCCACATCTTGCCGTTCATGGCCGGAGCGATGAGAATTTTCGCCTTGGGATTCAACGCCAGTGCGATGCACGTCAACGCATCGTCCGCGATGCCGTGCGTCAGTTTCGCGATGACATTCGCCGTGGCCGGCGCGATCAGCAGCAAGTCCGCTTCATCCGCGAGCCGGATGTGCGTGGGTTTCCAGCCTTCCTCCTCGTCGTAGAGATCAGTAATGACGGGATTCCGTGACAGCGTCTTGAACGGCAGCGGCGTGATGAAGCGTTGCGCGTCGGCAGTCATGACGACGCGGACGTTGTGGCCGGCTTTGGTCAACAGGCTGGTGAGATCGGCGGCTTTGTGGGCCGCGATGGAGCCAGTCACTCCGAGGACAATGTTTTTGTTCATGTTCCGCTGCTCCGTCTTTCCCGTCTTAAGCTTAATCTGCTTCTGGATCTTAATCCACCCGTCCACCCATCCCGGCAATCAGGATTAA
>Ga0102832_1002701_pt1 | contig 10341 bp, 9 predicted proteins | sample EBPBio282013_DNA_FD_88942 | JGI IMG/M metagenome (GOLD analysis project Ga0102832, IMG submission 88942) | Wastewater treatment Type I Accumulibacter community from EBPR Bioreactor in Madison, WI, USA - Reactor 2_5/28/2013_ DNA (Illumina Assembly) | ecosystem: Engineered > Bioreactor > EBPR >... | reverse complement strand
GGCATGGAACTGCGCGGCAAGACGCTGGGCGTGGTCGGGCTGGGTGGCATTGGCCGCGAGATGGCGCGGATCGCGTCGGGCGTCGGGCTGCAGGTGGTCGCCTGGAACCGCTCGCCGCGCGGCGGCGAGGCGGTGCCGCTGGTCGGGCTCGACGAGCTGCTGGCGCGGTCCGACGTGATCAGCCTGCACCTCGGTCTCAACGACGCCACGCGCGGCTTCCTCGATGCCGCGAAGATCGCGAAAACGAAGCGCGGCGTGATCGTGGTCAACACCGCGCGGGCGGGCGTGGTCGACGAGCCGGCGCTGCTGGCGGCGCTCGCCTCGGGGCAGGTCGGCCACTACGCGACCGACGTTTACTCCCGCGAGCCGGTCGGCCCCGAGGAGCCGCTGCTGCGCGAGGCCAACGTCACGCTGACCGCGCACGCCGGCTACAACACGCCGGAAGCGGCGATGACCATGTACCGCCGCGCCATCGACCTCGCGGCGGCGGGCTAGGCTCCGTCAGCTGAGGCTGCCGGGATAGTCCTGCCAGATCGACGGTTCGAGCCTGAGGTGGGTCGCGGCCGGGAAGGTCGCCAGCCAATGCTTCGCGCAGGCCGCGCTGGTTGCCACCCACAGGCCCGGCAGCGATGCGGCGTGGTCGAGGAAGCGTTCGAGCACCTGCAGGCGGTTCGGCCAGCCGATGGCGTGCGGGTGCAGCACCATCGAGAACTGTCTGCCGCGCTTGTACTGCGCGTCGAGCTCGGCCCGCCAGTTGCGCTCGAGGGCGCCGGGGTTCTCGAGTCCTGTCCCCTTCTTGGGGAAAAGCAGGAAGAACTGGTCGTCGTAGTGATAGTAGTAGGGCAGGGCGAGGATGTTGCGGCGGCTGGCGAAGTCGCTCACCCAGTAGTGCGGGATGTCGTCGGCCAAGCCGTTGCCGAAGTAGTCGTAGCCGGCCTCGACCAGCAGGTCGATGGTATGCGGGCTGACCGCGCCGCCGGCGAACTTGTCGCCCGGGCGGGCCAGCGAGAACCAGCCGGTCGGACGCTCGCCGGCGATGCGTGCGATGATCTCGGTCGTGCGGGCGAGGCGTGCCTTCTCCGCGTCGCGCGGCAGCCGGCTCACGTCCTCGTGCTTGAAGCCGTGCGCGGCGATCTCGTGGCCGGCGTCGCGCAGGCGGCGCACCGTGTCGGGCATGATCTCGGCGATCACCGCGGGCACCGCGAAGGTCGCCGGAAGGCCGCGCCGCTCGAGCACGCCGAGCAGCGCGTCGAGCCCGCCGTGCCGGCCGAAGTAGGCCTCCGGGGTGGCGAGGTCGGCCGGGGTGATGCCGTCGGGGCCGCTCGTCGGGGCGAGGTCGACGACGATGCGGAAGGCGCAGCGCCTGCCGTCGGGCCAGCGCACCTCGGCGTCGGGCAGGGTGCGTTCGTCGCTGATCGTGTAGCGCTCTTTCCAGGGCATGGCGGACCTCAGCGGAACGGGTGGCGGGACACGACATGCCGGGCGACCTGCTCGCAGGTCGGGAACCAGACGCCGGGCATCGTCTTCATGCGGTTGATCAGGCGATCGAGCATGGCGATGCGCAGGGCGCGCCCCGACACGAACGGGTGCATGCAGATGTTGAGGTAGCCGCCGGCGCGGTACTGCTGCAGGAAGGCGTCCCACCAGATCTCCTCGACGTGGTCGGGATCCATCATGCGTTGGGCGTCGTTCTCGGTGTTCAGCCAGGCGAAGCTGAAGAACATCGCGTCGTCGATCGCGTAATGGAACGGCAGGTTGAGCAGCGGGCCCGACCCGTCGGCGGCGCTCACCCAGGTCGGCAGGGCGTCGAGCGAATCGTGCGAGTTGTAGAGGAAGCCTTCCTCGAGCAGCAGGTCGCGCGAGTGCCAGCTGCGCGTGCCGACCGGCGCCCGGCCGGTCAGCTTTTCGAGCGCTGCCTTGGCCTTGCGCAGGTGGTCGCGCTCGAGGGCACGATCCTTGGGCACCTGGTGCTCCCACATGTGGTCGGCAATCTCGTGGCCGCTGTCGGCCGCCGCCCGCACCGCCCGCGGGTAGAGTTCGCAGATGCGGCCGGGGGTGAAGATCGTCGCCTTGATGCCGTGGCTGTCGAACAGTTCGACCAGGCGCCAGATGCCGACCCGGCCGCCGAACTCGCCCTTGGCGAGCTGCGACGGCGGCTCGTTGAACAGGCGCCGCAGCAGCATGGCGTCGAAGTCGGCCGTGAAGTTCACCGCCATGCGCGTACCTTCGGGCCACTCGATGCGCGGCAGCCGCCGGTGGCTGGCATCGCTCGCGGCGGCGCCGGCCTTCAGGGCGGCGATGTCGCCGTCGAGGTCCGACGCGATCCCGGTCGAGGTGTCCATTCCCAGTCCTCCCTCAGGCAGAACGCCGACTGTATCGCTCCGGGCCGGCCCGCGGGAGGGACGAGGGATGCAGGGCGAAACGGCCAGCCGTTCCTCGCATCGGCACAACATGGCCTCGACCTTGCATCGTCCGGTTCGCTTCGTGACGGCGGAGCGTGGGCCGGCGTTGACATCGGGTCCCCCGCTCCTAAGCTTCGATGCGGCCGTTGAGATGAAAACAGGGGGCAGGCATGGCACCGCGGATGAACACCACCCGTCGACGCGTGGTTTCGCAGTTCGGTGTCGCGCTCGGCGCGGCCACCCTCGGGGCGCCCTTCGTGCGCCACGCCGAGGCGCAGGCCAAGACGCTGGTGATCGGCGGCTCGGTGCCGCTGACCGGCGCGGCCGCCGAGACCGGCCTCAACGTCAACAACGGCTACATCACGGCCGTCAGCTACATGAACGACGTGCTGGGCGGCGTCGAGATCGCGGGCGAGAAGTACAAGCTCGAGCTCAAGCTGTTCGACGACGCGTCCGACCCGGCCCGCGCCACCACGCTTATCCAGCGCCAGCTCGACGAGGGCACGAACTTCTTCCTCGGCTCATTCGGCTCCAACATCGTGCTGCCGACGGCGGCCATCACCGACCGCGCCAAGAAGCCGATGGTGCAGACCGGCGGCGGCTCCGACGCCATCTTCACCAAGGGCTACAAGTACGTCTTCGGCATGTTCCCGCGCGCCACCCGGCAGTTCGCGGCGACCGCGGCGATGTTCAAGGCGCTCGATCCCAAGCCCGAGACCTACTCGGTGATCTGGACCAACGATGCCTTCTCCAAGACCGCGGCGGAGGGCGTGCGCAACTCCTGCGACGCCGCCGGCCTGAAGCGCATCGAGGGCTACGAATTGCCGGCCAAGGTGACCGACGTGTCGAGCGTCCTGGGCTCGATCCGCTCCAAGACGCCGGACCTGCTGGTCTGCGTCATGCACGACCAGGACTCGCTGCTGATCGCCCGGCAGATGGTGGCGACCAACACCAACGTGAAGCTGCTGTTCCAGGGCCTCGGGCCGCAGCTCGCCTCGTTCCGCGAGGCGCTGGGCAAGAACGCCGAGTACCTGTGCTGCTCGACCTACTGGGACGAGAACGTGTCCTTCAAGGACAAGTTCTTCGGCGATTCCAGGAAGTTCGTCGAGTACTACAAGAGCAAGTTCACGCGCCCGATCGCCTACCACGTGGCCGGTGCGGCGGCCTGCATCGAGACCTACGTGATGGCCATGCAGGCGGCCAAGAGCATCAACCCGGAGGCGGTGCGCGACGCGCTGGCCGCCGCCGACTTCGAGACCTTCTACGCCCGCATCAAGTTCACGCCGCAGGGCGACGGCGACGAGCTGCTGCTGGGCGGCTACATCGGCCAGGTCCAGAAGGGCAAGCTCGAGATCGTCTTCCCGCAGGCGGCGGCCTCGGCCAAGCCGCTCTACCCGTCGCCGCCGTGGGACAAGAAGGCCTGATCCGGACGGCATGACCCTCGTCGTCCAGACGATCGCCGACGGGCTGGTGCTGGGCGGCATCTACGCGCTGGCCGCGGTCGGCTTCTCGCTGATCTTCGGCGTGCTGCACGTCATCAACCTCAGCCACGGCATCCTGGTGCTGCTCGGCGCCTACCTGGCGCTCATCCTGTCGGGGGTGCTGCACGTCGACCCGCTGCTCACCGTGCCGCTGGTCATGGCGATCCTGTTCGCGCTGGGCTACGTCTACCAGCGCTTCCTGATCCAGTACGCCGTCGACGGCTCGGCCTTCGGCTCGATCCTGCTGACCTTCGGCGTCGCCCTGATGCTGCAGAACGTCATGATCTGGCTGTTCTCGCCGGACATGAAGAACATCACGCCGACCTACGCCTTCACCTCATTCAAGCTGGGCGAGATCTCGTTCGACGCGGTGCGGGTGAGCTGCCTGGTGGCCAGCCTCGTGCTCTTGAGCCTGCTCGCCGCGCTCCTGAAGTTCTCTGCCCTCGGCCGGGTGATCCGCGCGACGGCGCAGCAGACCATGGCGGCGCGGCTGTGCGGCGTGAACGTGCGCCACGTCTACGCCATGACCTTCGGCGTCTCCGCCGCCTTCGCCGGCGCGGCCGGCATCGTGATCGGCATCGTGCTTCCGTTCTCGCCGGCCGACGAGGGGACCTGGACGCTCAACGCCTTCGTCGTCGTGGTGCTGGGCGGCGTCGGCAGCCCGGCCGGCGCGCTGATCGGCGGCCTCCTGCTCGGCATGGTCAGCACGCTCACCGCCCAGTACATCGGCCCGTCGTTCCCCAACGTCACGATGTTCCTGCTGCTGGTCGTGCTCCTGCTGCTGCGGCCGCAGGGCCTGCTCGGCAACGCCTTCGCGCCGTCGCGATGAGTTCGAACCGCCCCGTCCTGTTCGTGGCCTGCGTGCTGGCCGCCGCGGCGCTGATGGCGCTGGCGCCGCTGGTGCTGCCGTCGTTCTACGTGCGGGTCGGCCAGCTGATGATCTACTCGGCGGGCCTCGCGGTCGCCTGGGCGATCCTCGGCGGCTTCGCGGGCTACGCGAGCTTCGGCCACGCCGCCTTCATCGGCATCGGCGCCTTCTCGGCCGGGCTGGTCGAGGAGCGGCTGGCCGGCCTGCCACCGCCGCTCCTGCTGGCCGTCGGGCTGGTGGTGGGCGGGCTCTCCTGCGCCATCCTGTCGGCGATGGTCGCCTACCCGATCCTGCGCCTGCGCGGCACCTTCTTCTCGATCGCCATGCTGGGCGTCTGCCACGTCGCCGCCGAGCTGAACAACAACATCGACTTCTTCCAGGGCTCGCTCGGCCTCAACTTCCCGACCATCGTGCCGGCCAGCTGGGACCCGGCGATCTTCTTCTACGAGCTCTACCTGGTCGCCGGGGTGATCGTGTTCCTGGTCGCCTGGGCGATCCGGCGCAGCAAGTTCGGCGCCGGCCTGCTCAGCATCCGCGAGGACGAGGACACGGCGCGCATGCTGGGCGTGCCGACCGAGCGCTACAAGCGGCAGGCGCTGGTGATCAGCGCCGTGCTGACCGGGCTGCTGGGCGTGCTGTACGGCCACTCGCTGGGCTACATCACCACCGACTCGGTGTACCGCGACGACACCAACCTCAACCTGATCGTCTACTCGCTGCTGGGCGGCATGGGCACGCTGTTCGGGCCGGTGATCGGCGCCTTCATGCTGGTCTTCATCATCCAGGTCGTGCTGGCCCGCCTGCTCGACTTCCACCTGTTCGCGACCGGCCTGCTGCTTGTCATCCTGGTGCTCGCGGCGCCGGGCGGCGTGCTGGGCGTGGTGCGCAGCTGGAAGCAGCGGCGGCGCGCCGCCGCGCCGGCGCCGGCGGAGTGAGCGGCCGATGAGCGGCGAGCCGATCCTGCGGGTCGAGGCCCTGACCAAGCGCTTCCGCGGCCTGCTGGCGATCTCCGACGTGTCGTTCGCGGTCGCGGCCGGGTCGATCACCAGCGTGATCGGTCCCAACGGCGCGGGCAAGTCGACGCTGTTCAACCTCGTGACCGGCTACCTGCCGCCGACGGCCGGCCAGGTGTTCTTCCGCGACCGCTCGATCACCGGGATGCCGACCAACCGCATCGCCGAGCTGGGGATCGGGCGGGCCTTCCAGATCGCGCGGCCGTTCCGCGATCTCAGCGTCGCCGAGAACGTCCGCATCGGCGCGCTGTTCGGCAAGGCCGGGCCGCGCGACGTCGCGCGCACGACGCGCGACGCGCTGGCGCTTGCCGGCCTCGACGGGCTGGCCGAGGAGCCGGCCAGCGTGCTGACGGTCGGCCAGTTGCGCCACCTCGAGGTCGCCCGCGCGATCGCCACCCGGGCCGAGCTCCTGCTGGCCGACGAGCCCTGCGCCGGGCTCAACCCGACCGAGACGGCGGCGATGATCGACGTGCTGCGTCGCGTGCGGGCGAGCGGCGTCACCGTGGTGTTGGTCGAGCACGACATGCCCTCGGTGATGGAAGTGTCTGACCGCGTGCTGGTGCTTGAATCCGGCCGCCTGATCGCCGACGGCACACCGGCCGAGGTGTCGGCCAACAGCCAGGTGATCGCGGCCTACCTCGGCACGCCCGACGCCGCGCAAGACCCCTAGCGGCCGAGAAAGGCCTTCTGGACGTAAGTGTCGGCCAGCAGTTCCTGGCCGCTGCCGGACAGCACCACCGCACCCTTTTCCAGGACGTAGCCGCGGTGGGCGATGCGCAGCGACTGGTGCAGGTTCTGCTCGACCAGCAGCACGCCGATCCCGCTCCGGTTGACCGCCTCGATCAGGCGGAACACTTCCTGGACGACGATCGGCATCAGGCCGAGCGACGGCTCGTCGAGGATGATCAGCCGCGGTTCGGCCATCAGGCCGCGGGCGATCGCCAGCATCTGCTGCTCGCCGCCGCTCATCGAGCCGGCCAGCTGGTCGCGCCGCTCGGCGAGCCGCGGGAACAGCGTGAAGGCCTTGTCGACCAGCGCGCCGACCGCGGCGCGCGGCTTGATGTGCGCCCCGAGCTGCAGGTTCTCCATCACCGTCATCTGCGGGAACACCAGTCGCCCCTCGGGCACCAGCGTGATGCCGCGACGGACCACGACGTGGCTGGGCGCCCCGGTCAGCGCCTCGCCGGCGAACCGGATGGCGCCGCGCTGCGGGGTCAGCACGCCGGCGATCATGCGGACGGTGGTCGACTTGCCGGCGCCGTTGGCGCCCAGCAGGGCCACGATCTCGCCGGGCCGCACGCTCAGCGAGACGTCGCGCACCGCGGCCGCGCCGTCGTAGGCGAAGGCGAGGCCGGAGACGTCGAGCAGGCTGTCGCTCACGCCGTGCCCTCGGCCATGCGGTAGGCGTAGTTCTTGTCGAGCCGCTCCAGCAGGTAGTCGCCGTAGCGCACCGCCGGCCAGCGCGCCGGGTTGCCCGGACCGTGGCAGGTCGGCACGACCTCGACCGTGGCGTCGAGCGACATGTCGAAGAAGTAGGGATTGGAGTAGCGGTCGCCGCCGGACAGGTTCTTCACGCGGTGCGGCGTCGACTGCCAGCGGCCGTTGGTCCAGCGCGACAGCATGTCGGCGACGTTGACCACCCAGGTGCCGTCGATCGGCGGCGCGGCCAGCCAGGTGCCGTCGGCGCGCCGCACCTCCAGCCCGCCGCTGTTGTCCTGGCACAGGATGGTGATGAAGCCATAGTCGGTGTGCGGCGCCGATCCGAAGGCGTCGTCCGGCGCGTCCTTCGCCTGCGGCGGGTAGTGGAGCAGGCGCAGGAACGTGGTGGGCTGCTCGAAGTAGGGCAGGAACCAGTCGCGCGGCAGGCCGAGCGCCAGCGCCATCGGCGCCAGCAGCCGGCGACAGAAGGCCCGCATTGCCGCCTCGTAGGCCTCGACCGGTTCGCGGAAGCCGGGCAGGTCGGGCCACAGGTTGGGCCCGTCGAGCGGCCGGCCGTAGCGCGGATCGTCGGTTGGCACCTCGTGCATCAGCATGAACGATTCGGAGTCGTTGGGCCGCGTCACCTTGGCGACCGACGAGGTCTGGATCAGCGAGCTCTTGGGCGCCATGTAGCCGCGGTGGAAGCTGTTCATGGCGATCGCGTCCTTGGCCGCCCGCGGCAGGGCGTGGAAGCGGCGCGACGCCTCGAACACGCCGTCGACCAGCGCCGGCGCGACGCCGATGTCGCGGAAGTAGCAGAAGCCGAAGCTGCGGAAGGCCTCGTCCAGCTGCCGGCCGAGCGTCGCCTCGTCCGGCTCGGCAAAGGAGATCACCGGCAACGACTGCCGGCTGTGCCCGGCGACCGAACTGTCCATCGAACCGCGCTCCTCGCGTTGGCGCTGAAGGGCCGAGCTTAGCGGATCGCGGTGGGGCCAGCGAGGCTCACGCCGCGACACCGCGTTTCGCGGCTCGGCTCTTCATCAGCGGCTGGATGCGCTGGCCGAACGTGTCCAGCCCGGCCAGGAAGTCGTCGAAGGTCAGCATGATGCCCTTGGTCGCCGGCACCGCGGCGCATTCGTCGAGCAGCCGCGCCACCGTCTCGTACGAGCCGACCAGCGTGCCGATGTTGAAGTTCACCGCGCCGGTCGGCGCGGCCATCTGCCGGGCGGTGCTGGCGGCTGCGGCGTTGGCGTCGGCATTGGCCTGGTCGGCCAGCCAGGCCATCGCGCCGAGGTCGGCGCCGTCGTTGTAGAGTTTCCACTTCGCCTCGGCCGCCGCGTCGGTCTCGTCGGCGATCACCATCAGCAGCACGTAGTTGCCGACGTCGCGCCCGGTCCTGGCCGCCGCCGCGGCCATCTCGAGGTTGGTCGCGGCGTGCGCGGTCGGCGTGTTGACGCCCTTGGCGGCGACGAAGTTGTAGTCGCCGAAGGTCGCGCCGAACTCGATGCCGCGCGGGCTCTGGCCGGCGCACACGACCTTGATCGGCGCCTGCGGCCGCGGCGACAGGCGGCAATCCTCCATCTGGAAGTACTTGCCCTTGAAGCTCGAGGTGCCGGTCTCCCACAGGTCGCGCAGGACGGTGACGTACTCGCTGGAATAGTCGTAGCGGGTGCCGAAGTAGGAGTCGCCCGGCCACAGGCCCATCTGGTCGTACTCGGCCTTGGCCCAGCCGGAGACGATGTTGACGCCGAACCGCCCGCCCGAGATCGAATCGATGGTCGAGGCCATGCGCGCGACGATCGCCGGCGGAATGGTCAGCACGGCCACCGAGGCATAGAGCTGGATGCGCTGCGTCACGGCGGCGAGGCCGGCCATCAGGGTGAAGGACTCGAGGTTGTGGTCCCAGAACTCGGTCTTGCCGCCGAAGCCGCGCAGCTTGATCATCGACAGGGCAAACTCGAGCCCGTACTGCTCGGCCTTCTGGACGATCTGCCGGTTGAGCTCGAACGTCGGCTTGTACTGCGGGGCCGTCGTCGAGATCAGCCAGCCGTTGTTTCCGATGGGAATGAAGACGCCGATGTCCATCCGGAACCCTCCCGGCACTGCGAACGCACCGGGAGCAGGCAGCAAGCGGCGTGCCAGCCGCCTCAGCGGCCGCGGAAGGCCCGGTCGAACTGTTCGCGCAGCGGCTTGGTCAGGTAGGACAGGACGGTTCGCGGCGAGGTCTTGATGAAGACCTCGACCGGCATGCCGGCCATCGGCTGCAGTCCCTCGAGCCGTGCCAGCTCCTTGTCCGGGATGCGGATGCGCACCGCGTAGTAGGCCTCGTTGCGGCGGTCGTCCTGCGTGATGTCGGCGCCCAGCCCGATGACCTCGCCGTTGAGCTCGGGCGTGGTGCGGCGGTTGAAGGCCGAGAACTGGACGACGGCCGGCTGGCCGACATGGATCTGGTCGACGTCCTGCGGCGCCACCTTGGCCTCGATGATCAGCTCGTCGGAGTCGGGCACGACCAGCATCAGCACCTCGCCGGCCTGGATGACGCCGCCGACCGTGTGGACGCTGCGCTGGAAGACCGTGCCGTCCTGCGGCGCCAGGAGGTCGACACGCCTCAGCTGGTCTTCCTGGGCGACCCGGCGTTCGACCAACTCGGCGCGCTTGGCGCGGATCTCGGCCAGTTCCTTGCCGACCTCGGTGCGCAGGTCCTCGTCGATCTGCAGCACCTTGAGCTGGATCTCGGAGATGCGGCCCTTGGCCTGGGCGATCGCGGCGGTCAGCGCGCCGCGCTCGCCGTGCAGGCGGGCCGAGTCGCGCTCCAGCGTGGTGACGCGGCTGAACGGGACCAGCTTGTCCCGCCACAGGCTGCGCACGCCGCCCAGCTCCTGCTGGTTCCAGTCGATCTCCTTGCTCTTGGCGGCGGCCTGTTCCTCGTTGCCCGCGATCTGCTGGCGCAACTGCTCGATCTGCTCCTGCAACTGCGCCTTCTGGCCCTCGCGGGCGGCGCGGCGCAGTTCGAACAGGCGCTGTTCGCTGGCCATCGCCTGAGCGACCTCGGGTTCCCCGGCGCGCGCCACCAGCGATGCCGGGAAGACGACGCGGGGGGCGCCGTCGCGCTCGGCCTCGAGCCGGGCCTGGCGGGCCTCCATCTCGTCGAGCGCCTT
>Ga0102832_1002700_pt1 | contig 10341 bp, 10 predicted proteins | sample EBPBio282013_DNA_FD_88942 | JGI IMG/M metagenome (GOLD analysis project Ga0102832, IMG submission 88942) | Wastewater treatment Type I Accumulibacter community from EBPR Bioreactor in Madison, WI, USA - Reactor 2_5/28/2013_ DNA (Illumina Assembly) | ecosystem: Engineered > Bioreactor > EBPR >... | reverse complement strand
GAGCGCGTGACCGAGCCGGTCGAGCTCGTGGCCTCCCTCGACGCGTCGCCGCGCAGCCAGGAGCTGCGCACGCTGCTCGAGGAGACCGCCGCGCTCTCGCCCCGCGTGTCCCTGCGGGTAGCCGAGGGCGCCGACGCCGACGCGCGCACGCCGTCGTTCCGCATCCAGCGCACCGGCACCGACGTGTCGGTGGCGTTCGCGGGCCTCCCGATGGGCCACGAGTTCACCTCGTACGTCCTGGCGCTGCTCCAGGTCGGCGGCAACCCGGTCAAGGCCGACGACGCCGTGCTCGACCAGGTGCGCGCCCTCCCCGGCGGCCGCCGCTTCGAGGTCTTCTTCTCGCAGTCGTGCCAGAACTGCCCCGACGTCGTGCAGGCGCTCAACGCGATGAGCGTCGTCAACCCCGGCATCGACGTGGTCTCGATCGACGGCGCTGCCTTCCCGGCCGAGGCCGAGGCCCGCGGGGTGCTCGCCGTCCCGACGGTGTTCCTCGACGGCGAGGTCTTCGGCTCGGGCCGCATGACGCTCGAGGAGATCGTCGCGAAGCTCGACTCCGGCGCGGCCGACCGCGCCGCCGAGGCGATGTCCGGCAAGCCGGCCTACGACGTGCTCGTGGTGGGCGGCGGCCCGGCCGGCGCCGCCGCAGCGATCTACGCCGCCCGCAAGGGGATCCGCACCGGCCTCGCCGCGCAGCGCTTCGGCGGCCAGGTCCTCGACACCATGGCGATCGAGAACTTCGTCTCCGTGCAGCACACCGAGGGGCCGAAGCTCGCGGCCGCGCTCGAGGCGCACGTGCTGGCCTACGACGTCGACGTGATGCCGCTGCAGGAGGCGGTCGAGCTGACCCCGTCGCTCGACGAGGGCGGCGAGCACCAGGTGCGCTTCGCCAACGGGGCCACGCTTGCCGCGCGCACCGTCGTGCTGTCGACCGGTGCCCGCTGGCGCACGATGGGCGTGCCCGGCGAGGACGCGTACCGCAACAAGGGCGTCACCTTCTGCCCGCACTGCGACGGGCCGCTGTTCGCGGGCAAGCGCGTCGCCGTGATCGGCGGCGGCAACTCCGGCGTCGAGGCCGCCATCGACCTCGCCGGCGTCGTCGCCCACGTGACCCTGCTCGAGTTCGACTCCGCCCTGCGCGCCGACGAGGTGCTGCAGCGCAAGCTGCGCAGCCTGCCCAACGTCGACGTCGTGACCAGCGCGCTCACGACCGAGGTGCTCGGCGACGGCGCGAAGGTCGTCGGGCTGCGCTACGAGGACCGCACCACCGGCGACGGCCACGTGCTCGACCTCGAGGGCGTCTTCGTCCAGATCGGCCTGCTGCCCAGCACGGAGTGGCTCAAGGGCGTCGTCGAGCTCTCGCCGCGCGGCGAGATCGTCGTCGACGACCGCGGCCAGACCTCGGTTCCCGGCATCTTCGCCGCGGGCGACTGCACGACGGTGCCCTACAAGCAGATCGTCATCGCCCTCGGCGCGGGCGCCACGGCGTCCCTGTCGGCCTTCGACCACCTGATCCGCACCACCGCCCCCGCCTGACGTCGCGAGTAACTGGCGTTGTCATCGGATTCCGGCCCCGGAAACCGATGACAACGCCAGTTACTCGAAGCCGTCAGAGGGGCTTGCGCATGAGGGGGGCGTCGGGGCCTGCGGGGTCGGGGATGAGGAGCGCGCGGCGGTAGCCGGAGCCCTCGTAGAAGGCCTCGCGGTGCGGCTGGCACTCCAGCAGCACCGCGTCGCCGCCCGCGGCACGGACGGCGTCGTCCATCGCGGCGAGCAGGTGCCGCGCGAGGCCGCGGCCCTGCAGCGCCGGCACGACGGCGAGCTTGGCCACCCACCCGTGCGGCGCCTGCGTGCGGTGCGCGATGGCGCAGTTGCGGTACCAGTTCGCGTCGAGGTCGTCCGGCGGCGGCGTCGAGGCGGGATCGGACCGCACGCAGCCCCAGCAGCGGTCCGGCAGCGAGCCGAGCAGCACGCCCGCGGGCGCGGATCCCGCCAGGGCCAGCAGGCGCACGGCGTAAAGGCCGTCGGCGACGTCGTGCCGGTGATGCTCCTGGCGTGCGGCCCACCGCTCGAGCCGGTCCGGCCCGTGCAGCTCGATCACGTACGGCTCGTCGACGAACGCCGACGTCAGCAGCAGCGCCGCCAGCTCCTCCTCGCCCGGCTGCAGCGGACGCACCTCGATCTGCACGACGCAGATGCTCGCAGACGCGGGCCGCGCGACGATGTCCCCATGGCGCGCATCGACGAGGGCACCGCTCCGGACGGACGCCGGTACGTCCACGCCGAGACCCGCGCGCAGCTGCGCCGCTGGCTCGACAAGCACCAGGACGACGGCGCCGGCGCCTGGCTCGTGTCGTGGAAGAAGGCGACCGGCCGGCCCGTCGTCCCCTACAACGACCTCGTGGAGGAGCTCCTCTGCGTGGGCTGGGTCGACAGCACCGCGGGCACCCTGGACGCCGAGCGCGGGATGCTGTGGTGCGCCCCGCGCAAGAGGGGCAGCGGCTGGTCGCGGCCGAACAAGGAGCGCGTCGCCCGCCTCGAGGACGCCGGCCTGCTGCTCCCCCGGGGCATCGCCGTCATCGAGCAGGCCAGGGCAGACGGCAGCTGGTCGAAGCTCGACGACGTCGAGGACGGCATCGAGCCCGACGATCTGCGGGCCGCCCTCGACGCCGACCCCGACGCACGGAGGAACTGGGACGCCTTCCCCCGCTCGGTGAAGCGGGGGCTGCTCGAGCTCATCACGCAGGCCAAGAGGCCCGAGACGCGCGAGCGGCGCATCGCCACGATCGTGTCCGACGCGCACGACAACCGGCGCGGCCCGTTCGAGCGCAAGCCGCGCTGAGGCGGCCCGCAGGCGCAGCCCGGCGACGGCGTGCGAAGATCGGACCGTGACGACTTACGCGACCCTGCGCACCACCAAGGGCGACATCCGCATCCAGCTCTTCCCCGACCACGCGCCGAAGACGGTGCGCAACTTCGTCGGCCTCGCCGACGGGTCGCAGGAGTGGTCGGACCCGCGCACGGGCAGCACGAAGAACGAGCCCCTCTACCCGGGCACGGTCTTCCACCGCGTCATCAGCGGCTTCATGATCCAGGGCGGCGACCCGCTCGGCACCGGCACCGGCGGCCCGGGGTACCGCTTCGGCGACGAGTTCCACCCCGAGCTGCAGTTCGACCGGCCGTACCTGCTCGCGATGGCCAACGCCGGCCCCGGCACCAACGGCTCGCAGTTCTTCATCACCGTGGCCGCCACCCCGTGGCTGAACTTCAAGCACACGATCTTCGGCGAGGTGGCCGACCAGAGCAGCCGCGACGTCGTCGACGCCATCGCCGGCGTCGCGACCGGCCGCATGGACCGCCCGGTCGAGGACGTCGTCATCGAGTCGATCACGGTCGAGGATGTCGACGCCTGACCCTGCGGCGTCCCCCGCGGGCGCGCCGCCGGTCTGCTACCGGCATCCCGACCGCGAGACCTACATCCGCTGCACCCGCTGCGAGCGGCCGATCTGCCCGGACTGCATGACCAGTGCGGCGGTCGGGTTCCAGTGCCCGGAGTGCGTCGCCGAGGGCAGGGCCTCGGTGCGCCCGGTGCGCAGCCGGCTCGGCGCGAAGGTGCCGACCAAGCCCTACGTCACCTACACGCTCATCGGCCTGTGCGCGCTGCTGTTCGCCGGGCAGACGCTGAACGCGTTCGCCGACAGCGACTTCACCATGTGGCCGGTCGGGGTCGCCGTCGACGACCAGTACTACCGGCTGCTGACGTCGATGTTCCTGCACGGCTCGATCCTGCATATCGGCTTCAACATGCTGGTGCTCTACTCGCTCGGCCCGGCGCTGGAGAACCTCCTCGGCCATGTCAGGTTCGCCGCGCTCTACGTGATCGCCGGGCTCGGCGGCAGCGTCGCGTCGTTCTGGTTCACCGACTTCCGGGTGCAGTCGCTCGGCGCGAGCGGCGCGATCTTCGGACTGTTCGGCGCGTGGGTCGTCATCGGCCGCCGGCTCAACATCCCGATCCAGCAGATCCTCGGCCTCATCGCGATCAACATCGTGATCGGCTTCCTGGTGCCCAACGTCGACTGGCGCGCGCACCTCGGCGGCCTGGTCACCGGTGCGATCGTGGCAGCGATCCTGGCCTACGCCCCGGCCAAGGGGCGGGTGGCCTACCAGGTCGCCGGCTGCGCGCTCGTCGTCGCCGGCCTCTGGGTGCTGGTGCGGGTCCGCGACCAGCAGCTCACCGACGAGCTCGTCCGCCTGGGCCTGCTCGCCATCCACGGCGGCGGCTGAGCACGGCGGAGTCCTCCGTCGGACGACCCCCTCCCGCAGCGGGGCACCGGCGCGTTACTGTCGAGTAACACGGGCGGACCACGGTGGCCGCCACACCCGCGGGAGGTAGGCACATGAGCCAGCGCGACGCCGTCATCGTCCAGGCGCTCCGCACACCCGTCGGCGTCGGCAAGCCCGGCAAGGGCGGCCTGTCGCACACGCATCCCGGCGACCTCGGCGCCCACGTGCTCGAGAACCTCGTGGCCCGCGCGGGCGTCGACGCGGGCCTCGTCGACGACGTCATCTGGGGCACGGTGTCGCAGGTGGGCGAGCAGGCGTTCAACGCCGCCCGCAACACCCTGCTCGGCGCCGGCTTCCCCGAGTCGGTGCCCGGCACCACCATCGACCGCCAGTGCGGCTCGAGCCAGCAGGCCGTGCACTTCGCTGCCGCAGGCCTGGTCGCCGGCCACTACGACGTCGTGATCGCGGGCGGCACCGAGTCGATGTCGCGCGTGCCGATGTTCTCCAACGCCCAGGGCGGCGACGGCCCGTTCCCGCCCCGCATGCTCGAGCGCTACAACAACTCCCTTGTCCCCCAGGGCATCTCGGCGGAGATGATCGCCGAGAAGTGGGGCCTGTCGCGCCAGCAGCTCGACGAGATCGCCGTCGAGTCGCACGAGCGTGCGGCTGCTGCGACCGACTCCGGCGCGTTCGCCGACGAGATCCTCGAGACCGCCGGCCTCACCGCCGACGAGGGCATCCGCCGCGGCACCACGCTCGAGACCCTCGCGGGCCTGCGCACCGTGTTCAAGGAGGACGGCGGCGTCGTCACCGCGGGCAACGCCTCGCAGATCTCCGACGGGTCCGCCGCGCTGCTGCTGACGACCTCGGAGAAGGCGGCCGAGCTCGGCCTCACGCCGATCGCGCGCGTGCACTCGGTGGCGGTCACCGGCTCTGACCCGATCCTCATGCTCACCGGCGTCATCCCCGCCACCGAGAAGGTGCTCGCGCGCTCCGGGCTGTCGCTGTCCGACATCGGCGCCTTCGAGGTCAACGAGGCGTTCGCCTCCGTGGTGGCCGCGTGGCTGGCCGAGACCGGGGCCGACCCCAAGCTCACCAACGCGGCCGGCGGGGCGATCGCGATCGGCCACCCGCTGGGCGCCTCGGGCGCGCGGCTCATGACGACGCTGGTGCACCGGATGCGGCGCGACGGCGTCCGCTACGGGCTGCAGACCATGTGCGAGGGCGGCGGCATGGCCAACGCGACCATCCTCGAGCTGCTCTAGCCCGGACGTCGGAGGCGTGCGAGCCTCCCACCTGCGACGACGGCCCCGGACCTGCTGGTCCGGGGCCGTCGTCGTGCGTCGGGGCGCGGACCGCTCTCGCGTCCACAGGGATGTCCACAGGGCCGTCCCCGTGCACGGAGGGGAGTTATCCACAGGTGTGTACACACCTGGGGAGAACTACACGCGTGTAAGTCCGCCGGGGTACCGCGAGGGTGGCGGTGGCCCGCCAGCTGCGGGCGCGGAGCCGGCCGAGCGCTGGCGCACTACCGCCAGCGGGTCGACATCCCGAAGCCGGCGAAGATGAGGCCGAAGCCGATGAGGATGTTGCCCCAGGCGAGGTCCTTCATCACCGGCAGCGTCGAGCCGGCGATGTAGTACACGACGATCCACAGCAGACCGACCACGAACAGCGTGACCATGACCGGCGCCCACCAGGTCGGGTTGCCGACCTTCACGGCCTTCGGCGTCTCCGTCTGGGGCGTGTAGGTGGACTTGCGGCGGCCCTTGGACTCCGGCACGTCGTCCCCTCCTCGTCGGTGGTGCACTCGGCTGCGGCTGGTCGTGAGCGGATCGGAACCGCCGCACCGGGAGACCACGCCCGGTGTCGTCGTAGCGTAACCGCCATGACGGCGCAGCAGCAGTCCGAGCCCGCCGGGGGTGCCGCCCCCGGCCCGGCCGACGCCGCTGCGCCCGATCCCGGCCAGGCGGCGGGCCCGGTCGCCGGGACCGACGCCAGCGTGGGCCGGGGGCGCAGGAGTGCGCTGCGGCCGGGCCACCTCGCCGTCGCCGCGGTGGCCGCGATCGCCGGCCTGCTCGTCGTCGCGAGCGCGCACACCTCCGCCGGCACGGACCTGCGCGGCGGGCGGGCCGTCGACTCGCGCGACCTCGTCGCCCGATCGGCCCAGCGCGTCGCGCAGCAGGAGGCCGACGTCGCCGCGCTGCGCCAGCAGGTGTCCGACCTCACCGCCGAGCAGGGCACCGGACCGGCCCTCGAGGCGTCCCAGCGGGAGACGGCGGAGCTCGCTCCGGCGGCCGGGCTCACGCCCGTCGTCGGGCCCGGGCTCACGGTGACCCTCGACGACGCCCAGGCCGACGCCGAGGACCTCCCCGGCAACCCGTCGCCGGACGACCTCGTCGTGCACCAGCAGGACGTGCAGGCCGTGGTGAACGCGCTGTGGAGAGGCGGAGCGAGCGCTGTGCAGGTCATGGACCAGCGGATCGTGTCGACGAGCGCCGTGCGCTGCGTCGGCAACACCCTGATCCTGCAGGGCCAGGTGTACTCGCCGCCGTTCCGTGTCACCGCCGTCGGCGACACCGGCCGTCTCGCCCAGGCCCTCGACGACGACCCCACCGTCTCGCTCTACCGTGAGTACGTGGATCTCTACGGGCTCGGCTGGGACGTCGACCGCGCCTCGTCGGTGACGATCCCGCCGTTCACCGGCCCGATCCTGCCGACGTACGCCCAGATCCCGAAGGCCGGCTGACGTGGAGCGCGACGAGATCGAGGAGATGCGCCGCGCGCTGCTGCGCGACGACGACATGCCCTCGGACAAGCAGGGCCACCACCACCGTCCCGGCTCGAGCGACGCCGACACCGCTTTCGAGGCCGACGGGTCGACGGCCGAGCCCGCCCGCACGGGCGCACCGCGGCGATCGACGCTGCAGAAGGTGCTCGGCGGCGTGGGCGAGGTGCTCATCACCGTCGGCGTGCTGATGCTGCTCATGGTGGCCTACCAGCTGTGGTGGACCAACGTCGAGGGATCGCAGGCCATCGCCGCGCAGCGCGACGAGATCGTCTCGACGTGGGAGCACGACCCGCAGGCGCTGCCGTCCGACCCCGCCGACATCCCGCCGCTCAAGCAGCCGCCGTACGGCACCGGCTTCGCCCTGCTCTACATCCCGCGGATGGAGTCCAAGGTCAACGGCCTGCCCATCGCCCAGGGCGTCGGACAGGACGTCCTCGCGAAGGGTGCGGGTCACTACCGCGGCACCGCGATGCCCGGCGAGGTGGGTAACTTCGCGATCGCCGCCCACCGCTCCGGCCACGGCGAGCCCTTCGGCGACTTCGCCGACCTGCGCACGGGCGACAAGGTCTACGTGCAGACCCAGGACGCCTGGTACACCTACACGCTGACCACCGACGAACCGAACCTGACGCCCTACGACACCTGGGTGATCGAGCCCGTCCCCGGCCAGCCCGGGGCGACGCCGACCCAGAAGCTCATGACCATGACGACGTGCACGCCGCGCTACGGATCCACCGGCCGCTGGGCGTGGTTCGCGGAGCTCACCGACGTCGCGCCGGCCTCGCAGATCCCCGCAGGCGTCGATGCGATGCCGGGCACTCCGGCGACGCCGTCCTGACCCGCACGCCCGACCATCCGACGACGCGACCCACCGACCGACGAGCGACGAGGACAGACGTGTACGGCTGGATCTGGAGCCACCTGCCCGGCCCGTGGCCGGTCAAGGCCGTGCTTGCGCTCGCCCTGCTCGCGATCGTGGTGCTGCTCTGCTTCCAGTACGTGTTCCCGTGGCTGGAGTCGGTCGTGCCGTGGCTCGGCGACGTCACCGTCGACAACAGCCCGTCGGCGGCGGGCGCGGCCGGAATCGTCCTGCCCCGGCTCTGACCCTGCCCCGAACGGCCGGGAGTCAGGCTCCGACGACGGGGGCCAGACCGTGGCTGCGCTCGACGGCGTCGGGCATCCCGCAGCGCAGCAGCCAGTTGGCCAGCATCCGGTGGCCGCCCTCGGTGAGCACGCTCTCCGGGTGGAACTGCACGCCCTCGATGTCGAGCTCGCGGTGGCGCAGCGCCATGATCAGGCCGGTGTCGGTGGTGCCGGTGACCTCGAGGCAGTCCGGCAGCGTCGCGGCATCGACCACGAGCGAGTGGTAGCGCGTCGCGGTGAACGGGTCGGCCAGGCCCTCGAGCACACCCTGCCCGTGGTGGTGCACGAGGCTGGTCTTGCCGTGCAGCAGCTCGGGCGCACGGACGACGTCGCCGCCGAACGCCTCGCCGATCGCCTGGTGGCCCAGGCACACGCCGAACAGGGGCTTCACGCCGCCGACCTCGCGCACCATCTCGATGCAGACGCCGGCGTCGGCCGGGGTGCCCGGGCCAGGGCTGAGCAGCACGCCGTCGTAGGCCAGGGCCTCGGCGGTGGTCACCTCGTCGTTGCGCCGCACGTCCACCTCGGCGCCGAGCTGCGCGAGGTACTGGACGATGTTGAACACGAACGAGTCGTAGTTGTCGACGACGAGGATGCGCGCGCTCACCCGCACATCATCGCCTGCGCCCGCGATGGGCTCCAAGCGGGTAGCGCCGACGCCTGCATGCGACGAGGCCCGGATCCGAGAGCGGATTCGGGCCTCGTGCCGTGCTGGGCCTACGTCGCGGTGGCGCTGGGGCTGGGGGCGGGCGCTGTCGTCGACGGCGGTGGCGTGGTGGGCGGGGGCGGCGGGGCCTTGGCGACCGTGATGGTCACCAGGGTGCCCTTGACCGCCGTGGTGCCGCCCTTGGGCGACTGCGCCAGCACGGTGCCCGGCGAGGCGGCGTCGGTCTCCTGCTGGACGACGTTGACGTCGAACCCGGCGTTGGCGAGGTCGCTGCGGGCCTGGGCCTCGCTCGAGCCGACGACGTCGGGCACGGTCGTCTTGCCGTTGGACACCTCGATGTTGACGAGGCTGCCCGCGTCGACCGTCTCCTGAGCCGGCGGGTCCTGGCTGACGACGACGCCCTGCGGCTGGTCGGAGTCGACCGGTGTCACCGTGCCGAGGTTGAGCCCGACGTCGACGAGCGCCGCACGCGCCTGGTCGGCCGAGGTGAGGCCGGTGAGCGTCGGGACGGTCACCTGCTCCTTGCCGGCGGAGATGACGACGGCGATCGCCGATCCCTTGGGCGCGAGCTCCTGCGCCGCCGGGGTCTGGCTGATGATCGTGTCCTTCGGCTGGTCCTGCGACGGCTGCACGGTCGGGTTGTCGGCGATGACGAACCCGGCCTTCTGCGCCGCCTGCTGGGCCTGGACGAGGGTGAGGCCCTTGAGGTCGGGGACGGCGGCGTTGTCGACGGCCGGCGTCCCGAAGATCGCCCGGCCCACGAGGAAGGCGCCGACCGCCGCGACGAGGACGCCGAGGGTGAGCAGCACCCAGAACGCCGGGCTGCGCTGCGACGACCTCTCCTCCGACGCCGCGAGCGCCGTGGCCGCACCGACCGGCGCCATCACCGCGGTCTCCTGGCCGACCACCGGCACGGGCGCGGTGACGGGCAGGCCGGCGATCGCGCGCTCGACGTCGGCGCGCATCTCCGCCGCCGACTGGTAGCGGTCCTCCGGGTTCTTGGCGAGCGCGCGCAGGACGATCGCGTCGACCTGCGGCGGCACCGACGGGTCGAGCTGCGACGGCGGGACGGCGTTCTCGCTGACGTGCTGGTAGGCGATCGACACCGGCGACTCGCCGGTGAACGGCGGCCGGCCGGTGAGCAGCTCGTAGAGCAGGCATCCGGTGGAGTAGAGGTCGCTGCGGCTGTCGACGACCTCGCCGCGCGCCTGCTCAGGCGAGAGGTAGTGCGCGGTGCCGAGGACGGCCGACTGCTGGGTCATCGTCTGGCCGGAGTCGGCGAGCGCGCGGGCGATGCCGAAGTCCATCACCTTGACGTCGCCGGCGCGCGTGAGCATCACGTTCGCGGGCTTGATGTCGCGGTGCACGATGCCGTGGCGGTGGCTGTAGTCGAGAGCGGCCAGCGTGCCCGCGGTGATCTCGAGCGCGCGCTCGGGCAGCAGGCGGCGGCCGCTCGACA
>Ga0102832_1002698_pt1 | contig 10345 bp, 9 predicted proteins | sample EBPBio282013_DNA_FD_88942 | JGI IMG/M metagenome (GOLD analysis project Ga0102832, IMG submission 88942) | Wastewater treatment Type I Accumulibacter community from EBPR Bioreactor in Madison, WI, USA - Reactor 2_5/28/2013_ DNA (Illumina Assembly) | ecosystem: Engineered > Bioreactor > EBPR >... | reverse complement strand
AGCACATGGAGCTGGACGACCAGCGAACCCCTCAAACTCAAGCTGCTGCGGAAGGCGGTTGAAACCCTGCCGGTAGCGATCTTCCGCGCCAAGGGCATCGCTTACTTGGAGGATGTGCCAGAACGCCGCGCCGTGCTGCAAGTGGTCGGGCGGCGCGTCAACCTGACGATGGGCGAGGCGTGGGGCGACCAGATACCCTACACGCAAATCGTGGTGATCGGCACGCATGACGGCGTGGACGGAACGGCGTTACAGGCACACTTCGAGAAAGCCCTCGCGGCGAACGCGCCAGTTTCCCCAGTGGCGAAGTTTACGGGCGCAGCAGCGGAATGGCTGCGGAAGCGGACTTAACCAAACATCCGTCAAAAGTGAGTTGCGCGATTTGGCTCAATCTCCATACTATGGAGGTATAGGCTGGTGCAAAGAAGGAGTTGAGTCAAGTGAAGATCTCTCATTTTCCGCGTATCGTGATGACGGCTGTGGTGCTTACGCTCGGTATCGGCGTGGCCTACGCGCAGCCGATTGGGGATACCAAACCGGTGCCGAAGGGCGAAGCGGTGATCGGCGAAAACCGCGCCGGATTTGACGCAGGCGGCAGCAACACATGGACATATGAAGGGACGGCGGGTGAAATCCTGACGGTCATCGTTGAGGCGCAGAAGCCTGCCAACAAAGCCGACCAAGAAACCCGCGACGAGGAACGCCTTCTCGATACTGAAGTGTTCGTCTACGATCCTGACGGCGATGTGCTGGGTTCGAACGACGACATCGTGGACGCGGTGCTGACGAACTCGTTCCTGCGCTATGTCGAACTCAAGACAACCGGAACCTACACAATTGAAGTGACCAACTGGTTCCGTGAAGCCGGCGACGAAACCGAAGGGCGCTACACGCTGATCCTCCACTCGAACAAGAATAAGCGCGCTGAACGGGTGATCCTCTCGCGAATTGTCGAGGAAATTTCGACCGCGACCGAGGTGATGGATAGCCTGACGACGATCATTGAGGAGTTTGATACCAACACCGTTATGCTGGTGAACCCGACCTACTGCACGATTACGGATGCCAGCTTCGGTGATCTGAACTTCGACCTCCAACCCTACAGCGGTATCATCGTGGAAGTGCCGAAGGGTTGGTACAGCCTGCGCGGGAAGGGTGACGTGTGTGAACTCAACGGCGACGAGTTGAACGTGCCGCGCGAGTTGGTGATTCTGGTGACTCGCTTTAACGAACTGGGTGACCCGCCGGACGAACTCATTTTCCCAAGCGACCCTGACGCACTCGCCAATTCATAACTGCTATTTTGCTTAACGGGAGCATCCATCAACTGATGAAAACATCGACAATCCCTGACTCGCATCGTGATTTACTGGATGGTCCCGTTATCGCGGCGTTAGCGACACTCATGCCAGATGGCTCGCCACAGGTCACGCCGGTATGGGTGAGCTATGACGGCACGTATGTGATCGTGAACGGGACGGCTGACCGGCAGAAGCACAAGAACATGACTGACCGACCAACGGTGAGCCTGATGCTGTTCGACCCACAGAACCAGTTCCGCTACATCGAGATACGCGGCGCGGTGGAGATCATCACGGCGGAAGGTGGCGGCGAGTCGATGAACGAGATGTCGCTACGCTATACCGGCAAGCCCAAACGCTACGGCATCGAAGCGCCACCCCGCGAGGAACTGGAACGGGTGCTGTATAAGATCCGCCCGACGCAAGTGAACGCCTTCGGTTAATCAATTGAGGCATATCACATGGCAATAAACACCACAGAAATTGCTGACTTTTTGAGAAGCGGCGGTTTAGGGGATTATGTCGAGAAAATTCTACCTTTTGCAAAGTCTTGCATTCGGTTACATGCGTCTCTTGCCGAGAACCCTGCGGATTTGCCACTTGGTTCATCGCGAATTGGTGGACTACCGGACTTGCCGCCCAATATGAAATGGCCGATGCGAAACGGTCGCCCATGTGAATTCATCGCACAGATTAACCTAAGTGATGCTGCGCCATTTGATGTGGAAAGGCTGCTGCCACAACAAGGACTTCTATTCTTCTTCTTTGATGGTCTTTTCTATGAGGATACGGAGCCTGTAGGTCATCAATTCGGCAGCGAAATAATACTGTACTATTCCGGTGATTTTGCCGTTCTTGAGAGAGTACCAAATTTCCCCGAAGCACTAGATGAATTTCAGCATCATCCTATGTGTTCACTTACGTATCGATCCGATTGGATGCTTCCGACTTATGGCAGTGTGGCCGCCCATAAGCTCGAAAAAGAAGTCTTTAATTTTAACCATCAAAATTCCAACGACGTACCACATCTTGTAAAAACCTATAGGCAATTGGCAGAAACGAGTGTTCCCCATGAAGATCACGAGAAACATCATCTACTTGGGCATCCCGAACCCGTTATACAAGATGACGCTTTATACACCGCGTCTATGGTACAAAATAATGGGATAACAGAAGGTTACGCGGTTTCAGGTGATCTTATGTTGCTGCTGCAAATTTCGTCAGATGATCTTCCTGAAATGATGTGGGGAGATACCAGCAGTTTGTATTACTGCATATCAAAACAGGATTTGCTAGCGAAACAGTTTGATAAGATTATCTGCGTGCATGAAAGCCATTAATCTAGTTTATGTACTCCGCCGCACGCCGAAGACATCGCGCTTGCCGGAGACAAGTTCGAGCGCCCGCCGCCAGCTATCGGCCTCCGCACCCACGGCTTCATCGTTATGGTTCGCGTCGTACTTATCCGACAGCATATCCAATTCGGCTTTGAGTGCTTTCCACTTGGGGAGTTGAAGCTGGGTCAAGGTATCGGCGCGGGTGCTATCCGGCGCGGCGCGTAAGACCTGCTTGAAGTGCGGGAGACACAACCCCGCTGAGGCGGCATACGCTTCCCGCAAGCGGTCATCGTTGATGTACTCGGCAATCGTGCCGATGTGCTGCGCCTCTGCCCGTTCGAGCGCGGCACAGGCCATACACGGACTATCCGGTTCGAGCTTGTTGGCAAGTGAACTGCCACTGCTGCCGCGCAGCCGACCGAAGGCAGAACTGGCACGAGTCGGCTCCCCTGCTGTTTTCAGGAGTTCGTCCATAATGGCGGCGTGTAAGATGGTGATACCCAGCACACTCGCGCCGAACTCGACAAGGTTGGCGCTGTGGGTGGCGCATAAGCCGCGCGAACCGCGCATTTTGGCGTGGGTTTCCGGTGTGTTCACGTATTCGTAGAGGTGCGAGTCGAGGAAGCGGTGAACATCGCGCTCTACGAGGCTGCACACCACGCAGCCGCCCGCTGGAAAGGTCTCGGTGAGGTCGTAGTAGTTCAGCGGTAAAACAGCCATGAAACGTCCTTATACCGCAGGCGACTCAGCAGTTGGTTCAGCCGCCGGCGTGGGTCGCGCCTGATTCTGCGGCGCTGTCTGCAAGGTTTGGGCGCTGAGGGCAAAGGTGGCGGGGGTATCCGTCAGGTCGTTGATGCCGGAAATCGCCAATACAACCGTTTCTTCAGCGTTCAAGCTAAACGTCCACACGCCGGAAGTGGTATCGTCGCCGGGGGCGATCAAGCGCTCGACGCGGCTCCGTGCCTCGCCCAACAGCGCATACTGCACAATGTACTGCTGCGGCACGACGTTATCAATCTGCTGCCAGCCGTTCATCGCCCAACCACGAATACCCGACTCGGCATCGTCGCTAAACCCAATTTCGGGAATCGCGATGTTATCAATCGCCATACCTTTGTCGGGGCGGTCGTCGGCGCTGACATAATCGAAGCGCAGCACGATTTGTTTACCGGCGTAGGCGTTCAAATTGACCTCCTGCGGTGTCCAAATGGGTTCAGCAGGAATGACGCGGCTGGGATGCGTCCCCAGCACGACTTTTAAGCTAAAGAACGCCTCGCCACGCTGCATATACAGATCGACCACATCCCCCGGCTGAAAGCTGCTCAGGTAGGCGGTGATGTCGGCCTTGCCCTGCCAGAGCTGCCCATCATACCCTGCAATCGTATCGCCCACCTGTACATCAAGTTCGGCCAGCGGGCTGTTTTCGGCGATGCTGCTGATGGTGATGCCATTCGGTTCGAGGCCGATGCCGAGATAGGGGAAGGGACGCGACGGCTGCGGGTTGCTGACACCGGTAAAGGCGGGGCCGTAGGATAAGCCGTAAGGGTTGGTGGTGGTTACGCCACTGCTGACGAGAGGCTTAAACGTGTTGCCACCGTCCTCGCTCACGCTGACGTAACCGTAATTCCAGCCTTCGGCAAGCTGGTGCCAGACATCAAAGGTGAGTGTCGCGGACTGCACGCCGGTGAGGTCGAAGGTTTGGCTGATGGCGGTGTTCTGATAGAGGCTGTTACCCGACCAATAGAAATGATTACCGCTGTCGCCTGTCATGGGTAAACGGTTGACGGTAGTCGCACCATTGAACGCTAGTTGGAAGTCGGCTGGCTGCGTGGCGCTGAACACCACATAACTGCTGCCATACTGGCTGACGCTGAGATTCGGCACTTGAAAGTCGAACTGGTCTTGTAACCCCGGCGCTGCCGCGCTTAACCCTTCCGCAGCGGGATGGGTATAGACATAACGAGTATCGCCTACCGCGCTGTTGAGGACGTTTGCCATCGCCCAATCAGCAAACACATCCTGCCCTGTGATTGGCTCATCGGTCACAAGGTCGGTGATGCCATGATCGGCAAGGATGGTGGTTAGCTGGTCGAAACCGGAACCGGATGTGCTAAACCATTCGCGCAATACCTGCCCACCGAAACGCTGCTCGACGTAGCGCAGGAAGATTTGACCGGCGGCGGTGATCGCACTGCGTTCGGTATCATCGCTCGTCAGGGGGAGATCAGGCGTACTAAAAAAGGTCTGGAAATCCGCAGGCGTGATGTCCCGGCTAAAGAGATTCAAGACCATATACCAACTTTGCGCGTCACGCAGCCACGGGGTTTGTGACGGATTATTTTGCTCGACAAGAGCGTTGAAAATGGCGCGGGCAACAAACTGGCTGTAGCTAGGGTCATTGAGTTCGAGCGCGGGACTGGCGGAGGTGTTCACGAACAAAACGGCGCTTTCGTTCGTCCAGCCGTTCGCCACCCACTCTTCCGGTTGGTTATTCACGGGGTTGTAGAGTACATGGTGGGTGGTGTTTAAATCACGGGCGAAAACGATGGTGAGGGCTTCATTGCCATCAATATCCGCAAATGCCAGCTTATCGGCATTCTCTATATCATCCAATGTCTCCGGCACAGCCGTGATACCACCGAGATTCACACGGTCACGGAAAAGCAGCGAAGCGTACATCATATTTGAGGCAGGCAGTTCCATAGCCGCCGGTGCATAAGGCAGGCCCTCCTCAACCCACAATTCAAGGAAGGACGTTTGTGCGGCAAGGGTCGCGGTGATCTCTGTGGGGGTCGCCTTACCCGCTTTGCTCACCCAGAACTGTGCGGTATCGCCCACTTCATAGGCGGGGGAAAGGTCGCCAATGGCGGGGCCACCCGGCCAACCCAACCAGCGCTGCGCCATCGCCTGTGGGTCACGGGCGGTGGAGTCCTGAGCGTGAACAGGCAGCGTGAGCAAGACCAGCAGCAGGGCAAAAAGGGGCAGCCATTTGATGCGCTTCATACTTTAGAATCTCTTTTTATTCGACCATGCAACGAGTGTAGATGCGGATTGTGGTTGAGAAAAGTTTTCTCATCAAGGGCTAAGTCGGGTGAGTAAAACATATTAAGCGTGAATATTCTGGATAAATGTAAACTTTCCCGCACTCTCTTTAAAATACAAATTAGAACTATTCGCTTGCAGCCATATTTTGAAATCATCAGGATCGTTAAAAACATTCATACCTTTAGGCGTGGGAAATATGAAATTCAATATGCTGATCAGCCAGCGGTAATCTTTGTTCACGAGTGATCCACTTTCAACAATATCAGGAACGGTGTTCAAAAAACCGTACGCGAGCAAGCCGATTGCGCTTAAGAATAAGTACTTCCTAGTCGTGTTTTCGTTGTTAGAAGATCTGAGTTTTTCTTTCGCAGCTTCGTAGGCATTTTCAAGCATGTCCCGAAACGCTAATTGATCAACCGCATAATCAAAGGGGTGGTAAGGGTAAAATTCATTCCAAACTTGTATTCGATAAGTTGAAGCAACATGACGTTCCGTCATGACCCACGATGCCATTTCATTCCAATCGACTTCGCTTGCAGCAATATACTTGGTCAGTTCACTGATTGATTTCTCACTGAGCAATCGATTTGAAGTTTCTTCGATCAACTTTTCCAACGAGTAATTAGGTGCTTCAAATGGCTTACGCTGGTATTGGACTCCTAGAGCGGGATACGCACCCATATACTCGACCTTTATTACCTCTATATCAAACGTGTCAATTTGATCTTTTAACGCCTTATAAATTTCTTCGACAAGCCAAAAAAGAACTGAAACAGCGTAAGCATGATATTTGCTATCAACAATAATAGAGTTAATGAGTGTAGGCTCTATGACTCGATAGCCCTTAGTCATCAATTTCTCCGGTTGGTAGCTGCTGTGAACGATTGAGATTTATCCCGCTTGCTTGTGGCAAGCCTTCGCCCACTCTATAATAATCTTATCCACCGACGCAAACGGTATACTCGATTATTGACGGTAATGGTTCAAATTCAAAATACTCATCTTCTTTAATCACCGCAACACGCCTTTCAGTGGATAATTGGTTTAGGTGATATACGCGGTAACAGGATTGATTCATGGATATTGGCAGCGAGTTTTCGCATTATCGTGTCGTCGAGCATATCGGGCGCGGCGGTATGGCGGATGTGTGGTCGGCGCGTGACAAACGGCTGAACCGTACAGTCGCTATCAAGACGATTGCCCGCGATTTATCGGTCGATAATGGCACGGAGCCGATCAAGCTGTTCGAGCGTGAGGCGCAGACCATCGCCGCCCTCGAACATCCCCATATCCTACCGATTTACGACTTCGGCGAACACGAAGGCCAGCTTTATATCGCCATGCGCTATGTGACCGGCGGCTCGCTGGAACACCTGCTGGCGGATGGGGCGATGTCGACCAGCGAAGTGGTGCGCCAGTCGAAGAATATCGCCAGCGCACTCGATTATGCCCACAAGAACAACGTCATCCACCTCGACCTGAAACCGTCCAATATCCTGATGGATAGCAACACCTCGCCGTATCTGGCGGATTTTGGTCTGGCGACGGTGTTGGGGCCGGAAGGCCGCGCCGCCAACCCCGGTTACGGAACGCTGCTGTATATGGCTCCCGAACAACTAACGGCGGGTGAACTGGATCACCGTGCCGATATTTACAGCTTCGCCATTCTGGTGTTCCAGATGCTGACGGGCGAACTGCCGTTTGATGCGACCACCTCACTTGCGCTGAAACAGCTTCAGTGGCAAGAAGACCTGCCGGAAGCCGAGAAGATGGGCAGCGAACTGGCGGAAGTGCTGACCCCCGTGCTGCGGCGTGGTACGGCGCTGAACCCCGACGACCGCCCGAACACGCTGATGGAACTCGTCAACGAACTGGAAGATGCGCTGAAACTGGTGCAGGGCGCAGTGGTCAGTGCGCCACGCGGCGACTTCGACGATGAGGACGGTGTCGGCCTGCTGACGATTGATCTCAGCGGTGTCATGACTATCGCCGATCAAGGCGCGATGGTGCGGCGCGAGGCTCAGGATATTTACAACCGTGCGCGTAAAGCATGGGCGCACGGGCAAGGCCGCTTCCTGCTGGGCGTGACGCACTTCATGGTCATGAACGATGTTTACATGAAGGCCGAGGAACACGGGCTGGAGATCGACGAGGCCGGTTTACAACTGCTGCTGCGCGGCGCGATTGAATACGACCACGAAATTGACTACTGGTGGGAGAAGCTCGATAAGGACAACCGCCGCTGGGTGGCACTGCACGCGATCCGCAGCGAAAACGCCCCTGCCCGCGCCCGTGCCTTCTACCGCCTCGAAACGATCCCTGACGGCGACCCGCCGCGCATCCCGACGCTGGTGGCGCAAGCGCTGGCGGTGGAAACCAACGACGAGGCCAAACGGGCGGCGATCAATGTGCTGGCAACCCGTGCCAAGCGGGATTATCCGAGTGGGAACTACAAGGCTGTGCCGCAGGGTGTCACCGGACGACTGCTGACGATGCGGACGCGGGCTGATATTCAACTGAACACGCCGTCGGATTGGCGACCGACGGTTTACAGCGAGGACATTGACGAACTGCTGGCGCAAATCGCCCTCGACCCGCGCAGCACGGAAGCGATTGCCGAGCAAGCCGCGCGAACGGTCGGGCGCATCCGGTCGCTGGCGGCGGTGAAGATGATCGCGGATGCACAACGCGCCGGTTCCAAAGGTGCGCTGCGGGCGCTGGCACTGGTGCGTGACGAAGCGCCTTCGCTGCCCAAGATTGTGAGTCCACAGGGGCGCATGTATGCGTGGCTGGCGAATACGTGGCGGCGGCTGACGGATGACCCGCTGAAGAATGTACAGCGCTTTGTGTTCGCGCTCATCGGGGCGACGCTGGCGATGGCCTTCCACGTTTTCGTTACCTTCCGGTCGGAGGCAATTTTCCACGCCGACCGCTGGGGTAAGACGATCTCGATTGGTCTGACGTTCGGCATGATGATCGCCATCCTGACGATTATCGCCAGTGAAGTGCCGAACCGACTGCGCGGCTTCTGGCCGTGGTGGGCACGGCTCATCCTGTCGGCGGGGTTGGGCATTCTGTGGGGGACGCTGTCGTGGGCGGCGTTTACATGGTTCTTCTTGAACTACCTGCCGTCGTGGGAAGTCATGTTTTACGCAGGCATTGGCACGGCGCTGGGGTTTGTGCTGTCGTCGATCTTTAGATTACGCGGTTGGGCGGCTGTGTTGATTACGGCGATTACAACCTACCTTCCGATTTACTTCATGTTTGAGTTCTTCTTCAACTATACGGAACCGCCATTCCCGCTATCGAGCGAGGTACTCAACAGCCCATCGGCTATTTTATATTATGACTTCCCAGAGCAAGTTTTCACGGTCGCCATTCCGGTGGTGCTGCTGATCGCGCTCGGGGCGCACTTCTCCGGTCTGTTAGGGGATTTACGCAACCTGATTGGCTGGCTGCGAGGGCGGATGGCTAAGGCGAGCTAATACTGCAACATACTTATATTTACCGGGAGAGTCTAACGATGCGGCTGCTGATATTGATTACATTGTTGTTGAGTTTTGCAGTCGTCAGCGCCGCGCCGGAGCAGAACGCGCAGGAGAATACGGATATTCCGCGACCGGAGTATCCACGACCAGATTTCCAACGCGACAACTGGCTCAATTTGAACGGGACGTGGGACTTTGCGTTTGATACAGGTAACGTCGGAGTTGAGCAGAACTGGTTCGACGCGGATAGTGAGGCGTTTCAAGACTCTATTCTCGTCCCGTTTCCGTGGCAAAGCATCCTTTCAGGCATCGCCGACCCACCCCAATACGGCGTAGCGTGGTACCGGCGCGTCTTTACCGTGCCGGAGGGATGGGATGAGCAGCAGACGGTACTGCACCTTGGCGCGGTTGATTATTGGGCGCGGGTGTGGGTCAACGGCACGTTAGCCGGCGAGCATGAGGGCGGATACACCCCGTTTGAGTTCGACATCACGGAGATGTTAATCGCTGGCGAGAATTCGGTTGTCGTCCGCGTTGAAGACCCTGCCGATCTTGCGGAAATTCCACACGGCAAACAAAGCAGCACCCCGCCTAATCCGTGGGATGATGTGGATTTTACGACGGTGAGCGGCATCTGGCAGACGGTGTGAGATCGTTGCCCAATTTGGCGCCGGAGACGAGCGTGAACCCTGCACACGCGCCCCGAACTTCCCCCGCGAACGGCCGACTCTGGGGCGCGCGGGCCAGGGACTGGGCCGACATCCAGGAGGGCCAGTGCCGCGCCGCCTATGAGGCCGTGTTCGACAGCCTGTCGATCGGTCCGGGCACCAGGGTTTGCGATGCCGGCTGCGGCGCGGGGCTGGCCGCGCTGCTCTCCGGCGCCAACCCGAAGAACCTGATGCTCGCGGTCAGCGCGGGGGTGACGATCGGTACGGCGGGCACCGTGGGCGCAGCGGATGCCATCCAGACCATCGCCGTCTTCACCGCGATCGCCTCGACCAGCGTCGCCGTACCGGTCATCGCGTTCCTCGTCGCCGGCCGGCGGCTGGAGGGTGCGCTCAACCGGCTGCGGGTCTGGCTCGAACACAACAGCCCTGCGATCATGGGAACGCTCCTGGGTGTCCTGGGCGTGGTCCTGATGGGCAAGGGACTCGCGGCGCTGTGAGGCGCCCGG
>Ga0102832_1002694_pt1 | contig 10357 bp, 12 predicted proteins | sample EBPBio282013_DNA_FD_88942 | JGI IMG/M metagenome (GOLD analysis project Ga0102832, IMG submission 88942) | Wastewater treatment Type I Accumulibacter community from EBPR Bioreactor in Madison, WI, USA - Reactor 2_5/28/2013_ DNA (Illumina Assembly) | ecosystem: Engineered > Bioreactor > EBPR >... | reverse complement strand
GTAGAGGTTACACATCGCCTCTTCCCGTTGCCTGTTGAGGAGGGGGTGAGTTCCGCCGCCCTGCAGGGCAGCTCGCGGCGTCGGTGCGAACCGCGGCACAACACGCTACGCTCTCCTCGCTAGACGAGTCATCAGCATTGACGCCCAGCCGCGCCGATCGCGCAGCTCTGCAAGCGGTGCTGGCACCGTGACCGCGTCCCTGGCCCGCTCGGCATCGTCTTAGCTGCGGCTGCCCCAGCTCGATCGTGCGCGATGCTTTCTCGATTGCGAGAACCTAAGCCGGCACCCCGCCGAACAAGGGTGCGCTTTGCCCTGGTGGCGTTTCCCCAACTCTCGCCAAGCTGCGAGCCGGCGGCCGCGGCCGTGAGGCGGTGTGGACGGCACGGGCGACGACTAGCGTCTTGCGGTTCCGTCAACACTGAATCCTTCGGACGCCCCGAGGCCGCGCCTGGTCTTCGGCGACCTTGTCGCCTCCAGATGGGCGATTCCCCTCACCGCCATTCCCTTGTTCCGGCCGGGACCCACCGTCTTGGCCGGTTCGCATCGAGAGCATTCCGCTTTCGAGATCCAGCAGGAGCCGACCATGAAGCAGCACTCGACACACGACACGGGCGAGACGCCCTCCGGCAACCGACCTTCGCACAAGCTCTGGGCCGTCGCCGAAGGCAAGAACGGCGGCAAGAATTTCTGGAGCGAGATCGGCGCCGCGTGGGCGCATCGCGACGGCAAGGGCTTCAACATTTCTCTGAAGCTCCTGCCGGCGGCCGGCCAGAAGATGGTCCTTCGCGTCAACGAACCCCGTGAGACGGGCGGCCCGGCCGAGGATGACGAGATCCCGTTCTAACGGGTCAAACGAGCAGGGCCGACCCAACGGCCGGCCCTGTTCACTTCGGCATCGAATGCCTAAGCGGCGTCAGGCGCATACTCGATTTCGACGACCTGATAGCGACTGCCGACACGCTTCGTCTGTACGACCACATCGACCGTCTGGCGGAGCAGGCCCTTGATGTCCTGGCGATCGAGGTCGCCGGCCCCTTCGCTTTCGCGCACCAGCAACGTCAACGTCTCCCACGCCATTGCGCAACTGTTGGCATGAATCGTCGTGATGACGCCGGGATGGCCCGACGCCACGGAACGCAGGAAGTAGTATGCCGCGCCGTCGCGAAGCTCGGGAAAGATGACACGGTCAGGTCGCATGCGGAGCGCCGCTTCCATCAGCTCTTTAGGCCGAACCTTGGACTGCGCTTGAGCGGCGTCCTTCGGATAGATCATGTGAACCAGGTTGCGGAGCTTCAGACCTTCCAGCTCGTGCGTATCCTCGCCCGTCACGACGCGCTCATGCTCGGGGATCCTGTTGAGGAGCGCGCGCGCGAGCGTGGTCTTGCCGCTCCCCGTCGCGCCAGAAATCACGATGTTTAGCCGCGCCTTGACCGCGTCTTCCAAGAACTCGCGCCACTGCCCCGCCGCATGGAGCTTGAGCAGACGTTCTCGAAGCGGACTGAGCCCCGGCCTGGCCGGCCGCGTCTCGGCGAACAGCCCAAGATCTTCCAGCTCCTCGGTCGCGAGGATCCGCGAAGGCGGCTTGCGAATGGTGAGAGAGATCCTTTCGGGCAGCACCGCCGGCGCCATGACGATTTGAATGCGCTCGCCCCCTGGCATGACGGCCGAGCACAGCGGCCACTCGGCTTTGATATCCTGTCGATTGTAGTGCGCCAGCTGGCGGGCCAGTGATTCGAGATAAGGCAGTGTCAGCCGCGCCTCTTTGTGCCACTGCCATTGCCCGGCGACCTCCACGCCGACTTCACCCGGCCGATTGACGACCAAATCGGTAACGCCCTCGATCGCCAGAAGAGGCGCGATCGGTTCGAGATAATGGCGGAGCGAGGCTTCCGCCCCGTCTGCCGCCTTCGGCGGGGCAGCTCGCCCGCCAGCTGGCACTACGGCAAGGGCGCTGCGCTCGCTCATTGCAACACCTCGCCTTTGCGACGCCGGCGCGGCGATCGCCGCCGGTTCGCCCCATACTGTTCGATACAGTATATCGACATCGCCTCCAGAGCCTCCGCCTCGCTACATCCGACCCCGTCCAGGCGCTCGACGGTGATCTTGTAGGTGATCGGTCCCGATCGCGCGGAACGCTCCAACGAGCGCGGCGAAGCCGTTGCTTCGCCCGGTAGGTGCAGGTGGTAACGCGGCCTCTCTCCACTCATCGCGTCGACAACCGATAGACTTGGCTAAAATCGAGGTCGTGGCGCAGGAAGATGGAAACCCGTTCCCCCTGATTCTTCTTCAGCACCGGCGGGATATTGATGCTGCTCTGAAGAGCCGTCTGTGCGAGCTGCTGCCCCGCCGCCTGGGTGTTGTAGCCGTAGGTTTGATAGGTGTTGTTCGTGCCGCCCTGGGGCTGGGTCACGTTAGACACCACGCTCCGGCCGATCGCCATGGCGTCCTGGATCAGCGAAAACATGATGGCCGAGCCGAAGCGCGTCCAGAAGTAGGTTTCGACCTCACCGTCCATGCCGGCACGGCCGAGGGAATCGGACGCCGGCGACGACAGGCTCACGGCAACGCTATTGGGCGTTTCCGCTCGCGACCAGATCACGCCCACGCGCTCCTGGCCGGGCTTCAAGCCACCGCCGCCACCATACTCACCGAGCACGATTGTGCCGGCATCGAGGAGGATCAGAGCGCCATTGGCGCTGTAGATATCCTGCTCGATTTGACAGCGAACGAACCCGGCCGTTGTCGTGTCTATGGCCGAGTTGAGAATGCACGGGATCACCGTGCCCGCCGAGAGGCGATAGGTCGGATCGCCAAGATTTTCGGCTTTAACTCGTTTGATGGAACTCGCCACCATGGTTGCGCCGATGCCACCACCTGGCCCGGCGGGCGAACCTGCCGCGCGCGCGCCGGCGGCCGCGGGCGCCTGTGCCGGCCGCTGCGTCGTGAAGGCCATAACCGGAGCGCGCCGCGCCATTTCAGCGTTCGGGTCGACGACAGGCGGGGGAGCTGGTGGTGCAACGGGCGGCGCGATCGGCACGGGCGCCGCTTGCGGCGCAGGTGACGGCGGAGGCGTCGGGGGCTTGATCAGATCAGAGGCGACCTTGCCGACCACCGGCGCCGGCGGCGGCGCCACAGCGACCGGCTTCGCGGTCGGCATGTTGAGGTACCAGAGGAGCGCCAGCACGGCGACGGCAGCGGCAATGATTGCGACGTTGCGCCCCGTGTTGTTCTTTCGAGCGCTACTAACGGGGCTAATGCCCCGATCGTCGGCATCAGCGGACCCGAGTCGCGCGTTGTCGGTGTCACTCATTTGTCTACTCCCACGACCTGACGAATCCAGGATCCAGAACCCGTGCCGCCTCCGCGAGGCGGGCCGGCCGCGGGCGCGTACTGCTCGTTGAACACGCAGATGATTTGACCGCCGAGCCGTAGGCGCCAGCGCCGCGCGACTTCGTGCGCGACAAGCGTCCCCTGCTGCATGTGGAAGGTCGCCATCCGCTCCGTACCGTCATCGTCGACGGCGTAGAGCGCAGGCACTTGCTGTTGGCCGGCGAATTGGAACGCCGTGTCGCGTCCGTTATCCCATACCGAGACGGGCTCGAATGAGGCCGTGCCGGCCATCGTGTAGGCCCAGTTCCGTAGCCCATCGAAGATCGCATTCTGCGACTCCGCGGCCGCCTGCCGGCGGCGATCGCGTTCGGCCTCTTCCGCGGCCTTCAATCGGCGTTCAGCGGCGACTTCTCCCGGATAGGTGAACTTCACCGTCATCATTTCCGGGTCGCCCGACTCGGCCGCGGTCAAGGCGACCTGATACAGGCGCACCTTCCCTTCCTTCGTCCGCGTCTGGATGATGCCATTCGATTCCGCGGCCTTCTCGCGAGGCTTGAGGAACAGCACATTGTCGACGGGGCGCACATCCCAGGCGGCCGTGTTGCCCAGCCCGACATTCTCGACGCGCTCGTCTGCACCGAACTCCAGCACCATCACCGAGCGCAGTGCGCCGGACAGGCGATAGACCTGCCATTCATTGTAGGCCGCCGTTCGCACCGAAGGGTCCGCCGGACCAGCGCGCGGCGTCTCGCCCGCGAAGGCGGCGCCGGCGAAGCCCACGAGGGCCGCGGCGATAAGCCAAGGCTTCATTAGCGTGTCTCCTCATCGAGTCGATAGTCGCGCACGGTGAAGCCGCGCGGATTGATCAGACGGTCGCTTTCCGACATCGGCGCTTCAACGAAACCAAACGTCATTGTCGCCACCCATTGCGACAGCTGCTCGCGGCCGTCGTTGGACCGGACAATCCGCTCGTAGCGCACCGCGGCCGAATGGGTGGCCGTGAGCGAAATGGACCGAATGCGAATATCGATGATTGCGCTCTGTCCATACTTGCGTTGAGGCGCCTCGGGATTGGAGGCGTTCACGAAGTTGGCGTAGCGATTCTGCTCGGGCACATCGCTCATCAGCGACACGCGGCGGAAGAACGGCTGACGGTCGGCCCAGGTGTAGCCCTCGCGGGCTTCAACGTATTGGGCCAACCAGTATTTCTGCTCCGGCTCGCCAGGCGCGACCTGCTTCATGCCGTTCACTGTCGTCAACACGTCGACAACGCCGGACGTCTGGTCGACCTGCACAACAACCGGCGGCATGACAGTCTTGAGTGGCGCGAGGCCGGCGATCGCCAAGCACAATGCTATGACGCAGATAACGGCGAAGATCGCCACGCGCCACGCCCGCCGCTCCGAACGGACGAGCCGTTGCATACGATCATCGTCGAAAGACTTGCTTTCCGCGAGGTAAGCCGTCCAGGCCTTGTCATCCGATGCGGTGATGTCAGCCATAACACACTCCCACGCTGCCGTTGCCGGTCGGCACGACCGAACTTTGACTGCCAGCCGGCCGCCAAATGCTCTTCCACCGATCCGAACCCGACCCAGCAGGATCCTCGGGTGCGGCCGGGGCGACACTGGGCGCGGGCTGCACGTCGACGGCCGGCGGCATGGCGGGCGCCACGGCCGCCGGCGCCGGGAATGTCACCGGCGCGGCAGGGGTGACGACGACGGGCGGCGGCGGCGGGACATAGGAAGCTGGCACCGCCGGCGCCGGCATGGGCACCGGCGCCGGTGGTGCCGTCACGACGCGCTGCAATCCGGCCGGGGGCGGTTGATTAGCCGTTGCAGCGCTTCGGACTCCTGGCCATTGCGTCGGATTGATCGGGCGACGCTCCGCACTCTCCGAACAGTAGGGAAGCGGCCGATGAACGCCGGACGCACATCCGGTGCTCAACAGCGCGACGACCACCGCGCCGACGACGACCGCGTATCTCCTATCCACCATGTCTTATTGCCTCCTTACGAGAAGATCAGGAGCCGCGGCCGCGACCGGCGCCCATGGTGGCCGCCCGTCCGACAGCCCCGGCAGCGCCGCGCGTAACGGCAGAGGCGACACCCGTCGCCATACCGACCAGGCCCCCACCCGCATGACCACCGGCGATCGCCGCGGCCAGCGCATGGGCGCGCATGTAGAGAACGGCGATCGACACCAACAGCACCGCCAGAATCAGGATGTTGCCGCCGAACGCGCCCAGCACGGGGTTGGCGCTCATCAGGCGGGCGGCCTGAGCGGTCATCACGATCGCCAGCTGACCGACCGCGACGACAAGAATCTGAAGGGTGATGTAAGTGACCGCCTGACTGACCCACGACCAGAACCACCGCCGGGTTTCGGGGAACATCGCGAGCCCAATGAAGATTGGCCCGACCAGAATCACGAGCGAGAGCGCAAGCCGCGCCAGCAGAATCTCGACGAAGGCGATGGCGCAGCAGAGCCCGGTGATCAGATAAACCAGAACGCCACCCAGCGCGTCGGCCAGCCCCGAGCCCGCCGTCACCGACGCGAACGTGACATTGCTGAACATTTCCTTCGCGACTTTGGCGCCGGCGTTCCAAAGATCCTGAACACCGCCCATGACGCCGCCCGGCGTGGCGGTACCGCTAAGAGCGCCCGCCAACTGCGATGGCAGGGCATCGAGGAAGATCCCCTGCACCCACGTTTGATAGTGGCCGAGGTTCAACACGAGCGACACGACCGCCACCAGGCCCACTGAGCGCCATCCAAGCTCTAGAAGGGGCTTGCGGATCTTGCCCATCATCACGGCGAAGCCGTAGAGAAGAATGTAGAGCGTGACGGCGGCGAGGATCGGGCCATGCAGGAAGCTCGTCAGACCAGACAGGCCGCTCGCGACGGCCGTATCTAGCTTGGTGACGAGCACCGTGTAGAGGTCCTGGAGCATGTCACTCTCTACTTGGAGGTGCCCCGACTGAGGCTCTTGAGATAGGCTTCGCCGGCCTCCGCGTCCTTCCGGTTCTTGTCGCGCGACCGTCCGTCGAGCGCCGCGAAGGCCCGTAGAATCCCCTGGCTGATTTCCTCGACGGATGGTCCGCCGCGGCCCGACTCCTTCAAGGCCGCCAGCGTTTCGCGCACTTCCTTGCGGAAGGCGTCCTGGTCCGCTTTGAGTGCCGCGCGATCGGCGGCCGACGCCGACGCATTGGGCGAGCTGGCCGGCGCGGCGACGTTGACGCCGACAGCAGCGCCGACGCCCGCGCCGGCCGCGCCGGCTGCGAAGACCAAGCCGGCCAGCATGGCAAACAGCTTGCTCGTATTGATGGTAATGGTGTCGCCCATCGGTCAGTCCTCCCGTTTAATTCCGCCACCAATGATCCGGCCGAGGCGGAGCGCCGCACCCGCCAGCTCCGCCACCGGAGCCGCCATCAGATCCGCCGCCGCCGCCTCCTCCGCTGCCGCCGCTCCCGCCGCCCGGCGCGGGAACGGTGCCCTTGGTCAAATAGTCGTATCCGGCCTGTGCCGCCTTGGCCGCGGCCTCGCCGGCGCGTTGCTGCTCGACCCGTTCCATCGTCGTTTGCTGCATCGACAGCACTTGCAGCTTCGTCAGGTCGTTTGTGGCCTGCGTCGTCTCATAGGCGATGCGCGCGTTGAGCTGGTCGACCTCGGCCGGGTCCGTCACCGACGCCAGGCGGGTCCGCAGCTCATCGAGGCCCTGACTGCGTTTACTGAGCTTGGAGAACAACGACTGCGCCGTTGCCATGTCGCGCGACAGACGCTCGCCACGGGCCGTAAGCTCTGTCAGGTAGAAGTCGTTACCCGGATACGACGTGATGGTCATGCCGTCGCGAATGCTCTTTGCCGACGCCACGACGTCGGCCGTGCCCTGCATCAGATCGACAAGCTCTGTCGGAAACATGTCGCGAATGCCGGCTTGGTTGAGCAGGCCGGCAATGGCATCCATGCCCCGCCCGCCTTTCACCGCATTCACCAGCGACATCGCGGTTTGCAGCTGCGATTGCAGCGTCTTGAGCTGCTGCATGCCGTTCTGCACTTGTTCGAGCGTGGCCGCGAGCACGCCCGCGTCCGCAGTCGGAACGCCGGCCTGGGCGTTGGCCGGCCTTGCTCCCGGCCCGACTTGAGACACCGCGAAGGCCGCGAGTATCAAGGCAACGTAATAGCGCTTACGCATTCTGACCCTCCTTCTCATCGAAACGACGCCATAGATCGGACGAACCCGCCGCCCGGACGCGGTCCCACCGCTCGAAGTCACCGCGCTCGACCTGGGGCGAGAGCACGCGAAGGAAGCGTTCGAGGCCGTGGAGATCCAAGTCGCAGAGCACCGATGTACCGAGCGCGCCGGCCTCATCAGGATCACTCTGGCGCACCAGAAATTTGCGGCTCGTGATCCCGAGCCCCGAGATCAGCCGATACTCGCGGTCCAGGCAGTTAAGCCGGTTCACATAGTCCTCCCGTCGCGCGGACGGGTTCGGCAGGTAGATCTTCGTCGGGGTCTGTTGAACCAGCGACGCGCCGATTTCCGAGTTGATGGCGTCGCTTGGATTCTGGGAAACCAAGATCGCCATGGCGTTCCGCTTTCGCCATGTCCGCAACGCATCATCGACCTGTGCGCGAATGGTCGGATCGCCGAGTGCGGCGTGGAACTCTTCCACCGCCCACACCAACCGCCGGCTTCCGACCAGGCTATCCAGGCACTCGAAAAGGTACATGAGCATCGGCTCGCGCGCGTCGCCCGACTTCAACAGCTCCGTCAGATCGATGCCGAGCATCCGCCAGTCCGTCCCCGACATACCAAGGCGATCGGACTCGGCATCGAGAACCCACCCGAGTTCGTTGCCGCGGCACCACCGCACCAGACGCTCGCCTATCGAGTCGGCATCGGTGCCGCCCAGATTGCCGCGCAATGCTGACATCGAGCGCAGCGCCGCCGGCATCCGCTCAACTGCGGCGATGCCGTCAGTGATGCGTTGCGCATCTTCGGCCGTCAGCGCCTTACCGGGAACGCTCACCAGTCGCGTGATCAGCTTGACGAGGAACGAGCGGTACCGATCCGAGTACTGCTCGTGCGCTTTCAAGGGTGCCGCGCCCGTCTCCTGGCCCATGCGCATTTCGAGATAGCGCCCACCGTTCACGCCGACGAAGAGTTCGGTGCTGCGATCCTTGTCGAAGATCACCGTTGTCGCGCCAAGCCTCGCGAGGCCGGCCAATGAGAAGTTAAGCAGCACGGACTTGCCGGCGCCGGTCGCGCCAAGGATCAATGTATGACCCACATCGCGGACGTGCAGGTTGAAGGCGTAGCGCGCTAACCCGCTGGTGCGAAACTCCGCAACGGGACGATCCCAATGCAGACCTTCGCGCCGGCCCGCCGGATAGGCGTGCAGTGGCGACAGATACGCAAAGTTCTGGCTGGTGATTCCTTCGGCCCGCCGAACGCGGAACCGAAAATTCCCCGGCAGCTGCGCGAAGTAAGTGTGCACTAGCGACAGATCCTCCCGGCTCGCCACGATGCCGGCGTCCGAAATGAGCCGCCGCGCGACCGCAAGGGCGGCCGGCAAGGCCTTCGCATCGTCCTCGATCACCGCCACTGAAAGATGGTGCTGGCCCACGCACCAGGCGTTCGACTCCAGATCGTCGGCGGCGTTCTGCAGCAACTCGGCTTGCGTCAGCGCCTTATCGCCGGCGCTTTCCATTTGATTCTGCCGGCGGCCGAACAGTTCGCGGGCCGTCGCTTTGGCCACGAACTTGAACGACTGCGATACGACCAGCTGACATTCAGCGGACAGCATCGCGTCGCACATCCCGAGCCGGGTCTGTGCCGGATACTCACCGACCGAGAGCATCGCCATGAAGCGCCGCTCCGTCGCCTCGCGAATCTCGATCGACTCAGGGCCGAAGATCGGCCGGAAACTCAGGATCGCACGACCAAGCTCCCCGCGCGTCAGCCCGACACGGTCGTCACTTCCGGTGAGAATGCGTCGGAGCGCCTGGCCCGGCTGACTAAACACGGCGCCCCGCCGGCGCTTGATGCCCAGCACCTTCGCGCGATAGCGGCGCAGCAGGGCTTCCAGACGCAACCCATGGTCTTCGAGCAGCGTCATATCGTCGGGATCTACCGCAACCACAGGCCGGCGCCGGCCGAAGGCCGTGAGCGGCCCAAGCGGCCCCGCCGCCGGCGACACAACGAGGCTGATGTAGAGGTGATTGCGATACAGCCGCTCGCCACCAAGGCGGCTTTCGTAGGCCTCCATCAGGTCGTCCACGAATGGCATCCCACTCGTCGCGTCCGAGGGTTCGGGCCGCTGCCGCAGCCGAACCAGATGCGTCCAGATCGCCAGACGCTCATGGGACAAAGACCGAAGCCCATCGTTCAGCGTGCCGGCGAGCCGATTGACAACCACCTGGTCAATCGACTCCCAAGGCAGCCCCTCGACGCGCCACATGCGCAGCAATGCGCCAGACGCAAGCGCCACCGTCGTTTCGTCGACATGGCGCACATACGGGACGTACATGGCCCCATCGATTTCCGTCGCGGCGACCTGGTCCGCGCGCCGCATCAACCGACTAAACATTCCGACCCAACTCCGCGCGCGAGTATCGAAGTGTCGGGCGGAGCGGGCTGATCGAGTGCCCGCCCCACCATTTCTTGCCGTTGACCGGCCCGCCAACTGGACCGCGCGGCCTTGATTCCAGCCACGACAGCAACACCCGGAAAATCAGCGGATCGTACCGGCTCACGAGACGGGCGATCGCGCCGAGCACGCCGGCGACGGGCAGCACCATCAACATATCGCCCGTCAGCATTGGCCCGATGACGACGCCCCCGAACGCGCAGAACAGAACCGCCTCGACCGGAACACCGATGAAGAGCGCCGGCCGCGTCACCGCAAGGAAGAGCACGCAACGGGCCGGCTCGACCTCCTCGCTCATGTGGTGCCCACGATCTTGCCGGCCAGCGACGCCGCCGACCCCGCGATGACGATGCCGACGATGACCGACATCGCCG
>Ga0102832_1002692_pt1 | contig 10365 bp, 5 predicted proteins | sample EBPBio282013_DNA_FD_88942 | JGI IMG/M metagenome (GOLD analysis project Ga0102832, IMG submission 88942) | Wastewater treatment Type I Accumulibacter community from EBPR Bioreactor in Madison, WI, USA - Reactor 2_5/28/2013_ DNA (Illumina Assembly) | ecosystem: Engineered > Bioreactor > EBPR >... | reverse complement strand
TCTGGAGATCGAAAGTAATGATCAAGATGCATCGAAATAATACGAAGATTGTACGGATCGGCGGAAAACAAACGTTCAAGAGAACGACATATCGTTGTTTTACCACCATTTGTAACACCACCTAATCCTACGACAAGTACCATATTTTGTCGATTCAACAAATGAGAAAAAAACAGTCAGAGAGAGAGAGAGAAAGAACTATTACACTGCTTGTGATAATGTCGTGAGAAAAAAGGATGACCAAGCTAAGAAGAACAATGTGTATTCTTTATGCTTGGTTACTAAGCAACTTCAATGTGCACAATGTACACAATTGTTTGATGTTGAATCAATGAATTTCTATTCATTGATGAAATTTTGTCTCATTTGCTGGCATGCTCTCAAAGCACGACTTTTAGGCTGAGAATACGATATGCTGTTGCCTTTCAACAAGCGTGATAAAATTAAAATGTTAAAAAATGAAACGTGATTTATATTTATATTCGTATTGGCATCGAAAACTAACTCCATCTAGCAAGTGAGATACTTTCGAAATCGTATCATTCTGTTTTTTTATTTTATTTCAAACTCTCTTCTAATTTGTTGATGTTTTTACTCATAATCTTTAGAAATCTATTACAGTTCTTATTACCTTATTTGTTCTAACCTTTTTGTTTTCTAAAGCCAACTTTATTCAACAGCCTAAAGCTTATTCAAATACTCTTAATATTTTATTTGTGATGTTTTTCTCTCCTCTTACAGCTGGATACTTATCCGGCTGTAGGCTTCTTGATATTATTAGATTTTGCGCATTGCTTCTTCAGTTTAAGCCTTTGCATACAAAAGAATCGATTCATTATTGGTTTCTCTATATTTTCTAAATTACTATTGAATAGAATTTTTTCCTTCCTCGAATTCCCTTCTTTTAATTTAAAGCTCCTTTTAACACCATTCGTATCTTTCCTTTATTCTCAATAATTATCGATTTATCCTTTAATTTTATTGAGTCAAAAATTTTTCTTTTATTAGCATTTAATCTATCAAGCTATCTTTCTCTTAAAGATCTGCTTCAAGACGTTTCTTTTCCATGTTTTGAGAACTTATTAATGCTTTATATTACTTTTCTTTAATTTAAAACTTTTGACTCAGTGCTTCCTGATCTGATCTAAAATTTCTTTCTATTTGTTGAACTTTATTTGTGTTGGACATTAGTTACTGGCTCTCTCTTTTCAAACGAAAAATTTCAGAATCTTTTTATTCTAATAAAAATTCTTTTTGCTTCATTTTTTACAAAAAATCATGCATTTGTAACTTCAATGATTCATTTTTTTGTTTTAATTTTTGCTCTGAAATTTTTAAAAGCTCAATAGTTTAAGTTAAATATGTAAGACGCTCTTCAAGCTTTTCATTTAAAACTTTGTCTTTTTGAAGTTAAAATTTTTTTTCTTGATCTTTGCTTCTAAAATTTTTTAGCTGTAGTTTTATCTTTTTAGACATAAAAGAAAAAAGTGATGACTATGTTTGGATTTAATTGAGAGGAATTAATTATTCTTGGGAAATATCGAATTATTGAAGTAAAGAGATTACTTGAAGTTTTATTTTGAAAAAAGTTTCTTAGTTTTTTATTTTGAAGAGATTTTAGAAGCGTTGTATTTTGTTTTAAACAAGAGCGTTTAGAGACTGAAGTTCTTGAGAAAATTAATTAGCGCTAAGATGGTTTCTAAGTTTTTAAAGAAGATATTAACATTTATTAGTCAAATCTCTAATCTTTCTGTCCTTGTTTTAATTTTAAATTTTCAATAAATCGACGGCCTTACCCGAATCTGTTGTCATATATTTTGAAGATCGAAATTTTTCCTCACTTACAACAGATTGCAATGCCCTACTACTCGTACTAATATTTTAAATATCATCAATATGAATGGCCCCCATTTTTACAGCTTTATATCTATTTTAATAGGGCTTTCTGCTAAATGTGCTTTTATCATCTCGTATTTAATTTTTCTTTGTATCTCCAAGATTCGGAGATTGGTTGTTATAAATTTGTTGTATTTGAGATTTGTAAATTGCATCGATTTCCTTCAATTTGTTTGCTCGATTCTAGTTTTTACTTTTAATTGGGTTTATTGGTTTATTTTTATCAACAGACCTTTTAGTTAAGTAGTCTCTGTTTGACATTTTAGTTTATAATAAGCAATTTATATGAAAATCAATAAAAAATGGAAGGAAAATTTATGATTAATATCATATCTTGAAAAAATTGGAAGGTATTTCATTAGACATTTAAAAATCAAGAGAATATGAAGAACCACAGAGAAATATTTTTTAATAAAAGTTAATTAAAGTTTAATTGGGACATTTTTGTTTGTTAGTAAATATAAAGTTGTTTTTAAAATTATAATTGAAATATTTATAATAATGATATCGTCATTGGTGCAAAGAACATTGTTTCGATTTGCAAAATGGTCGAAGCCCAAGCCAAAACCTAATAAAGAAAGATAGGTAAAGAAATCATTCGCAGTTAGTGATGATAAAGCCGCTAAGTTGTCCAAGTCTTAACAAGAAATGGAAAACAAAGCCAAATTTATGTAAGAGGAAAGAATCGTCGAGTAAACAAAGTAATGATCATCATCATAATTATAGACGTAAAATAGAGTTGTACAGAAACCATGACAAGAGCTTAGAACAATTTATGACTCGATAAGAGATGGAAAATATTTACCTCAAACAAATGCTTTATTTGAAAGGTATCTCCAAAAAGAGAAGACTCAGAAAAACAAAACAACAGTAAACAAAACCATTGACTGAAGCTGATGTCACCTATTTACCTACTCAAACTGTTGCACTTGATCCTTAAACTGATACTTATAAAAAGGAAAATATCAGATACGGAAACTTTACTAACGTAATAAATTCAAAGTTCGAACTTCAAGAATTTTAAGGAGAAACTGATTTAAGAAGAATCGGAGCTCTTGGAGTCAAAATGGGTATGACTACTTTATGGGATAGTTGGGGACATATTGTGCCATGTACTGTTATCCAACTTGATAGAACTCAAATCGTACAAATTAAAAAGCCTGTAAGAAATAACAAATTCTATCAAGTTCAAATTGGTGTTGGATCTAAAAGACTCAAAAAAGTATCCAAACCACTTCTCGGACATTATCTTAAAGCTCGAGTTCCCCCAAAAAAGCAACTCGCTTAATTCAAAGTTAGTGAGTAATGCTTACTCCCTGTTGGTTATATGATTTCAGCCAGACATTACACACCAGGTATGTTTGTTGATGTCATTGGAAAAACTGTTGGTCATGGATTCCAAGGTACTATCAAAAGATTCGGATTCAAAAGACAACCAGCTACTCACGGTAACTCACTTACAACAAGAGTTTTGGGTTCAACCGGTGGAAGACAGGATCCAGGAAGAGTCTTCAAACAAAAAAAAATGTATGGTAGAATGGGTGGAAAGATGGATGTCCAAAGAGGACTTGCTGTTTTCAAGATTGATGTTGATAAGAATTTGTTATTCTTGAGAGGAAGTGTACCAGGTAAAGCTGGAACAATCGTAAAAATTAGAGATACTTTACTTTTTGACAAGGCTGAGAAAAACTTAGAGTTGGTTCATTTCCCAACATTTGTTGAGTTACAAGGCAAATAATATTCTCGTCAAATGACCATGTATTGTGGATAAAGAGATCCTGATGAAATTGAAATCCATGACAATGCATTCATTGTTGATGATGGAGATGTTGAAGAGGCAACAACCACCAAATAAACCATTCCCGAAGATTGATTTTACTTATTTTGCTCAAAAATTTATTTATTTTTACATTTTCATTAATATTGAAGTCTTAGGTTTTAATTTACAAAAATAAATCAATCAAAGAAATGATTTGAGTATAGTGAGGTTCTCATTAGGTTTTTGTTTCATTAGATGGCTCTACAGTTGCTGGTTCTTATTTTTTTTGATAATTTTAGACTTTCATTTCGGTTATTCCAAGATGATCGTTCTATTATTAGGTTCTTGGTCTAAATTCAATTGTGCATCTTGGATCCTTTTCAGGATGATTTGGATTTGAAATAAAAGAGTGGGAAATCGGGTCAGTAAGAATTAATGTAAAAGGTTTTTGTCCTTCTCTCATTCTGTTAATTTCATCAAGAATATTTCCTATTCTTCCAGCGAATTCAGGATCACTATCAATGAAAGGATTATTAGCGTTAAGATGATCGTGAATTTTTTATAAAAGACCTTACACAGTGGTAAATACACCTCCTAAGGTTCCATAGTCAAGCTCAAATTCAAGTTATGGGATGTTAGTAGCACATGTTTAGCTCTGAAATAGAAAATAAAATTACCTTAAAAAGATCTCTTTTAAGATCATCGTTTCCTTGAACTTTTAGAGTTATCACACAAGCATTTTCGGTGATTTATCCTGATGTTTTAGTTTCAGTAGAATGGGCTCCACAATAATCACATTTAAAGCTCATGATAATAAGATCTTTGAAATATGGTACACTGATTTGACAGATTTTTTATTGTCCAGGAAGTCCACAAGCATTACAAGGTACATCAAAGATGACAGGCTCTTGTTCCATAAAGCTGTTTTCTTCAAAAGGTTTGGTAAAGTTAATTTTGGTACCAAGTCTTTTGGTTTCAATTTGTTCAATTTATTGTTAAGCGTTTTCTTTGTTGTAACCCATGGCAATAAGTTATTATAAAGTTCTTTTATTGTATGTGATTTAGAGGTTTTTATCGACTTTTGGAGCAAAAGGATTCTTGATGATAGAATTACCGCTGGGGTCGGTAATTTTTATTGTTAATGGGAATCTTTTACCATCGATGTATTATTTAATAGTTTCTAAAAATTTTTAAAGCTTTTAATAATTTTCTGGTTCGTGAATTTTTCTCAAAGGTTGATGGAACTTGAGTTCGTCGTGAGTTCTCAACAATAATCCTTCGATTGTTGTTATTTCTGCTTTACCGTTCATAGGAATTTACAAATCCAATTCTTCGAAATAAATTTTCGAATGCTCGGATTTGATGATTTCTCTGTTTAAATCTTACTTTGATAAAATTCTGAAAGAAATTGATACTCCATAATCAGGAAGCTTTCCAGCAAATTGAACTTCGTTGTTTCGATATCCGCAATGATCGCACAAAAATGATGCCAAAATGACTTATCTGAAGAAAGGTATTTTGGTCAACAACAAAGTTGTCATACCATTTTGTTAACAATTAACACAAAGACTTTCAATTTTAGTTGCTGAATTAATAAAATAATTACGTTCTTGTTCGTCTTTGATGTCGGCGAAAATGACTTCGGGTTGAGATTTTTTTTGCATTGAATGTTGAATTATAATCAAGAAAATTCCTTGCGAAAGAATTAAAGTTTCAGTTTATGAAGATAGTTATAAAACTTAAGACAAAATTATATAAAAATTTTCACATTTAAAGCAAATCATTTATTTTATTATTATTACCCTTCAACTTTATGATTTCTTTAAGTAAAAAAAGTAATTTTGACTTATTTAAATGAAAAATACTTTTTAAAGCTAAAATAAAGTTTTTCAGCAATCAGCTATAATTGAGTTACTTAAAAAAAGAAAGAAAATAATTTTTTAGCTGAAACTAATAGGAAAAACTCAAATATTTTATAAAATAAAATTTTATTTCATTTCTACTTTCTTTACAGAAAAATTAATTAAAGAACAGAATTTTAAAACTTTCTTAGTCTCAAACTATCCATGTTGACTAGAATTATTCAAGCGACAGACTGTCTGATTCTATTCCGTTCTTTTATCCCTTTGACTTGAGTCAAAAGAGCTTCATAAAGTTTCACTTATTTTTACTTATCCTTGGTACTGGACTTAATGTATTATTGCTTCTATTTCTATAAATCTTTTATACGATAATTTAGTTTTAGGTAATGCAACAGAATTTATTATTTGCTTTTATTTTTAAGTTATTAAACCTACTGCTGGTTTCCCATATTATTGATTTGGTTTACAATTTCATTTTTTTCTGTCTCATTTTTTTCTAATAATTTTTGAAGAAGGTCTTTAGATTTCTTTTCCATTTTAAGTTCTTTTTTGCAGCTGGAGAGTTCTTATTGTAGCTGCTTTTGGATTTGAAGGCTTTATTTATACATTTTGTTAGTTTCGCCATGCTTCATGACCAAACCTCTGATAACGATTTAAAATTAATCGACGGTTTGCTAGACGTAAATATCTTAGTCATCAATAGACGCTGACCTTTCCGATGTCAGGCTTTTGGAAGATTTTGATCCTTCGATATTGGCCGTTTCTAGCATTTTGACCAGATTTTCCATTTAGATACTGTTCTGAAAAATCGAGAATTCACAGTTTATCTCCTGAGAAAGCTTGCGGATTCGATCAGTCACTGAGAGAACTATTTCTTTCAGCTAATTATACCTACTGACTTCGCGTTATAATAAACTTTTAAAGTAACCATTGTTGCCCTAGAAATTAACAGGTGTTTTGCTGCCCTAATCTTTTTCTTTCAATTCCTTCTTAAGCCGCTTTATGGCTTTAGTTAACTTAGTTATTTCCTTGTCTTTCTCTTCTAACTGTTATTGAAACTCTAAAATAAAAAATTATTGTACTGCTTTCTTCAATTTATCCCATATACCCACTTTTCTCACCATTTCTTACATTTAAATAACTTTTCTATCCTTGCATATTCCTTTATTTTTTACTATTTGTTTATTTTAACTAATTTATATCGATGCTAAATTTAGATCAATATTTGATTTATTAAATAAAATCGTCAAAAATCTTAATAATTTCATTTGATTAGACTTTTTGTTATTTTTTTATATCTTTTAGACATTCAATTCTTTATTTCGGTCAAAGGTGTTTATGAGGACTAAATGGCAGGTAAAAAAATAAAAGCAAAATGAATAATATAATTTTATGTATTTATTTTAAATAAAAACTAAATTAAAGTATAAAGCTATAAAAATATAGTTTAAAAGAATAAAAAGAAAAGGGAGCAAATAAATTATATAAAAAATGAATTTTTATTAATAAAAGTACTTTAAGCCCTATCATCAAATAGTGCATTCCCCTTAAAAATACCAATAAAAAATATTTCGTACCCCTTCGACTCATAAATACCAACCACCAGAACGAGTTAATTATTCTGACAGATACAACATTTAACCTGTCTGGGAATATTTATACAATGAGGGACTTAAAAACAAGCAAAATCTGAGATAACAACACGAATTATCCAAGTATAAAATTGATACTTAATGTACCTTCAAACCTCTCATCAAACAAAACAAAAGATATCTCGTACCAAGCCATTCTACATTTTTATAAAGAAATAATCTTTGGATGTAAAACAAAATCGAAAAAATAGTCAAAGAAAAATAATAAGAAATTAATAAAGGATTGAAAGAATGTACATTTGCTCCCCAGATTAACTAAAGATCAAAAAAGACAAGGCCTGACAAATATTAAAATAAGATTCATAAGAAAACTTGTCCTAATGAAAAACTTCATAAATCAGTCATCAGACCAAGATCATATGTACACGATTAAGAAAATTAAGAACGTCCAACAACAAGTAAAAAAGGCTCTTATGTTGATATTGATAGGGCAAAGCAGATGATAAAAAATGAATTGAAAAGATTGGTATTATGAGATAAAAAGAGTTTAACTCAAGTTTTAAATATTTTTGTCGATTTAAAATGATATTTTTCTGTTGATCTTTCTTGAATTATAATTTTGATCAATACAACATTTTTATTAAAAAAAGATGAAAAACTTTGAGGAACTTCTTAATTAAACTGAAGAAGATCAACAAAAGAGAATCACAAATCCAGCAATCGGAAAGTTGGTATAAGAAACATATTTGGACAAAGCGAGAAAAATTGCAATCAAAATCGTAGTTCCAATAGGTCTCTCATTGTTAACTGGACCTTTTACGACCGCATCAACTCTTTTACAAATGGCAAACAAACCCTTAATTAACACTGTATAAAATAAGTTAAAACTTGTCGATCCAAAGGATCCGATTGCAAAGCATATAAAAAATGGAATCTTTGGTGATAAAAAGCCTTATAAAGCATTTGAATTCAAAAATTATATTGACGCTCTCCAACAAATGGGAAAAGAGGGAGTAAGAGGCTTTTATAAAGGAAATCTTACAACTATAATTTACTTGACTCTAAATTCTAAATTAAGAACAGAACTCTACGCAAGGGCTTCAGATTATTTCTTAACTTAGCAAGAAAAATAACAAAGAAACTTTATCAAATAAAACTTGATAAGTACATAAATTGATAAATTATATTTTAGCGATCGCAACATGCACTCTCACTGACATTATTACACTTCCTTTAATGTTTTGCCAGTCAAGAATGATTTTACAAAACGCTCTTCCAAATTATCGATGTAAAGTTTATCATTAAAAAAGTATACAAAACCCCGATTGACGTTTTGAGAAAAACTCCAATAAAAAATTTATTTACAGGCTCATTATTGCTTTTGTTTAAAAATACATTATTCTCAGTTGCATGGCTTCAGTTAATAAAAGATTCACCTGCATACAGTTTTATGCTTTCCTCAATTCTTTCACACATATTTACCTATCCTTTCATAACAGTATTGAGACAAATGCAAACCAATTCACCAAATACAATTATGATGAATGACAGGAAATAAAGTATTTCTAAAGCGACTAAAAGAATTTGGAGAACTTTAGGAATAAGAGGATTTTATCGAGGATTTTTAGGTTATGGAGCTGTCCATTTTTTTATGGGTACAATCATGTTAGAACAAAATTTAAGAACAGGTTACTTCTAACAGGTCAGATGAGAGTTTACTTTTTAAATATATCCAAAGAATTGATCACTTTTTCATGTGTCTATTCTTACGTTTAATTTTACCAAGAATTTAATTATTGAGACATCTATTCGATGACTTTAATTGATTAAAAAGATATTAAATTTTATCCAAAAGAATCAGAATTTTTTTCTTTCTTTTATAAAATTTAATTTATTTCTTTTATAGATATGCAAATATTTGAAACACATTTATAATTTACATTTTCACATAAAAATCTTAATAATAAACCTCACAAATATGGAATCAGAAAAAAAAGTATAATCAGTTGCCGAACAACCTAAACAATAAGTCGAAGCTCAAAACAACGAAGAACTCAACGAATAAGGAAAAAAAGATCCTGAAACTTTATCAGAAGGGGAAAGAATGGGATTGTCCAAACAACAACTCAGAAAACTTTAAAAAAGACTAGCTGCTAAAAAGAAAAAAGAGAATAAAGCTCAATAATAACAACATAAGTAAGTGAACAAGTAAACAGTTGAAAAGAAAGAAGATAAAGGAGCTAAAAAAGGCAAAAATAAATAAAAAGCACCATAATTATCCCAAGAATATATTAATGAGTTCAATAGCCAGAAAATCCCAATAAATATCAACAAAAACATTCCTCAAGAAGGTCAATAAAACGTTTTGATCACATCAGCCCTACCTTATGTCAATAACGTTCCACATTTGGGAAACATTATCGGTTGTGTTCTTTCAGCTGATGTTTATGCTCGTTTCAAAAAACTTCAAGGCTCTAATGTTTTATACGTTTGTGGTACAGACGAGTATGGAACGGCCACTTAAGTCAAGGCTTTGGAGGAGAAAAAGACTCCTCGAGAAATCTGTGATCATTATCATAAAATTCATTCTGAAGTTTATAAATGGTTTGACATTGGTTTTGATTACTTTGGTAGAACTTCAACTGAATGGCACACTGAAATCTGTCAAGACATTTTCTTGAACATTAAAGAAAAGAACAGAATTCAATAACAAGAGATGACTCAATGTTATTGTTAAAATTGCGATTTATTCTTGGCTGACAGATTCGTTTGTGGTACTTGTCCATTCTGTGGATATGAAGATGCCAGAGGAGATCAATGTGATAAATGCCAAAAACTTTACAATAATCCCACTTAAATGAAAAATTATCATTGTTTTGTCTGTAAATCAACCCCTGTCTTAAAAGACACAGTTCACTTCTTTATTGACTTACCAATGATTCAAAAAGACTTGTAAAAATGGATTGATGAGTCCAGTCAAAAGGGTAAATGGTCATAAAACTCGATTGCCACAACTAAAGCCTGGACAAACATGGGTTTGAAGCCAAAATGTATTACCAGAGATTTGAAATGGGGAGTTACAGTTCCTCTTTAAGAGTTTAAAAAGAAAGTTTTTTATGTCTGGTTTGACGCTCCTATTGGATACATTTCAATTACAGCTAATTTATTAGGCAAAGACTATGAAAAATGGTGGAAATCTAACAACGTTAGCCTTTATCAATTTATGGGCAAAGATAACATTCCTTTCCATACTGTC
>Ga0102832_1002691_pt1 | contig 10369 bp, 12 predicted proteins | sample EBPBio282013_DNA_FD_88942 | JGI IMG/M metagenome (GOLD analysis project Ga0102832, IMG submission 88942) | Wastewater treatment Type I Accumulibacter community from EBPR Bioreactor in Madison, WI, USA - Reactor 2_5/28/2013_ DNA (Illumina Assembly) | ecosystem: Engineered > Bioreactor > EBPR >... | reverse complement strand
AGCGCGTCGTAGAGCGGCCGCAGGTAGGGATCGATCTTTTCCTTCATGTCGCCGGGCAGGAAGCCCAGCCGCTCGCCGGCCTCGACCGCCGGGCGCGACAGCACGATGCGCTCGACCTTGCCGGCCATCAGCAGCGACACGCCCATCGCGACGGCGAGGTAGGTCTTGCCGCTGCCGGCGGGCCCCAGCGCGAACACCATGTCGCGCTCGTTGAGCGCCTGCAGGTAGCCGCGCTGGCCGGGCGAGCGCGCCTGCACCGTGCGGCGGCGCGTGCGGATGCCCTCGCCGTCGCCGCCCTCGGCGCCCGTCTTCGCGAAGCGCACCGCCGCGTCGACGTCGGCCGCCTCGATCGACAGGCCGCGCTTCAGCCGCTCGTAGAGGCTCGACAGCGCCTTGTGCGCGATCGCCGCGTCGTCGTTGCTGCCGGCGATCGCCAGCTGGTTGCCGCGCGCGCTCAGCTGCACGTTGGCGATCTGCTCGAGGCGCACGAGGTGGCGGTCGTGGTTGCCGTAGAGCAGCGGCAGCAGCGCGTTGTCGTCGAACGACATGCGCCGCACGTCGGCGCCGCGGCCCGCGCCGGGACCGGTGGTCGCGTCGCTCACGCGGCGGCCTCGAGCGACCGGGTCACGATCTCGCCGGTCAGGCTGTTGGCATGGCCGGTGACCAGCCGCGTCTCGACGATCCGGCCGATCAGCCGCTCCGGCCCGTCGGCGTGCACCGACTGCAGCCACGGCGTCTTGCCGACCACCTGGCCCGGCTTGCGGCCGGTCTCGGCGAACAGCACCGGCACGGTCAGGCCGGCCTTCGATTCGTTGAAGGCGCGGGCCTGCTGGCCGAGCAGCGCCTGCAGGGCGGCGAGCCGCGCCGACTTCACCGCCTCGGGCACCTGGCCGTCGAGCGCCGCGCCGGGCGTGCCCGGCCGGCGGCTGTACTTGAAGGAGTAGGCCTGCGCGAAGCCGACCTCGGCGACCAACCGCATCGTGTCGTCGAAGTCGGCGTCGGTCTCGCCGGGGAAGCCGACGATGAAGTCCGACGACAGCGCGAGGTCGGGCCGCGCGGCGCGCAGCCGGTCGACGAGGCGCAGGAACAGGTCGCGGCCGTGGCGGCGGTTCATCGCCTCGAGGATGCGGTCCGAGCCCGACTGCACCGGCAGGTGCAGGTACGGCATCAGCTGCGGCACGCTGCCGTGCGCGGCGACGAGGTCGTCGTCCATGTCGCGCGGGTGCGAGGTCGTGTAGCGGATGCGCGCGATGCCCTCGATGTCGGCGATGGCGCGGACCAGCCGCGCCAGCGACCACGCGCCGGCGCCGTCGGCGGCCTCGCCATGGTAGGCGTTGACGTTCTGGCCGAGCAGCGTGAGCTCGATGGCGCCCGCCGCGACCAGCTGCGTGGCTTCGGCAAGCACGGCCGAGACGGGCCGCGAATATTCGGCGCCGCGCGTATAGGGCACCACGCAGAAGGTGCAGAACTTGTCGCACCCTTCCTGGATCGAGAGAAAGGCGGAACCGGCCCGCACACCCTGCGGCGACGGCAGGTGGTCGAACTTGCTCTCGGCCGGAAACTCGGTGTCGAGTACCCCCGCGCCCGGCAGGCGCTTGCCCGCGCGCAGGATCGCAGACTTGCGTTCGGCCTCGGCCAACAGCTCGGGCAGGCGATGGTAAGCCTGCGGACCGACCACGATGTCGACGGCGGGCTGGCGCCTGGCGATTTCCTCGCCCTCGGCCTGGGCAACGCAGCCGGCGACGGCAATGGTGAGGTCGCCCCCCGCGGCGCGGCGCTCGGCCTTGGTGTCGCGCAGCCGGCCCAGTTCCGAGTAGACCTTCTCGGAAGCATGTTCGCGGATGTGGCAGGTGTTGAGCACGACGAGATCGGCCTGCTCCGGCGTATCCGCGAGCGCATAGCCGAGCGGCCGCAGGACATCGGCCATGCGGTCGGAATCGTACACGTTCATCTGACACCCGTAGGTGCGGATGAACACGCGCTTGCGCTGACACTGGCCTTCGGAGCCTGTGCGGACGTCTTTCATCGGTCTCCGTTGCTGGAACGGCGCGGTTCTATCACCACCGCCCCTCAGGGTCGAGGGGCGGTCGCCGCCGGATCGAGGGACGGCTGATCGAGGGATGGCAGCAGGTCCGGCCGCCCGGAATTTGCCGCCTGGACGCCGGCGGAGACCTGCTGGAAGCAATATTCGGCAAGCTTCTTGCGGTCGCCGAGCCTGTCTATGTCGACGGGCGGGAAAAAGGTCACGACCGCCTCGGTTTCTCCGAGGCAGACCATCTGCCAGAGGTGCGGTACCAGGTCGAGGTCGCCGAACCAGGCGAAGAGCGGCCGCCAGTAGCGGCCCAGCGGAATGCCGTCCAGGCGCGTGTAGGAAATCGCCACGGGCTGCACGACGATCGGCTTGTCGTCGCGGCGGAGCTGGGCCACGGCGAAGAGCGCACTGCGGAAAGGCAGGACGCGCGTGCCGTCGCTGCTGGTCCCTTCGGGAAACAGCATGAGATTGTCGCCGGTATCCAGGCGCTTCAGCATCTCGTCGCGGCTGTTGCTGGTCTTGCTGGAACGCCGGTCGACGAAGATCGTGCGCTGCGCCTTGGCCAGCGTGCTGAAGAAAGGCCAGGTGGCGACTTCCGCCTTGGCGACGAAGCAGCCGGGAATACGGCCCCCCAGAACTTCGATGTCGAGATAGGAAACGTGATTGCAGACGAAGAGTGTCGGCATCACGGTCGAGCGCTGGCCGTTCACCTTCACCTTGATGCCGAGAAGCACGCAGACCATGCGGTGATAGAGCACCGGCAGCCAGCGCACGACCGGCCTTATGCGCAACGCGAGCGCGATCAAATGAAACGGCAATGCGACGATGGTGAGCAGGAGATAGCTCACGAGTCGGAATACGCCTCGCAGAGGGGAACCAATCCACATCGCGGCAAGCGGTGCGTCAGTTGTGCTGGTCACGCATCCCGCGTTCGTAGTGGCGGATGTACTTCTCCGTCACCAGCTCGGTCTTCACGATGATGAAGACGTCGGTGCTGTTGAACTCGTGGTCGATCACGGCGCCGTCGCCGACGAAACCACCGAGCCGCAGGTAACCCTTGATGAGCGGCGGCACCCGCGCCATCGCCTTGCGCGGATCGTAGGAGCCGGGCTCCAGCATGTTCATGTTGATGTAGCGGCTGTCGACGGCGCGCACGCGGATCTCCGGCGGCGCCAGATGATGGTGATACAGGTAGCTCAACGCCATGGCGTGCTGGGTCGGATCGGTTCCCGGCAGGCTGGCGCAGCCGAACATCACCTGGATATTATAGTGATAGGCGTACAGGGCGATGCCCCGCCACAGCATCTGCATGGTCGCCGTGTTGCGCGCGTCCTTGGCGATGCAGGAGCGACCGAGCTCCAGAACCTCGCCCGGATAGTCGACCATCGGGCGAATGTCGTATTCCGACGCGGAATAGAAAGTACCGATTTGTGCGGCGGCGGAACGGCGGATCAGGCGATAGGTGCCGACGATTCCCTCAGGCCCCTCGCCGCGACGGCGATCGAGCACCAGCAGGTGATCGCAAGCGATGTCGAACTTGTCGAAGTCGCGCTGTCTCGCCGCTATCTCCGGAGTCGGCCGCGCCGCCATCTCCTCATAGAAAATACGATAGCGCAGCGCCTGCGCTGCATCGATTTCAGCAGCGCTCTGCGCCAAGCGGACTTCAAAGTCGCCAGCGACGACCTTTACTATCTCCGCATTGGAGACAGGCGGGCCGAGAAGCTCGGCTTCACTGTCAACGCGGTCAATGCGCATGTGTCATCCGCAAGGGAGCCGCCCCGATCATGAGCCCATTATCGAGGTGTCGCGGGCTCCGTCCACTCATTTTTGGCGGTCGGACTTGCTGTCCAGCGGGACGCCGTAAAGCTCGAGGCGGTGGCCGACCAAACGATAGCCTGCCTTTTCGGCGATCTTGCGCTGAAGTTCCTCGATCTCGTCGTTGTGGAATTCCACGACCTTGCCGCTCTGGATGTCGATCAGATGGTCGTGGTGCTCTTCCGGTGTTTCTTCATAGCGCGCGCGACCGTCTCCGAAATCATGCTTGGCAAGAATGCCCGCTTCCTCGAAGAGCCGCACCGTCCGGTAGACCGTGGCGATCGAAATGTTGGGATCGATCGCCGTCGCCCGACGGTGCACCGCCTCCACATCGGGGTGATCCGATGACTCCGACAACACGCGCGCGATGATGCGGCGCTGGTCGGTCATCTTCAGGCCGCGCTCCACGCAGAGAACTTCGAGTTTGGATTTCCGGTCAGACATGACGACCTACCCTACACTGACCCGAGTTCGCGGTATAGTTGGGGACATGTCCGACAAGCCCGTACAGGCAGACCATGACATCGACATTACCGGCGAGGTCTGCCCCATGACCTTCGTGCGCACCAAACTGCGCCTGGAACGCCTGAAATCCGGCGAAACCCTGAACGTCCGGCTGCGCGGCGAAGAGCCGTTGCGCAACGTCCCCCGCGCTGCGCGCGACGAAGGCCATACAATCCTCGGGATCGTGGCCGACGGCGACGTCCATATCGTGACGATCCGGCGCGTTTGATCATTTGAGAGTGAGTCGCATGACAACGGCATCGGCCGGCGGACCGGCGGTACGCGCGTAATAGCCCTTGCGATGGCCGACGGCGACGAAGCCCACGGAATCGTAAAGGGCCCGTGCCGCCGGATTATCCATGCCGACTTCAAGGAATAGAGTCCGGGCACCGGCAAGCCGCGCCTTGTCGATCACGGCCACGAGCAACCGGCGGCCCGCGCCCTGGCGGCGACGGCGCGGGTCTACGGCTACGGTCAGCAATTCTGCTTCATCGGCGGCAATCCGGCAGATTGCCATACCGACATCGCCACTCTTCGCCGCGAGCAGGAATCCGGCCGTTCCCGGCGAGGCAAGAAGGCCGGCAATGTCCTGGCGCGTCCAACCGCGCTCTCCCATCGGCACGAACGCCTCGCGATGGAGGCGGGTGGCACGATCGATATCGAGAGCCCCCAAAGGCCGCTGGACCAGCTCGTCGTCGTTCATTCGACCGTGCGGCGGGCGCCGTCGGGCAAGGTGATGTTGACCCCGCGCAGATAAAGAGGCCGCGGCATGCCCTCTTCGCGATTTCTCACGCGCCATGCTTCGACACCCTCGCGCACGGCCAGACGAGCCAGCACGACGGGATCCGGTGCGGCGTCTTCCATGATCGCATCGGTGCCGTTCGCCGTGAGGGCGGCGACCAGTGGGCTCACGTCGCGGCCGACGATCGTGCAGGCGCGGCCGGAAAGGCGTGCGACCAGATCCGCAGTCGACGTCGCGAAGGGCAACGCCTCGTCCTCTCCGAGGGCACAGAACCAATCTCCGAGATGTGTATCCACCGCGGCGACCACCAGCCGTCCGGCCGACGGAGCCTGCGCGAGCAGAACCGATGTCGTGGGCACGCCCGCCAGCGGAATGCCAAGCCCGACGGCAAGACCGCGCGCAGCCGCGAGGCCCACCCTCACGCCCGTAAAGCTGCCAGGCCCTGTCGTCACAGCGATCAGGTCGATTTCCTGCCGCGCGACGCCGGCGCGCTCCAGAATTTCGCCGATTGCCGGCAGAAGCCGTGCCGCCTGGTCGCGGCCCTCCTCGCGTGCCGCGGCCACGCCGACTCCGTCGCGCACGATCGCCACGCTCTGGCCGCTCACGGCGCAGTCGAAAGCGAGGACGGTGCTGGCGCCGCCCCGAGCGGCTGGGCAATCTGGGGTCATGAAACTCGACTTGGTTGCGATCGCCCCGCCCGACTTCGATGTCGACGTGACACTGGCCTATGCGACGGATGCAAATCTAACGGGACGTCCGGTCTACCGGAATGCCGAATGCTGGCTGCATCGGGAAGCTGCCGAAAAGCTCGCCACGGCAGTCGCGCTGGCCCGCCCCCTGGGACTTCGGCTGCGCATTTTCGACGCGCTGAGGCCGACAGAGGCGCAATGGGCCCTGTGGAAGGCCCGTCCCGATCCGGAATTCCTGGCCGATCCGCGCCGCGGCTCGCCTCATTCACGCGGCGTCGCCGTCGATCTCACCCTGCTCGATGCGGAGGGCAAGGAACTCGACATGGGCACCGCCTTCGACGCCTTCACGCCGCTCTCGCACCATGCACGCACCGACGTGCCGGTCGAAGCGCAGCGCAACCGCCTCCTGCTGATGGGTCTCATGACCTCGGCAGGATGGGACTTCTACCGCAACGAATGGTGGCACTATCAGCTCTTCGAGGCGCGACGCTATCCCCTGGTCAGCGATGCCGACCTGCCGAGACCGATGATGTGATGCGCCCGCGCTCGACCTAGAAGCTCGACAGCTTCGCCCTGTCGAAGTCGCTGAGTTCGTTCTCGCGCATGATCTGGCGCACGAACTGCACGTAGCCCTGACCGCGCTCTGAGTAACGCAACAGGGTGCCGATCAGGCGAAAGCCGTCCGGATGCTCGGCGCGCTGGCGCATGGCCGCGCGTTCGGCGCGGAAGCTGGCATAGGCCGGATGCGTATTGAGATTGATGACATAGGCGTCGGTGGCTTCGCCGACATCGGCGAACGGCTGAGGCATGCCCGCCCCCGGCTTCCACGGAACATCGACGCTGTGACGGCCGCTGACTTGGATCTGGCCATACAGCGCGTTGCCGTTGCGAGCGGCAAAGGAGGTGCCCCAGCCCGATTCGACGCCGGCCTGCGCGATTGCCATCGACGGCGGCACGATGTCGACGCGGCGCACCAGCTCGTCGATCCTGTCGATCGTCGTATCGTAACGGTCGGCCAGGTCGTCGAGCCAAATGCGCTCGATGGCGGTCAGCATTCGCGGGTCGCTGGCGAGCTTGTTGCGCAGGTAGAGGAGCTGCTCGCGGTCGGCAAGCACGCGCTGATTGGCTTCGAGGATGACCGGCAGCAACGCCGTGATGAACAGCATCTTGCGCTCGACACCGTCTTTGGCGCTGAGGTCGCCTGGAACACGATCCACCTTGAGCGGCGGCACAGGCTCGCCCTGGCGAATGTCCGTCAACGTATAGGCGACGTCGCGGAAGAAGCCGGCCAGCTCGTCGGCCGAGCGCGGGCTGATCGCACGGACCTGGACCTGCCGGCGAACGGCATTGCCGGGCGCCGCAAAGCGGCCGTGGCCGCCGGGGGTGCCGATCGCAGAATCACGCGGGGAGCGCGCCGTCGTCTCATCGGCTTCGCTCATTTCATGGCGCACGAACATCAGCGAACCCGGCTCGGCATTCACGGCCAGAAACGCCGGCTCGCCGAGAGGCTGCGCATGTGCGGAATTCACGGTCACAAAGGAGAGGTAAGACGCCACATCGATCGACGGAGCGGGTTCGTAGAAACCCACGCCTGCCGTAAACATCGCCGCCCAAGCGGCAGGAAAAGCATATTTGCGCCCGCATTGCAGTGCAGGCCGAACAGTCAATCGCATTGCCACACTCTTCGTTTCGTTTTCGAACGAACGACAGATCGCGCGGCCGCCCCACCGGCCGCGAACCCCTCCTACGCTTACGCTTAGATCGGAAGGCGACCCGCTACTGGGCCGCCTGCACTTCCACAACTTCTGGCACGTAGTGCTTCAGAAGATTCTCGATCCCCATCTTCAGCGTGGCCGTCGAGCTCGGGCAGCCCGAGCAGGAACCCTGCATGTGCAGGTAGACGATGCCATCGCGGAAGTCGTGAAAGACGATGTCGCCGCCATCCTGGGCCACAGCGGGCCGGACGCGGGTATCGAGCAATTCCTTGATCTGGGCGACGACTTCGTCGTCGTCGGCAGAGATGGACTCTGCCCGTTCTTCGGCGATCACCGGATCGCCTGAAGTGTAGTGCTCCATGATGCCGCCGAGGATCGACGGCTTGAGAATCTGCCAGTCCTGGTCGGCCGTCTTGGTGACGGTCACGAAATCGGAACCGAAGAATACGCGCTCAACGCCTTCCACCGCGAACAACCGCTTGGCGAGCGGCGACGGCGCAGCAGCGTCGGCATTGGCGAAGTCCGCCGTACCCTTTTCCATGACCACCCGGCCCGGGAGAAACTTCAGGGTCGACGGGTTTGGCGTCTGCTCGGTCTGGATGAACAAACCTACCTCCGTGTCGAGCGCTCGCGGGGATCCGCCTCGCGTCGCTCTGGCTGGGGGCAGGACGTCTCCACCCCCACTCGATGCCTTCGGACGTAGGAACCGCCGACAAGTCGATCAAGACGATTCTTCGAAACAATTGTATAAATATTATGGAATATACATTTATTATTAATATTTAACAATTACTTAGACGTTTGAAATTTGGATGCAACCACAAGCTGCCAAACAGATACAAAAGCGAGCGAGGCGCAGATCGCCGCATATTTCGCGGCCAAACATGACGCACGGGTCATGAATGCCTCAAGAAATGGCGTCGATCTCCGCTTCGGTAAGCGCACCGGGAACGATGGTGAGCGGGATGCGGAGCTGCCCGCCGAGCTTGCCGGTGAACGCGGTGACGAGCGGTCCCGGACCTTCGACGCCGGAAGCGCTGCCCAGCACCAGGACGGAGATCGATTTGTCCTCGGCCAAGAGCTTCACGAGCTCGTCTCGGCTCTTGCCCTCGCGGATGTAGGTCGATGGTGGCTGCCCGGTGAGCGAGACGGCGATATCGGCATGTTTTGCCACTGCGAGTTCGGCTTCCTGACGCGCTTCCTCGCGCATCAGTTCGACCACGGCTCCCCACTGTTGGGCCTCCGGCGGATCCATCACGTAAAGCATGGCGACGCGGCCACCCGTGCGCTTGGCGCGACGGCAGGCGTAGCGCAGGGCATTGCGCATTTCCGGGCTTTCGTCGACGACGACGAGGAAGACGCGCTCGTCGGTCCTGGCCTGACGCTCATGATCCGCTTCCCCCCCAGTTAAGACGTCGTACGATCAGAGGCGGCGCACGATGGCTCCGCCGATCCATCCGGCGAGCAGCGCCATCAGGATCGCGCCGAGGCCGTAGAGCGGCCCCTCGTGGGCCGACCAGCCGGCAAGCTGGGCGCTGAAGCCGACCTTGCCCACCGGCAGGGGACGCGACACGGCGGCCACGATCTTGCCCTCGCGCAGCAGATACGCCTTTACCTCGTAAATGCCCTCCGGCAGCCGCGATGGAAACGGCAGGTCGACACGAAACAACCGTCCGGCCTGGACTGTCACCTGACCAATCGCCGCGGGATAGAGCCCCTCCTGCCGCTTCACCTCGACCAGGCCGGACCGGAACTTCGCCAGTTCGGCGGCATCGCGCAGAGTGGCCGGCTTGATGGTCGAGAGCCGATCTTCCAGGGAGAGGATTTCGCCGCCGGCCCCACGCGCCAGCAGGCGCTGCAGCGGCTGGCTGGCAGCGATGGCGTAATAGGCCGGAACGTCGTCGAACGACTGCCGGCCGGTGTTCAGCCACAGACCCAGCACGCGCTGCTTGCGCATCACCGTCTCGCGCGCCGCCGGCCCCTGCACCACCACTACGATCTCGCCCGGCGGATCGAACATGCCGAACATTAGGATGCTCTCGCCCTGGAAGGCCGACGTAATCGACACGCGGGCGAGCGAAAGGTCGACAATCAGCTCCGGCGACGTGGGCTCGGTCGGCACAGATGGCGGCACACTGCCATCCGGCGGCCCCCCCATAGGAGGCAGGCTGGCCGGCGGCGACTCGACACGCTGAGCAAATGCCGGCGCCGCAAGGGCTGCCGGCAGGGCAATCAGCAAAGCCCAGAGGGCGAGCCGCCGGCCGATCACGGCAACACCTCGCGCGTGCTGAGCGAATAGATTGAGCTTGGCGTCCGCAGAAGCTCGGTCAGCAGCTCGGCAGCGACCGCCAGGATCAGGACCGCCATCAGCCCACGCAGCGCCACGCCCGGCAGCTTGGCCGCAAGCCGCGAGCCGACCGGCGCGCCGACGACGCCGCCCAGGATCAGCAGCAGCGCCAGCACCACGTCGACCGTGCCGTTGGTCGCTGCCTGCAGGAAGGTGACGTTGGCCGCCACGAACAGGATCTGGAAGTTGGACGTGCCGATCACGACCGAGGTCGGCATGCCGAGCAGGTAGATCATGGCCGGGACCAGCACGAAGCCGCCGCCCACGCCCAGGATCGCCGACAGGATGCCGATGATGAAGCCCAGGCCGAGGGGCAGCAGCGCGCTGATGTAGAGCTTCGACTTGTAGAAGCGCAGCTTCAGCGGCAGGCGATGCACGAGATAGTGGGTGTGCAGCTTGCCGCGCGGCGCCTCGGGATTGCGCCGGCGCCGGAAATAGGTCCGCAGGCTCTCGACCAGCATCAGGAGGCCGATCGACGACAGCATCACGACGTAGAGAACCGCGATGACGAAATCGATCTGGCCG
>Ga0102832_1002690_pt1 | contig 10374 bp, 7 predicted proteins | sample EBPBio282013_DNA_FD_88942 | JGI IMG/M metagenome (GOLD analysis project Ga0102832, IMG submission 88942) | Wastewater treatment Type I Accumulibacter community from EBPR Bioreactor in Madison, WI, USA - Reactor 2_5/28/2013_ DNA (Illumina Assembly) | ecosystem: Engineered > Bioreactor > EBPR >... | reverse complement strand
GCCAACATCGAGGCCGGCTTCGCCGGCATCTTCGGCAAGATCACCTCGGCCTACTTCCAGCGCTACGGCGACAAGTCCGACGCGCTGGCCAAGATCGCGGTCAAGGCGCACCGCAACGGCGCGAAGAATCCCTTTGCGCACTTCCAGAAGGAATTCGCCTACGACTTCTGCCGCACGCCGTCGGACAAGAACCCGTTCGTTGCCGGCCCGCTGAAGCGCACCGACTGCTCGCCCGTCACCGACGGCGCGGCGGCGGTGATCCTGACCGACGTCGGCACGGCGCTCGGCATGAAACAGGCGATCGCCTTCCGCGCCGCCGAGCACGTCAACGACTTCCTGCCGATGAGCAAGCGCGACATCATCAAATTCGAGGGACCGCAGCTCGCCTGGCAGCGGGCGCTGAAGTCGGCGCATCTCGACCTGCTCGACCTTTCCTTCGTCGAGAGCCACGACTGCTTCACCTCGGCCGAGCTGATCGAATACGAGGCGATGGGTCTCACGGCGCCTGGCCAGGGCGAGCGCGCCATCCACGAAGGCTGGGTCGAGCGCGACGGCAAGCTGCCGGTCAACGTCTCGGGCGGCCTCAAGGCCAAGGGCCATCCGGTCGGCGCCACCGGCGTCAGCATGCATGTGATGACGGCGATGCAGCTCGCCGGCGCGGCGCCGGAGGGCCTGCAACTGCCGAAGGCCAAGCTCGGCGGCGTGTTCAACATGGGAGGCGCTGCCGTCGCCAACTATGTGAGCATCCTCGAGCCGCTGCGCTAAATCGGTGCGCACCGTCGGCCCGCGCGAAAGCGACGCCATCCTGGGCGCCATGCGCCAGGTGGCGCTGGCCGGCGGACACACGATCACCTACGCCGACACGGCGAGCATCCGCGCGGCCGCGCACTATCTCCTGCGCCGCCACGGGCTGGTCGACATCGGCACCTTGCCAGCCTCGGAGCCGGCCGACCTGGTCGCAATCTTGACCGATCGGTCGCTCGCCGAGGAGGCGATAAAATATCTCGCCATCATGGCGATGGTCGACGGCTCGCTCGATCACGGCAAGCTGAAGCGCGTGCTGGAATATTCCCGCGCGCTCGACATCGAGGCCGACTATCTCACCGACCTCGTCGAGGCCGCGTCGGGTCATCTCGCCTGGGCCACCGCCGACATGTGGCGCAAGAATTTCGACAGTATCCTAAGCCGATCTTCCGAAGGCCTCGACCCGAACACCTGGATCCGGCCCTATACCGGCGCCAACGCCGATCCCGCGTTGACCGCCCGCTACGAGGCACTCGGAAAGCTGCCGCAGAACACGTTCGGCAAGGCGCTGTGGGATTTCGACAAGACGAACGGCTACCCCTTCCCTGGCGATCCGATGGCACTGAACGCCGCCTTCGGCACCGCGCACGATTCCACGCACGTCATCTCGGGCTACGACACCAGCGCGCGCGGCGAGCTTCTGGTCTCGACCTTCACGGCCGGCATGCATCCGCTCAATCCGATGAGCGGCCACATCCTGCCGGTGATCTTCTTCTTCCACTTCGGCGAGCAGCTGAACGATGTCGGCCATGCGGGCAAAGGCGGCCTCGATCCCGACGAGTTCTGGCACGCCTGGGCCCGCGGCGCGGAGATGACGGCCGACATTTTCGATCCGAAATGGAGCGTCTGGGACTGGGTCGAGCACGACCTCGACGCGTTGCGCCGCCAGTGGAACGTGACGCCGGCGGGGAACAGGCGATAGGCACCTACTTTAACCTCCCCCGTCAAACGGGGGAGGTGGCCGAAGGCCCGAGGGGGAAAAGCCACAGGTCTGAACTCTGCCCGATGAGTGCTCTTGGCGTTGCCTTCCCCCTCCCCGCCTCCCCCGTGTGACGGGGGAGGAGAAGATGCTCACACCACCGGGCTCGCGCCGCCGTCGACGTTGATCGCGACGCCGGTGATGAACGAGCCCGCATCGGAGCAGAGGAAGCAGGCCATGCGGGCGAACTCCTCGGCCTTGCCCATGCGGCCGAGCGGGATGCGGCCCTTGGCCATGCCGGCCAGGAATTCCTCGTAGGTCTTGCCCTCGCCCGCCGCGGTCTTGTGGCGGCGCGCCCACTGGTCGCTCTCGATCAGGCCGACCAGCATGGCGTTGACGAGGATGTTGTCCTTGGCGAGTTCCTGGCTCATCGCCTTGGTGAGCGCGAGGCCCGCCGCGCGGCTGACGCTGGTCGGCGTCGAGTTGGCGGTCGGGGCCTTGGCGCCGATGTTCAGCACGTTGACGATGCGGCCCCACTTGCGCGCGCGCATGCCGGGGATCGTCGCGCGGCTAAGGCGGATGGCGGCGAACAGCTTGAGATCGAGGTCGCCCTGCCAGTCCTCGTCGGTCACGGTCTCGAACGACTTGGCGTGGCTGATGCCGGCATTGTTCACGACGATGTCGATCTTGCCGAAATCGGCCTCGATCTTCTTGACCGTGTCGGCGATGGGCGCGGCCTTCGAGACGTCGCAGGAATAGGCCTCGATCTTGATGTTGGCCTTGCCCGCGGCCTTCTGCACCTCGGCCTTGGCCGCGGCGAGCGCGTCGGCTTTGCGGGCCAGCAGCGCCACCGAGGCGCCCGACGCGGCGAACTCCTTGGCCATCGCCAGGCCCAGGCCTGTGCTCGCGCCGGTGATCACGGCCACACGGCCATCCATACGTACGTCCATCTTGTCCTCCCGAAAGTCAGCAAATCGGGCGGCACCTTATCTGTCGATCACGTCGAAGGCGATGCCGTTCGGCTCTCCTGTCGAACCTGCTCGACAGCCGCAAGCACGCGCTCGGGCGTCGCCGGCGCATCGAGCCGCACCGCGACTTTCCTGTCCGCCACCGCGCCGATCGCATCCTTGAGCGCGGTCCATACCGCCGTCGCCAGCATCAGCGGCGGCTCGCCCACCGCTTTGGAGCGGAAGATCGTCGCTTCGCGCGACGGCGCATTTTCGAGCAGCGTCACGTTGAACACCGGCGGCACGTCGCGGCTGCCCGGGATCTTGTAGGTCGAGGGGCCTGCGGTGCGCAGCCGTCCCTTGGCGTCCCACCACAGCTCCTCGCAGGTGAGCCAGCCCTGCCCCTGCACGAAGGCGCCCTCGATCTGGCCGAGGTCGATGGCGGGATTGAGCGAGGCGCCGCAATCCTGCACGAGGTCGGCGCGCAGCACGCGGCTTTCGCCGGTCAGCGTGTCGATCGCCACTTCCGCCATCGCCGCCCCGAAGGAGAAGTAGAAAAATGGCCGGCCGCGCATCGCCACGGGATCCCAATGGATCTTCGGCGTCTTGTAATAGCCGGTCGACGAGAGTGACACGCGCCCCAGCCAGCAGAGCTTGGCGAGTTCGCCGAAGCTCAGCACCTGGTTGCTGCCGGGCTTCGCGATCCGCACGGTGCCGTCGGCGAATTCGATGTCGGCGGCGGCCACGCCGAAATGCCCGGCGGCATACGCCACCATGCGCTGGCGGATCGTGTTCGCGGCCTCCCACGCCGCCCAGCCGTTCAGGTCCGTTCCGGTCGAGGCGGCGGTTGGCGAGGTGTTGGGCACTTCCGCGGTCGAGGTCGCGGACGGGCGGATGCGGTCGATGTCGACCTTGAACACCTCGGCCACGATCTGCGCGACCTTGATGAACAGCCCCTGCCCCATCTCGGTGCCGCCATGGTTCAGGCGGATCGAGCCGTCTGTATAGACATGCACCAGCGCGCCGGCCTGGTTCATGTGCGGCAGGTTGAAGGAGATGCCGAACTTCAGCGGGAAGAGACCGAGCCCGCGCTTCAACACGGAGTTGGCCGCGTTGAAGGCGTCGATCTCCGCACGCCGCCGTTCGATCTCGCCGCCGGTTTTCACCTCGGCCCAGCAGCGCGCGAGATGGTTCTCGTCGACCGTCTGGCCGTAGGGCGTTTCGTTTCGTCCTTCGGCGTAGAAATTGAGGGCGCGTATCTTGACGGGATCGCGCCCGAGATGGAGCGCGATGCGGTCGAGCGCATCCTCCATGATCACGACGCCCTGCGGTCCCCCGAAGCCGCGAAAGGCGGTGTTCGACTGCTTGTTGGTGCGGCAGGCGTAGCCGACGGCGCGGAAGTGCGGGATCCAGTAGGCGTTGTCGGTATGAGTGAGCGCGCGCGCCACAACGCCCGGCGTGAGATCGAGGCTCCAGCCGGCATCGGCCGCCAGCACCGCATCGAGCGCCAGCACGCGGCCGTCGCCGTCGAAGCCCACCGTGTAGCGATAGTCGAAGCCGTGGCGCTTGCCGGTCGCCACCATGTCGACCTCGCGCGGCAGGCGCAGCTTCACCGGCCGGCCGGTATGGTTCGCCGCCACCGCCGCCGCGGCCGCCACCCACGAGGCGTTGCTCTCCTTGCCGCCGAAGCCGCCGCCCAGCCGGCGGACGACCGCCGTCACGCGATTGAAGTCGCAGCCCAGCAGTCGGGCGCAGATATGCTGCACCTCGGTCGGATGCTGGGTGGACGAATGGACGGTGATGTCGCCGTCCTCGCCCGGCAGCGCGAAGGCGATCTGGCCCTCGAGGTAGAAATGCTCCTGCCCGCCGACGCTGAACGTTGCTTCGAGCCGGTGCGGAGCCTTCGCCATCGCGGCTTCGGGATCGCCGCGCAATACGGTGGACGGCGCCTGCACATAGGCTTGGCGGGCCAGCGCCGTTTCGATGTCGAGGATCGGTTCCTGGGCTTCGATCTCGACGACGACTTTCTCTGCAGCGGCCCGCGCCGCATCGAGCGTTTCCGCGACGACCATCGCCAGCGTCTGGCCCGCGAACTCGATCCGGTTGATGGCGAACAACGGCTCGTTCTGGCCGATGGCGGCGACATCGTTTTTGCCGGGAATGTCCGTCGGGCCCAGTACCGCGACGACACCCGGCATCTTCGACGCCACTGTGCTGTCGACCTTCAGGAGCCTGCCGCAGGCGACGTTGCTCAGCACCAGCGCGCCATGCAGCGTGCCGGCGGGCTCGGGCATGTCGTCGATATAGAGCGCCTGCCCCGTGACATGCTTCAGCGCACTGTCGTGGCGCTGCGCCTTATGAACCTTCGCGCTCACAGCGCCTCGACTTCCAGCAGGCGCTTCGGATCGGCGAGGCGCAGCTCCAGTCGGCGCAGCAGGTTGGCCGCGACCTGCAGGCGATAGGACGCCGAGCCGCGCCAGTCGTCGACCGGCTTGAAGTCCGTGGCGATGGCATCTGCAGCCGCCGCAAAGCCGTCCTTCAGCAAGGCCGCCTCGGCCGCGCGCGCCCGGCGCGGCGTCGCCGCCATGCCGCCGAACGCCAGCCGCGCATCCTCGATCTTTCCATTGCGAACACGCACCCTATAGGCGCCGGCAACGGTCGAGATGTCCTGGTCGCGGCGCTTGCTCACCTTGTCGCAATGGAAGCTCTCGCCCTCCCACAGGCGCGGCATGGAAATGCTCTGGATGATCTCGTCCGGCGCCAGCGCAGTCTTGCGATAATCGAGGAAGAACTCGTCGAGCGGCACCTCGCGAGTACCGCGCGTCGACACCAGCGTCAGGCTCGCTTCCAGCGCCAGCAGGACCGGCGGCATGTCGCCGATCGGCGAGGCCGTGCCGATATTGCCGCCGATCGTGCCCATGTTGCGGATCTGCCGCGAGCCCAGCCGCGACAGGTAGGGCCGCAGCGCGGGAAAGGCCTCGATCAGGGTTGGCGCGGCGTCGCCGTAGGTCGCCGCCGCGCCAATCGTGATCTGGTCTCCGGTCGTCGAGATCGCCGTCAGGTCCGGCACATGCGCGAGGTGGATCACGGCTTTCGGCGGCTTGCGCGCGCGACTGGCCAGCAGGCCGAGATCGGTGCCGCCGGACAGCAGCAGCGCCTCGGGATGCCCGGCCCGCAGCGTCAACGCTTCCGCGAGCGTGCGGGGCGCGAAGAAGGCGCCCCCCAAGGCAACGGACTGCGTGCGGGACGGCGCGGCGGGCGGCGGTTCGACGGCCAGGCCTGCGATGCGCGTCATCGCCTCGACGATTGGCCGGTAGCCGGTGCAGCGGCAGAGATTGCCGGCCAGCGCATCGTGGATCGCATCGGGGTCCGCCGGCTCGCCGCTGCCGGCAAAGGCCACCGCCGACATCACGAAGCCCGGGGTGCAGAAGCCGCATTGCGTGGCGTCGGCCTCGGCCATCGCCGCCTGCACCGGATGCGGTCCGCCGTCGGCGCCGCGCAGGCCCTCGACCGTGCGCACGGACTGGCCGTCGACCTGGCCCAGCAGAAGGATGCAGGAATTGACCGCCTCGCGCCGGCCCTCGCGCTCCAGCACCACGGTGCAGGCGCCACAATCGCCTTCGGCACAGCCTTCCTTGGTCCCGCGCAGGCCGCGATGGTCGCGCAGCCAGTCGAGCAGGGTCGTCATCGGCGAGAGGCCGGCGACGTCCACGAGCGTGTCGTTGAGCGTGAAGCGAATGTTGTCCGCCATGCGAACAGGATGGTGGGCGTTGAAGTGCGACGCAACCCGTGTTGCACTCTCCATGCCAATCAAAGTGCGCCAACCAAAGAAAGAGCGTTCCGGATGGACCCCTACCGTTTCGGCTATTCCCCGATCGTCGAACGACCGAAGCTTTCGTGGCCCAACAATGCGCGCGTGGCGGTCTGGGTCTGTCCCAACATCGAGCACTACGAATATCTTCCGGCCGAGGTCCGGGTGCGCAATCCGTGGCCGCGCATGCCGCATCCCGACGTGCTTGGCTATGGCGGCCGCGACTACGGCAACCGGGTTGGCCTGTGGCGCATGTTCGAGGTGCTGGACAAGCACAGCATCCGCTGCACCGTCTCGCTCTCGATGTCGGTGATCGAGATGTATCCCGAGATCCTGGAAGCCATGGAAGCGCGCCGCTGGGAATATATGAGTCACGGCTACTTCAACACCCGCTATCACTGGGGCTACGAGGAGCAGGAAGAGCGCGAAGTCATCGAGCACAGCAAGGCGACGCATCTGCGGCTCACCGGCCGCAAGCTGCGCGGCTGGTTCTCCCCGGCCGTATCCAACACGCTGAACACGCCCGATCTCGTGAAGGAAGCCGGCCTCGACTATTTCTGCGACTTCTATCACGACGACCAGCCGACGCCGCTCGCGACCAAGCACGGCCCGTTGATCCACGTCCCCTACTCGATGGACCTCAACGACGCGATGATCTACCGCCAGCCGGTCGAGGCGGAGGAATTCGCCCAGATGATCATTGACCATTTCGACACGGTCTATCGCGAGGGTGGCGAGAACGGGCGCGTCATGTGCATCGCACTGCATCCCTACATGATGGGCGCGCCGCACCGGCTGAAGCATCTTGACCGGGCGCTGTCCTATATCCGCAAGCACAAGGATGCCTGGGTCTGCACCGCAGAGGAGATCCACGACTGGTACACGGCGAACGGGCTGAAACCCTACCAGCAGCATCTCGGAAAGGACGCCTGACATGAGCGCTCCCGTTTCCAAGAACCCGCCGCCGCTGCCCGCCGGGATGGACAATCCCTGGTACGACTACGTGCCCTATCCGAAGCGGCCCAAGCTCAACTGGCCGCGCAACGCGCGCGTCGCCTTCTATGTCGTGCTGCATCTCGAGTATTACGAATTGCTGCCACCCGACGGCATCGTGAAGGACAGCCGCTTCACCGGCGAGTTCGGCGTCTATCACCCCGACTATCGTACATGGACACAACGCGAGTACGGCAACCGTACCGGCATCTTCCGCGTCCTCGACGTGCTCGACCGCTACCAGATCCGCGCCGGCGTCGCCGTCAATGCGATGGCGGCGGAGCGCTATCCGTTCCTGATGGAGCAATTCAGGAAGCGGAACTACGAGATCATCGGCCACGGCGTATCCGCCAACCGCATGATCAGCTCGAAGATGAGCGAGGCCGAGGAGAAGGCCGAGATCGCGACCTCGATCGCCGCGATCGAGAAGGCGACGGGCGCCGCGCCAAAAGGCTGGCTCGGCCAGGAATTCGGCGAGAGCCAGCGCACGCCGAAGCTGCTGGCCGATGCGGGTCTCGACTACGTCCTCGACTGGCCCAACGACGACCAGCCCTATCCGATGCATGTCGGCGACGGCCGGAAGTTCGTCTCGATGCCCAACCAGCCGGAATGGGACGACGTGCAGCAGCTCTGGCTGCGGCGCATCAACACCACGCGCTATCCCGACCTCGTCGGCGACGCATTCGAGCTGCTGCATCACGAGGGCGGCCAGGTGTTCAGCCTGTCGATCCATCCCTGGCTGATGGGCATGGCACACCGGATCAAGTATCTCGACGAGGCCCTGCGCCGCGTCGAGCGGTTTGGCAACGTCTGGCAGGCGACGCCGGGCGAGGTGGCCAGGCACTATCGCGAAACGATGATGGGCTGATCCGCGTGACCCAATTCTGGCTCGATACGCTCGCGGAGTTCATCGCGGGCTTCCGTCTGGAGTCCCTGAAGCCCGCCACGGTCGAGCAGACGTCCTATGTCGTCCTCGACACGATCGGCGCCATCGTGGGCGGCGCGGCCGAACCGGAGATGCAGGCCCTCACCGCCAAGCTGACCGTCAGCCCGGTCGGCGAGGCCTCGGTGATGGGCACCGGCAAGACGGCCGTGTCGGCTGCCGCCGCATTCCTCAACGGCACCGCCGGCACCTTCCTCGAAATGGACGAAGGCAACCGCTTCGCCAAGGGCCACCCCTCGATCCACGCGCTGCCCGCCGTCTGGGCCCTGGCCGAGATCAAGGGCCTGTCCGGCAATTCCGTGATGGAAGCGCTGACCCTGGGCTACGAGGTCGGCGCCCGCATCGGCATCGCCGCCGCGATGCGGCCCGACATGCACCCGCACGGCACCTGGGGCACGGTGGGCGCCGCCGTCGCCGTGGCGAAGCTGCTGGGCTACGACGCCGCGCAGATCCGCGAGACGATCAACGTCGCCTCGTCGCTGACGCTCGCCTCCTCCAAGCGCACGATGCTGGAAGGCGGTACGGTGCGGAACGCCTATGCCGGCATCTCGAACCGCATGGCGCTCATGGCGATCGACCTGATCGAGGCCGGCTTCATCGGCGAGCGCGACGGGCTCTCCAGCGTGTTCGGCAAGGTCGTTTCCGAGCGCTTCGACACGGCGCGCATGATCGACGGGCTGGGCCGCGACTGGCAGATCGACCAGAACTATTTCAAGCTCCATTCCTGCTGCCGCTACAATCACGGGGCGCTGGACGCGCTCGACACGCTGCTGGCGCGCGAAGCGGTGACGGCCGATGCGGTCGAGCGGATCGACGTGGCGAGCTATCTCTATGCCGCCGAGCTCGACGACCAGGCACCGCGCAACACGCTGGCCGGCAAGTTCTCGGTGCCCTTCGCGGTCGCCACGCGCCTCGTGCGCGGCTCGTCCCGCGTCGAGAATTTCACCTGGGACGCCATCCGCGACGAGAAGGTCCAGACGCTGGCCAAGCGCGTCTTCGTGGTCGAGGACAAGGCGATGACGGCCCGGCTGCCGCAGTTCCGGCCGGCCCGCGTCGACGTCCGGCTGCGCGACGGCCGCACGCTCACCGCCGCCGTCGAGGCCAATCGCGGCGACGACCAGGATCCCTATTCACGCGACGAACTCACGGGCAAGTACTTCTCGCTGACGGCACGGATGTTGCCTCACCACGTTGCCGACGAAATGCGGAAGAAGATTCTGGCCTTGGACAAGGTTGCCGACATACGCTCGATCTTCGCTCGTTGATTGCCGGGAGGTTTTCATGACCAAGCAAAGGACGTCTGCAGTTTCGCGCCGGACCTTTCTCGCGGGCGGCACGGCATTGGCCACCGGAGCGGTCGCCGCCCCTTCCCTGGTCGGCGCCCAGCCCGCCGCCGTGAAGGTCGGCATGATCCATCCCGTCACCGGCTTCGTCGCCTATAACGGCCAGCAGAGTCGCCTCGGCGGCACGATGGCGATCGAGGACGTGAACAAGGCCGGCGGCATCAAGTCGATGGGCGGAGCGAAGCTCGAAGCCCTGCTGGGCGACAGCCAGTCCAAGGTCGAGATCGGCGTCAGCGAAGTCGAGAAGATGAACGAGCAGGGCGTGGCCGCCTATATCGGCTGCTTCCAGAGCCCGGTCGGCATCGCCGCCAGCCAGGCGGCCGCCAAGTACGGCACGCCGTTCCTGGTCGATGTCGGCGCCTCCGACCTGCTGATGAGCCGCGGTCTCAAGAACGTGTTCCGCCTGAAGCCGGGCTTCGGCGTCTGCGTCGACGACGGCATCGCCTCGCTGGGCGCGCTGAACAAGGCGGCCAACGGCGTTGCAAAGACCGCGGTGATCGTCCACGAATCGGGCGAGTTCGGCACTGGCACGGCCAAGCTGCTGGCCGGCAAGCTGCCTTCGATCGGCATCGCGGCCAAGGAGCTGGTCGCTCACGACAATCCGACGCGCAACT
>Ga0102832_1002689_pt1 | contig 10375 bp, 7 predicted proteins | sample EBPBio282013_DNA_FD_88942 | JGI IMG/M metagenome (GOLD analysis project Ga0102832, IMG submission 88942) | Wastewater treatment Type I Accumulibacter community from EBPR Bioreactor in Madison, WI, USA - Reactor 2_5/28/2013_ DNA (Illumina Assembly) | ecosystem: Engineered > Bioreactor > EBPR >... | reverse complement strand
TAAAAGATATGATTTATAAATTTAAAAAACTAGTTAAATTAATTTCACGAGCATATAAAATTTCAATCAAATATATTTTATTAGTTCGTTCAACACAGAAGTACGAATTAATGAGGAGTTAAAAAAGTTAAAGAAACCCTTTGCAAGAATAGGGAATCTAAGAGCATGAAAGGTTAGATTTTAGTCAAAATTTTAATCACGAAAAGATTTAGAACCCACATGATGTTGAAAACTCCATTCCTGAAGATCGAAATCATACTCAAAAGGGAGTCATACTTATAATTATTCTACTTATTTGCACGCTTATCTCATATCAGTTTATATCAAAACGTGATAGCCATCTTCAATCGTATTATAATTTTAGCGAATCGATTCAGGACATGGTCAACAATGCAGATTTATAAAAAATATTCGGAAATCGTAAATCAAAAGAAGGTATTTGGAGAACCCAATTTCTTTAAGCGATACAAAAACTTTAAATAACTAATAACGTCAAATATGGGGGTCAAATTTAAGCGTAAATGACGACTTTTGACAATGATAAACTAAAAAAACAAAAAAGAATCGAGTAACTAATAAAAACCGAAACTGACTATCTTTAAACCAATTATAAAATAAGTTAATATAAAAAAAAGTAATTACCGTTTTGCATTGTTGTATCATCATACCAAAATGTTGATACAGGTTTGTATTTGAGAAACTTGAACTCCATTTTTATGCAAAATTATACCAATTACCACGTGGTGTATATCGACGATGCTTCCCCTGACAAAACAGGTGATCAAGTCAGAAAATATATCATTTCTCAAAATATTCCCATGGACAAAGTTAAAGTCATTACTAACCAATACAATAAAAAGCAAATCGAAAATATTTACAACGCAATCTACAATCATTGTAAACTCGGAGAACTTGCATTAATTGTCGAGGGGGATGATGCTCTCATCGGTACCAATGTCCTTAACCTTTATAATGCAATATATCAAAGAGATAAATGCGCAATGGTCTATAGTAGTTACTTGGAAATTTTTTCAAACTCAAAGGTTTAATTAGGTGTTGGTCGTCAAATTCCTGATGAGTATTACCAAAAAAATGCATTAAGAAGTATTTTCTAAATTCCAGGCAAGTATCTTTTGTCTTTTTACGTCGATGTATTTAAATCAATTCAAATTGATGATTTTAAGGATTACAGAGGTTATTTCTTTTGGTTTGCTTACGATAGAGCTTTGATAACTCCTTTATTGGAAATTTCCTACCCAAGGATTAGTTTAGTCAAATAAATATTGTATGAACATCGAAGGGATATTGATGAGGGTGAATCACCCTACGATTGGAACCAGTAATCTCGATAAATTCTTAGAAAAACACCTTATAAACCGCTTAAATTTTTCCCATTCATTTAAAGAAATAAGTATAAATACTTTTATGATGTCGAGATACAAAAAGTCATAGAAAATTCAGATTTTTAAGCTTATGCTTTTTCAAAAAATATGTAAATTGAAGGAGTCTCCAAATAAATGCATATAAGATCTATAAAATTGACTGAAATCATTCATAATGTTAGATACAATGGTTAAATAGCAATTTAACTTGCAAGCTTTGAAAACTCTAAGGAATAAAAGTTCAGAAGAATTGAAAAACTTCTTGAGTAAGATAAAAAGTATCTTAACTTAAAATATGACATCGACTATTATCGAAAACATTAACTTCCTTTCTGTATCATTACACCTTCTTACAACAATGTCAAGAGTGGCCTTTACCTCAGAAACCTCGACTCAGTCTTCATGCAAGATTACCGCAACTACCATGTCGTGTACATCGACGACTGTTCTCCCGACAAGACAGGTGAGTTCGTCAAAAAGTATCTCGAAGAAAGGAACATTCCCAAGAAACACATCGAAGTCATCATCAACAAGGAGAACAAGAAAGCTCTGTACAACATCCATCTGGGCATCCACAAGTACTGCAAGTCAGGCGAGATCGTGGCCATCATCGACGGCGACGACTCTTTCATCGGCAGGAACATTTTGGCCCTCTTCAACGCAGTGTACCAGAGAGACAAGGCAGCCATGGCTTACAGCAACTTCTTAACGATCCACAACAATGACAGAACAGAGTTGGGTTTCTGCCACGACATCGACAAAGACATGTTCGAGCAGAACACTTTCAGGAACTCCTGGGATCTGCCAGGCACACATCTGATGACGTTTTACAGCGACTTGTTCAAGAAAATCAAGATTTCAGATTTAACTTACGCAAATGGGACGTTCTTTGATTATGCTTATGATCGGGCAATATTGACACCTTTACTGGAAATGGCATACCCGAGAATCAGCGTAATTAAATAAATAACCTATGAATATCGTAACGATACAGGTATCAATGATTCTCCTGATGATTGGATCAGAGTCAGTCATGTAATTTTAGACAAAAAGCCTTACGACCATTTGGAATAATACCCTTTCGTTCAATAAAATATTGTTTATGGGGACAAGTTTTCTATCAAGACATTAGTTTAAACAGTAATTGAAAATACAGACTTCTCGATTTATGAGAACTCTATTGATAGCAAAGTTACAGGTATCGTTAGGTAACAACATATCAATGCTATTAAACTGACATAATTGACTGAAAAAGTTAGTTTTGATGGTAAGGTCAACTTAGATCTTGATTTAGAACTTGTTTAAGATAACATCGAGTAAAAAAAACGTAAGATAGAAAAGCTTCTCAAAGAAGATAAGTCTTATTTTGAAAATAAATACAACTTTTCAAAGTATAAAGAAAAAGAACTTCCTTTCTGTATCGTTGTCTCTTCATTTAAAAGCCTTCAAAACGGTTTATATTTGAGAAATTTGAATTCTATATTTATGCAAGATTACAAAAATTATCGAGTCGTTTATATTGACGACAATTCCCCTCCATAATCAATTGAATCGTTGAAAAAGTTCAGATAGGAGAATAAAATTCCTTTAGCATCTTTAAAAGTAATAAGAAATTAACAGAGTTTAAAAGATTTATCGAATATTTATTACGCTGCTCACAATGAATGCCGACCCAGCTAAATTATGTTCGTTATTGGATAGGATGATGCTTTAATTGGTCGTAATGTTCTGAATGTCCTTAACGCACTTTATCAAACACATAATTCTACAGTTGCTTATGGTTGTTATCTTCGAATGTATAATAGTTCATCTTAAATGGGAAAATGCGAAGGAATCGATGATTTTTATTTCAAAACTAAAACTTTCAGAAACCATTTGCAGTACGAAAAGTACAGATTGATGAGTTTCTACACTCATCTCTTCAGGAGAATCAAAGTCAGAGATCTCACATACGAAAATGGAACCTTCTTCAATAATGCGATTGACAAAGCCATCATGATTCCTCTGATTGAAATGTCGTATCCGAACGTATTGATTGTCAAATAAATCTTGTACGAAGACAGGTATGACAAGGATTCCCATGACCTGCTTCAATAAAATATTGAAACTAACATAATTCTCTCTAAAAATCCATATGAAAAAGTAACAGATTTCGGTTTAAAATTATGAATTTGAATCTCTATTTATATATCGGAATGATTTTCAATATATTGTATCAAATCTTTTTAAAAATAATGAATCTTTTTTGTATTAATATCAAAAGTTAGAAAAGTAAGTTTTTATCAAGGATAGTTTACATCTTGACCATTATTTTTAAGATTTTTTAAACTTTAGGAATTTACTTCTTCAACCTAAGATGAAGAATTATTTTGAGATGATGATTGCCTATGCATTCTCCTTCTTCTTTTGGATTTAGAACTTAATTGAGGTTCATGTGTTTGGTTAAACTAAAACTTTTAGTCTTTCTTAAATTTCTCGCTAATATTTTAACTTTTAGGGGGAGACTAATTCTCATCGTTGAGACTGAAAGAATTTTATTTTAGGTTAATGCAATTGTGGCATTTATGAGTGTCATATTTTTTAACTGTCTCTTAAGGTGTGTGATGTTCAATATTGACAAGTATGTCTCCATAATGACAGGATGTACAGAATACTTTTATTGGATTGTAGTGAATACCCATACATAGGGGACAAGGATTATCAGGTTTCTTATTAAGCCATGCTAAAAGACAGGCCCCATGGTAATAATGTCCACAATGGGTTCTTAGGGATACCTTACTATCAAGACATATGACACAGGCTTCTTTTGAGTCTATGAAATAAGGGCCTTAAGATTCTATTTTATATTGATTGAGGTCCACTGCTGTAGATACTGGGGCAGGCGGATTTATCTGATTTACATTTTAAATATTCTGTTGATTCCTGTTTCTAAATTTTCGGCAAATACAGAGAAAAATAATGGTACCAACAAAGGCAGTGGTACAAACGGCAACCAAAATGGTCCCCAGTGGTATTACAGCTGATGAACTACTTGCTGAGTCACAAAATTTGTATGAAAGCGAGTTTTGATTGTTCTACGGATGATTAATATTCTGACAGCAAAATGAATAACATGAATTGTAACTTGTTATGCCTTGATCAGCGGCGCAGTTTTACCCGTTCGATCCGCAAATGAATTCTGAGCATTTGTTGAATACATATTCACTGCATGTATCATTGTATGTCATATCACAGTAGGTTTTGTCTGAGACATAAAATCTTTCTTGAACTAATTTACTTACACATTGAGAGTTTGCATTTTTTATCAATAAAAGCATTAAGATAAAAGAAGCCGTTGTCAAAATTGACGGCGACTTTTTGGTTTTGATCGTATTCGATCCTAATAAATATGTTTCTCTTTCGTTCTTAAGATATTTTACATCTTAACTAAATTTAGTTACTGTTTCATTAGAAAAAGGCTGAATGCTTTATTCGTTTTGTTAATGATTTTCGTCATTTTATTATTCGTTCATGGAGCTTGGCAAAATAAAGACTTTATAATAAATAGTTCGGTTCGAACATTATAATTGGAATAAAAACTATCTATAGTAAATTAAACTCTGTTATTAAAAGATCTTCATATACTATTTTATTTGTTTATCATATAGGCGTTTATTTAACCTTTATTTTTATACTCCATTCCATAAGGTAGCTTCAGTTTAAGCCTATTTCCATGCTGCTCTCAAATTAACAGATGCAGGTCAAAGGTCATAAAAATGTTTCACTTGACTTCTAAAAAACTATTCAATGACCATATTTACAAAAATTCAAGCATTTTAAGATTTTTTAGAAAGGATGAAAAATCAATAACGGTTTTTATGCTATCAATTAAGCGATTGGTAAAATAATTGTTATCAAATAAATTTTATAAGTTGTTTACTTTAAAGATTGTTTTGTAATAATTTGGTTATAAACATATAAACACAAATAAAAAGAAAAATGGGTAATTGCGTAAGTCCAAAGAGTGACAATTAAAAATCAAAGAATTAAATTCATGAGGAGCCAAAATAAGTCAATATGAGTCTTTCCCTTTCTACAAACTCTTCCTTTTAATTGAATTCCCCACATTTTTAACGTATGTAAAAAATGAAGGCAAAACTAACGCCTTTGAAGCAAGGAATCTAAAAAAGAAATTACATCGTCTCTAAATGCCATGAGATCGAAGAAAAGAATACAAAAACCACAATAAATACAAAAAGATCTATTTCGTTATTAAATGATTCTCCTCAAATTTTATAAATTAAAATTTCCAAACAAATGCAAACGACACGGTCTTACATTTTTGAATCTGCAATGGAGTCGTTCTCTACAGCTAATCAAGTCATAGCTGTCAGTTCTTGAGATCAATTAGAAATAAATGAGTTCGATTGGGTTTTAAATAACTTTTTAGTGGTAAGGCATTTATATTTATCCGAAACCTTACTTAACAAAATTTTTCGAAAAAAAAATTAAAACTGATAAACCTTACAAAGTCAAAATCAAACAACGATTTTGACAAATTCTTTAATACTTCAAAAACCCAATATTTTTAAATGATTATTTTTCCCTTATTTATTATTTGTTTTTTCTCACTTATTATCGTAAATTATTAAAAATTTTAAATTGCAAAAATAGAATGGAATATGAAAACTGTATTAAAATTTAATCGAAATACTTTGGAGTATAAGTTGAAAAAATATTTTATAACGTTTGGAAAAAAATAAATGTTAAATTAAATCATTTCAAAATCTGAAAATATTTCGATTAATTTTTCAATTTTTATATTTTAAGTTTTTTGTTTTTTTTTCATACTCTTGTTGTAGTCTGGAAAGTTTCTTTTATAAAAACTCTTCATAAAAACAAAGCCGAAATGATTGAGCATTTTCCTAAAGTTCTTTGTTGATTTCCATGAGCTGTTAAAGGGATTAAGAATCAGGCAATGTGGGGATGTTCGATGCTTTGGCTAACTGTTCTAAAAATTTGCTCAAATAAAAATGTTCTTTGATAAGCTCTTTGGAGCTGAGAGACGAAGATGGAGGAGGTCCTTGTATTTTTTAATTTAAAGGTCCAGTAAAGTTAGGATTCATTTTTATAACTTTCAATTTGAAATTTCAATCGGGTTTTAACAAAATTTTACCGAATTCTTTATCCTGTTATTAATGTTATTTAAAATTATTAACACTACATAAATTAATTAATCTAAAATTTAGCGTTTTGAAATGGAAAAAATTTATTGGTCACCATATGAAGACAGTATTCTTCAACTTTTGAGAGAGCAAAGAAGAATGCAGAGATGGACTGACATTGCAAGAACTTTAGCTACCGAGTTTCAGATCAAAGGTAGGAATGGAAAGCATTGTAGAGAAAGGTAAATTATCAATTTATTTCAGATATCAAGAAAGATTCGATTCTTCAACTGAAACCTTAATTTGGTCATATGAGGAGTAAAAAACCCTTTTTTCATTACACAATGAACTTGGGAACAAATGGGCAATAATTTCAAGAAAAATGAATGGAAGGTAAAAAAATTCTTAGATGTAGATCTGACAACTGTATTAAAAACCATTTTTACTCTCGCTTAAGAAAAGGACTGAAAAAGATGAATCAAGTTTCAGAAGAATTTCTGGAAAAACGATTTAAATAAATTAAATTCAACGTGCTTTTCAAAATCATTGAAGCAACTGAAGATGGGTACAAAAATAACGTATTTTGTTAAGTTGATACTTCAAAAAGATGTTTCGGTACATTATAAGTGATTTTTAGAAATTAAAAACAAATTGATAGTTTTGTCCTATGATGAAGAAGAGGGACATGATCTCTAACCTGAAAATATCAACTGTGTTGAACTTTATGAAGATATCATAAATTTCAATAAAAATTACAAAAGAAAACCAAAAAAATTTCGTAGAATCCCAACAAAATCAAGTGATTTGAAATAACGTTAAAATTCTTATGAAGATGTTGATATGAAATCAACACACTCTGACATTGAATCAAGCAATGAAGCTGATGAGGAACAAAATTAAATGGAATAAGAGGTTTCCGCAAAAGAAAAAAGATAACCTTCCATAAAATGTGATGAAATTTTTGGAGATTATCAATAAGAATTTTACAAAATAAACGATTACAGAAATTCAAAAAAAAGACGAGAGTCTGCTGAAACCACAGGAATTTAACAAATCCTTGGTGTATAAGGTATTATTGAAGAGGAGCCTTAACTACCTCTTTTGGGATTGACTAAAAAAGGAACTTCATTTTTTTCTTTTATGAATGAAGAACCCAGACACGAAAACATATTCTGTAATTTTTTTTGTTATTTAGTTGATGAGTATGAATTAAACTCAGAATGCTTCATGTTGAAAGACTTAATGAGTCTGAAACGAATTTCCCACAACGAATCTCGATTATTTGATTGAGGGAAAAAATAAATCAAAATTTTAATTTTGATTTGATAATAGTACACTAAAATTTCATGATATTTTATCAAATTTATAATATCATTATTTTTCAAAATGTTTATAATATAAAAAACATTGATATTTTTCCATGGAATAGAAATTTTCCCAATACAGTTTCTGCATTGTTTTTTGTTTTTATAGTTGATTCTTTTGGATGGAGTGAAATTTGATTACATTTTTAGTTATTAGACCGTTAAAAAATCAGAATTATGATGAGGGAATTTATTTGAGCATAGGCATTTAAATATCATTCATCAGCTTTTCTTTTACCTCCTCTTCCATATGTTCCAAATCCTTTAAAGCTTTTCTTATTTGTTCATAAATCATAATCAGAGAAGTGTTTGCAGCGATACAAGCCCAATAGGCCAGAACTGACGTACTGTTTGAAAATACGTTTACCAGATCACCCAAGAAAAAGAATTTTTATGCCAAATATGAACTCAAATAAAAGAATGCCAAACTTAAAAAGCAAATCAAATACAGACCAGGTGACTGTACAGAAGCTAAAATAGTGACTTTAAAGGTTGAAATTATTACGCATTGAGCAAAAATACACATTCCTGTTGAGAGCATATCAAACATTCTTCCCGATGAATTTATGGTCTGTTCAAGTACTGAGTAGTTAATCAAAGTTAAAAAGAAAGAAAATATTATTGGTTCTAAAAACCATACAAATACGCTTTTTACGTTAAAAAGTTAATTTCTAAGTCCGACTTTATAGAGTTAAGGATTCCTGATTGATTATTTTTTTGAATGTTACTGATCGAAAATAGCATAAATAACGATTGGGAAAGATGTGAAAAATACGTTATAAAGTTGATAGACCCAAGGGTCGTAAATTGTTGCACTAGAGAAACTATTGATGAAGCCAAACCAGAATTGAGGCAAGACTAACAGCAAATTTTTGTAAAAGTTGAACAAAATAAGCTGCGAATTTTTACGATATGATTCTCTTCCATGATATAGCATAAGTTAGCCAAGAATCTGAAACTACGAAATTGCATAATCTGAACATATGGCAGCTTGGGCACCTTCAACTCCCTTGATTCCAACGCCAACATGAGCAGTGTTAATCATATTCACATCATTAGCTCCATCTCCAATACCAAGGGTGGTACATTTATTTTTCCTCATCAACCAAACCATATCTTGTTTTTGTTTAGGAGTTACTCTACAGCAAATAATGGCTTTGCATAAATGAACAAGTTCAAGTAAGACTTTTTAATTCATGTCAACCAAAAGGTCGTTTCCTGTTGCTACTAAGCAGCATTATCTCGTCTAGGGATATTATTTCCTCAAAGCTAAAGTATTTTCGACAGTGTCTTTCCAATAAATAACAGCCATATCTTATTGAATAAGGCCACAGGATTTACCAATGTTCACAGCAGTCTCTCTTTTGTCACCTGTTAACATCCACACCTTAATTCCTGCCTTTCGAAGTTTTACGATGGTCTATTTGACATTATCTTGGAGTTTATCTTCGATAGCTGTCGATCCTATCAAAGTGAGTTACTTTTATAAAATTTCTTATAATTAGCTTGAAGAGCAAGAGGTTGAAGAATCCATGCTGTTCAGGTACTGATCGATGAAAAGTTTCTGATTTTCTGTTAAAACCATGTTATCATTGAGTAGCTTGTTCATTATCACTTCAGGTGCGTCTAATATCACTTTTTCAGAAATGAGATTTTCGTCTTAAATGATCATTTTTCCTACAACTTCCAAAGAAATATTTTTTGAAGATGTAGGCCTTGCAGGTGATACTATCGAAAGCCTTTGAATGAATTATTTTTTGAGTTTCTGGTTTTCATCTTTTTATACTTTTTCTAATCTACTCAAGGAATAAGCATACATTTTGGCCCATTTGTCATAATCCTACTTTCTAATTTATCTTTTCGCAAAGAGCAACGTTCTCAACCCTTCTACACTCCAATGCTCGATTCTTTCCTTTGTAGTTCTGACAGTTTTAGTGTCCTTATGTTTTAAACGTTATAAAATAATGTTATCTGCCCCTTTACAGTAAACAAAAACACGATTATCCTTTTCAAGTATGACAGTCATTCTTTTACGATCGCTATTAAATTAGATTGTGTGTAAAAGTTTATACTTTATAAGCTCTTAATTTTTAGTTTTCGGGTTGATTCTTTTGACACAAATTTAATTGTTGGCATTTGTACCAATGTATTCAAAGTTACAATACTTTGCCATGTTTATAAAAGCGAGCTCATCAGGACTACTGGCGTTGTACCTTTACTCGCCTGTAAGTTCATCCTTTTAAATAATGACATTGTGACAGAGGGAGAACATTATCATCATATCAAACATTTCATTAGAGTCTGACATTAATATTTACGTTAAGCTTCCATTCTGAACTGTTTTTAGAAATTTTTCGTCATGAAAATCCACATTCGTGATTTATGCAGGTATATGTCCCCTGTGGGAATCATATCCATAAGTTTGTGAGCCGATCGTCATGTACTTAAAGTTCATATGATTTTTAGTCAAAGTTCCTGTTTTGTC
>Ga0102832_1002687_pt1 | contig 10387 bp, 8 predicted proteins | sample EBPBio282013_DNA_FD_88942 | JGI IMG/M metagenome (GOLD analysis project Ga0102832, IMG submission 88942) | Wastewater treatment Type I Accumulibacter community from EBPR Bioreactor in Madison, WI, USA - Reactor 2_5/28/2013_ DNA (Illumina Assembly) | ecosystem: Engineered > Bioreactor > EBPR >... | reverse complement strand
TTTCCTCGATGAAAAAATAACAAGAGAAAAATTAAAAGCAATGCGAACATTGTAAAAAGAATGTGAAAGCAGACCTTTATCAAAGACATATTCATATGTGTAAATCGAACTCTTCAATGAATGGCTATATGAGAAAAGATACTGCAAAACTTAAAATATGATTTTTTCAAATTTTTACTAAAAAAAAAGAGTAGAATCTAAATATCAAGATTAAATTTAATAATGAGAAGAAAATTTGAGTGTTTAAATTTTGATTATAAACAAAAATTAATAAGTTATATGTTTGATTCTCATCATAAAGCAAAAACGACATCATTTTCTACAATGAAGCAACTTCCTTTAAACGGACTGTATCACATGCGAAATTATTCATCTGACGGAAACTGGTTGGGGTATCAAGTGACACTGAACTAAATTCGTCTCTTAAAATATAACGAAAACATATCGATTCGAGAATCGTTTGTGTTTCAATTTCCTACTGAACCTATCAAACAAGTAAAGGTCATTGTGGATGAAAAAGAAGATGTTGCGTATATGGCTGTAGTATTTTTGACAAAGTATGTGATTTACAAAAATAATGCGTAAGTATGTTCGTATCGACTTAAACTTGACAAAAATATCGTTGTTTTTTAAAACTCATTCGTTGCCTGTGATGGTTATAACGATTCAAAATCAATATTTTTTACATTTTTAACAGCCAACGGATAAATTCATACAGTTTCAGCTGATAACCCAGCAAACAAGTCAACCTCTTTTTTTCAATCAGATTCACGTTATTGTTGCATCAAATCTTTTGGATAAAAGGCAGTTTTAGGAACAGAAAAAGGATAAATTGTTCTTATCAGTCTTCTTAATAACAATGTTCTTCAACAATTTGATACTGGCAGTTTGATGCCTATCTTACACATTAAATCATTAAAATAAAGAATTATTGTAGCAACGTGTCAAGGTTAAATATTAAATTTTTCTTAAGATTTTAAGACTTATACTTCACTTTCTGTCCATCAAGGACTTATTAGTCACTTGTAAACGACAGATAAAAATATTTACACATTTGGAGATGACGGGTTTTTAAATGTGTTTGAAATTGACAGTAAGATAAAATAATTGAAGTTGACAAAGTCATAAAAGTTTTCAAAAAAGGCAAATATGATAGTGACCCTAAATTCCCAAACATTTTTGAATTTTTACGAAGATAACAGTCTTGAGTAGATAGTCGAGGCTTGAGTTTGATAGTTTATGATATTTAACTTTCTGAATTTATGAAATGAAAGAAGTTTTTTAATAATTTGAATAAAATAGAAGATTTTAGGATTTTGATTTAATGCAGCAAAAAAATAGAATAAAGATCATGCATGATAAATAAAGGTTAACATTATTTATCTGAATTTTTCAGCCAGAGATATGGTCTTCTAAGATCATTTTAAGATGTTAAGGAGCAAATTTCGCACTGATTCCTTTCTATCTGGCTTAAGTCTATTCTATCAAATAACACTGAATAATCGACTAAGCTGAGTCGGCAAGGATGGACAGGTAAATTCCAGACACGATTATGACAGCAAATCCACTTATTACCGTGATTGGTACGGGGTCTGTCAATACATTTGAAAAATAAGGCACATATACCTGAATGAAGTAAGCACCGGTGCATATCACAGCAGTACATAAAAGCATACCCAAAATAGCTACCATATAACTGATGGCACCTGTTAAAGCTATTTTCAATGGGTTGCTGACCATAACTTTGAAAGCAGCAAAAGTACTGACACAATAGTTTGTAGATCTCATAGCGATCTGAACAAATACTCCTTCAGACAAAAACTTCAAAATTCTAAATTACATATGAAATTACTGATCGAAGAAGGTGAGACATACAGTACCAAGATTGATGCAAATATTGACACACTTGTTTTAAGATTATTAGTTTCTGAGATGGAAAAACTTTGCAATAAACCTTAAAATGAAAAGCAATCCAAAAAGTAAAGAGGTGAATGCAAGACTGCCAGTGTGATATCTGAATTATGGATAAAAAGGTACCTTAAGAGTCTGTAGACAGAAGTGCAGAGTGGACTGTCTTGTTGATAGTACCAAATAGAAGCTGCAGACATTATGATAAAAGTGTTGGAGTAAAATATCCAGCAAATCAACCAAAACCCACCAAAGGCAAATATTGAGTAAAGGATAATAAGTTTTGGATTGAAATCAATCATGTAAAATGCATCCGGAGATGTAAGAGTTCTTAATTATTCAAAAAGTACCTTGATCCTGTGCCGTAAAGATAAACTCCTCCTGCAAGTAAGGCAGCTATTGTGGCAAATAAAAAGATTGAGTTTATGATTGGCATAAAAGCCATGTAACACCTTTAACTTATGAATATTGCAGCAGTTTCAACTACTTTCACACCCAATTGAAGTTTGCTCCAAAGGCAAATAATGATGATCAAAAATATCAATGCGAATCCAATGAGTATTCCTCCTGTGATGTAAAGTTATGTGGCTGATAACCTTGCCAAATTTACTGGAAGTTTATGGGTGAAGTCAACATTGTTTGAACCTTCCATTATTATCAAAACCCCCAATCCAATTAAAATAACTTCAATTATGAAGAGTGATGTGTACAATATGCAGCCTGTCAGACATCGTAAAAAGCAAGAGTAAACGATTGCCAAGATAACTGCTGCCAATGCAGCTCCAGCCACGATCAAATATCCATCTTAAACATCAAAAACCCATTCTACCACGATATTGTAGTCAAAATATTGGGTTACAGGAGTGCCTCTGTATTGAGGGTCAGGCACACAATATTACAAAATAGAAAAAGTTGAATAATTGCTGGGAGCTTTGTAAGTACCGTTTAAGCAGTATACACCATCAATAAGACAATTTACTGTCTGATTTAGTTATGGACATTGATTCACACACATCGCATTTTTTACTTATCCTGGAATCGGAAAATAACCGTCTAAATTTAAATAAAAGTTTACATTTGTATCCTGATTACTGAAAACATGCCTTCCCCATTGCGTTATGAACGCTGATTGCATTTTTTGGATCTCCAGCTACTAACGCGTATATCAAGATGCCAATGAAGGCACAGACAAAAAGTAGAAAAAGAATGAGACATAAAATATCAGTGCATTCTCTTTATTTTTTGGGACCTTCATCTTAAAGTTCGTTTTAAATAAAAGGCTGATTTGACCTGTTAGTCAGATCATTCCTATCGTGTAGTTAATACATAGAAAATTCAATTGACAATAAATTATAAAGAAAATATGTTTTATCAACTTAATCCAAAGGCGATTTAAAGTAAAACTTTAAACTTTAAATATAACCTCTCTTCTTTAATTAAAAGGTAAAAAAGGTCACAATAAAACAATTTATCATCATCCCTTTATTCTGTTTTTCTGACTTTAATATAAGAAATTTTTTGAAGTAAATTTATAAATTTGAAATTTCTTCTCAAAATTTAAAATTGTAAAAAATAACAAATAATGAAGTATAGTTGAATAAAAAATCTAAATTATTATTTTCATAAATTTTATAAATCAATCAGAGTAAATATTGAACAGAATAAATGATCCAAAGATTGATGGTAAGAACCAAGGGATTGGTTAACGTTGTCAAATTCAATTACATCGAAGATTGGTAAGAACATTTTATCAGACCATGCAATATCAAAACTCCTCCTGAATATCGTAGAATGTATAAGGATAATAAGGAACTTAATCCTTATCCCAGAATCAGAGCTGCCTTCCATGACCCTTTGTATATGCCAGGTCTCGATACTGAAAGACTTCTTAGTATGCAAAGTGACATCATCAATAAATCCGAAGTTGCCCTTTCCAATCAATTTATCGCATTGCTCATTTATCACCTCTCCAAAAATAAACTCATGTTGCAAAATACCATGGACATCATCGAAAATTGGATCCCCAGGCACAAGGTACCTAAAATCTTTACTTCAGGGAGAATACACTTCACGATAAATCTTTGGTTGTCTTTATGGAATGATTATTTACAACAGAATGACCCATGTCCAATTTTTCCTTGATTAAATGAAAGCATCCGAATTGCAATTCCAACTTGGAGAATCTTTGGAAATTATTGAAGCTTTGAATAAAAATAAAGAGATGACATTGTAAGAAAAACACAGATTTTGGGAAGAAAACTTTAAACAAGTTTTCACTGATAATATGCACAGAATCATCAGTGGCAGAGTATCAACAGTTTTGAGAGTGTTTGATGTTTTTAGAGAATTCGAGTACTACGATGAATAAATTTGGGACAGAATTATCATAATGATGGATAACAAGACTGGATGGGCAAGAACTGCGATTATTGAAAGACTTTATCCACTCACCGGTACATTTGAGAAGGCTAAGCTTCTTTTCGACAAGTATTACACCAAAGTAATTATTGTTTTTAAACAAGTTATCAACAAACAGGAACATTCAATGGAGATACAACTTGGAACAACTCAGATTGTACAGTTCTGAAGAAATGATCGCCAAGAGTCAATAAAATGTCGAAATGTATCCTACCTTCAGGACCATGTTGCCAAAGGAAAAACTTGACAACATTACTTACAAGTATGAACAATGGTTGGTCAATGGTGCTGTCAAACAATAATAAGAAATTATCAGAGATAAGTCAGCTTCATTCGGTTATGCCATCAAGGACAGATTCGAGTCCTTGACTAAAGACAATGTTGATTTCACCAAAATTACCAAAGCAGAATTCGAAGAACTCTTTGGAGAGTATGATGAAGAATTAATGAAAGACAAATAATAAACTCAACAAGAAGAATAAGCTCAAGCCTGATCAACTGTTTTTATACATATTTTAGCTTTCTCCATTTAATTCTTAAAATACTTATCTTTTTATATTAATGCCTCAATAAATTGACTCATTTGAAGAGATATTTTTTTCAATTTAAAAAATAAATCTTAAAACTTTTTTAAAATCTTAAGCTTTATGAATCTAGAAAACATCGGAAATCTTTAATTTGACTACCTTTGTGTAGTACGGAATAAAATTCTAATAAAAAAGTGGTTATAAATGTAGAAATAATAAGGGGTATTTGAATAATATAATACGAGGAAAAGTTATAGATATGCGTAAAAAATAAAAAGTATCTTGTCCCATTATCAAAATTGAATAATAATCCTCGGAATTCGAACCACATTAAAGCAAATCAGAGTCTAAAAAGAGGGATCGAGAGGAAAGTCCTTAATAAGCAGAACGAAAAACCTAAAACTCACTTTCTCTTCTCACCAAAAGCTTCATCTCACTTATTAAAAGCAAATAAAATATGACAATAGACGGCAATGACGCTGCTAGATAATTAGGTATACAAAAAAGAAGGATTTACGACATTACTAATGTGTTATAAGGAATCGGGTATGTTGAGAAAGTTCATAAAAACAAGTTAAGATGGGTCGGAGGGGTAAAGGACCCTAAAATCAGTTGCTAAATTGACAGTTTGGATTCTTAGATTGGTTTATTGGAGCGAAAACAACAAGAAATAACTTGCAAAATTTAGTATTTACAAAAAAGAATAAAAAATGATTTTGTTTAAAACAAAGAACTGAACTTCTTAAGGCTTAGTTATTTGAAGGAAATAATGTAAAACCTTCCGAACAGACCGGGAAGTATTCTAGTTGTCAAGGCACCGAAGGATACAGCAATGGTATGTCAGCAAAATGAGTAAACCTCTTAAGTCGAGGTATAAATATTTTTTGGTAAGTAATCAAAAGGGTCTGTTTACTATGTAACTAAGAACCCTTAGATGGAGTCAAATAATTAGAAAATAGTGAAATTATAATCTATTTAGAAGAAGGTCAAGAAATAATGTTGAAATGGAACTATAAATGAAAAACTAATCATAAGAAGCTGAGGAGGGTAAATTTTTAACTGGAGTGAAAGTGATTTAATTAAATTTAGATTTGTAAAAATACGATATACTTTTTTATATAAAAAGAAAGTTAATAAGAGTTAATAATATGTTGAAAATGTAAAAATAAACAAAGTACAATTTTACCCCAACTCATTTGGCTCTTTTGGAACAGGTACTTTTTATGATAAAATCAGTTTTAAAACTTGTTTTCAAGACCGAATTTATGTTCCAATAATTACTTGTACAAACAGATGAATCACAATTTCTAAATCCCTCTCACTCTTATCCTCCAAGAAAGGAGAATCGCTCAAATCACTAATAACGAAGTTATCGTCAAAGAAGTACATTTCTTGTTATTCAGGCTTTATAAATGTGTGAGTTAGTACAGATGGTCGATAACAAAACCCTCAAAATCTACGAATTTCCTACCCTTAAATTTAGTAACAAATTCAGAGAACATGTTCAGTAACTTGCTAAAAATCTAAAAATACAAAACGTATATTTACCATTTATCAAAGAGAAAATGTCACGTATTCGAAAAGAAGTAAGATAATTAAATTCATTTGTCTCTTCTTTAACGTAAACCCTTAAAATAACTCTAATAAATTGCCAGTAATTTCAACAAAAATTGGGAATTCAAACCCGCTGACCTTCATAATGATATGAAAGTTGGAGTTACGAGAATAAGAAAGCTTAAATAACAAAATAAAAGAACCTTTAAAGGTTAAAAATATTCTTTTGATAAACCACCAGCAATTTTTATAAGAAAAGCAGTATAGAGCAGTGACTAATAGGAGTAATCTTCGAAAAAGCATGAAACTAAAAATAAAAGATAGCAATAGAAAGAGAAGTAAAGAAGATATCGCGAAAAACCAGTTATAAATGAAGATGAATTCCCAACATTGAGCTGATGAGTCATAAAAGGCTGATATTTTTTATTTTTTTATTCATTTTAATTTATCTGATCAGATTTTTCTAATTTATCAGTTTATTAAAAATTGGAATAAAAATGAACTTTATTTATTTTGAATAAAAGGTAAATATCTATAAAGTTGTAGGATTTCACAGTTAATTTAGATAAGATAAATTAAATATAGGTCGGATAAATAGAATAAATGGAGCGAAAGAATTTGTAACGATCTGGTCATTATCAGCAAGGGGTATAGGTTCAGAAATTGCAGTTACCCTTAGGAATAATAAATGAGAAAAAGTAGGCAGAAAATAGGAACATAGTGATGGGTCAGAATAGAAAGTTGTAAAAAGTGATATTGGACAAGTTAACTGATGTAGAAAATTAAAATAAAAAACTCTTATCATTAGCGGGTAAAATCAATAATGCTACTCTTATTTTCAGTAATGATGATAAACTTCATCAGTTAATCTACACCATTTAAGAACAAATGAAATCTGCCTTCAATGACCTTATCGAAAGTATTCAGGAGTTCTATATCGACATTGATACCAAAGTCAAATAAATCGGCTCTTATCTTGCCACCTTGTCAGGTATGGATACCCTCTAAACTTCCTCTCAATACCAGGAGGACTTTATCTTCTCGACTAATCCAGTTCAAATCAACAAAAATTACCATTAAAAATCATCACAATAACTTCATGATCAAGAAACTCTCAGGTAAATCAATCACAAAATCTAAATCCTTCAAAAAGATCTTGATTAAACCAAATCCAACTAAAAAAAACTCATGACCATTATCGATAAACTTGTATCCAAATATTAACTTACCCATTAAACCACAATAGTTAAAGAAGATCCCTTTCTAAATAAAAAAATGCAAAATCTAATGGGGAAACTCGAACTTAATTAAAATCATAATATTTATCACTTCGACAATAAAAATTAACAGTTTTCTGGTTAAAATAGTGGAAGGTTTGTGTAAGCAAATACTTTTTCTAAAAATAACTTTTATCCTCAACATCAAAATAATGGAGTTACAATAAAGGGAAATATTTCAAGCTCAAATGCAGTAAAGAAGCAATAAATTCCTCAAAGAAATGTCCATTATGCACAAAATCCTAATGACTACTCGATTTGCCATGAACTTAATAAACTGGAGGATTTGAAAAGTTAAAAACAATCCTACGTTCATAAACACAATTCTAATTTTAATAATGTTGATAAGCCAATGCTTAAAAAGAAACTGGTTGAAAACATGGCATAGAAATTTGGATCTTCAACGATAAGTGTTCAATCATATGCATACTCGAATTCGATGTCTCAAAATTAATAATAACAATGCTTTATAAAAAAACTATACTCAAAACAGACTCCTACTTTGAACAAGGTTTCACTAAAAAGTTGCAACCAGAACAATACATTTTTTCAATTCAATAAACCAAAAGAGTAACCAATTGATCAATCAAACAAAAATCATCGGTAAGCTTTTCTCCTCGCGCAGCTTAAAAGATGATCAATTGACTTAAAACTTTTTATATTGTTTCTATTTTTTCTTTAATACTGAGCTTTATAAAAATATTTATTAAGAAAAAAATATTGATTGATAGAAAGAGCAATTTATTGAAAACTTATAAAATATACAACATCAAACCTGGCAGTTGTTGTTATTTGAGTAAATTTCATTTCATTTCGAATGAAATCATACCTCTTCTGTTTCCTTCTTCGACCATTAAAGTCAAACCACCGATCAAAGTGGTTCCTAAAATTCCTCCAACAATGGCTGGAGTGACTCCCAAAGTTGATTTGAAAAGAACTCCTGATACTCCTCCGCAAATCATATTTTTTTGAAGTTGCGTCATTTATTCGAACTCGTCTTAGAAAAATAAGTTCAAGGCAGCTCCAACAAAATAATACATCAACCCTGCAGCTGCGAAGGCATTTCCTAATCTACTGGTTTATTTTCCGAGTGCGTTGAAGAAATTATTAATGATGAGTTTCTTTGGCATTTTGAATGATTTTGGATACCCGTTTTTAAGACCTTTACCAATACCAAGAAGGAAGCCAGTGCAGAAAGAAGATCCGACAGTGAATGCAACTTTATCACCGAAGTCATTGCCGGAGAAGATTTCAGTGTCATCAGAATGTCGTTGTTGAGAGGCCATTTTTAATTGACTTTATTAAAACTTTACTATTTACCATATTTAATAAAAAATAAAAACTTTATCAAATTTTATGTGTCTTTATTGTTGACTTAATTTTTAATAAAGGTTGATAAAATTGCAAATAGTTTTTTTTGAAACAATCATTTTTTAACAGATATGAAGTCTTTGGCATATTATTTTAGTTTTTCATAACTCATCAATTCTATTGATTGAGCTGCTTTGAGTTATTTATCATCAATACTCAAAGCTGATACCTTGGTCGGAGATTTGTTCAAACTTTTGTCTTATTTCGTTTACTTTCCAGTTTTTAAATCGTTTAAATAATCCTATTAAATTTGACCCAGTATTTTGTCAATATTTGTTCTGTTTATTATCTCCTCATCTACTAAAGTACCTAAAATACCTCCAATTTTTTCAAACCAAATCGAGTTTTCTTTTTCTTTACTTTTTAACTTTTAAATCGATTCTTTAACTTCATTCTGAAGTTTAATATAATTTTTGTCTTGGACTTTTGATTACACACTTTATTATTGACTCAGTTCTTTTACAAGCTCCGAATCTGATGCTTTTATTTTTTATAATTCTGACTTGTACCACATGAGTCTGTTTTAAAGCTTGCCAATGTATTGTTCAATCTTTTTGAGTTGTTTTTACTTCATCACGAATTAATCAGCAATAAAGGACACATCGTCTCTACCTTTATATTCCTTCATGATTTAAAACATGTTTTAAAGTTCTTAGCCAAACTTTTTGTAATTTTCTGAGATTTTAATCCTTTATTTGTTGTCATGAATGATAATCCTAATTCTTTATTTTACCAAGGGAATACAATTGGTCATGTACACATCTTGCTGATTCTGTTATGGGGTTTGATGAAGAGAAGAATGTTGTTCTTAAACATCGACTAACTTTATAATGTGAGAGCTCTTGAGTTATTCGGCATAAAAACTTTTTCTTAAAGCTTGGGACTTTCTCCTTTCATTTTCTTACTTTGTGCCTGATCTTTGAAGAGCAGAAAATGAGTTTTTGAATTCATCAGTATTTCGCATATTTAAACTCCTGTACTAAAGCAAATGAGTTTTGATATTTTCGTTTTTTTATTGTCTTCATTAAAATATAACTTACTGCTTAAGAAGATGTGCTTCAATTGAATCATTTTCCTCTCGCATAGGTACAAGATCCTGGTCAATATCCTTTGTCAGTCTTTTGTATTTTTCAATTTGTTTTCGGTGTACATCGATTTTGGTTTTAAGTTACGAAATTTTGTTGACAGTACTGAGATACAATCGGTCAGTATTATTGATGGAGATGTTAGTTTGAATATTTTTGTTTTACTTCACTCTAATTTTTGGTTCGAGTAGTTTTACCTCATTCAATTATCTTCTAACCCGTTGGAGCTCTTATTTTAGATTGGCTT
>Ga0102832_1002686_pt1 | contig 10390 bp, 10 predicted proteins | sample EBPBio282013_DNA_FD_88942 | JGI IMG/M metagenome (GOLD analysis project Ga0102832, IMG submission 88942) | Wastewater treatment Type I Accumulibacter community from EBPR Bioreactor in Madison, WI, USA - Reactor 2_5/28/2013_ DNA (Illumina Assembly) | ecosystem: Engineered > Bioreactor > EBPR >... | reverse complement strand
CTCACAAAGGATGATCGTAAAAAATTTATTCCCTTCGTAAATTAAAGAGACCACATGGGATTAATCATTAAAAATAAGCATAAAGACAAAGAACAACACAAATCCATGGATATTTTCTAAAACCTTAAAAAAACCACCAAGTAATATTTTTTCGATAAAAAATTCTAAAAAATGAAATAAAAATTACAAAGATGCCAACAGTCATTAGAATAAAAATAACCAAATTATGACCAATAAATAAAGTCTTGTTTCAGAGCTTTGTAAAGAAATCCTAACATCAAATCAAAAGAATCCAATTAAACCAGCTTTGAATAAAGTAACATTTTCTTTGTAGACTTAAACTAAAAGCTTAGCGAAAATATTTCAACTTTAAAAGAAGAAATCAAAAAGAATAAAAAGTCAAAAACTGAAGTGAGACATGGAACGTTTCACAATAATTTAAGCCTCTCAAAGACCTCAAACTACCCACCGAATTCTTTGACTTTGTTAACTTTAAATAAAACCACAAAATAGAACTTTAATCGCGAACACGAGTAATTAAGACGAAAAACCATAATAAATTCAAAACAAAAGGATTACTTGTAAAATAAGACATCTACAAGTCCAATAAACAGGAAGATTTTTAAAGATGTTGGTCCTATGAGTCAGACAATGGCAGATTTTACAAATTATGGTCTCAAATACAAATATTTAGTAAAGCCATAAAAGAAAGATCCATGGAAGAAATGGTACGTCAATTCAAAGATTGAAATATTTCCAGGTGAGACAGTAAAAGTAAAAAAACTCCAAAAGTCAATTTATGATTGATTAAAAAAAAATTAAAACTTTAAATGAAGTTTACTTCCCAAAATAAATTGTTTCCATTGATTTTATTATTCTTCATAGTTCATATTTGTAATTGCCAAAACATAAAAACATGGAAAAATAAAAAATCATCAATAACATAACTTTTTTAATTATGAAGCACCCATCATCACAAATACGTTCTTATTAAAATTTATTAAAAACGGTTACTTCTGAATTTTCAATGATAAAAAATTGTCTTTCTTTACCATTTTTATCAAACGACCCTTCTACGAGAGTCTTTTGATGTTGGTATCCTGATACCAAGTCCATTTGTCAAAGTTTTATTTTGACCATCAATCGATTTTTTGACTGGAATTTCAGGCAACTGATTTGTTTGTATTTGATGGTTACTGTTTGGAGTTTGAACTTTGGGTAATTTTACTGAATTATTATTTATTGGTCTGTTGTTGGTGTTGTATTGATTGTTCCTATTTATTACATTGTTAGAGGCAACAATTTTACTGTTACCAGTTATGAAAGCAGGTTTTTGATTGGGATTAACGGCTTGGGAACGGTTTCTATTTTTTTGAGTTTCCAGTTATTTTTATTTTGAAATTTTGGCTTAATCAGCGAGTCTCAATGCAACAGTTTTTGCCATTTTTCTCATTTGCTGGTGACGGTTGTTTAGACACCCAAGGAAACTGAAATTTTTATGATTTGATTTTTGGGATTTGGATTTGTTGTAAATAATATCAAACCCTCCAATTTGTTACTCTTATCCGGTTAATCTGAAAATAAGAAGGAAAATTACAATTTTTAGATGTTTATGATTGTCAAAGTATCATCAAGAAGTCCGAGTTTGAGATTGCGATCCACTGGGGTATTTGCAGTCATTGAAGGACTTCCATTGACTTCTATCAACCAAGGTTTAAGAATATTGTCGATCATAATATCAAAACCATAAAGTTAAAAGCATCTTTTGTCTGTCACAATCATTTTAGATGTGGCTATTAAAGTCTTAGTTACCAATTATTGAATTTGATAAAAACATTATTCTGCTTTTTATTGACCATATTTTGATATCAAATACAGTCTTAATTTATCCAACAAATATTTGCCACCTCTTTACTCATCGTAATTATCAGTCATTTTTTGAATCGCAACATTTGTTAAGTGTGATGCTGAATTCCCAATATCGTTGGCATCATACCGATAATGAGTAAACCTTGCAAAACCTGATCGATAAAGATACACGGTAAGGGGATTGTGAGATGTCACTAAAACGTAAATTCTCAAATCAAACTTTTTATTACCAATCAAAAGAGGATTATGGATGTACCTTTGAACGATATAAGCTTCTGGCTGGTTTGACATGTCTGACCAATCGCTAATTTAACCGATATTTTTGAAAAGAAAAATGCCTTTTCCTTGACTGCGGCCAATCTAAATTATTATTAAAAAATACAGGTTTCATGATCCATACAGCTTTTTATCTTTCTTTGGTTCTTTTGAATTCTTCAAGAAAGATGGGATACTCACCAGGCAAATTATAAGTCAATGGCATAAAATTATACTCGCTGACTTCTTCTGTTTTTCCTTCTTTTTAAAGCGTCTTTTTGAATCGTTTGACATTTTTAGAGAGGAGATCTTTCCGACAGATTTAATAAAAGTTCCTGAAATGATTGATTTTTTTATCGGGGTAGAGTCTGATTTTGTCAAGAGTTTATGAAATGAACTATTTTTAGCACCAGTAAATATTCCAGTCATCTTCTTCAGTTTGTTTGTATTGACGATTGAGAAGAGATTATTGGATGCAATTGACAAAGAAAGTTTTGAATTTGAGCTAAGAACTAAGTGAGAAAAGAGGTACAAATGAAGGGGATAATGATCCTTTTTTATATACTTACGAAAGTATTCTGACATTGTGCTCTAAATTAATAAAATAAATATTCATCGACTTTCTGTCAGATAAAATTAAATCATATCACATTTATTATCATTCTTTAAGTCAAAATTCATACTCTAAAACTAAATATTGGACTAAAACCATTTTATGACATTTTTAGCCATTTCCTTCATCTAAACTTTTTTAAAATCATTCTTTATTATTATTGGTTATGTCTAAATATGAATTTTAGAACGATTCAAGCAATAAAAAAATCTTAATAAGAAAAAGATTTCCAAAATCAGTATAATTAAGATTTATGAACTTTATAATAATTTGATACTTAAGAAAAATGTCGATTAAAATCACCACTTCCACAGTCCAAAGACCCAAAACTAATTCATTCAAAGCACCTTCTGTCAAATAAACTCCTTTAAGAGAGTCACGTCTCAGTAAATTAGGTTACAGTCCAGAAAGATCCTCAGTTCAAATACGTTAAAATTAATAAAGATACGCCATTCGTTTCAAATCAAAGGTAAACAGTGCAATGGATCAAGGAAAGTTTGATCCAGGACTTTACTTGGTTGGTCAACTCTCAATTGAAGATGTCTTGAATCTGAAATAAGTCTTTGATGCTTATGACTCAACCGGAATGGGAGTCTTACTGCCAAATGACTTGAAGTTATTGTTGACACAAAATGGATTTCAACCCAATAAAAAGACAGTGTATGAGATTGTTGCCTAATTCGATACTGAGGAAACAGGTGGGATTAGTTTCGGTTAATTTATGAAAGCCATGGATACTAAGCCTTACATTAATGAGTCAAGAAAATAAATCGGAGCTATTTTCAAGAAATATGACAGGGCTAACAAGGGTCATATTGACATTAATGATTTGAGAGAAATCAACCGACATCTTAAATAAAATGTTGATTAAGAAACTTTGAAATTGATGATGGAAAAGACAGACTCAAATCGAGATGGAAAAATCAGTTTCTAAGATTTCTATGCAGTTATGGTCAAAAACTATTATTGAGCAAAAGATTTTTGAGAACCTATCAATAATAATGATCTCTTATTTTTTATTTATCAAATTCTTTTTAATAAAATTTAGAGAAAGTGATAGTTTAGAATTAAAGAAATTTAAAGATATTGAAAAGTTTCAGATAGAAATTCACACTTTTTAATAATTTGAGAATCCTATTTAATATGAAGAATGAATAATCAAAAAGTTCATTGATTATAATAAGGTTCATAAAAAGAAATAATGTTTGTTTAATGCATACTAATAAAAAGATTATTTTTTTGTTAATTAAACATTTTGTTATAAATCCAAACATTTAATTAAAATTTTTAAGCTAACAGTTATAGTAACTTTATAATAAGCCGGCAATTTTATTGATTATAATTAAATACCAACAATCAACTTTCAATCAAATGGGCAGATAAAACAACAAAAAAGTCAAAAAGGATCAATAATCTGAAGAAGAAATCTCCGAAGATGAACTCGACCAAGATAACGAAGAAGAATTCGATGACGGTGAGTTTGATGACGAAATGATCGATGATGTTGATGGAGACTCAGTCTTGTTGAAAAGAATCGAAGACAGAATCTTGGAAATCGAAGACGAAGAAGAAAAACTCTCCTGGGCTGCCATCTATCAAGTCAAAAAGCAAGAAGCTGAACTTAATGACGAGATGCAAAAAGAAATCGATACCATCAAAGAAAAATATTAAGCCAAAAGATTCCCACTCATGACTAAAATCGCTGAGGCCGTTTCAGGTAAAAAACTCGATAAAAGTATCTATGCTGATAACGAGTTTGTCAAATCCATCAATCTCAACAAAACCAAACCAAAAGCTTTGAGAGATTATTGGGGTAAAGTTTTCGAATCATGTGGTCTTATTGGAAACGAAGAAGATATCGAATTACTTGAAAAACTTACAGCTTTCAGATGCGAATTGATTAATGTTAATACCCAACACATCAAACTTATCTTCTAATTGGAAGATAACGACTTCTTCGGAAACAGCATTGAAATCGAAGTTTCAGGAAGTGTTGCAGGAGGTAACTTCACTAAAAAATTGACTTTTTCTGCCAAGGGAAAATTACTTGATTAAAACTCACTTTTCGGACTTTTGACTGGAAAAGAAAGTGATGATCAAGAGTTCTCAGACACTTGTCACGATTTATACAGAGCTTACGTCAGCTCAACATATTTCTACTTCTATGACCCAGCTGATGATGTTGAAGACGAAGATGAAGAAGAAGAAGACGAATAAAACGAAGATGATGATGAAGATTCTGAAGAAAATGGTAAAGACGTCAAAGCAGTCAAAAAACAAAAAGGAAGCGCAATCACTGAAAAGCCAGAATGCAAACAACAATGATTTAAAAGTATCTCATTGCTGATTTTTGTATTTATTCATCACATGTCAAATAATCTTATTTTATTTTTAATTAGATTTATTTCCTTAAATTAAAACAGACAAATGATTGGGTGAATGTTTCATAAAACGGTCGTCCATAAATTACTTTAATAAGCAAAAAATAAGTCTGTTAAAAATGAGCCTTGAAAAATAAAAAATACTTGAATTTCATTAAATAAGTGTGTTGAACATGACATTGAGCTGACTTCCATCAATTTTATCTGTCTTCTGTATTCTGATTTGTTTAAGATTGACAACCTTTATTGATTAACCGTCAATTTGAATGAAATTATCTTCATCCTCTTTTTTCTTAGCTTTTTATAATAACAATCTAAAAGGTCCACTACCTTGAGCAAGCTTTGCTCCTGAACGCATGACTCTTTACAAAGCCAAGTCGAGTTAGTTTTTATATGCAATAAACTCAACTTATCCATCATCAAAACGTTGAGGCTTAAAGTGAGATTATTCACTGTTTTCTTAAGCTATCTTTTTGGTATTCCAGATATGTCTTAAACCACACATATAACTGGGACAATTAAGACATACCACCCCTCTGTAACCTTTTTTGAGTTTATAAACTGTTTCTTATTATTTTCCTCCCATATTCAGTCTTTATAACTTCATTGTTTAAGAATTGGTGATCATTTGCTCAAAATCAGAAATGTCAGTTTCTCGGATGGAGGAGTCATCTTTTTACTTTTTGTAGTTTAACTTTTATGAAAGTTAAGTGGCAGTTTCTGACACAAATGATAATGTGTCGAGTTTTTTAAGACTTCGAAAGAAATTACAAAATCCCACACATCCGTAAATAATTTTGTTAACAAAAGCATTTTTCGTTCTCTTTCTTTCTACTGTGTAGACTACTCTGGCATCAAGACCCATTCCTACATAATTAGAAAACATTTTTTGAATTTTCCTTTACTATTTTCGGATTTCAACTTGATTTTTAATATCGTAAATCTATCCCTCAGGATATGTCTAAATTTAGACATCCCAGAGATCATATTTTCCTACGTCAGAGTTCATCCAGAGAAGAATTTGGTGGGCTAAATTTTGTTTGAATTTAGGTCCTGTTTTTATTAAAGGCTAAAATCCCCACCCTACTGATCTGGAGAAGTCATTGCCTGTTCCTATGGGATTAATACCGAAAACGAGGAGATTGGGATTTATTCCAACTGCGATAAGTTCATTAACGACCCAGAGTATGGTACCGTCTCCTCCAGAAATGATGATTCTGATATTAGGTTCGGCTTGATCGATGAATTTTTGGATAAGTTGGAGTTGGTTGATTTTTTGTTGCGGATTGAAGAGGTCTGCAAGGTAGATATAGGCGGTGCGATTCGACTCATACTTGAACTTGATTTGGGTAAAATTGTGTTAAAAGTATTATTTTCCTTCACCGTAGCCAGACTTGGTATTGACGAAGAAGAAGAAGTGGTAATTGGTGTTTAATTCGGGTTGTAGGGTAACTTAATTCATCGAAGTTGCTATAATAATTTTTTCCTATAATACAAGTGGTTTAAATTATAAAACCTTACCCATTCTAATAATACAATCCTCCCTTTTTATTTACTGAATTATAGATTTCTTATTACTTATATTTATTTACTAATAATTTTTTGATTGACTTTTTTATATGTTGTACTGTTAATAAAATTATTTATTTATATTTTATTGCTATTGAAATAAAACCTATCGATATTGTCGACATTAAGAACCCGACAAAAAATAAAAACTTAAAAGTTGTTCTTTTTCCTCAATATCGACCTACTTCTCATTCCAAATTACCAAAAATTGGCCTTAAAATATATAATACCAGAAACATTCATCAATTACATTTTTTTCATCCTCCTCCTCTCTTTATTGGAGTCTTTGGTCTGTTGTTTCTAAATTGACCTCCTTTCTCTTATGGTCTTAAAACTTGAAATGAGCATGTCAAATCCTCCTCGATTCTCATCATTGCCCCACTGTTGTTGAACTCTCCACAATAATTTGGAGCCGAAAATATTGTCACCAATTGTTTCTTAGCGAAAAACTCATAACCATCTTCAACAACCTGATGTGCTCTGCATATCAAATCCAACTCATTCTTTCTCAAAAATGAAGAAATGATATCGCTACCGAACACATAACTCACTCCTCTCTCAGATTCTCCCCACATCTTTACACTTGACTATGGATCTGCCCACAATAAATCACATAACAAACCAACATCAGGGATGTCAGTTGGTCTTACAATTTCGTTGATTTGATTGACGGATGTCAGATCAGGAGATAAACCTCCATGCATACAGAGAATTTTGTCTTCAATTAAAGCAGCTACAGGCATACAGTTAAAACAGTCAATAAAGGATTTCCAGAGTTTCATGTTGTATCGATTTTTACCTGCGTTTAATAAAAAAAATTACATTCTTCATAAAAACCATAGATTCTGGTGATAGAAGCTGACTCATGGTTGCCTCTTAAGATGTAAAATTTTTAAGGATATTTGATTTTGTATGCATACAAAAGACAAATAGTTTAAATTCCTTGTCTTCCTCTATCAACATAGTCACCCAAAAATAAATAATTTGACTCAGGCGGGAAACCTCCATATTCGAACAATCTTAACATGTCGTAATATTGTCCGTGAATATCACCGCATACTTTGAGAGGTGCTTGAACTTCGACAAGCATGGGTTGACTCATGAAGATATTTTTGACAGTCCTGATGATTCCGAGAATGACGGATTCTTAAAGTTTGACAAGTTTCCCAGGCTTGTTGTTTCTTACTTCCAAGAGAGTCTTAATAGCAGCGTCAATATCGATATCGATTTTTTAATTCATTTCTTAAATTGTCAACTATTTTATCAATTCAATTATATAGTCTTTATTTATAATACCACTATATATTCTTCATTCAAATTTTAACTTTTTATTTACATTTTTTATAGTAAGAAAAGAAACACTTCAAAAACTTTCAAATTTTTGTGACTTTTCATTAAATAGTAAAATGAGTCAATTTACATTAATTCTTTATTTCGTCTCATTTTAAGTAAGTATTTTATTTCTTTAATGTAAAGTAAAAGTGACCGAAAATAGAAAAATTTAGAAAAAAGAAAAAATACTCTTTGGATTTTAGGTGATTTTCAAATCTTTGTGAAATCACCGTCTGTTGTTGATGACATTTTTTATGTTAAAAGTTTGTTTTTGAACCACAATTTGAGGTTTTTTTGATTTCATGTCCGATTTTTATGATTTTTCGTGTTTACGAGTGGTATTTTAAAAACTCATGTTTCCTCCCATTAAAAGGAATGGAAGTTGGTTTGTTGATTGCCATGTCAGTTATGTACTTTTTTTAGAATGACTGTCGCCATATCCACTTAATTTATCATCTGAACCTTCAATAAAAAACCCTCTCATTTAAGTTTTCATAAGAATGTCTTTATTGTGATGCTTTTACAAACTCAAGTTATTGTTATTGTACATCTGAGTACATGTGTATTTTTTAATTGGTTTGTCCACAGATTTTGATGTGCCTCCATTTGTTGTTGCCATTAATTTACAGTTATTTGAAGACTTATAAATTTGGGCCATCATGTCGTAATTGTTCTTTTTGTTATAAATTTTGCCGTATTTTGTACTTCTTTAGAAAGTTGAAGGTCCATCGTATTATTTCTTTCTATTTGTGGTGGAAGTATAAATTTATTTTCTAAAGGACGACTAATTTTTAGTTGACATCATTTCCTAGTTTGTAGATTGTGTTCCCATTTCTCTCTGTCTTTAGGGTTCAAAATACGGATGCTATAATGCTTATTTTGCTGTTAATCTTTCACTTGGATTCAATTTAAGTAAAGATTTTATAAAAGACAATCCTTTTTGACAAATTTTACCAAAATATTTCTTATCAATTAAATCCAACGTTTGTATTTCTGGAAACTTCATTCCTAAAAATCTTTGGTTTTTTATAAATCTTTAATTCAAGTCAGGAGGTAAAGGGCCCAATGATTTCTGTATCAAAAATAACTGGTCAAGTTAATTCTACCCGGGAAACAAAGGATTTCCATCGATAAGTTCGCACATTATACAAGCTACTGCCCACATATCAATTTCCTTGCCATAATCTCCCCCGACAAGTAATTATGGTGGTCTGTACCATCTTGTTGCCACATAATCTGTAATTTATTAACCTTTTTATCTTTTAATTTGACGAGCAAATCCAAAATCACAAATTTTGAGCTGGTGATCAGAAGAGACAAGTAGATTTTACGGTTTGATATCTCGATGAATTACATTGAGTTAATGCATGTAATGTAAGCCTTTGATAAGTTGAAACATGAGCTTTCTTAGAAGGGGAAGCTTGACTCCATTGGAGGATTTTTATAAAACTTCCAGTAAATTATTTTCAACGTACTCGAAAACTAAAAATACAATTCCTTTTTTGCGGAAAGCTTCTTTGAGTTCTACGATATTGGGATGATTCATCATTTTAAGTATTTTAACTTCACGCATGGTAGTTTTTTTGGTGTGTTCTTATTCGTCAGTGTCTTTGAATTTTTTGATGGCTACGTAATTTTTCTTTTCGACATCTTTGCACTTTAATACGACTCCATATGCTCCCTCACCAATGACTGAGAGAATTTAGTATTTTTGCATTATATTTCTATTCTTATATATATTTAACAATCAATATTTTCTTTATTTTATTATAAAATTATTGACACAGGTTTAGGAATACTTTGAGCAGCTTAATAAAGAGAATTTCTATTAAAAGAATTCGAATCCAGGAATGAAAAAAATTAATAAGAATTAATTCATTGCATTTAATTCAAAAAGTACTTTTCAAATTCTTTTCTGCAAATCGTTAAGTTAAATGAATATTTGTTTTAAATTGATCGATTTTACTTTTGAATTAATTTTTAAATGTTCATCGTAAAAATATTTCATTAGCCTTTTTCTCAGAAAAAAACTATCATACTTTCAGTTTTGAAACCTTCGTAAAGAAAAGTTTTTGTTTTTTATTTTTAGACAAAATATATTTTCCAATAAAAGTCGAATGTAAACTACTTGATGTTTGAAAATTTCGAAAACTTATATTGGTAGGTCTTTTTTTATAAGCTTTAAAATTTTATGAGGAATTTTTAAAAGAATATAAGATTTTTTTCAATGACAAATATCATTTTTTCTTCCATTTTCGATTTTAATTGGTAAGAATTCTTGGTTAAATTTTGCTTCATATTCTTGGTTATGCAATCATTAAAGCATTTATGACTCCTTCATTCTGTAATTGATCGTTTAAGGCTTTTGATA
>Ga0102832_1002685_pt1 | contig 10392 bp, 8 predicted proteins | sample EBPBio282013_DNA_FD_88942 | JGI IMG/M metagenome (GOLD analysis project Ga0102832, IMG submission 88942) | Wastewater treatment Type I Accumulibacter community from EBPR Bioreactor in Madison, WI, USA - Reactor 2_5/28/2013_ DNA (Illumina Assembly) | ecosystem: Engineered > Bioreactor > EBPR >... | reverse complement strand
GGGGCCGCCCTCGTCGCCCTGCAGACCGTGCAGTCGGGAGGCGACCCGTCCCGCGACGTCGCGCAGGCCCTGCTCGCGGTGCTGGCTGCCGAGCCCGGAACCCCCGTCGCCGGACTGCCTCCCGCGACCGCGCAGACCCCGCGGCTGCAGGACCTCATCGCCCCGGACGGCGACCTCGCCGTCACCGTGCACGACGACTTCGGCTTCTGGATCGCCCCGGACACCACCCTGGAGGGCGAGGCGAAGGCTTCGCTGGAGGAGGCCAACGCGGCGATCATCCCGACGACGAAGATGGCCGCAGCCGACTCGGCGTACTGGTGTCGCGTCGGTGAGCGCACCCACCTGCGGTGGATCCTGCCGCACGACGAGGACGCCGCCATCGACGCGCTGGCCCGGCTGCACGCCGCGGGCACCGACTCCCTCGGCGAGCACACCCGGCTCCTGGGCGCGTTCCGTGCCGGCGGCCTGCTGTGCCCGGTCTGGGATCTGGACCCGGCGCGGACGGCGGGAGACTACGAGGACCCGCTGGCCACCCTCGCCGCGGCCCTGACCGCCGCACTCACCGACGCGCCGCTGACCTCGCAGGAGCGCCGCGCGAAGAACGGCCTGCTGAGTCGCCAGCTCACGTTGCGGTAGTTCCTTTTTATTCGCCGGCCAGGACAGGACCTTGGGCCTGGCGATGCCGCCCGTGTCCTGGTAATAGCGCCTCCATGCTGCGGTGATGCGGCGGAGGTGCCCCCGCGGCGACGCGCGCCAGGCTGTGCCGCAGGTCGCATCCAGACGTCCTCTAAATAGTCCGAATACGGGCTAGGGTGTGGGGTGAACACGGGATCAACGCCATGAAGGAGCGCACGCGCATGTTCTGTTATCAGTGCGAGCAGACCGCCCACGGGACCGGCTGCGTGACCAAGGGCACCTGCGGCAAGCTGCCCGCCACCGCGGCGGCCCAGGACGAGCTGACCTACGAAGTGATGCGCCTGGCCACGGCCATTGCCGCCACCGGCGCCGAGCCCACCACCGATCAGGTCGTGCTCATCATGGAGGGCCTGTTCACCACCGTCACCAACGTCAGCTTCGGCGCCGAGAACTCGGCCGAGCTCGCGGCCCGCGTCGAGGCGGCCCGGCTCGCGATCGGTGGATCGGCGGCCGCCGCCGCGCTGACCCTGGAGGCCGTCCCCGGCCCCGGCGACATCTTCGGCAAGGCCGACGTCGAGGGCTCCTGCCGCAGCCTGATCGTGCTGGGCCTGCGCGGGATGGCGGCGTACGCGCACCACGCCTACGTGCTCGGCTACCGCGACGCGCTCGTCGAGAAGGCGCTGGTGCGGCACCTCGCCGAGGCCGGCAAGCACCACTCGGTCGAAGAGTGGCTCGGCCTCGTGCACGACTTCGGCATGGACAACTTCGCGTGCATGGAACTGCTCGACAGGGCCAACACGGGCAGCTACGGCCACCCGGTGCCCACCGCCGTCGGCATGGCCGTCGAGCCCGGCCCGTTCATCGTCGTCACCGGCCACGACCTGCACGATCTGAAGATGCTGCTGGAGCAGTGCGAGCCGGAGGGTGTCGCCATCTACACCCACGGCGAGATGCTGCCGGGGCACGCCTACCCGGAGCTGAAGAAGTACTCGATGCTCAAGGGCAACTTCGGCACGGCCTGGCAGAACCAGCAGAAGGAGTTCAAGGGCGTCCCCGGCGCGTTCCTGTTCACGACGAACTGCCTCATGCCGCCGAAGCACAGTTACGCCAGCAACGTCTTCACCACCTCGGTCGTCGAATACCCGGGCCTGGCGCACATCCCCGCCGACGCCTCCGGGCACAAGGACTTCGGACCGGTGATCGCGCGGGCCAAGGAGCTGGGCGGCTACGCCGAGACGACGTCCTTCACCGGCCTCAACGGCGGCTCGCAGCTGATGACCGGGTTCGGCCACGCGGCCGTGCTCAGCGTCGCCGACCAGGTCGTCGCCGCCATCAAGGACGGTCTGGTCAAGCACCTCTACCTGGTGGGCGGCTGCGACGGCCGCGAGCACGGGCGCGACTACTACACCAACCTCGTCGAGCAGACCCCGGCCGATTCCCTGGTGCTGACGCTGGCCTGCGGCAAGTACCGGTTCAACGACCTCGACCTCGGCCAGATCGGTCCGTTCCCGCGGATCATGGACATGGGCCAGTGCAACGACGCCTATTCCGCCGTGAAGGTGGCTGGCGCCCTCGCAGACGTCTTCGGCTGTGGCATCAACGACCTGCCGCTCACGCTGGTGCTGAGCTGGTATGAGCAGAAGGCCGTCTGCGTCCTGCTGTCCCTGTTGTCGCTGGGGGTGAAGAACATCTACCTCGGCCCGTCGCTGCCGGCGTTCGTCTCCCCGGACGTGCTCGATGTGCTGGTGCAGCAGTTCGGGATCCGGCCGATCTCCACCCCGGAGGCCGACCTGGCCACGATCGCCGCGGGCTGAGCTCCCCCGTGCCTCGGGCTGCCGAGAGGGACGCCCGAACCGATATCGCAATGACCGTTGCTCTCGGTATTCGGCCTGGTCGCCTTCTGCTGGCGAGTCATTGCGATATCGGTTTGGGCCGGTCTACCGGCCGGTGATCAACGCCGTGTCCAGCAACCGTCAGCGGCTCGCGGTCGACCCGGTCAGGATCTGCTCGTCGGCCTTGGTGCGGCCGAACGGCCACGCACCGGGGATCGCATGCGCGATCGTCCAGGCGCACCAGATGCCCAGCAGCGCGCCGATGACGATGTCGGAGACGTGGTGCATCGCGCGGTACTCCCGCGCATACGCCACCAGGAACGGCCAGATCAGGCACACCGTCTGCACGCCGATCCGCAGCCCCCGATGGGGGATCCGTTGGGCCAGCAGCGCCAGGGTCCAATAGAGGGCGAACGCCGCGGCGGTGTGCCCGCTCGGGTAGCTGGACGTGGGCGGTGCCGCGTCCATGTGCAGCTCCTTCGGCGGGCGCGGCCGACCGGTGAGGTTGGTGACCGGCACGAAGATCGAGGACTCCAGCGTCAGTGCGGAGATCGGCGCGAGCGCGATCCACCACTTCTTCGTCAGCACCCAGACGAGCAGGGAGTAGGTGATGCCCAAGCCGATCGCGACGAAGGTGTCCGTCGAGGTGGACCAGACGTGCGTGACCTGGTCCATCAGGGGCGTACGCCCTGCCGCCACCTGACGGCTGAACTCGTCCTCGGCGGGCAACCCGTCCAGCACCTGAACGATGAGCAGGCCGATCACGAACAGCACCACCGCCGCGATCAGGCCGGGCAGGACCGCCCGCCGGAGCAGGGACCGAGCCACGTCCCCGATCGTGGGATGCGGCTCGGTGGCGCCGTGCGGATCGTGCGATGGGCTCGACTGCATGGGGTCTCCTTCTCCCGGTCCCTCGACGGGCCCGGCGATGCCGTCAGGCGGTGGGTGCGGGCCGGGGGGAGGGCTCCGGCGCGGGTGCGGGCGAGGGACGGTGGGCGAACCCGGCGTACGACGCCGTGACCAGGCCGGCCGCGAGCAGGATCCCGGCGGTCACGTCGGAGGGGAAGTGGACGCCGAGGAAGACCCGGTCCAGGGCGGTGAGCACCACGAACGTGGCGCCACTGCCGATGGCCACGGCGCGCACCACGCTCGGCTGCCGCGCGAGCAGGGGCCACAGCATCACCAGAACCGTGCAGGTCGCCATGGCCGCGTTGAACGCATGCCCGGAGGGGAAGCTGAACCCGGGCGCGGAGCTGACCGGGTCGTCATACACGGGCCGCGCCCGCTCCACGATCAGCTTGACCTGCAGGCCGAGGTTCCACCCGATGAGCATCGTGACCAGGCCCCACAGCGCCCGGGCGCGCAGACCGCTGCGCCAGGTCCAGATCACGGCGGGCACCGCCAGCAGGTAGACATGCTGCGGCACGAAGGCCTCCTGCCACGCGATCAGCGCCGACCGGAAGCCGTCGCTGGTGCGGGTGACATCGGTGGCCTGCCGGATCAAGTCGTTGTCCAGGGCGATCAGCGGATCCCATTGGCGCGTGACGATCGCCGCGAGCACCCCCACCGGCAGGCAGGTGATCGCCGCGGTGACCAGGCCCCGGCCGAGCCGAGGTGCGGCCGCCACCACCAGCGAGCGCCAGCGCGCCCCGCGGGTCGGGGCGGCGACGGAATGGGCGGTCTCGGTCGGCTCGGCCGCGGCCCGCCGGATCTCCTCGGGACCGCGGGCGCCGGCGTCGAAACCCTCCGCCGTCACCGGTCGGTCTCCGCCGCCTCTGCCGCGGCCTGGGTCGCGTCGGCCGCCTCCGGCGCCTCGGCCTTGGTCGCCTCCGGCGCCGCGGGCAGGACCCGGACGACGAGGGCGTGCCGGGCCACGGCGAACGTGAGGACCAGGCCGGGACCGATGTGGTCGCCGTCCAGCTGGACCTCCTGCCCCTCGCCCAACCGCACCGTCAGCTTCTCGCAGCGGTGGTGTTCGACCTGCCGGTGACCGCGCCGCTGCTTTGTCAGGATGCTGGCGCTCACGCCCGCCCACCCCACGACGCCCTTGGGGGAGAGCACGACCGTGTCCAGCGAGCCGTCGTCGATCTCCGCGTCGGGCAGCAGCTCGACCCCGCCCTGCAACCGGCCGCAGTTGCCGACGATGATCGAACGGATCCGGCGGTGGGTGGCCGGCTTGCCGTCGAAGGACAACTGCGCCCCGAACCGCTTCCCGCTGAGGTTCTTGGCCCCGGACACCAGATAGGCCGCCCAGCCCACCTGGGCCTTGAGGTCCTCGGGCGCCTCCGCCATCACGTCGGCGTCGAATCCGACCCCCGCCATGACCAGGAAAATGTAGTCCTTCGGCTGGTCCTGGGTGCTGCCCGGCACGACGACGTTGATGAGCCCCACGTCCACGGCCCGATCATCGCCGTCGAGGGCCACCCGGAACGCCTCGGCGATGTCGTCGATGGGCAGGTCCAGGTTGCGGGCCAGCAGGTTGCCGGTGCCGCCGGGCAACAGCCCCAGCGGGGTGCCGGAGTTCACCAGCGAGGCCGCCACCGCCCGCACCGTGCCATCGCCACCAAGGGCGCAGACCAGGTCGGCGCCCTTGTCCATGGCCTCCTTCGCCTGGCCGGTGCCGTTGTCCTCCTCGGTGGTCTCGATGAGCAGCGGCGGCTGCCAGCCGCGCTCCTCGCAGACGCGCTCCAGGGTCCGGCGGACCTGGTCCATGTCCTCGAACTTCGTCGGGTTGACGACGACGGCGACGAGTTTGCCGTCGCCGGGCGCCTGCTCTTGGGGCGGGGTGTTGATGGGCACCGGTACCTGCCTTCCGGAGCGGGTGCTCACGAGGGCCACGACGATCACCACGATGACGAGCACGGCGATGGCGATCAGGCCGCTGGGGTCATTCACTCTCCGAAACTACCCTGAACAGGGGCGTTTCAATCGTGCCTCCCGGGCGGCGTTGGCCGGCATACCTATTCGTGTCAGGTGGGGCGGCGCCGATACGCTGGCGGGCGTGATCGACATCAAGTGGTTGCGGGACCATCCGGACGCGGTGCGCGCCTCGCAGGTGGCGCGGGGGGAGGACGCCGGACTCGTCGATGCGATCCTTGATGCCGACAAGCGGCGCCGGGAATCGTTGGCCGAGTTCGAACAGCGGCGCGCCGAACAGAAGGCCACCAGCCGGGACGTCGGCGCGGCGATGGGCCAATTCCAGGCGGCCAAGAAGGCCGGCGAGCCGGCCGACGTGCTGGCCCGGCTGGAGGGCACGGCCAACGCCGCCCGCCGGTTCGCGGGGGAGCTGTCGGACCGGGTGAAGTCGCTGGAGGCGCAGGCGGCAGAGGCGGACACGCAGCTGGGCGCGCTGATGCGTCGGGTCGGGAATGTCATCATCGACGGGGTGCCCGCCGGGGGCGAGGACGACTTCGTCGTGCTGGAGACGCGCGGGACGCCCCGGGACTTCGCAGCCGACGGCTTCGCCCCGAGGGACCACCTGGAGATCCTGGAGGGCCTCGGCGCGGTCGACATGGCCCGCGGCGTTAAGGTCGCCGAGTCGCGGTTCTATTACCTGGTCGGACAGGGCGCGCGCCTGGAGTCGGCCCTGATGAACCTGGCGCTGGCCACGGCGTACGACAACGGGTTCACCCAACTCGCCGTACCCACGCTCGTCAACCGCCCCACGATGGCCGGCGCGGGCTTCATCGACGCCCACGAGGAGGAGGTCTACCACCTCGACGCGGACGACCTGTTCCTGACCGGTACGTCGGAGGTGGCGCTGGCCGGTTTCCACGCGGACGAGATCCTCGACCTGAGCGGCGGGCCGAAGCGGTATTGCGCGCAGTCGACCTGCTACCGGCGCGAGGCGGGCAGCTACGGCAAGGACACCCGCGGCATCATCCGGGTCCACCAGTTCCAGAAGGTGGAGATGTTCGTCTACTGCCGCCCCGAGGATGCGGAGGCCGAACACGCCCGGCTGCTCGGCTTCGAGAAGGCGATGCTGGATCTGATGGAGGTGCCGTATCGGGTGATCGACGTCGCGGCCGGCGACCTCGGCGGGCCGGCCGCGCGCAAGTTCGACTGCGAGGCGTGGGTGCCGACGCAGGAGAAGTACCGGGAGGTCACCTCGACGTCGAACTGCACGACGTTCCAGGCACGCCGGCTGGGCACCCGGGAGAAGCGCGACGGGCGCACCGAGATCGTCGCGACCCTGAACGGGACCCTGGCGACCTCGCCGCGCTGGCTGGTCGCGCTGGTGGAGAATCACCAGAACGCCGACGGGTCGGTGACGGTGCCCGCGGCGCTGCAGCCCTATCTCGGCGTGGAGAAGCTGGTGGCGGGGGGCCGCTGACCGCCGGCCATCCCGGCGCATGAGGGGGCGCACGTGCTGGACCCGCAGGAGGAGGCGCGGGTACGCCGTGCGCTGCGCCAGGCCCGCAGGTCCGCTCGCGCGGAGGGCCGGACCTGGGTGTTGGTCTATGTCCTGCCGCCGATCCTCCTGGCCGGCCTGCCGTGGCCCCGCCCGGTGACCCTGCTGCTGGCCTGCTGCTTCCTCGCCCTGCTGATCGTGACGCAACGCCGCCGCATGCCGCAGGACCTGCGCGGCCCCCTGCGCGTCGCCACCGTCGAGCGGGTGGTCGCCGGGGAGGTGATCATCCGGCTGGACGACGGAGCGCTGTGGGGCTTCGTGGCCGCCCTGCAAGCCGTGGGACGGCTGCGCCGGGGGGAGGAGCTGACGCTGCCGATGCCCGCCCCCGGGTCGGTCGTGGCGGCCCGACGCAACCCCGTGACCGAGGCCTGGGAGCCGCTGGCCGGGTCCGACTGCCGCCTTTACCGGCCGGCGCCGACCTCGTTCGTGGCGCCTCTCGCCGCCGTGGCTGCCCCCGAAACGACCGAGCTGTCCCTGGGCCAGGCGCAGGCCTTTCTCGCCCACGAGGTCGGACTGCTCTCCGGGCCGCGCAAACTGTCCCCGCGGCGGCGGGCCGCGCTCGCCGACATCGGGACCGAGCCGGTGCTGGACGTCGTCGAGGTGGCCGAGTACGTCCGGCGCCGCGCCGTCATCCGCCGTACCGATGGTCGTCGCTTCTCCTGGCCGGTCGCCAAGGACGCGGTGCTGCTGGGGCAGGGCCGCCGGGTGTGGGCGACGCGGGTGGAGGAGGGGCTGTACGTCGTCCTCGTGGCGACCCTGGACGAGGGTCGGCGGGCCGAGCTGATCTGGCCCGCCGGCCCCGCGGTCGGCAACACTCCCGGCGCGGCCCCGGAGGACTGATCGCGCACGGTGTACCGCCCCGCGGCCCGCCCAACCGCCCCACCTGCCCGCCGCCCCTCCTGCCCGCCGCCCCACCTGCCCGCCGCCCCACCTGCGACCCGCACCACCCGCCCATACACGGTGGCGGCTCGCCAGCGCTCCGATCGGTGCGTTGTTGGGGTCCCAGCCACCTCAACAGACCGGTCGGAGCATCGGCGCCGGGCCGGGCGATTCGCGCTCCGAGCGGCGCGGGCCCGGCCGGTCCGATCTAGGCTGGTGGGATGGACGAGCAGCAGGCCAGGCGGGAGTTGCGCGCCGCGCTGAAGCGCCGCCGGCTGCAGCAACGGTTCGCCCTGGGGCTGCTCGGCGTCGTGTTCCTCGGCAGCATGATCGCCGCCGGCGTGAGCTACGCCCAGGAGGGCGCCTTCCGCGGCGAACAGCTGCTGCCGCTCATCTACGGCGCGATGTTTCTGCTGATGTGGCGGATCACCCGACGCATGGATGCCTCGGGCGCCTTGGTCGTCTGCCGGGTCGTGCACCCGTACGGCGTGGGCGGGCGCGGCCTGCGCATCCGGCTGCCCGACGGGGCCCTGCTCGACGCGTCCCTCGCGGACGACAAGGGTGCCGTGCTCAACGCGGGCGACCAGGTCTGGTTCGCGAACCCCCGGCCGGGCCAGCGGCTGATCGGGGTCGCGTGGGATCGGTTCCAGCAGCGCGGCGAACCGGTGGTGAGCGTGACCCCCGCCCGGCTGGTGGTGCCGGCGGGCGCCGTGCCCAGCGTGTTCGGTCCGGATGTCGTGCAGGACGCGTTGGGGTCCGGTGCCGGGTCACGGCCTGGGTCTGTCGCCGGGTCGGGTGCCGGGTCACCGCCCGGGTCAGTCGCGGGGGCGCGACCCGGCCAACCGCCCCGGCCGCTGGCCATCCGGCCGCTCGGGCCACCGCCCCTGCCCTGCCCCGACGGCATCGACGAGTCCCAAGCCCGGGCCGCGCTGCGATCCGCCGACGGGCGCCGGGCGGTCACCCCACCCGACGTACCGTTGGAGATCGTCACGATCGACTCCCCGCCGCCGTCGGCGTACGCGCCGCGCCGCGCGGACATCACGATCCGGCGCGCCGACGGCACCCGGCTGACCTGGCCGGTCACGATGGAACGCTGGCCGGACCGCGGCAGCACGGCCTGGGCCACCCGCGGCGAAGCGGGCGAGTCGATCCGCCTGGTCGCCCCCACCCCGGCCGGCGACGTCGTCGTGGCCGACCCCCACGCGCCGGCGTCGCAGGCGCCGACATCGCAGGCGCCGACATCGCGGGCGGCGTCCCCCGATCCGCCCGCGTGAGCGAGCCGCCGACCCGCCGACCCGCGCCGCCCCGCGAGGACGCCGAGCGGCTGCTGCGCGGCTACCGCCCGCGGGGCCCGTTCGCGGCCGGTCGGGCCATCGACCCCACCGAGCCGATCCTGCCGGTGACCACGGCATTCGAGGTGCGCACGATCCGGCACCCCAGTGGGGAGGCGGTCTACGACCGGTGGGTCGACCACCACGAGTTCACGCTCCCGGACGGCTCGGTCTACTCGTGGGACTGGCAGGGCCCGGTCTGGGTGCCCAAGGGGTCGGTCATCTGGTGCACCGACCCCGCCTCGGACCGACAGGTCGGTTGCGCGATCGCCCGCCAGCACGTCGAGCCGGGCGGGATCGAGGTGATCTGGGCCAAGGAGGGCAGCGTGGAGCTGGTCCGCGGCGCGCACCCCGGCGGGCGTCGCCCGATCCTGGACGCCGCGGTCATCGCTCCCGTCGATGTGACGGCGGGGACCGGGCTGACCGAGGACGAGGTGCGGCTGATCCTGCGGCAGCGGGCGGCCGGGCTGCGGCGGCGCCGCGTGGGCCTCCTGCTGGGGACGCTCGGGTTGGCCTGGTGGTCGCTGCGGCGGCGGATCGGGCTGTACGACGACGCCGCGCAGGGGCCGCTCGCCGTCGTCGAGATCGGGCCGGCCACCCCGTACGGTCTGCGCGTCCGCGGTCCCGACGGCCTGCTCTACAGCTGGCCGGCGAGGTCGACGAGCACGCTCACCGCGATGGCCCACGCGGCGATGCCCGCCCCCGGCGACCGGGTCTGGGCCACGCCCGTCACGGCCGGGGCTCGGGTGCTGATCGTGGGGCAGCGAGACGGTACGCCGTTCGTCATCGAGCCAGGTCGGCCCGCGGACCCGCCGTGGTCGGCCGAGAGCTGAGCGCCGCGGCTGAGTGCACGCTCTAGGGTCGGGGGCATGCCCGACCAGCTCACGATCCGGCCGGCCCGCCCCGACGAGGCCCGGGTGTCGGCGCTGCTCAGCCAGGAGGCGTTCGGGGCGCCGCAGGTGCTTCCCGAGCAGCCCCCCGACCCCACGGCCGCCCACAAGCCGACCTGGTTCGCCGAGCTGGGCGGGCGAGTGGTGGGCAAGGCGTGCGACCGGCCGTACGAGAGCTGGTACGGCGGGCGGCGCGTGCCCACCAGCGGCATCGCCAGCGTGGCCGTCCAGCCGGAGGTGCGCGGTCGCGGGGTGGCGAAGTCCCTGCTGCGGCACACCCTGCAGCAGGCCCACGCGCGTGGCGCCGTGATCTCGACGCTCTATCCGACGGCGCCGGCCATCTACCGGGGTCTCGGCTTCGGTGTCGTCGGGACCTACACCTGGGTCCGGGTGCCCACCGCGGCGCTGGCGGC
>Ga0102832_1002684_pt1 | contig 10392 bp, 6 predicted proteins | sample EBPBio282013_DNA_FD_88942 | JGI IMG/M metagenome (GOLD analysis project Ga0102832, IMG submission 88942) | Wastewater treatment Type I Accumulibacter community from EBPR Bioreactor in Madison, WI, USA - Reactor 2_5/28/2013_ DNA (Illumina Assembly) | ecosystem: Engineered > Bioreactor > EBPR >... | reverse complement strand
ATCCTCAGTAAGTTGGCAAATGAAACAAACGAAATGAATTTGGAAAGAAGACGAGTATTTTACGAAGTGTATTAACAAACAAATGGCAACATTGAAGAAGCTATAAAATACTCAAACATAAGGATCAATATCAAGTACATGAAATGCACTTACCCTTAAGAAATCATGAACAAACTTTAAACTTACCTTAACAACTTTGGTAAAGTCTGATTATTTATCTTTTTATACTTTTGGTTTTTATTAAAATCAACATTTTGATCAATCTCAATTCATTTATAAATCTTTTTTTATTACTGTCAATGAATTTTATATAAATTGCAGATATAATGATTTGATAATTATTAAAATTTAGTATACTTTTTTAAAGAAACAATGGACAAAACTTACTTCAAATACGATGAGCTTCACAATCCTATCACTCACAGTGTGGAAGGATCTCAGGATCAATTCACCCCCATTAAACACTAAAAAAAACATGAGTCTTAATTCAGGAAAAACGAACCCAACATTCACTCGGAAACCGACACCACTCCTGGATTTTAAGTCATCGATTCTGAGAAAAAAAATAGAAACAAAAATGACGTCACCAACATACCCCCTGAATTAATGTGATTAATAATCGAGTCAATACCAAAACTTAAGATTTCAGAATCTGAATAAAAAAGGTCAAAACCCATGATCAATCTGTCATCATTTTATCTGAAATTTTCATTCTCATTTCAATAAAATCCAGAAAATAAACTTTTTTCTTTTTGTATGAATACTCTTACAGTTGCCAAGATAAATAGCATTGTGAAAATAAAGAATATATTTTTTAAATGAAAACTTTGAAATTTTTGTTATAAATTGACTATAATCCTTAAGTAGACTAAAATAAAGGTGAAAATCATATATCAAGCTCTAATATTAATTTAGAAAGTAAAGTAAATTCATACTTATTTTAAGGAAATGTAGACATAATCGCATTCTGTGCTTTATAACGATAAGACAGTCACTCTCACCGATCATGAAATCATAATAAAAAATTATTTCTTCCCTTTCTCATTCAATAAGTCAATACCATACCATTAAATCAATGATGTCTTCTTACTTACCAGGTCAACCGAAAATAAGTAGCAAATCATCAGTTACCTCAATCCATTTGGACCCTCAACATCCACATGTGAAAGAGTATCTTACATTGAGTTATGGCTCAAAAATTCAAAATCACATCCTACTTTTTCACCTGAGAATCCAAAGATCGTTTTTAATATCATACAAACCCAGCTGAGACACTAAGAAATGAAGGAAAACATAAACCTTGGCATTGATTCAGTAAAAAAGACAATATAGAAAGGTTACCAAGGAGTCCTTAATAAAATTGGCAAATTTGTTTAATAAACATCAGACAAAATCAGTAAAAAAGGCCATTAGTTATCAGAATCTTTCATCACAAAAGAAAAATGAAAGAATTAAACATTCATCTTTTTTCAATAAAAAGATAAAAATAAAACACCAATAATTTATTAAACCGACAAATGATTATTTCGCTGCTTTATTATCTTGATTTTTATTTCGTATAAAGTTCATTACTTTTTACTGAATTCTTGATAAGGAAATGAAAATAGCATATAGATTTTTTTAATCTTTTGAAGTCTGTTTCTAAAATACAAAGCTATTTAAAGATTTTAGATAATGAATCTTTTTAGAAAAGAGAAAAATCGGAAATGAAAGAAATCCTTCTAAAGATGATCAATTGTTGTTAAAAAGAGAGTTTGTACTGTGATAATTAGGAATTTTCTAAAGAAAGTAGGCTATTAAGTTTCTACTTTCTACCTGAAGAATTCTAACAAAAATCATTATAAAATGCTATTTTAGTATAGTTTCGATTATTTATTTTCCATAACAAAAGATTCAACCTAAAATGTAAACAAAAACAGTCCTTTACGAAGATTCAAGTGTCAGAATCCGCCCTGATGAAATTTAGATTCTTGAGTATTATTACCCTCTTCCTATTAACAAAACCATCAACATGTGCGATGTCAAGTAAGTATGCCTTAAAACTGATGTAAATAAACATGAAAATTATCTCGAAGTTGTTGTCAAAGGATTCAGTATGAATGCCACATTCTCACCCAAAGATCCACAAAAATGTCTCGATATTATCAGATCACATTCTTGCTTTGAACTCGCTGGAAAAAATATCCAATAAGCCAGAACCGATGTCTCGACCAATATTAAATCGGGTATGGAAGAAATGAAGTCCAAAGCTTATTAGAAAAAAGAGGATATCAAAGAGGGTGCGCAATAAATGAAGCACGAAGCTTAAAGAAAATGGTAACAAGGAAAACAGTAAGCTAAAGAAGCTGTTAATAAATAACCTGGAGTCATTGAAAATGTCACTGCCACCCTCTCAAAAGGATGGTAAGAAGTTAAATAAGTCTCTCATGAAGTTTATGAAGCTGCCAGATAAAAAATACATGAAATGACTTCTCCATAAACTTAACAAAAAGCTCATTAAGCAAAATAAAACATCAAAGAAGGAGCAAGAGACATTAAATAAGGTGCCAAAGATGCCGGAAGAGATGTCGAAAGAAAGTATTAAGAGGGAAAATATGAAGCTAAAAAAGCAACTGGAATGTAACCACAAAAAACTGTTTATGAAAATGTCAAGGAAACTGCTGCTTAAAACTGGGAAAACTTGAAATAAGGTGCTCAAAATGTTTATGAGAAAGCAGCCTAAAAAGTGAGTGAAGTTGTTGGCACTGATGTTGAAAGTAAAGCTAAGCAAGCCAAACAATAATTCAAACAAGGTGCTAAAGAGACAAAGTAATCATTCTAAAAAGCAACCCAACCTGAAAAACCCGCAGTTGAGCAAGCAAAGGAAAAACTCCAATAATGGACTGGTACAGATGCCAAGGGCAAGGCATAAGATGCTAAATAACATTTTAAGCAAGGAGCTGAAGATGCTAAGTAAAGTGCAAAGAAAGCAACTGGTTATTAAGGTTCTAAGCTTCAGTAAGCCAAATAAAACATCGCCTAAGGATGGTAGAACACTAAGAAAGCGGCCCAAAATACATACGATCAGGCAGCAAAGAAATTGAGTGACGCTGGGAGTTCAATACAAGAAACAGTTGGATAAAAAACTAAACAGGCAGGCTAAGCTTTGAAAGAGAAGGGTAACAAGATGTAACAGAACGCTTGAAAGCTATGACTGCATGAGAATGATTTTGAAAATACTTTATAAAAAGATTCGATTTAAAGATTATTATAAAAAACTGTGAGAAATTAAAATAGCTTGGTTTTATTAATAAACTATTTAGTTTTGAATTTTATGAATTTTATGAATTTTAATAAAAAAGTTAAAAACAATTTTTTTATCCAAAATATTTGTTTCTTTAATAAACGAACGATTAAAAATATAATTTCGTAATCGAATATAAAAGCGATTTAAAATAATATCATTGGAAAGATTTGAGTCTGATTTTAAAGACTGTTCATTAAAAAAACACAAATAATAAAATATGGATCCAATACAGATGCAGTAAACTTATTTATATTGGGTGAATTTGCCACAATTTATCTTAAATTTTAAGCTCAAAGTCGTCAGTTTTTTACTTCCTCATTTGTTCGAACTCAAAAGATACCTCAATGATTAATCAAACAGTCAAGTCGTCAACCCTGCTGTTATCGTTATCGCCCTTATTTTTGTTCTGATTGTCCTTAAAAACATATGGAATTTGCTGTTTGAAAAAAGATCAAGTGCAGGACAAACTACAGAGTCCAAAGAACTTAACAATGAAGTCAATGATTTAAAAAAACAACTGAAATCATTAAAAACTTCATTTCATTAACTTACCAAGTAACTAAACAATAAACAACTTTCTTCAGAATCTTAAATCTCTCATCAGAAAGTTTAAAGACTTAACTAACCATCAACTTCAGATGAAACTTTGAACAATTTACTCAACCTTTACAATATTTCATTGGATCAGAACAAATCTTTAATCAATTATGTTCTTTAATCCCAATGCTAAGTTCTTAAATAACTCAAAAAATTCAAAAAACTTAATAAAAACAGTATTTCTTCAAGTGGAAGACCATCAATGTCTACTGTCAGAAGTAAGACCACGTAAAAAAAATTTTAATCGAAAGATAAAAGTCCAACTAAAGCAGTTAATTCTTTACTAAAAAGTTAAATAAAAAAAATTGAGCCTAAAACTGTATAAAAATTAGAGCAAAAACCTTTGGTCTCTGTCCTAAAGTAATAAAAACCTTAAGTTCCCATTAAAAAGTAACAACAACCATAGATTCCAATAAAAAAATAAGTAAAGATTTAAGTCCCTACCAAAAATTAATTAAAATAATAAATTCCTATTAAAGCAACTTAATAACCTATCACAAGGACAACTGAATAATAACCAAAATTATAGGTAAAACCTCCAACATTTAAGGTACCTACAAAAGGACCTGTAAAAGTACCCACAGCCCATCAAAAGATGAAGGTCCCTTCTGTCCCGATTCGAAAAATCAATTAAAAATTATAAAAATCCATCACTATTCAATAAGAAACAAAATAAGAATTCGTGATGCCTGTGACAATATCCCCTGAAACTCCCTCGGTTCACAATGAAGTTAAAGTTGAACTTAATCCAGTTATTAAAGAAACACAAATTACTGAAATTGTGTAATAAAACAATCAAATTAAATCAACAAAAGTTTAATAATTTTCTTCAGCTGAAGAAACTAAAATTACAACAATTGAAGAAAATGTAACTGTAAAAGATCAAAATATTGAGTAAAATGAACAATTGAAGACAACAAGTCAAGAAGTCGAGTAAATCATAATTGTAGTTCCTCAAAAACCTCCTCAGTTGAAGAAAGGTATTGCACCACCAGGAATGAAGCCTGGTATGAAACGTACCCCACCACCTCCACCGACAAGGAAATGATTGATTTTAAAATTCAAAATATCATTTTATCATTTATTTAACTTGAATTTACCATTAATTTTCAATTTATGTAAGTTTTGAAATGAAATATGAAAAAGAATTAAACATTTAAATCAATAACAAAAGATAAAGATTACATAAATTCTTACGACACTTTTAATAATTCTCAATCGATATAAATTGAAAATAAGTAAAAAAGTTATAATAAAGTTAATATAATTTTAAGACATGGGAAACAAATCATCATTCAGCTTGATTCCATGTACTAAAAAATCTGACTTATCTGTTTATTAGAAAAATAACAAAAAAAGTACTCCTAAAGTGCCCATCGTCAACCAGAGCAGAATCAGTATCGATATTTAAAATCTTAATGAGGATTAAATCAATAAGAAAAAAGCGACTAAAATTCGTTTAGTTTCAAACATTTAAGATATTGAAAATCCACCCAATCCTTAAGTATAGAACGAATCTTAATAAAAAAATAATATCTAGTAATCTGGACACCTAAATTTTGTTAAAGGGTACACAATTTTGCGGGTAAAAGAACAGCCTCAATCTAAAAAGTCCATCGATTAATAAATGGTAGAAAAAGATGAAAGTTACAAGACGACAATGTCAAAGACAAAATCAAACAATTAGAGTCAACATATGCACAACATAACAAAAAGCCATCAAAATTACGTAATAATCCAACAATAATCTGACAAAAATCTTAAAACTAAAGTTCTTGTCACAAGGTCAGCTATCAAATGAGCAATTACATGAAAAATCTATCAAAAACTAAAAAATAAGTCAATTCCTTAATTTATAAGGTTTGAATTAAATTTTAGTAATAAAAGAGAAATTAATTAATTAATGCGGTATTAATATTCCGATATTGATGATTTTATATTGAATTGAATCTTTTCAAAATAAATTAAATCAATAAAAATTTATTTGATTCAAACCTAACTTTTGGTCCTTTCTCCCAAATTACCTCGGCCAACCTTATTTTTAGAAATGACTTACTCTTATAGAATAGCATTTTCCATGTTGATAATAACAATCTGTCTGTTAACCAAATCTTAAGCTTTAAGGATACAAAATAATCATCTGTAAAATATTCAGTATGCTTCACATTTGTCTTAAGTGAATTTAAATCATCAGCAAAATGATCAGCCAGTTTATGATTAACAAAGGTATTTAGTTGACTTGGCTCAAAGACAAAATGCCTTCAAACTAAAAGTCACAGAAATTCAAAATGACTTTGCTGGAATCAACATGATGCTCAATGATTCAACTCTCTCTCAAAATTAAAAAGCCATCAAACTCAGTTAAGCTCTCGCTGATTAAAGAGATTCACTCATTACTGCACAAAAACAGTTGAATATTCCTTATGAATTGAAATCATGTCAATGTCTTAACCTCACTGAACAAAAAAGACAATAACTTTCAACACAATTACAAAAGATCAATACTAAAATTTCATAATTATAAAAGACTTCAATTTAAACCAACAAGCATTGTTAATCAAACAACTGCCCCTTACTAAAAGATTTGAACAATGAAATAAAAATGATGAAGGATTACCAATCAATTATGGAAATGACAATCAACTCAAAATGTTGTCAAGTTGTCAAGTATGAATACAGAGACAATTTGGATGTCAGTAATTGGCATTGGGGCAATACCACTCAAAGCGATTACCAAGCTAAAATTTTCCAAAGACAATCTTTAAGTGACATGAAACAACAACCTTGCCCTTATAACATGCCATGGGTTTACTCAGAAAATAACACTTGTTTTTCATGTCCCAATGATAAGCCTTTGTTCAATGTCGGAACAAGATTGTGCTAAAAAGATTGTACTGAATACAGTAAAAACCCAGCATATGTGTTGAACTTGACCACTCATACATGTGGGTATAACATAAACTGTCCATAAGGCCAATATTTTGATGAGACAATCAGAAAATGCTCGAGACAACCAAGTTACACAAATGAAAGTTCATGTCCTCCAAATCGTCCATTTTGGGATCCTTTGAGTTACTCTTGTCAAGCTTGTCCAGCATAAACACCATACTTTGATTCAATCTTAAGAAGATGCAGAAAATGCAACTAAAATTAAACGTGGAACGAACAAACAAGAATTTGCGAATCATCTCAACTAAAATGTCCTTAAGGATACTATTTTGATTAATCAACCAAGAAATGTGTCATTCCAAGTAATGATACACATTCGCTTTGTCCCCCTGAAAGACCCTACTGGAATGATCAGAGTTACAGTTGTGATTAATGCGGTGATGATAAACCTTTTTATGACAAAGTCAAAAAGACTTGCAGAGTTTGTACTGATCAAGAAAACTTCAATTAGCTTACAAAAGAATGCATTCCCAAATCAGTTTCACCTCAATGCGCTTCAGATGAATACTACAACGCTCAATCTCAACAATGTTAAAAGCGAGGTACAACATCAATGTGTCCACCTTCCACTCCATACTGGGATTCTGTAAACTTTAAGTGCCTTCAATGTCCAGCTAACAAGCCAGCATTTAATGAGAAAACATTAAAATGTGAGTAATGCCCTTTGAATCACGAATGGTCAACTGTTTATCAATACTGTGTCCCAAATTGCGCTTTTGGTTAACAATGGAACAATGAGTACAAACGTTGTTTAAAGACAAATCAAACCTGTCCACAAAAACAAGCTTTTAGTTTCGAACTGAATCAATGTATCGATATTAACTGCAACCAAACAAGTCCTTATTGGAACTCATCAGCCAATCAATGTCAACCATGCCCAGCAGGAACCGTCTACAATTACATGTCAGGTAATTGTGAGAAAGACTCAAGGTATGGCAATTTTAGTGTCTGTCAAGAGGATAAGCCTCTTTGGAATCCCGATTACATGAGATGTGAACCATGTCCTCAAGGAACATCATGGAGTGCTGATCAAAAAGCTTGTTTACCTTCTTCAAATAACAGCTACCATTCCCATAAGCTAATTTTACAAAGAACCGATTAAAATTTAAATCATGAATAAAAAATCGAAGGTCATGTTTACGGAAATGAAAAGATTCTTTACCAACATCGTGACTTGGGCTATCTTCGGTTAAAGAACTGATTTTTCACAACCAAAGAGTTTAATGATTATCGTGTCATTTATTTTTTAATTTTTTATTTGAATTCGTTTGTTTATTTATAATACAAAAAACAGATTGAATAAAAATTTCAACAACTGAAAATAAATTATTTCTTTATTTATCGAAATAAATTCGGTTTGCTATTGTTCGATGAGTTTATTACAAATTATCAATTATGTTAAATCGCTCTCCAAAAAAAAGACTTCATACGAAGACTTAGTCGACGGGTTTCATTCGTACCTCTTCACCAACTCGATTCCGACAAACTATCATGCCAACCAGTATGGTTGAAATTCATCCAATTAGCCGCTTAAGACAAAGCCTTTCGCTGTAATCTTTGAACTTTTTCGACCAGTTTTAAAATATTCAACAAAATTAAAAGTAAAACAAAAAAGAAACTTACCACAAACTAAAAAGTACTTTAAGTGATCTTGAATTAAAAATCAAAAAAGTTAATGATTCTCTGGTTAGAAGAAATTTTAATAAGAAGAAAACTACCCAATTGAAATCATTAATTTTAAATGAATAAATCTCATAATCTGAAGACGATTAAACTCAAAATAAAAATCGTCAAACAATTTCAACAACAGTGAGTCGTGAAAATCATGTTCCAATCCAAAAAATTTCACAATTCATAACTTCACAACCAAAACCTGAAAATTTTCAGCCCTTTACTTATAACCCTTATGATTCCAGATCACAAAATCTTTACTACATTTCTGAAGCCCTCAGAGCTGTAAATGAAAAAAACTCTCTCGTCGTTGAACACATAAACATTTCAATCCAAATGATTCAGTCATGTTCATAGTTCATTGATTCGGATTTATTGCCAACAACTTTCAGAGGTTTCGAAATGAAAAGATTAAAAAGGGACATTGGAAAGAAAAAAACTTTAGTTTTGGATTTGGACGAAACTCTTATTCATTGTTACTAAAATTAAGAAATCTAAACTGATATCAAACTTACAATGAATATTGACAATACTAAAGCCAAGGTTGGAGTTAATATAAGACCTTATGTTATGACATTTTTAAAGAGGATGTCTCAAAAATATGAGATTGTAATTTTTACTGCCAGTCATGAGACATACGCCAACGCTATCTTGGATGAACTCGATCCTGATGGAAATATTTTTTCACATCGATTTTATAGAAATCACTGTACAGTTTTGCCAAATTAATTGCATGTTAAAGATCTTCGACATCTAAACAGGGATCTCAAAGACATCGTCCTTGTTGACAATGCTGCTTATTCTTATGCTTTTCAGCTTGATAACGGAATTCCCATACTACCTTTTTATGAAGGAAAAGATTTTGAATTATCAGCCTTAGAAAAATATCTTTAAAAACTCGTTTCATGTGAAGATGTAAGAGAATTCAATAAGAATTATTTCAGGCTGAGAGATTACTCAAAGTTTTAATCAGCTGAACATGTAATTAAGAACCTTTATCAAAAGAAGGATTGATTTCTCAAAAATGGTCAATCAAATTGTTTTCTTTCTTCTTAAAAATGATTTTCTTTTACTACTTTGTAATTAAAAATTGTAATTTTTGAAAATTTCTATAGATACCTTTATTTATCGAATTAAAATAAATAGTCTTAAGACATAAATTAAAAATAAGTGAAAAAATAAAACTGTCATTTAAAATCACAAATCACTTTCTAAGATCTGTCCTGCAATTGGGACAACAAGACTTTTTCTCCAACCATGGAACTACACATGTATCATGGAAGATATGTTTGCATTTTAATAATCTGATGACTTCTCCTTTTACGAAATTTTTTAAACAAATTGAGCAATCTTTATCAGAATGCCCAATTTTCATTTTTTTAATTTGATTAATTTGATTGCAATTAAAATAACATTTGATTCAATCAATTTGATTCTATTATCTTCGAATCTTGCCAAATTACCAAGACACTAAAAAAAACCACATGTCAATACAAAAGGCCATGAGGAGAGCACCGAGGAGGGGTAGGACGGGAGAGGCAGATCAGGCTGGGGAAGGGGTTGCACGGAAGAAGAAGGGAGGAGGCCAGAGCACAAGGGAAGGGGATCGGTACCTTAATAACAGATGTTAAGGTTTCCAAAGTTGTATCAGTATTATGAAATAAAAGTGTCATTATATCAATAACACTGTATTGTTCTGTCAATGAACACATGTCATCTAAAACACAAAATTAGAAACTATCATCAAAAACAAACCCGAGGTCGGTTGAGCGAGAGATGACAGGTACCTGATGTTGTCAAATTTCCTAATAGATAACAGGCACTTTCAATAAAATCATTGTATAATCCATCATCATAAAATGAATCCACTTCATAATCACTATTTTCTT
>Ga0102832_1002682_pt1 | contig 10398 bp, 9 predicted proteins | sample EBPBio282013_DNA_FD_88942 | JGI IMG/M metagenome (GOLD analysis project Ga0102832, IMG submission 88942) | Wastewater treatment Type I Accumulibacter community from EBPR Bioreactor in Madison, WI, USA - Reactor 2_5/28/2013_ DNA (Illumina Assembly) | ecosystem: Engineered > Bioreactor > EBPR >... | reverse complement strand
AGGCGCAAATCCAATGGATATACGCCGGTAGCTTCGGCTTTCGCCACGCGTGGCGCGATTTCCTGCTCGGCGAAGCGCCGGCAAGTCTCGCGGAAAGCGGCATGCTCAGGTGTGAGGTTCATACTGTCCTCGCATTGTAATCAGCGCCCAATCGTAAACGGGCTTGTTATTGGTTGATGGAATGGGTGGCACGGCGGGTGTCTCAAGGCCTGTTAATGTCACCGTGGCTTGTTCCGAAAAAGAAGAAGTTCTACTGCCTACTCCTCTTCGAAATTCGCTCGAAGCGTTTGCTCCTTGTAGTGCGTGCGTATACGACCTCGCGCCTCGAGCTCAGGAGTCAGGAGATCAACAAGCGCGTCAATGCTACTTGGCAGTGCATCAGGCCTGAACATGAAGCCAGCGCCACCCGCCTCATCCAGAGCCTCTTCAAGCTTGTCCGCCACCTGTCGCGGATTGCCAACAATACGAAGCCCGCCAACCCCGTTGCCGTAAATCAGGGCCGCTTCGCGTAAGGTAATGTCTCCGAAATCACGCGTAAGCATGAGCATATTGCCCTGCACGCCATCGGTCTTCTCCAAGCCAAGATTTCGAATCGGCTCATTCAGGGGCAACCGAGAGAAATCGAACCCAAAGTGACCCGACATGAGTGCCAGGGATCCCTCGAGCGGAACAGAAGCGCGTATCGCCGCTTCCTTAGCCCGAGCCTCTGACTCCGTTTCGGCCACAATCGCCGTCGTCGCCCACAACGTCTTAACAGTCGCCGGGTCACGTCCTGCCGCACGGGCCGCTTCTGCCAGCTTTCCCGTGTGCTCTTTCATCCCGGATATCGAACCGCGGGAGGCAAAATGGACTTCCGCATGACGACCAGCAAACGCCAACCCAGCACCCGAGGCACCGGCCTGAATGATTACCGGCCTTCCCTGAGGAGATCGGCGGACGGTAAGCGGACCACGGGACTTAAAATGACGGCCTTCGTGATCAATGCGGTGCACCTTTGTCGGGTCGGCAAATACCCCACTAACCCTGTCCATCACGACCGCGTCGGCCTCCCAGCTATTCCATAGCTTGTAACAGACCTCCATATACTCATGCGCTCTCTCGTAGCGTTCATCGTGCGTCAGTGTGGATGCCAAGCCGAAATTCGCCGCTTCGTTAGTCCCGTATGATGTAACGACATTCCAGCCGACTCTACCTTCCGTTAAATGATCGAGCGTCGCCATCAGACGCGCCAGATAGTAGGGATGGGTGTAGGTGGTCGAGGAAGTTACGGCGATCCCCAGATGTCGCGTTGCTCGAGCGATAATCGGCACGAGCGGCATGGGATCATGCTTCGGGTACTGAACAGCGTGCCGGATCGCGGCGTCTGGCGAATCGGCGAAGGTATCGTGAAGATTGTAGGAATCGGCAAAAAACAACATATCAAACCGCCCCCGCTCGAGGGTACGCCCGATATGTTCCCAAAGCTCTGGCCGCGCGTAATCGAATCCCACCAGAGACCGCGGAAGAGCCCATGCACCGACCACGTGATGCGCCGGATCGTGCCCTAATATGTAGGCTAGCTTCATTTTCTTAGCCATGCCGTCACCTCCGCCCCTTTAAGTTACTTCGACTGAGCCTCACTCAACGAACGACAGCCAACAAATCAGCAACCGAAACGCAATCTGGTGCCACCAGGCAGTCCAAGAATCGCGATCGTTGTGCGGCAGCGATACTCCCGCAATTGCGGTGAAACTTTAAAAGCAAGGCCGCATCAGACATTGGCCGCGAGGGTGTACCCATCGCGTCGATCAGCTCCGACGTCCACGTAGAGCCGGCCGTGGACCGCACCAACAATCTTGCTGGGGCGCGTTCTGGGAAGGACGCGTCGAACGTCGGCTCCTGATCGAAAAGGGTGAGTTCGCCCAAGCGGCGCGTTTCGTCGTCGAGGACGAACTGATCGGTAAAATCAGACAAACCAAGCGCCGCGACTTCCCACTTAGTGAACGCACGTGCCAGGCAATACCGAGCACTCATTTGCGCCGCGTAACCATCCGCTGGCTGCGACTTGACAGCCACCGGCTCGGTGATGGCTCGCTGAATCTGACTTGGGATAGTTGCGCGTAACTCCTGGATATCGCTCGACTGCCATCCTGTCTCTACGCGGCACATCTCGGCGAGCTCAAGCAGTGGCTGTATGTAATGCTCGACGGGATACACCTTGAATGACACCCGCTCGCAGGCCCATTCATCCCCGACCGTGCCGCCAAGCGCCTCTTCTATGAAGCGACCACCTGCAAAAGCGGTGAAGTAGCCGACCTCGCTTTCGAAGCCGCGGCGTGGACCACCAAACCCGGCTCGTGCCAGGAAAGCTGCACACAATCCAGCATGTGCCGCCCAGCCCACCTGAGATCGCTTCGACCATCCATCTCCGCGCGCCACTTCAACCGTTCCGCACGCCAAGTTAGCGGCGGCGGTGAGACTCCCGGCAATGCTATCGACACTTAACCCAAGTGCATGTGCTGCCCCTGCGGCGGCCGCCACTATGCCGATCGCTGAGGTGGAGAAGAAGCCTTGCTTCCTTAACGAAGAGCCTCCCCAACTGGCAGAGCGAACTGCATCGCCGAGGCGACCGCCGATCTCCACTCCTGCAATCTGTGCCGAAAGCAGGTCAGCGACGCTTGCGCCACGAAGTTCACAGGCAGCCAGTGCGGCCGGCAGAACGGCCGCCGTCAGATGGGCGAGCGAAGGGAGGTGGGTGTCATCGAAATCGAACCCGTGAGCAAGCGTTCCGTTCACAAGCGCCGCCGCTGGTGGCGAGAGCCGGATGTCCGAACCGAAAATCGAACAACTCTGCCCATCTCCCATCGCTCGTCCCACATCCAGGATCGATCGAGCGAAAGGTGCTTCAGCAGCGGCGACAGACACACCTGTCACATCGATAAGCGAACGGCGGGCGGCGTTGATAGCGGCAGACGGTACGGTTTCGAGAGTGACACCCCGTACCAGTTCAGCCAGGCGGTGGGCTAGCTCCGCGCCGATCATCGTCTTGCCCTCGCCGGCTTGCCTGACCTAGCGCCCACAGCTTCCAACTTCCTGCGCCAATGACGTAGGTAGCGCCGATGTAGCCGGACCAAGTGTTGTTCCATGACCGCGACCGCGCCGTCCTCGTCTCTTGCGCGCAGATGAAGCAAAAAGCGGCGACGCCATGCGATGTGCAGCTTGCGACGCTCAGGCGGTACATTTTGCGCGAAACTTCGAAGAAGCTCGATTAACAGCTCCATGATCAACGCCATCACCGGGTTGTGCGTGGCCCGTGCAAGGACGTTGTGGAACTCAATATTGGTGGCGACTTTTTCCGCAAGCTGTCCTGCGTTCATGTAGCGCTCGGCTAGGTCGACATTCTCATCCAGAAGCCGGAAATCATCGTCAGTCGCTTGACGACAGGCCGATCTGACAATGCCGCCCTCAATCCAAAGACGCGCCTCAGTGAGCTGTTCCAGCGACACATTGCGCAGGTGCAGCAAGTCCCTAATCGAAGCGGCGACCGCCTCGTGGCGACCGTAGCTGAGAAATGCACCGCCGTTTGCTCCCGTCTGTAGCGTCAGAACACCCGAAGCCTCCAGAGTGCGAAGTGCTTCGCGGACGGCACTTCGGCTTACTTGTAGCTGGTCCGCCAGGGCGCGTTCCGGCGGCAGCTGGTCACCTAGCTTCAAATTCCCAGCGGAGAACTGCTCTCTAAGATGCTTAAGCACGTGCTCAAAAGCACGGGGGCTCCGACTCGGGTGAACCCCAGCGGTCGCCTGCCGGCCCTTCACACGTGAAGCTGTATGGGTGCCGCTCATTATCACCTCAGCGGGTAGACTCTGCGAGATGGCAGGCAACCTGATGCGATGGCCCGAACGCCCTCAGCGCTGGCTTCTCCTGTCGGCAACGTGCCTCCGCCATGGGACACCTAGGATGGAAAGGACAACCGCTCGGCGGAGATAACGGAGACGGGATTTCACCCTGCACTGCATTGCCCACGCGACCGACTTCTTCCCCGATTGTCGAGTCGGCCGCTGCCATCAGCGCCTGGGTGTAAGGATGCCGAGCGTTTGCGATGATATCCTCGCGGCTCGCAATCTCCATGAACTGGCCGAGATAAAGCACGCCGATTTGGTCGCTCATGTACGAGACAACAGCGAGATCATGCGAAATCAGGAGGTAGGTAAGGCGCAGTCGCGCTTGGAGATCCTTCAGCAGATTCAGGATCTGCGCCTGGATCGAGACGTCGAGGGCGGATACGGGTTCGTCAAGCACGAGGCAGCGGGGATTGATGCTGATCGCCCGGGCGATCGCGACGCGCTGCCGCTGGCCACCACTAAGTTCGTTAGGATAGCGCCGCATCGTCTCCGCTGAGAGACCAACCTGCTCCAGGAGCTGCGCTACTCGGGCTTTCAGAGACTGGCCATGCTCGATGCGATGCACGCGCAGAGGCTCGTCGACTATGGCTGCGATACGAATCCGCGGATTGAGCGAACTATAGGGGTCTTGTAGAACCGGCTGCAGCGTTCGCCGAAGTTGGAAGCGCTGCTTACGGTCGAGGGTCGTAACGTTCTGTCCAGCCACTCGGACTTCACCCGACGTGGCCGCCTCGGCCCCAAGAACCATCCGCGCTATGGTGGACTTACCGGATCCAGACTCGCCGACAAGGCCAAAAGTCGATCCTTCGGGCACACTGAAGGAGACACCAGAAACCGCATGCAACAACTTGCCGGCACGAAAGACGCCCCGCCGAACATTGTATGCCTTGTGAACATCCTGAAGGTCGATGAACGGCAATGTCATTTTGCCCCCACTGCCGTCTCCCAGCACGCAACCCCACCCCCGGTCTCCTTTTGCTCGACCCAATCAGGATAGGCTGCGCGGCAACGCTCACTGGCAAGTCGACACCGAGGCTCGAACCGACACCCCTTTGGAAGGTTTGTCATTACGGGGGGCTGGCCAGGAATTGGTCGCAGGCGATCCCTAGACTTGCTAATCCGCGGGATCGCCGAAAGCAGGTCACGCGTGTAGGGATGCTTGGGGTCAGCAAAGACTGTCTTAACTGGGCCCTTCTCAACGATGCGGCCGGCATACATCACGGCGACGTCGTCACAAAACCGGGCAACGAGATTCAGGTCATGGGTGACAAAAATAATTGCCATTCCCGATTCTTGCTGAATTTCTCTCAACAGATGAAGGATCTGTAGCTGAACAGTCACGTCGAGCGCAGTGGTTGGCTCATCTGCGATCAAAAGATCTGGGTGGTTACCGATGTTTATCGCGATTGATACGCGCTGCCTCATTCCGCCACTAAATTGGTGTGGGTAGCTGTGGTAGCGCTCAGCAGGAGCCGGGATTCTGACCCGCTTCAAGACATCGAGCACCTTGGTTCGGATGTCTCGGGGCCGGGTACCCTTGTGATACCGAAACACTTCGCCGACTTGCTGACCGACCGTGAAAACTGGATTGAGCGAAGTCATCGGATCTTGGAGGATCATCCCGATCTCTCGACCTCGGATTGCCTCCATCTGCCGCGGCGTCTTAGTCAGCAGATCCTCTCCTTTGAACCTGATCGATCCAGCGGCCACCACGCTATTTGAGGGCAAGAGTCGCTGGATAGAGAGGCACGTCATGCTCTTTCCAGAGCCTGACTCCCCGACAAGACCAAGCGTGGAACCACGCGAGAGCCGAAAGCTAACGTTGTCGACGGCGGTAATGATTCCATTCCGCGTCGCAACGCATGTCGTAAGATTTTCGACCTGAAGTACGTCGGACACGCCCGTCACCATTTCATTGCGAGGGTCGGGCTGAGGCGATCTCGCAAGTAGTCACCGAGCGTATTGCACGCGAGGATCAGTGACATAAGCACCAGTCCCGGAAGCACGCTGATCCACCACGCCGTGGCAAGGTAGCCTCTGCCGTCTGCGATCAGTGTACCCAACGATGGATCTGGCGGCCTGATACCGAGCCCAAGGAAGCTCAGCGTAGCCTCGAGAATGACGATTACTCCAACGTCGAGGGTCGCGAGCACAATTAACGAACTGAGGATGTTTGGGGCGATGTGCCGAACCATCACCCGCAGCGGAGACGCGCCCGCAAGCTCAGCCAGCAGCACGAAGTCACGGGTCCGCAAGCTTAGGGCTTCGCTACGGATCACGCGGGCAAACCGCGCCCAATTGGCGAGCGTAAGCACAATGATGAGGTTGAGGATGCTGGCGCCAATCGCGCCAACCAGGAACATCGCGAGAATGACCGCTGGCAAAGAAAATTGGACGTCCGCCAATCGCATGATGATGGCATCGGTCGCCCCTCGGAAGTATGCCGCCAAGATGCCGAGGGCGGTGCCAACCGCACCAGCGAGAAAGACCGCGCAGGCCGCTACGAAAATCGAGATCTGCGCGCCGTAGATTGAGCGACAGAGTATGTCACGGCCAAGCGCGTCAGTTCCGAACAGGTGCTCAAGCGAAGGCGCTTGTAGAGTCGCCATCAAATCCATGGCGTTCGGCTCGTAGCGGCTAAATGCCCACGGGAGCATTGCAGCGCTCAGTATCAGCGCCAGCACCGCCGCCGCGACAAAAACCAGGGCACTCTGCGCCCATTGACGCCGTCGCCTGGGCAGTACCGTCAGAACGGCCGCGCTCTGGGCCACCATTGCGGCGTCTGTGGCCGGCCGGCTCTTCGCGGGCGTTCCAGCGTTAGTCATAGCGGATCCGCGGGTCGATCCATGCGTACAGCAGATCGACGAGGAGGTTAATTGCCGTGAAACTAAGTGCAATCAACGTGACTGCCGCCTGGACAATCGTGTAGTCCAGATCCTCAATCGATTTGAGGATCAGAAATCCAAGGCCGGGCCACGCGAAGACTGCTTCTACGGAGACGGCACCTCCGAGCAGCACACCGAGTTGCAACGCGGTGAATGTGATGACGGGCAGGCAGGCATTACGCAGGGCATGCTTGTATATGATCACGCGTTGCGGCAGCCCCTTGATCTTAGCCATCTTGATGTATTCCGCTTCCAGCACCTCGGACATGCTGGCGCGCGTGAGGCGCATTGTGCCCGCCGCCGAGTACCAACCGAGGGCGATGGCCGGCATGATCAGATACTGAAGACCACCGGTGCCCCCTGTCGGCAACCAGCCAAGGTGCACTGAGAAGAATGCAATCATAAGCACGCCGAAGAAGAACGGCGGCGCGGATTGACCGACGATCGCGAACAGCTTGCCAGTTAGATCGATCCAGCTGTCCCGATAGACGGCCGACATCACCCCAATGGGAACACCGATCAGAACGGCAATGCCCAAGGCAGTGAAGGTCAGAACAAGCGTGTGCCCAACTCTCTCGAGAACAACGCTCATGGCCGGCTGGTTAAAGCGGTACGACAATCCGAAGTCGCCGACCGCCAAGTCCCCTAGGAAGCGCAAGTACTGAACGACTAACGGTTGGTCGAGCCCCATCGAACGGCGGAGCAACTCGCGATCGGCCGCCGTTGCTTCAGGCGGCAACATTAGATGGGTTGGATCGCCAATTACTCGTATGACGACGAAGACAATACCCGTCACGAGAAGTATCGTGACGATCGATTGCAGAAGTCGCATGAGCAGATATTTGGACATCTGCAATCAACGCTATTCGCTTACTTCCAGCGCGTCGTTCGGAAGTTGAAATAGCCGTCGCCAAGCTGCGCATGCCAATCCAGCTCAGATTTGTGACCGAAACTGTAGAAGAGTTCCGAGATGAAGACTGCGGCCGCATCGTCATGGATTATGCGATCGATCTTCTTGAAGAGCTGACCCCTTTTCTCAGGATCGGTCACGCTCTCCGTCTCGGCAAAGATCCTCTCAACTTCCGGATTGTAGTAGTCCGACCATGTTCCTCCTTTGATGAAGGCACCATTGACTGGGTGTGCCGGGTCATACATTGAGTTTGCAAACTGCATTACCGTCATTGGATCGGTCTGATGCGTATTGTTGAGGCGGCTCCAGGCTGAGTACGCGAGCGGTTTGATCTCGGTCTGGATACCGACCTGCTGCCAGAAAGCCGCAAGCACTTCGGGCAACTCTTTGGGCATGCCTGGATATGAATAGAGCGAAGTCTTGAACCCGGTCGGGTAGCCCGCCTCTTTCAGCAGTTGCTTCGCCTTGTTGGGGTCATATGGATACGCCTTCAACGTGTCGTCGTGTCCATAAGGATAGTATTTGGAGATGTAGCTCGCCATCGGCTCACCAACGCCGTGCAACACGCTGTCAACGATGGCTTTCTTGTTGATGGCGTAGTTTAAGGCTTGGCGGACTCGAACATCGTGAATCGGAAGCTCGGGGCGATTGGCGTAAAGACGAATATGCAACGGGCTGGCGACCGGCGCGTTCACAATGGTCAGGCCTTTGGTTGCCCCGAGGCGCTTGATCTCTCGCGGCGGCACCGCGTCAATAAGGTCAACCTCACCAGCCAGGAGCGCGTTCACACGACTGCTATCCTCGGGAATGAGTCTGAAGTGCAGGCGTTGAATAGCGGGCTTTTCGCCCCAGAACTCTTCGAAGCGAACAAGGTCAAGCGTCTGACCAATCTGTTGCTTTTCGAAGCGATACGGGCCCGTTCCAACTGGACTTGCCGAGAACGCGGCCGGCGAGCCAAGCCCAACGATATACTTCTTGGGCAGAATGTAGAGAAATGCAGCAATCTTGTTCAGAAAAGCACCGTCAGGCCTAGTTAGCTTGAAGATGACTTTGTCGTCTGCCGGCGTCTCCACTGAGCCAACGATTGTTGCAAAATACGGCCGTCGGGTGCTCTTGGTCTCCGGATCCATTATTCGCTGCAGCGAGAACGCAACGTCCTCCGCAGTCATGGCATCGCCGTTATGAAACTTGACGCCCTTCCGCAAGGTGAAGGTGTACGACTTCCCATCGGGCGCTATCTCAACCGCCGTCGCGAGCGACGGGTGCATCTGGCCACGCCTATCGAATTGATAAAGCGTATCGTAGATTTGCCAAGCGTATCGTTGCGAGTCAGCCGTCGCCGTGACGGTAGCATCGAGATTATCGATACCTCGCGCAGTGGCGATTACAAGCGCATCCCTATCACGTGCAGGCTTGTCTAAAGGACCGGCGTTCGCAACGCTGCAAACCATTGCAACAGACGCGACAAAGCACAATCCCAACGCAGCTGAGAAGTTCATGCGTCACTCCCATGATCCAACGGCTTCTTTATGGTTGGCCGCCTACGATGAAGCGACGGTATCAAGTCGACTGTTGCCGTGCAATGGTCTGACCATTAAAATTTTGGCTGGGCTAGTGAGACAGGATCGCCGTGGACCAGAAAATCATCGATGAACTGGAAGCGAAAAGAGAGCGGGCCCGTGCAATGGGCAGCCCTGACCGGATCGCGCGACTGCACAAGCAAGGCAAGCTGACCGCGCGAGAGCGCCTCGATGTATTGCTCGACCCAGGTTCGTTCTGCGAACTTGGCCTTCATGCGCAAAGCCAGCTTTCGGAACTACGGGACCGTACGCCAGCCGACGGCATGATCGTCGGCAGCGGGAGAATCGAAGGACGCTTGGTGTATGTTACCGCGGATGACGCGACAGTACTCGCGGGCACCCGTGGTCGCGTCGCCGAGTTGAAGGGTGCGCGCGCCCGTGAAATGGCATTGCGTGATCGCGCGCCATACATCGCCCTGATGGAAGCCGGCGCCGCTCGCGTACAGGAGACGTACGGCGCGATCGCAGCCGGTCTAGGTAACCGCTTTGCATCTCACTACGGTCTTTCCGGCCGAATCCCCCAGATCGCCGCGGTGATGGGCGCTACGTTCGGAGGGCCGTCCTTCACGGCTATGCAGTCGGACTTCGTGCCCATCGTAGACGGGTCGGGTTTTCTGGGCATGTCGGGCCCGCCAGTGGTCAAAGTCGGCATCGGCCTGGACGTGACAAGCGAAGAACTTGGCGGCGGGAAAATATCTTCGCAGGAGACGGGCCAAGCACACTACCTTGCCCCAAACGAAGCTGACTGCCTGGCATCGATACGACGGTTCCTCTCGTATATGCCTTCGAGTTGCTGGGAGGCCCCTCCTCGGGTGCCTCCACAGCCAGCTCCGTGTGACTCCGAGGAGGGGCGCCGCGAACTCGTCGCCTTGGTGCCGGAGAACCACCGGCGAGCTTACGATATGCAGCGCCTCATACAGCTCTTGGTTGATGGTGGCGATTTTTTTCCAATCCAGCAGGAGTTCGGCCGCAGCCTGATAGTGGGCTTCGCCCGCATCGAGGGCCAAACGGTAGGGATCATCGCGAACCAGCCCATGAGGCTCGCCGGTACAATCGATCCCAAGTCGGTCAAAAAGGCTCGCCGATTTGTCGACCTTTGCGATGCCTTCAATATCCCGCTCGTCTCGTTGATGGACTGCCCT
>Ga0102832_1002681_pt1 | contig 10399 bp, 5 predicted proteins | sample EBPBio282013_DNA_FD_88942 | JGI IMG/M metagenome (GOLD analysis project Ga0102832, IMG submission 88942) | Wastewater treatment Type I Accumulibacter community from EBPR Bioreactor in Madison, WI, USA - Reactor 2_5/28/2013_ DNA (Illumina Assembly) | ecosystem: Engineered > Bioreactor > EBPR >... | reverse complement strand
GCCTTCATCAAAAAGGTAAAGACTGACTGCCCTGAATTGAAATAGCTTGATCATTTCTCTTAGAGTTCATTAAATGTAAATTCTTCAATTTTGTGGCTTTTCTTGTAATTTAAATTAAGTCTTTTCTAGCAAAGTGGATAAATTGTACTTGGCTTCTAATTTATCCATCAAACATTATTTTCTCTTTAAAAAGAGCCTTCTGTCTTTATCGATTAATTATTTTAAGGCCTTGAAAATCTTAATAAAATATTCATTACTTCAGAAAGCATTTTTTAGTCTTATTTACAACTAACTAACCCATGAACAAGCAAATCAGGTATTGGAAACTTATTAATTACTTCGTTTAATAAGATATGATCAAAAGTGTTAATTAGGTTGACAATTGCGTAGTAGCCATTAATTTTCAATTTCTAAATTTAATTTCAAGTACCTGTGTTCTATTTTGAAGGACCGAACTAATTAAAATTTCAATTGTTTAAAGTCTTAACAAATTCTTTCTCATCAGATCTCCGAAATCAGCGAGATTTCCAATACATAAAACTATTTTCTACCTTATCGAGTCTTTCATAAAATCATCATTTTATTCGATACTTTTTTCGGAATTAATCAAGACTTTAAAGAAGAGACTGGATAAGAAAATATTTTGGACTTACTGTTACTAAATTGAGCTCAATAAGGCTAAAATAGTCCAGGCTTTGATTTTGATACTATTTTGTTGGCTTAAAGTTTGTTTTATAACAAAAGGAAAGAGATTTTTATGATTTGTAAAGTTGACGTATAACTTTTCTTACTATATGTCTTTTATATTATGAGAAGAATTACTAAAAATGATGGAAAGAATAGAAACTACAGAAGTATCTATTGGTTATGATTAATCAAGCAGAATTATTTCGTTGAGAATTGAGAAGATAAGATTGTGCTTTGATAATAAAAGAATTACAAAGTAAAGTTTCACTTACATTTTTATGCAAGATTTGTTGAGATATTTGGCCAATACTTCACAAAAACTAAATATAAGATGAATTCCATTAAGTTAGAATTTGTTTTATTTGATCGTTGTAAGAGCTGAGTCGATAAATCCTGAGAATCCACCTTGTAAAACAAACCAGCTTGAAGAGTCTGCTAACAAAAGATTATCGATTATTAATTTTAAGTTTGATTTTTATGTCCAATTTTAAGAGCCTTACCATTTACACATCAAATTGAACAATATACCTTATTCCAAAATTCTAGTTATCATGTTTGATTAGCATTCTTCTTCAATCTATAACGTAATTAAAGTTCCTTTGTTAATAAACTTGTACCGAAAAGTCTTATGATTAAGTCCCCTTAATTTCGATGAGTTGATTCTTTCTTTAAAACCTTACAAAGCTTGGAAATTATGCCCTATTAGATCAAGTGATTTAAATATGAAGATTTTCTCCTTTCAGCCAACTGTCCAAATATTCGAGAGACTATGTTTTTCGAACTGAATTCTTAAACAGTAGTATTTTATGAAGGATATTTTCTGTTTTAGAAAAATTCTGCTTCATTTCTCTAAACCATTTCTGAAATTGGATTCCTGTTTACTAACAACTTCTATTCATCATTAAGTTTAGATACATCTTTAATCATTTTTATTAAACCGTCTTGCTTTTTTTCATTGTTCATTTGATCTTAAAAATTGATTATGATTTTTAGTACAAAAAAATAATGTCAAAAATGAATTCTTATCAAAAACAAAAAGTAAAGAAATGATCAATCAATGGTGAGAGTCTGGTTTTTCAATGTGATCTTTAGCTCTGCTTCTCTGCTGGTCAAGAAGGTTTTTGAAATACTTTGCTGAAAATGAAATAATGTTGGCTGGGTTTTATTTTATGACTGCCTTTGAGTAATGTTTCAAAATATTTGGAAGTTCATCAGGAACTACGATTTGTTATGCACAGTAAATTCTTTGCTATCTCACGTCTGCCATCTTTTATTTTCTTAAAATTTATAAAAACAGAAGTTATATAAATCACCTTATTTCTTCAGTATTATTTAGTTTAAATAAATTCGATAGTTGACATTAAAGAGTTAAATGGGAATCAAATAATTGAAAGACTAAAATAATCTATCACCAATCTTCATCACTGTTGCTTGAATCAGAAAATTCCGTATCTCTGAGCTGAGGTACTTTCATTCCGTTCCTGTGATTACTTGAAAGACTTGAAGATCTGAGAGCTTTACGAGATCCTGATGAAAGCACACTTGATCCTGAACCTGATCCTCTGATTATTCGAGGGTCTTTAATCCTTTTACCAAAGCAAAGTTTAAACACAAAAGCGAAAAACAAAAGAATGACAATCAAAGTAAGTGTATTAACAACACTTTATTTTTAAAGAAGTTGCTAAAAAACTGTTTTTACTGTTTTAACATTTTTCATTTCATTCTGCCCTTTGTTTTCCTTAATAACATCATGAACTCCATTTAAAGGGACTTAAATTACTTCGGGTTATTTTTTCAAATATGACTCCATTTTATAAATTTTTAGTTAAAAATTTTGTATGTATCAAATTAATTGTCATTTCATTTAAAGTATAAAAGAGAATTTCATAAACTCGATTTAAAACTTTATATTTAATTTAGATTTATGAGCTCAAAGTCATCCAAATCTCTTTCTCCTGTAAGAGAAAAGGAAAACAGTCCCATGAAATAAGAAAGAAGATAATCTCGCTAAGATCCTGACAGCCACAAACTATTCCTAACAAATTTGAACGGAGATCGTCCTGAACAATAAGTTGAAGATGAAGTTAGAAGACTCTTTGAACAATACGGTTAAGTCAAGAGACTCAGCCTTAAAAAACACAAAAATGGATTTTATTACTTCGGTTTTCTGGAGTATCCTCAAGGATTTGAAGCTTATAAAGCTATCAAATAACTTGATCAGCATCCTCTTTTTGGCACTAACATGAAAGTGTAATTTTTTTATGATTTTAGACGTCAAGACAGACAAAGTTAAGGATGCTTTTACTGCAAAAGAAAAGGTCACTTTGCAAGAGAATGCCCAGACAACAGAGACAGAAGAAGATCATACAGTAATGACAGAAGAAGCAGAGAAAGATACGACAGAAGAAGAGATGATCGATATGACAGAAACGACAGGTATTTTTTTTCTTAAACTCAGACGTGACAGAGATCGTGATTACAGAGATCGATATGAACGTAGCGGTCGAAACGATCGTGATCGAAATGAAAGAGGACGTGATTATGACAGAGATCGCAATGAAAGAGATCGCAACAGAAACGACAGAAGAAGAAATCGTTCGAGATCTTACTCAGGTTCCAAATCATCCTCAGAAAGCAGTCATCGTCGTGATAGAAAAGAGAAGAAATAAAGAAGAAGACGTTCTAGAAGTTGAATAAATTGATGTTTTGGATTGATTGGTTTAGTGAGGCATTGGCCTTCTTTTATAAATCGTATCGTTTTGGATTAATTTTAACTTTTTTGGATGGAAGAGTTATGGATTGGATTTTTTTTTGGAGCGGATTTGGGTGGAAACTAAGTATTTTCACTTTCTTTTTGTGGTTAAGGATTTGTATGGATTAGTTTTAGAAGTTTTTAAGAGGATGATTTGAGTTTTAATTTCTTTGATGTTGTTCCTTTCATACTTTAAAACATTTTTGTTCATTTTAATAAAAGATAAAGTTGGCTTTCATAAGAAGATATTGATAATGGGCGTTAAAGTAATTGATATAAAAGTTAAGATGCGAAGTAACAAAGAGAAAAGAAAATTCAACTAAAAATGAGATAAATAAGAAATTGAGATTTAGATTACCTTATTTAAATTATCGAGCGTAAAATAATGAAAGATTAATAAAGGTTAAGTAAAAGTTATGAATGAAGAATTTGAACAGAGATACGTAAATTAATTATAACATTGATAGGATAGATAATAACAATATATCTTTATCATTATATCCATTCTTCATATCTTATTTCATTATATCGTTCTCCTTCAACATTTGTTTTCTTCATGTCGAATTCTCAATTATTTCCTCACTAAGCTTTTGACTACCCTCTTATTACAGCTATTGACTAGAAACTTATCTCTAAAATACACAAAGAAGTCAAAAAACAACACAGTGTAACAGGTGCCTGGAGTGATGAATAAAACTTGATTTATGCACAGTTTATTGAGGATCATCCTTTTGAGTTTTAAACAGCTTAAAAAAGAAGGAGATTTAAAGTTTTTTAACGAATGGCTTTAAAATTACCGAACAGAACTGCCATACAGTGTAGGAGTCACAATCAGAAAATAGTAAAATTAGCAGGCACAATAATGAAAGTGCCTCAATACATAAAGAAACGTTTAAGTCCCCAAGGAAGGAAGTTAGAGACTCCCATATAAATAAGATAAGAATAGAAAGAGGTGAATTCATAAATCGTGAGTTCAAAGTTTGCCTAACCTATATTTGAAGAATCAGAGTTACAAAAGTCAAAGTAAATAAAAAAAATTGAGAGATTCGAGTTGCCTTTGAAACTTTGCATTGAAATTGTAAGTGACAGAATTGAAGAATACTGCTGAGTGTAAAAATACAAAAAGAAAAATAATAAGGATGAATGCCTTAATTAAATGAAATTTAAATATTCAATAAAAAATAATCTACATGATTATTTCTCATATTTCCTTTATTCTTATTTTAATTTTAACTCAAAGTATCCTTTATTTTCTAAATTCTTATTCTAATCCTTAATTTTAAAAATTCCTTTTGAGTCCAAATTTATTAGAAACTTTCTTAATTTCTTTAAACATTTTAGGAACTGTTTAAAGGACCACATTTAATTAAAAAAAGAACAATTAAATATAGGTAACCCGCAAATTAATTTAAGCTAGACATCTATTAATAAATAAATTAGCAAATAAATGAAACAAAAAAATAATGAAGATTTATCATTTATCATTCATTTAAAAAGGATGTCGAATACTTCGCTGTATTACTTTACAAAGTGGAAAACTAATCCTTCCCTTATTTCCTAACTTAACAGCTGCACTTATGCGTAATTTTCATAGGGAATAATCACTTCTTTAAGCTTTTCTCTCTTAGCAACCAAAACCTTTTCTTTTATGCCCCATGTTCGAAGTACTTTTCCATGAAGAGTCAATTAACCAGTCAATCCAACGCCTTTTTTAACTTATTTTCCGAGTGCTAAATAAAAAAACATGTACCTAAAGAAATGAGAGCAGATGAAACTGTCAGTGAATCAGTCGAACCATCTTTTTTCTGAGCACCATCTGGAGCATGAATATGAACTTCATTTTAGTAAAGGAAAGTGTTATTGAGATTTTCTCTCAAGAAATTTCTCGCGTATGAATAAGAAATGTTCATAGCTTCCTTAAACACGTCACCTAAACTTCCAGTAAAAAGTAGTCCTCGTTTGTGTTACTTTGGACCCAAATGAGACTTTTTAAAGGCTTCAATATAAGTAAGTCTTCCTCCGTATTAGCCTCCTCCAAGACTGATAGCAACTCCTTTTGAAATTTTGGTGTGATCTTTTTCTCTGAAATAAGTATTTCCTAAATATTTATGGAGATTTTATTTGGTAATATGAATAGGTAGGGGTTCTTCATTAGTCACAATCTTATAGGCAACTTTTTAAAGAACTTTAACAATATTTTTTTCCAAATACCTGACACCTGGTTCTCCCATGCAATAATCTTGAACTAGTGAGTCAATAACTCCTGCTTCAAGAACAAACTGATCAGGTTTGACTCCAGTTTTTTATATGGCTCTTCGAATTAAATGAAGATTAAAAATTTCTTTCTTTTAAAAGTTAGTGTAGCTTGACAATTTAATCTTCTCCATTCTGTCCAGTAAGGGTTTTGAAATATTTTGCTCATAATTGGCTGAACAAATGAATAAAACATTTGATAGGTCGACTGGAAGATCAACAAAATTATCCACAAATGATGAGTTTTGATTTGGGTCCAAAATTTACAATAATTCAGATCTTGGATCACCATGATAACTACTGCCCATTTTATCAATTTCATCCAACAAAATAACTGGATTGTTAGTTCCACAGGTTTTCAATGCTTCAATGATTTTACCTGAATAAGCGCCGACATAAGTTCTTCTGTGGCCTTTTAGGACTGAAGAGTCAGTAACACCACCCAAAGATATGTTGAAAAATTGTCTGTTAAGAGCTTTGGCTACTGATCTGGCAAATGTTGTTTTACCCAATCCTGGGCCTCCGACAAAGCAGAATATTTTTCCTTTTAAACTGTTTTTGAGTTTACCAACGGCGATTATTTAAAGAATTGCGTCTTTGACTTCTTTCATTCCATAATGTTACTCATTTAAAACTTACTCAGCATATTTTAAGTCAAATTTTTATTGTGATTGAACATCATAAGGAATTTTAGACAGCTATTAAAGGTAGGCTTTAATAATTCCAGCTTCCATTGAATTTTAGTCCATGTGTTCATATTTATCCTTTTCGTTTTCAAAAACTTATTTGATTTAATCGGTTGGGTTTTTAGAGTAAAAATCTTTGACAACTTTTTAGAGGAAAACTAAAATAAATGAAAAAATTACGTTCTTTGGACTTCTTGCCTTCTACGACTTGCTTTGCGATTTTCATAATTTCAGAGTAATATTCGTAGAACTTTTTATTTCTTAAAGAGTTTTGAGCTTCTCTTTAAATGTCACTCAAATAAGAGGTGAAATGAATCGTAGATTGAAGAAGTTTTTGGGTGTTATCAATTCTCTACTCAGCTTAAAGAGATTATAAACATCGCTGGACATCGTCTTTTTTAGAATGCAATTATGAACATTCGTTTGCGATGTGATCGAGAATTTTATACAAATCGATGATGTTAAAAATGATTGGATACTTTCCACTGACATTGCTGTGCATTTTTACATAGGTGTCGATTAAGTACTTGAATTTCATTTCGAGTCTGGCATAAATGTTCAGAGGAAGTTCTTATAGCTTCCTTACCTTCAAAGAATACACTTCATTCTTTTTATTTTTTCTGGATTTTTTCATAGAATTCTTCAATATCTGAGAGATTGAAAAAGGATTGTTTTGCTTTTGAATTCCGGTTTATTCTTATGGGGATTATTATTCTGATTAATTCTCTTACTCATCATTTCTTTAGTTTTATTGTGTTTATGAAGCAACAGGGGATTGCTCTTCAGCAGAAGTCGATTTTATTTCAAGTTTTTGCAAATCTTAGATTCTACATCTGTAAAGTCCTTGTAATTACATCGATGAAGCGTTGTACTTTACTTTGCAATATGTGCAGACTGAATAAAACTTGTTCTTTGCATCCATTTACTGATGAGCCACTTCATGGTTTTCCAGAACTTTCCCAACTAAAGCAACGATGTAATTTGGAGAAGTCTTTTGGTAGAATTTCAATTACTAAGGGCTGACGTTTACGGTTTTAGTAAAATTAGGAAAAATATGTTTTTTGACTTAAATACCGTAAAGATTTGTTATAAACTGTCGTTTTTGGATGACATCAGGAAGGGCATTAGTTTGTGATTTAGTTCCTTCATTTGAAGTACTGCTAAAATATTTTATGTTTTGAGTTATAGTCCTTGCAAGGGGATTGAGTTCGGTTTTAGGGACAAGCTTGAAGAATCGAATCATCTTAAAAAGTAAGTGTTTATAAGATTTTAAAATTTGACCTAAATTAATTTCAAATTAATTGCTTTATTAAACTCTCGAATAAAATGTATTTCATAAAAACTCTTATAATCAATTTTAACTTAACTTATAATAAAATAAAAAAATCAATTAATCTCTCATCGGATGGATTCTATCTTTGGCTTGAAAGGATGTTCCTTTCTGAATTTCTATTCAGCTTCTTCGTACAATTATTTTTTAGCTTTACCATCATGATTTTGATGACTTAGTTTGAATTACTGGACTGAAGTACAAGTTTTTGACTTGTACCTTTTCTCCAAGTTGAATATTTTTTCTTTGTATTTTTCATCCTATAGTTTTTTCTTCATCATTAAATTTTTTTTCTCAACAAATTACTTAACACCAGGAACGAAGTCCACTGCGTTTTCATTAAGTTTAAGTTGTTCTTTACTCAGATTTTTTATCTTGGGCTGAAAAGTACACTCGATCAATTATTTGTACTATCTTTCCATTTTGATTTTATTGACAATTTCTTCTTTTCTGTTTTTGTTCATTTCATCTGGTATTTTGTTATTCACAATCTAACGGCTTTTGTCATTGATTTTAGGTACAAAACTGAATTTTTATGGAACAGGATGGCACTTGCAAGTATGTGGCTTTGAAGGACCTTGCAAAGCTTTTGATATTTCATTTATTTAAGGATGAAATTTACATTATTTGTACAGTGATTTTTAGATTTATTCAATTTAAGCTTCTTTAGCAAATAAAGGCTCATAATTTAAACGATTTAATTTGTCATCAAGACTTTCATAATTTCTTTCTTTACAAATTAATTGAGATATTTTATTAATTTCAGGTTTAAATGAAGGTGCAAGTTCATTAGATTTTATTTGTAAGTTTTATTTTATGGCATTATCGAACTCTTGCTGTCTTTCAAAAAAGTCTTGATCAGGGTCAAAGCTTGATGTGTTCATTAAAAGATAATTTTTATTGACTTATGGTTGGAAAGTGCATTATTTTTTAATTTTTTGTTTTTACTCTTGGATAAGATGGGTGATTTTTTATTATTTTTACTTGAAATAATTATCAAGAAGCCTTTTAACAACATTTCCTTTATCCTGGTATTTAGGATTATTTTAAAGAATTTCGAGTGTTTTTTTGTTTTAAATTTTGAGGTTGGCCATTTTTTAGATTTAATTGATTTTTTTGTTTTAGTTGATTTTTTGTTGTTATCTTTTCTTTTCCACAATTTATTAATATCTTTTGTAAATGGGGCTGAGGTTTCTAGTTTAATTATTAAGAATAGCTTTCGATGTGGGGTTGATTTAAGGTTGAAAAGTATGTTATTAAGTCAGTTACTTTTATTTTGCTGATAAATACTGTTTTTAATCAGCTATCTTTTTTTAAATTCCCTATTGATAAAGCCTTTAAAAAGGTTATTTTCTCAGGCTGATTCCTTATGTTTTAAGTTTTGAAATAATTATGGCTTGTGAAGAACTACTTATTTGAGGTTTGAAACTGCAATTTTGTTTAAATTAGTTTTACTCTTTTTAAAGTTTAAGAAGTTTGAAGTTTTATTGCTTGGATTTCATGTTTTCAACGAGTCTTTAAAAGATTTTTTACTTTGAAATTTAAATTTGAGATCTTGTTTCAGGGTAAAGTTCAAAAGGAAGATTGGTGATTTAGGGTTTATAAGAGTAAGTAGTTTAATCAGTAAAGATTTTTTTAGTACTGAAGTTTCTTTTATGAAGTAAATTTTGAATCATTTTTTCATGCTTATTTGGTAACTTACTGGTGTAGTTTGTTTATGAAATTTTTTATTCAAGATTGGCTTAGCTTTTAACTCGTGAGGATTTGAATTGCCAAGTAGGTTCAAGATTTTGTTTGTTATGGTAAAAAGGACTCATATTTTATTTCATTACAATAACGAACAATGAATTGTATTGAAAAATGAACTTAATTATAAGAATCAAATTTCAAATTAATTATCCAACTGTATATTTATTTCTTAAAATTAACAATAACATATTTACCCATTTTCATTCTTAAAATAATATCTTTCTTAGCTTTAACCCGTTTCATTATTAAAATCCTTAATTTCTTTTTAAAAACTAATCTTTTTACTCTTCAATCTTAAAATTGTCTAAAAAACTTATTCTTATTAAAAAAGATTGTATTGTGAGTAAAAATATTCAAGAATTTAAAATATGGATGTTTAAAAGATCAATTTGTCATTTTTCAGTAATCCCAAGCCATGTCTGTAATGGAGAGAGTATCATGTTAGCATCCGATACCTCCACAGTGAGTATCCTTGAAAATCCATCCATCTTTACAGCATTTGGTTCCAACTCTGAAGACTGTACACATTTTTCCTCCATAATGTTCACAAACTTATTTTTAAGTTCTGTTTTTAGGATTGTCAGGTTTAAAGAATCCGAAAAGTTCGTGTTCTTGATCGAGTTCAAGATGAGATTCTTATCTTCTTTGAATGGCAAGGGCGATAAAAGCGATGAAAGCGAGTAAGACAATTTTTTTTAACATTTGGATATATAAAATAAATGAATAAAGTAAGTTAGATTATTCCAATTTATAGTCAAAGTTAGTGATTTAAAAAGAGAAAAATAAATTGAAGAAATAAGTCTACATCCTCGATTAAAATCATTTGCGAAGAAATATCAACAATTAAAACAAATAGGTTTGTTATTTGCAAGTGAAATCTCAACAGATTTAAATTTTCAAACTTCATAACTGTTATTAAAGGCTTTTTGATCCCAATTTACT
>Ga0102832_1002680_pt1 | contig 10401 bp, 11 predicted proteins | sample EBPBio282013_DNA_FD_88942 | JGI IMG/M metagenome (GOLD analysis project Ga0102832, IMG submission 88942) | Wastewater treatment Type I Accumulibacter community from EBPR Bioreactor in Madison, WI, USA - Reactor 2_5/28/2013_ DNA (Illumina Assembly) | ecosystem: Engineered > Bioreactor > EBPR >... | reverse complement strand
TGTTCCGCGCCAACGCGCTGTATGAAGGCGTGTACCTGCTCGGCACCTCCATCGCCCGGCCGCTCATTGCCAAGCGCTTGGTGGAAATCGCCACCGAAACCGGCGCCGACGCCATCTCGCACGGCGCGACCGGCAAGGGTAACGACCAGGTGCGCTTCGAACTCACCGCCTATGCCCTGAAGCCGGATGTGAAGGTGATCGCGCCGTGGCGCGAATGGAGCCTGACCTCGCGCGCGAGCCTCATCGCCTATGCCGAGCAACACCAGATCCCGATCCCGACCGACAAGCGCGGCGAAGCGCCCTACTCGATGGACGCGAACCTGTTGCACATCTCCTATGAGGGCAAGGCGCTGGAAGACCCGTGGGTCGAGCCGAGCGACGAGATGTTCCGTCTGACGGTTTCGCCGGAGAAGGCGCCGGACACGCCGGAGTATGTCGAGATCGAATTCGCCGGCGGCGATGCCGTCGCTGTGAACGGCGAGAAACTCTCGCCGGCGAAACTGCTGGCGAAACTGAACGAGATCGCCGGCCGTCATGGCGTGGGCCGTCTCGATCTCGTCGAGAACCGCTACGTCGGCATGAAGAGCCGCGGCGTTTACGAAACGCCGGGCGGCACGGTGCTGCACGTCGCGCACCGCGCGATGGAATCGATCACGCTCGACCGCGAAGCGATGCATCTGAAGGAAGAGCTGATGCCGCGCTACGCCAAACTGGTTTACACCGGCTACTGGTTCGCGCCGGAGCGCGAGATGCTGCAGGCGGCCATCGACCAGACACAGAAGCGCGTGACCGGCGTCGTGCGCTTGAAGCTGTTCAAGGGTTTGGCCAGCGTCGTCGGCCGCAAGTCGCCGAATAGCCTCTACCGCATGGACTACGTCACCTTCGAGGAAGACTCGGTGTATAACCAGTTCGACGCCGAAGGCTTCATCAAGCTGAACGCGCTGCGTCTTCGCCTCGGCAAGATGGCGCAGCAGAAATAAGTGGCATGAAGGCCGTCGTCTTCGATTGCGATGGCGTGCTGATCAACAGCGAGGAGCTGTGTCTCGACGTCGAGCTGGATTGCTTGAACGAGATCGGCCTCGCGTTCGAGCGCCACGAGTACGTCAGCCGCTTCATGGGCATGACCAGCGCGGACTTCTATGCCGCGCTGGACGGCGACCTCCGCACGAAATACGGACGCGCGCTGCCGGAGAGTTTCCCCGGCATCCTGCACGAACGCACATGGTCGGTTGTCGAGGCCTCGCTGGCTTGTATCCCGGGGGCGCCCGAGACGGTGCGCGCGCTGAACGTGCCCATGGCCGTGGCGTCCGGATCAAATCCCGAGCGCCTGAAGTTCAAATTGCGTAAAGTCGGCTTGTTCGACCATTTCGCGCCGCACATCTATTCGGCCCAGGACATGGCACGCGGCAAACCCGCGCCGGACGTCTATTTGCATGCCGCCCAGCAACTGGGCGTCGATCCCGCCGCTTGCCTCGCGGTGGAAGACAGCGCCAATGGCGTGACATCGGCGCGCGCCGCAGGCATGGTTGTGGTGGGCTTCACCGGCGGCGGGCATTGTCCACCGCAGCAAGGCGAGGCCCTTCGCGGCGCGGGCGCATCCCATATCGCCGCGGATATGGATCAACTGCTGGCGATCTTGCGAGGTGCGCTGTGACGGGATTCATTGCCTGCTCCACCGAGGACCGTGTCCTCACCATTCGCTTCAATCGTCCGGAAAAGAAAAACGCCATCCTGCGCTCTATGTACGGAGAAGCGGCGCAGGCGTTGAAAGCCGCTCAGGCGGACGCGAATGTACGCGTTGTGGTGATCACCGGCGAGGGCACTTGCTTCACCGCCGGGAACGACCTCAAGGACTTCCTGGAAGTCCCCCCCACGACCGAAGACGCCGAGGTGTTCCAGTTCATGTTCGCGCTGTCGGCTTTCACCAAGCCCGTGATCGCGGCCGTGAACGGCCTCGCGATTGGAATCGGAACGACCCTTCTGTTCCACTGCGATCTCGTCTACGCGGTGCCGGAAGCAACCTTTCAGATGCCCTTCATCAACCTCGCGGTGGTGCCGGAGTTTGCCTCCTCGCTGCTGGTCCCGCGCCTCGTGGGCCGCGCCGCCGCCTCGGAACTTCTGCTGCTCGGCGAAGCTTTCAACGCGGCGCACGCCAAGGAGATCGGCTTGTTGAATGCCGTGGTGCCGGCGGGCGAGTTGATGGCGACGGTGATGGGAAAAGCCAAAGCCTTGGCTCGAAAACCGCCCGGCGCCGTCCGGGATGCAAAAGCGCTGATGCATGCCTCCGTCGCGGAGATCCACAAACACATCGTGGCCGAAGGAAAGATTTTCGGCGACCGGCTGCAAACGCCGGAGTTCAAAGAGGCCGCCACGGCCTTCTTTGAAAAGCGCCTGCCGGATTTTTCGCGGTTTAGTTAGTCATGGCGCATATCAATTTCTCCTTCCTTGATCTGGTGGATGTCGAACCGCTGACGATCGTGGATGTGGGCGCGGCATCCCTTGATAAGGCGGACCCCTATCATGTGCTGGCGGAACGCACCGCCTCCCACATCATCGGCTTCGAACCGGACAACAAAACTTGCGCGGAGCTGAACGCCGCCGGGAAGCTGCGCCATTCCTATTTCCCGTTTGCGATCGGGGCCGGCGGCGCGGCGAAACTGCATGTGACGGCGGCAAACGCGAATAGCTCGCTGTACGCGCCGAACGCGGAGCTTCTGAAACACTTCACGACCCTCGCCGACATGCTAACGGTTGAACATGTGACCAACGTGGAGACTCATCGGCTCGACGACGTGGTGGGCGCGAAGGAAATCGATTTCCTGAAGATCGACGTCCCAGGCGGCGAGATGGACGTGCTGAAAGGCGCCGCGCGCCTTCTGCCGACGGCGCTGGCTGTTGAGCTGGAGGTGGAATTCCTGCCCATGTACCAGGGCGCGCCGCTGTTTGGCGAAGTGGACGCGCATATGCGCGCGGCGGGCTTCCAGCTCCATACATTCCTGGATGTCTATCAACCCGTATATAAACCCCTGGCGGACACGCCCACGGCGCGCAGCCAGACCATGTGGGCCGATGCGGTTTACGTGCCGGATGTACGGACCTTGCAGAAATACAGCCGCGAGCGGCTCTTGAAGCTCGCGGCCATCGTGCACGAGCTCTACGGCTCGATCGATCTCTGCGCCCACATCCTCGGTGAAATGCGCGCGCACAAATTCGATGCGCCGCTCGACGCCTACATCAAGCGCTGCAGCGCGCTGCGTTAGGCTTTCTTCGGTAGACTGAGCGGAATCGCAACGTCGGTGACGCCGCGCTGATTGCAGGCGGCCTTCAGCGTGTTCACCATTAGACAGGCGATGGTCATTGGACCTACACCACCGGGTACCGGTGTAATAGCGCCCGCGACTTGGGAGGCTTCCGCGAAATTCACATCGCCGCGCAGGCGGCGTTTCCCATCGGTGCTGGGAATGGGATTAATGCCGACGTCGATGACCGTCGCACCCGGCTTGATCCAATCGCCGCGCACCATTTCCAGCTTTCCCACCGCGGCCACGATGATATCGGCCGTACGGCACACCGCCGCGAGGTCCTTGGTGCGGGAGTGCGCGACCGTGACCGTGCAGTTCTCATTCAAAAGCAAAAGCGCGACCGGCTTGCCAACGAGAATGGAGCGGCCGATGACCACCGCATTCTTGCCGGTGAGATCACCCAGCACGTCCTTCAGGAGCATGATGCAGCCGAGGGGTGTGCAGGAGGCGAGCGTGTCGGCGCCGGCGACCAGACGCCCGACGCTTTCCGGATGCAGGCCGTCGACGTCTTTCGCGGGATCGATGGCGGTGATGACTTTCACCTGATCGAGATGCTTGGGCAGCGGCATCTGCACCAAGATGCCGTTCACCGACGGATCGGCGTTGAGCTTCTTGATGAGCGCGAGCAGTTCATCCTGGGTCGTTTCGGCCTTCAGGTCATGCTGGAACGAGGTCATGCCAAGCTCGACAGCCGTCTTCTGCTTGCTGGCGACATAGACATGACTAGCCGGATCGTCGCCCACGAGCACGGTGGCGAGACCCGGGGTGATACCGTGGCGCGCCTTGAGATCGGCCACGGCTTTTGCGATGCCGCCCTTCAGGCGGGCGGAAGCTTCTTTACCGTCGATGATGATGGGCGAAGTCATGATGTCATCCAGGTTTGAGCGGTGGCGGCCAGTGTAGCGGGATCGCCCGAAATACGCAGGACCTTGCGGCGGTCGGTTTCGCCCATGGTCAGCGCAATGTTGCGCTTCGCGATCCCAAAAGCGCCCGCCAGCACGGCGATCACGGCGGCATTGGCTTTACCCTTATCGGCGGGCGCCGTCACGGTCACTTTCAGTGCAAAACCGTCGGGCGTCGCCATGACGCCGGTGATGGCGTCCCGCGACGCCTTGGGCGTGACGCGGACCGTCAGCATGAGGCCATCGGTGAGCGGGCGGAAGAAGGACAAGCGCTAGAGCGCGGCCACCACGGGGACGAGTTCCGCGATGATGTACTGCAGCAGCATGATCGCAAAAATCACCACGAGGGGCGACAGATCGAGATTTCCCATGATCGGCACATAGCGGCGAATCCGCCGGAAGACCGGCTCGGTCATCGCGTGCAAGCTGTTGCCGATCATGCTGATGAATTGGTTGCGCGAATTGATGACGTTGAAGGCGACCAGGAGATTGAGGATCACCGCGATCACGACCACCCAGTAATAGAACCCAAGAATCGCATGTAGAACGCGGAGAACCGGGACGAGGATAACGCTCATGAGGGATATTCGTGTCCATTGGTGGGTGGAATCGCGCCCCGGGACAAAGCTAAGGGCCTGCCCGGGATACTGAACCTAATGACCGGGTTTCGGGGGCGCAAGTGAGTGGGATTTCAAGGCTTTCAGGGTGTTTCGACTTGCCTTGACTTCTCAAGGCTTTGGCGACATTCTCCCGCCCGCTTTCGGCCCCGGGCGTTACAAACCGGCCGGCCCGAAACGCCTTACACGTTGATGCGGGGCTGTAGCTCAGTTGGGAGAGCGCGTCGTTCGCAATGACGAGGTCAGCGGTTCGATCCCGCTCAGCTCCACCATCCTTTTTCCTTGAGGAAAACAGGATGTTGGTGATCCAGAAATTTCCCATTCCCGTTCGTTAGCCACCACGCGAATTTCGCGCTGTTGATGACCGTGAGACATCACGCCCGCTGGCGCAGGCCTGTCTTGCGAGCCGTTCCTTTTCCGGTCGCGGTCCTTCATTGCACGGCAGGTGGCGGGCATGAGCGCCGATGCCAGCATGATCCGGGGATCGGCGCAGGCAAGAGCGCGCCCGCAAAGACGCCCTGAAAAGGATCAGGGTCGGCGGGGGGACTTCGCCGACCCTGAATGCCGGGGCACCATGGCTTCAGGCTGTCAGGACAGCGCCGCCGACATTTGATTATGGCGCTGCCTAGCCCGGCAGCATGGTCTTGGCATATTCGACGCCGATGCCATGAGCCCCGCCATGGGCCGCCACGATCTCCATGATGGCATCATAGGTTTCGTGCCGCGCCCAATCGCGCTGAAGCTCATAAAGGAACTGAAGCCAGGTGATGGGCACCACGCCCGCCTGCACCATGCGCGCCACCGCCGTCTCATGGGCAAGCCGGGAAGCCCCGGCGCAGCAATCGACCACGGCGTAAACCTCATAACCCTCATCAAGAGCGCCCAACGCCGGAAAAGCAACGCAGCACTCTGTCCAGAGCCCGGCCATCACGAGTTTTCGCCGCTTGGTGGCATGCACGGCCTCCACAAAAGGCTTGTCCTCCCAGGCGTTGATGGAACTCCGCTCGATGGCCTTCTGGCCGCCGAGCGCTGCCTCGAGCGCAGACCATGTCAACCCGCTGAACGAACGCGATTCCACCGCCGTCAGCACGGTTGGAATCTTGAAAACGCGCGCGGCTTTCGCGAGCGCCACAACATTGTTGAGCAGCAATTGCCGGTCGATGTGATCGACGGCGAAAGCCATCTGCGGTTGATGATCGATCAGCAGCACGGCGCAATTGTCAGGGGCCAGCAGGCTCAGTTTCGGTTCCATGGCGGTTCTTTCCCGGTGCGGCGTCATTTGAAAAAGCCGAACAGGCGCTCGGCGTTGGTTTCGAGGATGCGCGTTGCATCCTCGGGCGCCACATGCGGGTCCGAGATGTAATCGACCGCGCGCACGAAGATGTCGCCGCTCTCGTAGGGGAAATCCGTGCCCAGCAGCAGCCTGTCCGCGCCGAAGGTTTCGATGGCCGCGCAAAGGGCGGGCACATGGCCATGCCCCACGGTGTCGTACCACATGCGCTTGGCGGCATCGCTCGGCTTTTCCGGGGTCTGCGGAGCCTCCCAGCCATATTGGTTGTCCGCCCGCTGCATCAGCATAGGCAGCGCGCCGCCCAGATGCGAATTGATGATGCGGATATTGGGATAGCGCGAGGGAATGCCGTTGGTGATCAGATGCATGATGGAGATCGTGTCCTCCATCGGTGCGCCCACCTGCCATGTGAGCTGATGCTTGGCGATCAGGGGCGAACAGCAGCTGTTCCCCGCCGGGTGAATGTAGAGGATGGCCCCGCGCCGATCGAGTTCCTGAAAAAACGGCTCGAACGCCTTGTCCACAATGGGACGATCCATGATCGTCGTGTTGACGCACACCCCGACCATGCCGAGCTCATCCAGCCCGCGCCCGATCTCCGCAATCGTCTCCGCCATATGCGGCATCGGCGTGGCAACAAAGGCCCGGAAGCGGTCCGGATGCGCGCGCACAAGCGCTGCATACTGATCGTTGACGAACCGCGCGACACGCACGGCCGCGTCACGGTCCTCGCTGTAGGGCATTTGCGGGCAGGCCGAGAGGATCTGCATGTCCACCCCCGCCCGATCCATCAATGCAAGGCGAGCGGCCAGCTCATCCCCCGCCCCGGCCCCCATGTTCCGCTGGGTATCGGTATCCGTTTTCCCGAGTCCGGCGACCAGATCGAGATAATCGTTGGTCCAGTAATGCGCATGCACGTCAATTTTCATGAGAAAAGGCTCCGCTGGGGACGGCTCGGTTCGCTCTGTGACACAGCCACGGAACGCACGCCTGGAAAGCGTGATGCAGCCGGCGCGATAGTGGAAAATCGAGGCGGAGCCGACAATCACCGCCACCGGAACACTGCGTTCCGGGCACGCACCGCCATCGGAGCAAAGACGGTCCAGGGCATGCCAGCGAATTTGGAACGCTGTGTTTCCTACTCTGGCGTGGAGGCCGACGGCGTCACCCCCTAATCGTGTTCCTCCCGATAGGAAGGAACCCCCCATGAGCGAAAAGCCCCCGGTCCAACCCGGCACCGTTCCGGCCCCTGACAGCTTCTCCATCAAGGTGAGCAAGGACGGACCCTATATCGTGCATGGCAAGCCGCCGCTGGGCACAAAGTTCATTGTCCGCAACGCTGCGGGACATTCGTGGAGTTATGAGCCGGGCCAGACCTTCGAGGTGAGCGAGCCGATGGCGCTATGCCGCTGCGGGCGCACCGGCAATGCACCCTTCTGTGACGGCTCGCACAAAGCCGCCGATGTGGAACTCACCGAAACCGCCTCTTTCGCCCCGCTGCTAGAAAACTCGGTTGCCATCCAAGGCCCGACGCTCACCCTGACCGACAACGAAGCCTATTGCGCCTATGGCCGCTTCTGCGACGCCGGCGCCCGAATCTGGAATCAGGTGAGCGAAGGCGGTGAAGAGAGTGATCGCCTGACGGCACGCATGGCCCAGCACTGCCCGGCCGGGCGCCTTCTGGTGTTTGACAACGCAACCGGTGTGCCGGTCGAAACCGAAGTCGCCCCAGACATCGGCCTGATCGAGGACCCCGCCATCCATACCAGCGGACCGATCATGGTGTCTGGCGGCATCCGGGTGGAATCCGCCGATGGTCGCTCCTACGAGGTTCGCACCCGTCAGGCGCTGTGCCGTTGCGGCCAGTCCTCCAACAAGCCCTTCTGTGATGGCACCCACGCCTCGATGAAGTTTCAGGACGGGCTTGAACCGCGCCGCCGCTGAGGCCGCAACAACAGGGAAATTTTCATGGATTTCAGTGCCATCACCACCACCAAACCGCTTCGCATGTTGCCGGCGTTCGAAGCCAGCCAGCTCCGCGCGGCGGATTTTCCCGGCAGCACCATGTCGCCCTTCGTCATGGTGGATCACTTCCGGATGTATGAGCGCACGTTCGAAGAACATCCCCACGCGGGCATTTCGGCTGTCACGTTGATGTTCGAGGACACCACACAGGAGATGGTGAGCATCGACTCGCTGAAGCATGTGGCACGCTTCGGCGCCGGAGACCTGCATTGGACGCTGGCCGGGCGCGGCATCACGCACAACCAGATGCCCGCCGCAAAGGCGGGGGTGATCCACGCCCTGCAAATCTTCGTCAACCTGCCCCCCGGCATGAAGGACATGGCTCCCGACTCCTTCCTCGTTTCCGGCCGTGACATGCCGGTCGTCAAACAGGATGGGCTGCGCATCCGCGTGGTGGCAGGGCGTCTTGGGGCTTACACCTCCCCGGCACCGCTGCCCCAGCCGGTGCTGATGCTGGATGCGACCGCCGACGGCGAGGGCGGACGCCTCGCCCTGCCGCTTGATGTTGCCACAAATGCGCTCATCATCCCGATCAAGGGAGAGGTTCGCCTGCCGGATGGCAGGACGCTGAAAGCAGGAGAGGCTGTTGCCGCCACAAACCGTGACACAGCCGCGCCCCTGATGATCGAAGCCGGAGCCGATGCGCATTTCGTGGTGCTCGCCGGGCCGGATGATCCGAGCCCGCTCGTCAGCAACGGGCCCTTCGTTTACCCGACCATCGAGGATCTGCGCGCCGCCGAGGCACGCTATCGCGCGGGTGAATTCGGCCACTGTCCGCCGGTACCGCCTTCCGCGTGAGCGGGCTTCACGCCCGCCACACCGACACCCAAATAAGGGTCGGCGGGCATCGGCAATCCGACTGGGTGTTTCACTTCCCTTCCGAAAAGGATTTTCCATGGGCCAACCCGCGACAAGAAAAAGCATGGCCGAAGCCTTGGTCGGCAGCTGGAAACTCGAAAGCTTCAAGCAGCATACCCTCTCGACCGGAGAAGTTTCCGACCGCATGGGTGCAAAACCGGCCGGTTACATCTGCTTTAGCGCTGATGGGCGGATGCAGGTCATTATTACCGAGGCAGACCGGAAAACCCCTTCGGATCTGAGCCATCTTTCCGAAGCGGAGGAACTCGCGCTCTATCGGTCGATGATGGCCTACGCTGGCACCTGGCACTGTGATGAAAACGGCAAAGGCTGGTTCGACATTGACGTGGCATGGAACCAGACGTGGTGCGGCGAACATCAAGGGCGCAACTTCGCCATCACCGGTGACACCCTGGCGATTACCGTCGGGCCGCAAAACGGTGTGGACGGCGTGATGATCAAGGCCGTTCTCACCTGGTCCAGAGTTGCGCCCGAGGCCCGCACGCCCGGCGGATGAGGCTTCAGGGCAAGAAGCGCCAGGCAAAAAGCGCGAGGCAAGAAGGCGCAAGGCGGGCTTCCGCTCCGCGCAGACCAACCTTGCCTTCGAAGGTTTTCCTGTCACGTTTGTCTCCGTCAGCAGGAAGCCCAAGATGCCGCATCGCCAGAACCCGCACGCCGTTCACACCCTCTCCACGCCGGACCGCCAGCCCGGTCGCAGCAAGATCGTCACAGCCGCGGAAGCCGTGCGCCTCATCCGTGATGGCGACACCGTGGCCACCGGCGGCTTTGTCGGCATCGGCTTTGCGGAAAACCTCGCGGTGGCGCTCGAAGCGCGCTTTCTGGCCAGCGCGAAGGAGGCCGAAGACGGCATCGGCACGCCGCGTAACCTCACCCTGCTCTATGCCGCAGGTCAGGGCGACGGCAAGGAGCGCGGGCTCAACCACCTCGGCCACAAGGGGCTGGTCGGCCGGGTCATTGGCGGGCATTGGGGCTTGGTGCCCAAGCTTCAGGTGCTGGCCGTTTCCGGTGAGATCGAGGCCTATAACCTGCCGCAGGGCGTCATCTCACAGCTTTACCGAGACATTGCCGCCGGCAAGCCCGCACACCTGAGCCGCGTGGGTCTGGGCACCTTTGTCGATCCGCGCTTCGGTGGCGGCAAGATCAACGCACGCACCACGGCGGATCTCGTCAGCCTCATCGAGATCGAGGGTGAAGAGGCGCTCCTTTACAAGACTTTGCCCGTGAACGCGGCCTTCCTGCGCGGCACCACCGCCGATCCGGACGGCAATATCACCATGGAGCATGAGGCGCTCACCCTTGAGGCGCTGGCGATTGCCATGGCCGCGCATAATTCCGGCGGGCTCGTCATCGTGCAGGTGGAGCGCGTCGCCGAACGCGGCACGCTC
>Ga0102832_1002678_pt1 | contig 10405 bp, 5 predicted proteins | sample EBPBio282013_DNA_FD_88942 | JGI IMG/M metagenome (GOLD analysis project Ga0102832, IMG submission 88942) | Wastewater treatment Type I Accumulibacter community from EBPR Bioreactor in Madison, WI, USA - Reactor 2_5/28/2013_ DNA (Illumina Assembly) | ecosystem: Engineered > Bioreactor > EBPR >... | reverse complement strand
AGCATGAAAGAAAAATGGCTGCCCTTAATGCTGAGATCAATTTAACTCAAAATCTTTATAACTCATTTATAAGTGCAAAGTCTAAAGTAGTCAAAAAGCCCAATGATGGAAATAATGATTGATCCTTTTTTATTGATATTTTTAGTAAATAAATACTTTAGATTTGTTTTTGATTTTAATATTACTAAAAAATTATAAAAAGTTTGTTTATTAATTATTCTTTGAAAAGATTTGTAAAAAAAGAAGAGAAGTAAATTGTTAGAAAATGAACGACCTGTCTAATAATGAAAATTACAATGCATAAGAGTATTCTTTTCGTGTCGGTAACATAACATCGTAAGGGGTTACTTTAGTGGATAATGAGTACAACATAATCCAGCTTCCATACAGTATGTTACCAAGGGGTAGTAAGAGCGGGTCAATAATAAAATTGACAGTTATGAGAGATATAGAACTGGAAAGGAAGTAGGAATAGCAATTGAACAGTTTGATATAGAAATTATAGACAGGGAGTAATGATAACATTGTAGACTAAAACATTGAGAACAGTCAATAATTCCATATAGAAAATGATAAAGATTAATAAACAGAAAGTCAAATAAATTAAAAGAGAAAAAAGTAACTTTAATAGGCCAAAAGATAAGATAATAAAACTGCTTTAACATCGAATTCTAATGCAATGAAAAAGAAACCAATGAGTAGTTAAAGCAATAATCCAACATAGTAATTAAAACAACAAAACAATAAAAGTAATCTAATGTCGAAATCAAATACAAGTACGAATTCTGTTAATAGAGAACTTACAAATAGCAGTAAATAAAAACATATTATAAGATAATCCTCAGCTAAAAAACAAAATGTTAAAAGTAATCTTAAAAATTGATATTTGCTTGCATTATCAAAATCATCAATATTGTTTTCACAATAAACTAGAAGAAGAAGTCTGCCCAAACTAATCTAATATAGAATTTTATTGATTCTCAATTTTTTTATTGTTAAAATCTTCTTTCTTTGAAACAGGTAGATCTAAAAATTATGAAAAAAATATTAAATATTAAAGAGAATAATTTTTATCTCTAAAAAGGTCAGATTCTTTCTTATTATGGTAAGATTGTTATTGATTTATTACTTTATCATTCAACAACCAATTTCTAGAACACTTCATAGTATAAATCATAAGCAGTGAATGCCTTTATCTTCTTTTTTTACCCTATTTTTTCACAGTCGTCAAACATCAAAATCTAAGAAATATTTCTCACATGTTTCCCATTCATATGTAAAATCAATATTCCCGCCTTGACAATCTTACCCAATCTTATCTTTGTCACCTCAAACATTTTGAATTACTCCAAATTAGGCAACAATTTCTATATTTCAGTCAACATTTACAAATAAATTTCGTCACTAAAATTATCACAATACAACATGTTCATATTAGCATTGTGACATTTTGTTATGAACTGGTTGTAAAGTTCTTGTAAATAACTGTACACTTATGATGTCTCTTTCTCAAGCCTGGAAACTAAATTCTAAATCCCAGAGGAACGACCCAGTTTGTTTAATTATTCTTCAGAAAGTTTACAAAATGGAATTATAAATGGGTTCTATAAAAGCGTGTTACTCGAAAAAGGGTCCTCCACGATTGGCGAAGATAAGGGTTGATATTTACCATTTTTATTTGAAGATTGAGCTTTCAAGTTTATTTTCTGACTGGAGTGTCTCTTCAATGGCACAATAAATTTCTTAAGATATTCGATCACCTTTACTCTTTCAACCCAATATTTTTTATACGACAAAAATATGAGTTCCTACCATTACTCGATATCCTCATACATTTTTTTAAATTCCTTCGAGTAGTCACTAATTATTTATAAGGTTTTTATGTGTAAATTTAGTTTGTCAATCAGAGCTGAGGTGGACGATCTTTCATCCTGGGAAAGGCTGATATGACTATTTATTGAGAGTAAAAGAGAATCGAGAGTTGAAGAAATTTGTGTCGTTGGAGAATTTTTCGCTGACAAGTAGTTTTTGGTCGATGCTGCAGATCCAGGTGTCATCATATGTGCATAGTACTAATTTTGCTGAAAAGGTTTTGGTGTCCTTGGAGACATCGGAGATTGTATACGAGAAGATTGACTGTTAATTTTATAAGACAACTTCTTTGATGACCTTCTTACTCTTGATTCATCCTCAAGATCACTTTATTTTCGACCATAAAGGTAAGCGTACTCCTTTTATTTGATGCGAATATCTTTCCTTAACTGGCTGTCATTATTTTTTGACCGTAAAAGTAGAATACTGCTTCTTTACCGATCATTGTGATGTTTATATTTTTATCTGTTATATTTATTTTACTTTCTGTCTTAAAATACAGTTTATTACTCCATTAGAAGTAATTTTTCACTGATATGTTTGTGATTTTCCTTTGCATGACGACGATTTTATTCACGTGTCCATTGTTCATGTTGGTATTTTTATAACTAATTCTGAGGTTGAAGTTGACGTTAAGGATAAGGCCGTTTTGATGTTTATTTGTTTTTATTTTAATATTTTTATCTTTTTTAAGAGTCATTAAAGTTTCTGTCTTTTTAATATCTTTTAGTTGACATGATTTAACTATCATTGGTCGACATGTACTTTTAGGATTTGTATCGATGCAATTTATGATACTAAGTTTATTTTTATCTTTGTCTGCTGCTTTCCCTTTAAACAGCTTGCATTTTTTATTTATTTTTGTAATCTTTATATTACTTATCTTTGATTTATCTGACTAGTTTTTATTTTTAGGCATAGTAATAGTCATTTTTATGTTACTTTTTGTTTCTTTAAATCTGATACTATGAAGGCCTTTTATCAACATATTTTTTTAATTGATAATTGTTATCATCTTAGTATTTTTCTCGATACTTTCTTTCGTCTTTCACGTTGACATTCATTTTATATTATTGGTTTTTATTTTTGCTGTGATTATACTTTCTTGACAACTTTTCCATTTAACTGTCATTAACTGATGCCTGTGATTATGGATGGTAATAATTTCTATTATTAATTTCTCTGGATTATCTTGACAAATTTTTTGATGATTTAATGTTGGATTTTAACGAGGATTTCATCAATTTGTATGATCTTACGTTGCTGTTGCTTTAATCTTGTCTTTGACGGGAGCTTCTTACCGATTACTTGTAATCCTTTCTGTAGTTATTGTTTTCTTAAACCCTTCTGTTCTTTTATTGGCTTTATTTACTACCATAATTATCTCTTTTGGGATTAAATTATTTAGTGTAACCTGCATTATTGATGATTTGGTCTTCCATCATAAAGAGTTTTTCGATTTAATGTTTAGTCGGCTTTTTTACGACTCCTTGATTCTGTCTGTATGATTTTTGAGAGGAAGATCGACGGGAAAATGACTACTTGGATAATTTAATCCGCTGCCTATACTTATTGGAAGATTAGGACTACTCATTTTTAGTGTTGGAGTTGATAGATCCTCTGATATTGTTGATATCACTCTCAAAGTCAACTTCTCTACTGTCATTGACTAAGAAATCTTCCTCTCTTGAGTAAATCTTGTCATTGGAGAGTTCAGTCCTCCTCAAAGCGACACTTCCAATGGAATTATTCGACCGATTACTCACTCTGGACTTGTTAAGAACTCGAATGTTATTCCCAATACGGTTGTATAACTTCCGAACTGAACGGGAATGCTATTTATTTAAATTCGATGAAATATTACTCTCCGCATTGCTATTTATTTATTATCTTTGCATTCTTTTTATTTATTCATCGCTTTTTATTATAAACTTACTCACATTTATTTATCTTAAAATTCAATAACTCTTCTTCAATAAAGTTAATAGCTAAAATTGAATGAAAAAATACTTTAAACTCAAATCCTTTTCTTTAATTGTCCCAATATGTATTTGACAAAAACAACGATAAATCTTAACTTTTATATATCATCAAATTTTCTTATCTTTAATATGAATATTCTTTAGGAATCAATTTACTTTTTGTATAAATTTGTTCTACCTCATGGCCATTACATTCGTTTCCATGTCCACCCATATCATCATCATCTCGCTGCTTATTCTCGTCTCTTGACGACAATATTCCTGTAAATACCGACCGATATGGTAATTTTTAGATGAATAAAATCGATTCAGTTACTCATACATTTGGAAATTGTAAAGAGCGTAACGTTAACGCAACTTTTACAATTCCTTTGTTTACTTTGGCAACATCAATTACAAAGCCTTTGTTTTTTAAGGTTTTTCCTTCAAATTGTCACTTAATCCCCACTTAGTCATGTTTCCCTCTTCATACAATCTCAGTTTTCTCCTAATTAAGGCACTTTTAGATTGTTGGAAATTTCTCTGTAAATCGGCCAGGGCATCAAAACTATCCAACACATCAAGCATATGTAAACTTTCATACTTGATCAAAGGATGGAATAACTGCCTGAAAGTCTTTGCCTGCTTCTAAAGTTGTTATCTTAATAAAAGAATTAAAAATACGCAAATCTGGTGGTAGAATCAGCAAGAGAAGTAAAAATATTGTTTGGGCAATATTTTAATTCGACCTTTTCACGAAAAGCCGAATCTTTTTTGTCCAATTATTCACATAATCGGGCGATACCTTTCAAAGTTTAACCGCAGCCTTATAACATACCAGCAGCTGATTTAAATTACTTATAAATTCTTTGATAAATAAAATCGTTACTTTTTTAACTATGGTTGAGTTTAGGTCAAGTTTTTCTGAGCTCTGGCCAAAAAGGTATTTATTCTTGGTTAAATTGATAAGTTTATTTTCCCTTTCATATTTTTCAATTGCTTTAAATTTGATGGCACTGTAAGGCCCTTGTATGTTAATTTGAACTTTTACCATTCACCAGGACCTGTAATTTTGAGGAAGTTTTAAACAATAACTTAGGCTTTTAGTTATGGGATTTCCATCAATTTGTTGAGGAACATTTCCAATATCATAGCTCGCTTCCAAAGATGTTTATCATCATATCTTCTAAACTGGCCCTTTTTGGCAATAGGTGGTACAGGCATCCCGGGATGGAGCATTTCCAATACTTTTTTCAACCATTCAAAATCACTGTACCTTCTTTACACTCTGGTCCCCAAAACAGGCGTAAATACAGTGTAGCAAACATATGATTGTGAAAAGAGTCCACCTTACTTTTTAGAAAACTTCTCAATTTTTATATCAATGTCTTTGATCAATAAAGAGTTTGGAGTGGTTGATATGCATTAAATTGTCTGAGAATAAATTTAATGACGACTTTTGTAGTCATACTCAAGATATTTTCCTTATTATTTGAGCACGATTGTTGATGCTCTTGAACTGCGACCATCTGGGACTTATTAATCCAATGTGTATTGTATACGCTCAATTACAGGTTCAGATTTTTTTTATTATAACTTCTGGGTAGACTTTGATAATGGGTCTTACTTCTTTTGTTTTTCTTCCTATTTTTTCACTTATTGCTCTTTTTATTTTTTAGTTGGACTTAATTTTTATTACTTGGAATCATTATCTTTTTTTACTTATTTGACATCTTAATCATCTTCGAAGAACAAAGGTTTTTTCTTTATCATTGAGTTTTATTTTTCCTTTTTTAGACTTTATTTGAATTTTTCTACAACATCCTTTAGTTAATTTAAAGACCATTAATCAAGATCATCACAGCCTTATTTGTAGGTGAACATGAACTATTGAAACTGTTCAGGGTCATAGTTTTTTTAAATGATTTCATTGTACAAGAATGTTTGTTTCTATTATTTGAGGTCCATTTTTATGAATCGTTTATCTGGATAGGTTTTTATTTATTAAGTTTTGGTTTTAGATTTATTATCAATTTGATTTTAACTTTTTGTTTTTGGTAGAAATTTTTATCAACTTAAATCAAAATTTGAATTATTTTTTTTATTACAAAGTTAAGTTTAATAAAATTATCCGCCATTGAGTTAAAGTATAAATAATCTAAATGAAAAAAAATAAGTTCAAAAAATTATCAATCACTCAATGTGTCTTTAATGATCAATTAAGACAAAATTGAAAAATATTTTTCAAACTTCTATCTTGTTTTGAGGTATCGCCATTTTCATTCTTTGATGGAATCACAAAATATTCCACTTACCGGTTCTTTCGTAAGTAGCCATAACTTTGTGGGTGGTTCTTCTAATATCAGAGTCTCGGTCATAGTTAAACTTTTGTAGGGCTTAATAAACTTTGTCCTCCAATCTTGCTGGACTACCGTCACAAATGATATGAAGAACTCTTTGTCTGATTCTTACATCCTCATCATCTGCCATTGCGAACACTCTATTCCAGAACTCGTCGATGTCTTCTTGGACCTTGCAAGGACACAATTGTTTGCAAGCTTCCAATCTGATGTCGGCATCCTCATGATGAGTGTATTGAAGAATTTCGTCAATATCCTCAGTGTTTCGACAGATATTGATTAACTCCTTTTTGCCTGGAGTGTTATTGTTTTGTGGGATTTTCTTTTTATTTTACTTTCCTTTAGGCATTTGAAAACCAATGGACAGAAATCAAATTATTATGAGATTGTGTAGAAAAATCGTTTATTTAATTTCCCCTTAATAATTCTTTTATTAACAAACTATTTAATACATTGTTCAATTCTGAGATTTTTTATTTTTTAACACTATAAATTTTTTATCATTTAATACTAAAAGATGAAAGTTTAACTTTATCCCTTTTTTAGAATTTTGACTGCAATATAATCAAATAATTTGTGTACTCAACTTATAGATTTTAAACTCAATGGCTGATTATATTAATAAAAACAATCAAAAAATACAAAATTAATCTTTAAACAAATAAATCCATGTCATAACAGGAGGTTAATGTAACTGATATCATCGATAAACTTCATAGGCTCAAACATTAACAGGAAATCAAATTTACTTAAAACTAAATCAAAGCCATATGTATCAAAGCAAAACAAATTCTTATCAATCAACCCATTTTGTTAGAGTTATCATCGCCTATCACAATAGTTGGCGATATTCATGGCCAGTTTCAAGATTTGTTGAAACTCTTCAAGTTAGGAGGAATACCTCCCAATGCCAACTACCTCTTTCTAGGAGATTATGTCGATCGCGGCAAAATGTCTGTATAAACCATGCTTTTACTTCTTAGCTACAAAATCAAATATCCTGAAAATTTCTTCCTTCTACGAGGAAATCATTAATCTGCATAAATCAATAAACTCTATGGATTCTATGACTAATGTAAAACTTTTAATTTATCAAGGCAAACGAAAATACTCTCTCAAAATATGGAAAATCTTCGTCGATGTCTTTAATTCTTTGCCTCTCGCTGCCTTAATAGAGGACAAAATATTTTGTATGCATGGAGGAATAGGGCCAGAACTCACTAAAATCAGTCAGTTGATGAAAGTGAACAGGCCACTCGATATGCCTGTAAAAGGAATTGTGACTGATCTTTTATGGTCAGATCCAGCAGAATCTCAAAAAGGGTTTTCAGAAAACAAATAGCGTGGTATAGGCAGTCTTTTTGGCCCTGATGCGCTTAAAAAATTTTTAGATGCTAATAACCTTGACTTAATATGCAGATCTCATCAAGTAATTTTTTAACTTAAGAAGATTGTTTAAGATGGGTATGAATTTTTTGGTAAGCGACAATTGGTAACGATATTTTCAGCACCAAATTATTGCAGTCAGTTTGAGAATTTAGGGGCTTTAATGAAAGTTGATTAGAATCTAATTTGTTCTTTCCAAATAATAAAATCAGACATTAAGATTAAAGGTCAGAAAAGTATTAAAACATCAAAATATGCAACTTGAAAGGAACTAAAACCTGGAAAAGAACTTAACCCTACAATTATCTTTACATTATCTTATTCTTTAAATCAAGTTTTTTCCAGTCTAAAAAGATTAGTTTCGTCAATCGTAAAAAATGTCATAAAAAATCATTTTTATTGGTCCTTTTTATATTTTTCATATTGTTATTCAGTCATTACAGTTATCCATTACCCTTCCTATAGTTCGATGTAATTTGTGTAATAAGCTTTTGTACGTTCTCGCATTTAAGTGAAGGTCTCTTAGTCATATGTTGAAACTTCATCCACACGCTTAGATAAGTTATAAACGAATTTAGTCAGGTCTTTTATTAAAATAAATATTTACTTGTGTAGTGAATGATATATTGTTATCTACTTTTTGCCTTTGAACAGTAAGCCATTTAGTTTTATAGCATCTCACCGAACTTTCTGAGACTGTCGTTAATGACTTCAAACTGTTCCGCCCAACTTTACAGCATCACTTTAAAATCGCTTCTCTCGATGGTTTCTGCCATGGAATCCAACATGTAAGGAACAGTAAATGCTACGATTGGAATTACCAATGATTTTATATCCATACCGCCTTTCCAGGGAAGAGTTGAACTTCCACCAATAATGGCCCATGTCAACATTGCAAAAGCTGGACTCAACATTGTTGCATAACCAGTATTCTGTACAACTTTCGAACCCTTTCTTAGAGCATAAGAGGTTGCTTTTTTAACTAAAGATGAGAAGTAGTCTGTCCATGATCCTTTACGGTTATCGGCTCCCTATGTCTTCAGTTTTTCCATAATTTTTTAGCTTTCAATACCGAAATATAATTCAATTCTAGAGAGTAAATCCTCTAAGACTTACAACCTTATCAACCATTAAGAAGTTTGATTCAAAACCTCTTAGATTTACTTCCCTATTCATAATAAAAAAGTATTACTTAGTTCATATTCAGAATTGAGTCTTTTGAAGTTAACCTTGTCAATTTCGTAGCCTTAATTAAATATTTTTCTTATGTAAGGTTCACGAATCTGTTAGCAATAGACGTCAATGTATTCGTTGTCAAAATTCGTAATAAACTCTAATAAAGTTGCCAATCCAGATAGAAGTTATTGGTCATTTTTAGAGGCAAGTTTTTATTTAATTTATGGTCTTAGTTTAAGGCTAAAAGACTATTAACGAAACTTTGTCAATGTCTTTTGAAAGAATGGAGGATGTAAAGTCTGTATTTTAGAGTTTTGCATTTTCATTACAATACGTTAAATACTTTCCTTAACATCGATATTAAGTTATTGGCTTATTGTGACAAAGTGTTTCTTAGGCCTTTGAACTTATGAGCCGGATGTTTTAGGCTTTGGCTTTGTGTATGTATTCAATTACTTTTACATTTTTTGCAATTTTTGATAGTATTGAGTAAATTTAGTTTATAATGTTTTTTCTCTTTGTTATTTTGTAAAAAACTAGTAATAAGAAATACTTTGGATTAAAATAGAATAAGAAAAAAAACAATTTATCGAATAGGAATAAATTATTTTATACTTTTATCTAAACTCTTTTTTATTTTATAGAAAAAGCAAAAATATTTGGATAAATAATGGGTAAATCAATTTAAGAAAATTTATATAATTTTTAACAATATCTTTTTTTGAAATTCGAAACGCAATAAACTATGGCATTCATCCAAAGACTAAAACAGTTTACATTAATTTTCTTCTTTTCATGGGTAATGGTTCATTACTTTTTAAATGAACCAGAACTTGTCAAATCATTTGGCGAATTAATGATTGAGGAAAGTAATCACGCTAATAAACGTGTCCAATAAGCAAGATAATATTTTGATAGAAATCAAATCACAGCATAGGCTGGAGCTCAAGTTCAATAAAATACTCCTTAAGAATCTTCTGATCATGCTAATCAATCATAAGAAACAGTTGGTGAAAATAAATCTGAAGCTATTGAGCAAAACCACAATATTGAACATCATTAAGATCAAGCACCAGTCACCAATGAATCTCATGATGCCCAAAATATCGATAACAAACCTCAAGCTGAAACAACCGAAACCAAACAACCAAAATAAACTCAAGCTAAAAAACCAGCTTCAGGTCAACAACAAAGACAGCAACAACCTAAAAAGTAAACAAGTCAATAAAATCCTCAACAAAAACAACAAAAAACTCAAACTGGAACAAGAATCCCAGCTAAGAAACAACCAACTAAAAAGAAAGGTGAGGCACCATTAGAAGATCAATGATATGACAGAATATGAAATAAAGTCTGACCATTAAACTAATGATCTTTCTGTACATACATTTAAACAATATTTACCCATTTTAATATGAATTCTTATTAAATCAATAAAAATTATCGAATTTTTCGTCCAAATATATAAGCAAAATATTTTTAATATGAAAATAAGAAATTCTTTAATTATCAAATTTCGCTAATATTCTAATACAATTTTATTCAGAATATAGTGTCTAGAAAGTAGTAAAAGAAAATTAAAAAAAGAAAAAATTATCATAATAGTTCTAAATTGCCATTAAAGAATAATTCTCAGTAACATCCTTCTTT
>Ga0102832_1002675_pt1 | contig 10411 bp, 7 predicted proteins | sample EBPBio282013_DNA_FD_88942 | JGI IMG/M metagenome (GOLD analysis project Ga0102832, IMG submission 88942) | Wastewater treatment Type I Accumulibacter community from EBPR Bioreactor in Madison, WI, USA - Reactor 2_5/28/2013_ DNA (Illumina Assembly) | ecosystem: Engineered > Bioreactor > EBPR >... | reverse complement strand
TTGCGTTGCCGTCCGGGATGTGGACGTTCTTCTTCGCGATGTTGACGTGCCGGAAAAGATTTTCCCACATGAAGGTGTGGTAGGACTGCTCGTGGTCGCACTGCAGGCCGATGTATTCGTCGAGGTTGAAGGTGATGACGCGCCGCCAGTCGAGCTTCATTGCCGCCAGCTCACGATAGAGCGGCACTGGCGAACTGCCAGTTGCCAAACCAAGCACAGCGTTGGGCTTTTTTCGAAGCAGACGAGAGATGATACCCGCTGCAACCTGCGTCGCCGCTTCTGGAGTGGGTTGAATGATGATTTCCATCAGCTTTGCCCCAATCGTCTGGCGAGTTTCTGCCGCACGTCCGCATTGAGCCGGTCAATGAAACCGCAGACGTAGTCCGCGATGTCTTTCGTCTCGTCCACGACGATCGGCGTGAGGTCCATGCCGAAGATGAGCTGCGTGGTCTTGTCGGTCGTGTGCGACTCGAAGTACGTCGCGTTCGCCGCGCGCCGGCCCAGCGTGGCGAGATCGTAGCGTTTGCCACCGGCGATCTGCGAGTCGAACACGCCATTGAGTGCCGCCGCCAGGTTGTTGCGCCCGCTCACGTCCATGAGCACCTTCTCGTTATCCGGCAGCCAGTCGAGGTTGCGCCAGACTTCGCAGCCGATCACTTTTTTCGGAAGCGACTCGCGCGGCAGTTCGCGCATCGCCTGCAATGCCGCCACCACCACTCCGATGTGCGTGTCGTGTTTGTCCGCCGGGTTGTGCGTGTAGACCACTTCCGGTTTCGCGGCGGAAAGAATTTCCTTCAAATCATTTTTCAACGAAGGATCGGTCGCGCTCTTGATCGCGCTGCTCGGATAATCCAGTTGGATCATCGCACCAAATTGACCGACGACGGCGGCGTTGTTCTGCTCGGTGCGACGAACGGCCATCATCTGGGCGTCGGTGAATTTTTCATACGCACCGGTGCGCGAACTGCCCGCGCCGTTGGTGCAGGTGACGCCGCCGAACCATTTGTCCTCACGCGAAAAACATTCGAGGATGCCGTGAAACGCCATGAACTCAAGATCGTCCTGATGCGCGCCGATGCCGAGATGGGTGATGCGTCGCAACGCCTCCATTTCAGGCTTTTTGTCTGGGATAAAAACTTCCGCCGTCGAATTATGAAGCTTCATGCCATTACTTCTTGAGTTGAGGCAGGCTCGCGGCTGCCACCGCCTGGCCCACGCGCCGACTTTTTTCATCCGGCACATGGATGGCGATCTTTCCAGCCAGTTCGGGGAACTCTCGCCGCAGAACTTCACGAGCCTTGGCTAAGACGATGTCTCCGCCCCGGCCAGTGGTCACACGACCAAGGATGAGCATGTGGCTGAAATCGTAAAAACCGGAGTAGTGTGGAATCGTGTAGCCAAGATAGACGCCGATAGTCTCGTAAATCTTCGCCGCACGCTTGTCGCCCTTGGCCATCAATGCCTGCACTTCCTTGAGCTTTTCCGGTTGCCCCATGTTGGCAGGCAGTTTGATGCCAGTTGCGGGCAACAATTTGTCCACGGCCTGTTGCGAAAAGTAGAGAGCGCCAACCCCGGCGTCACCGGACCATTCGTCCACCGCCGCCTTGGCGTTGTAATCCACCGGGGCAAACGCCAGCTCGTTCAACCAACCGAGGATGCGGCCTTTCTTATCCATGAACCCGCCTGCCTCGCTCGATCCCATCGCCACGCCCAACATTCCTTTTTGTTTGAGCGACAGCGCGCCCGCGAGCGCGGTCACGTCGCCGTCGTTCATCATCACGAGCGGCACGTTCCAGTCGCGCTGGACGCGGCTAAAGATCTTTTGCGCCTTCGGATAATCCTTTTTCGGAATCGCGCGCAGCAATGACGCCACGCGGATTTCATTGTCCACGATGATGCCCGCCGAACTGCCGCCGATGGCGTCCACGCGCGGCAGATGCGTCGCGGCGCGATGCAGAGCGGCGGAGATGTGGTGGTAGTGGTAGTCGGGGTTAGACTGCTCCTTCGGATTCCACGGCATCTCCTCAGTGAATACGGCCTCGCCATTGATAACCGCCGACACCTTGTAATCGCTCGCGCCGAGATCGAAGCCGATGCGGCAACCGTTGAGATGGCCTCCAGCGGGAATCTGCGAGTCTTTCGCGCTAGTCACCTTCGCCGGAGTGGTCACGACGACTTGCAGCCTCCTTCCGTATGCCGCCGTCATGTGATTCACGTCGAACTTCCGTGCGCCGCGCAACGAGTATTGCTTGCGGATGTATTCACCGATCGCCTTCGGCCCGCCGACGTAAATCTTCCAGCCGCCGCGCGACCAGAGCAGAAACTTCACGATGCGTTCGACGTAACGCAATGTGTCGGCGTCGGAGGTAGTTTTCACTACCGTCTCGTAACGCGAAACCAAACCGCTCTCGCGTTCGAGACCGATGACGAGCGGCACGGCGTTGCCGGAGGCTTTGGCCGTAGCGACGTAGGCGCGATTCCAAAGAACGGCGGGCTGAAACCCAGGGTCGAGAGGGGCGGGAATGTTTGGGGTAATGTTCATTGCTAGGACGAGACCAGATTATTTGGATTGGCCCTTTTTCGCGTCCCAGAGGTGATTGATGACATAGAGCAACGCGATGCCGCTTGCGACAAGCACGCCGGCGAGGAGGAGCGCGGATTGCGTGCGCCCGTACAGGAAGTTGCCGATCGCAAAGAGCGACGACCAGATGACGAAACATCCCGATACCCAGCCCAGTGCCGCCATACCCATGTGGTCGCCATGCAACGCCGCCGTCTCCGCGGTCACACCCGCTTCCTGACGAACCTTCGTCCAGCCCGGACCAGCGGGATGGACTTTGTTGTAGAACTCAACCAACTTGGCGCGTTCCGTTTGTGGAGCAACATACGCGGCAATCAACCAGCAGACCGTTGTGAAGCCCACTTGCAAGAGCGTCGTCTGCGCAAAGCCCAGAGGCGGGAGCACTCCGAGTTTTTCCAGATACGGGAAGCCTGCCGCACTCACGAGCGAGGCCGCCATCGCGGTCACTTCGCACCACGCTGACACGCGCCACCAGAACCAGCGCACGATGTAGAGCAAGCCCGTCCCCGCGCCGATCGAGAGCAGAATCTGGAACGCCTGCTGCGCCGAACTCATCTTGACACTCAACAATGCCGCGATCACGTAGAGCAACACCGTGCAGAGGCGACCCGCATTCACGTAATGCTTCTCGGTTGCATCCGTCTTGATGAAGCGCCGGTAAAAGTCATGCACGAGGTAGGACGAGCCCCAGTTCAAGTGCGTGAGGATGGTGGACGAGTTTGCGGCAATCAGCCCCCCAACCATCAAGCCGACAAAGCCGACGGGCAGGAATTTTAACATCGCCGGAAACGCGCTGTCGTGCCCGATCAGTCTGGGATCAGCCCCCGGGAACGCCGCCTGAATGGAAGCCAAGTCGGGGAAAATGATGATGGAGCACAGTGCCGTGATGATCCACGGCCACGGACGCAGGACGTAATGCGCAAGATTGAAGAACAAAGTGCCACCAAGCGAATCCTTTTCCGACTTTGAGGCCAGCATCCGTTGCGCGATGTAACTGCCACCGCCGGGCTCTGAGCCCGGATACCAGTTCGCCCACCAACCGACCGCGATCGGCATGATGAAGATCATCAGCGCGAGCTGCCACATGTCGAAGTTCGGCAGGATGTCCAGGATAGGTTGTCCTTTGCCGTCAATCGCCGTCATCACCGGTTGACCGCCATCCTGCGTGACGACTTGTAACGTGCCCAGCTTCGCGATCAAATGCTTCAAACCAGCGAATGCGGTGTCACCGACCCCCGAGTGCAGCGCCACCGCTTTCAACGAGAAATACGCAGCAGCAACAACCGCCGTCATCTTGATGAAGAACTGTACCATATCAATGACGAGCACTCCCCACAATCCCGAGTGCGATGCGAAAGCGATGTTGAGAATGCCGCAGATGACGATGGTCTGCCACGGCGGCATGCCGAACAGAATGTTCGCAATCTTGCAGCCGGCGAGCGTCACCATGCCCATGATGAAGCAGTTGAAGAATAGACCGAGATACACGGCCCGGAAACCGCGCACAACCAAGGCCGCCTTGCCCGAATAGCGCACCTCGTAAAATTCCAAATCCGTCATAACGCCCGAGCGCCGCCACAAGCGCGCGAAGAAGAACACCGTCGCCACCCCGGTCAACACAAACGCCCACCACTGCCAATTTCCCGCGACACCAAATTTACGCACCTGCTCGGTCACCCAGTTTGGGGTGTCGCTGCTGAAGGTTGTCGCCACCATCGAAAGTCCCGCCAACCACCATGGCACGGAACGGCCCGAGGCGAAAAACTCGGCGGTGTCTTTGCTGCCTCGTTTCCCGAAAAATAGTGCTGGCACAAAGCAGATAAGGAGCGAGCCGATGACGATGAGCCAATCAATGAGTTGTAGTTTCATGATACGTCGATTCTCTGCTTGTCAGGAAAAGGACGGTTATTTGACCTTCGATTTAGCAGCAAATTTAGCGATCAGCGGTCCCCCGTCAACCAAAATTTAGCACGTGCTAATTGAGGCTTATTTAGCTTTTATCGGAATGCAGCCGATTAGCTTTTGAGGCGGCTTACAGATTCGCGGATAGCGAGGACTGGTTTCAAGACTGCATGCTGAGGCTTTGATTCAGGTTCCTCAATACGTTGCCGGAGAAATTGCCACGCCATTGCACACATCTCTGCCACAGGTTGTACAAGTGTGGTCAAGGGGCAGCCAAGATATTCCGTGTCTTCAATTCCATCGCAGCCAACAAGCGCCACATCGTCGGGCACACGGACCCCAAGATCAAGCAAGCCGCGATAAATTCCAAGCGCCGCATCGTCAGAGTGGCAAAAGATGGCTTCTGGTCGCCCGTATGCGCGAATGTGGTTGCGGATCAACTGCCGCGTGATAGGGCGTTGTTGTTCGCTGAGTGGATAATAAATGAACTCCGAGTTCAAACCGGCCTCGCGCATCGCAGAAGTATAGCCCTTGCGCCGGCCTTCTTGTGCGTCGTCCTCCTGCACAAACGTCGCGTGTGCGATTCGACGGAAACCTGATCCAAGCAGGTGCGCCATGACTTCGCGCACCCCAGGCAACAAATCCACTTGGACACAGTCCATCTTGTGCGATGCGTTCGTGCCAACGCTCACGACGGGGATGGATCTTGCCTTGAGCGATTCGAGCCGAAGTTGCACAGCGGGCGATGCATCGACCGCACAAATGCCATCAACAGGAACGTGCGATAACAGTTGGTTCGCATCCGCCGCACCAACTTCGGAGACAATGAGTTCATGGCGGGCCTGCTTGAGCAAACGTCCGAGTTCGCGCGCTACATGGGTGTAATGTGTGGAAATCTGATCCGGAATCCAGAGAGCAATGATGCCGGTGCGCTGATGGCGGAGAGCGAGGGCGTGTGGATTGGGCCGGTAACCCATCTGGCGAGCCGCCGCGAGGATCCGCTCACGAGAAGCTTTAGATACCTTTGGGTAGCCCGACAAGGCAAACGCGACCAACTGGCGTGAAACGCCGAGCTTTCGTGCGATCTGTTCCTGTGTAACCATTTTGAATGGAGTTTCACTCAATCCAACCGACCGACAAGAAGCAAGTCTGCAAAAGCGAAAAGTTATGCTGTTCTACCGGCGAGATTGCCCACGGTCAGATTACTCAGGAACCGCCAAGCCAGAACCACACCGCTTAGCACTATGGCAAGGGCCTGCGGTTGCCGGCCCACTTGAAGGTCGTCGGCCACCCGGATTCGCACCTGACTGGCTAAATTGAGTTGCAACTAGTTCGCTCACGAAACGGTGGAACGGGATGGCCTCGACCATTCAGGCGTACGCTTCAACTACCAAGACCTCCTTGCCGACACATGTAAAGCCACATTCAACGCGCCACGCATACCGCGATCAGTCCTCCACAGCGGCATTCCGCGTCGGCTTGATCAACAGCACCAGCAGCACGGATACTACCGCGGCACTCGCAAACACGCCGAAGATCCAGTGCAAAGGAACGTTGTGGTCGCGCATATATCCGAAGCCCCAGTCGGCGATACCACCGGCGCTGATGCTCACAAAATTCATGATGCCGTAACCGGTCGAGCGCAGTTCCGGCCGAACGATCTGGCAGAGGATGGGCATGTTGTTGCAATCAAAAAAGCCCCAGCCAAGTCCGAAAAGTAACAGGAAAACAATAGCCACCCACAACAGGCCGGTCTGCGGCGCAAAACCTACGCCGAACATCGCGGGAATAATTAGGCTCATGCCAATAGCGCTTACGTAAATCCGTCCGCGCACAGCACGCCGGGCCCAACGGTCGGCAAGCCAGCCTCCGAGAATCGCGCCACCGATGGCAGCCAGCTGCCAATACAAAGTCGCTGACACGCCGGCCCTGCCTTGCCCGATGTTAAACTCGGTCTTCAAGATTGCCGGCATCCAGTCGCGCACCACCCAACCCGCCAGCGCTGGCAGTGTAAAGTAGAGCACGAGCAGAACAAACGACCCATTGCGCAAAAGGCTTCGCAACGCCACCCAGGGCGTAAGCGCCTCGTGATGGTGAGTCTCGGACACCTGACGCACCGGATTGCGGATGAGGAGGAGCAACGGCAGCGCGTACGCGATCCCAATCAGCCCACAAACGCTAAAGGCCCAGCGCCAGCCGAAGTGCGGACTATCCGCCACGTACCCGCTAAAGCCACCCACGATCACACCGCAGTAAATTCCCATCTGATGCGCGCCAATTGCCCGAGAGCGCGTCGGGCCGATGTGGAAATCCGCGATCAATGCCAGCGCTGCGGGGATATAAAACGCCTCACTGATGCCCATCAAAGCCCGCGCGGCGAGCAATTGTTCATAAGTAGATACGTGCCCGGTGAGCCATGTCACGGCTGACCAGACGAACAAACTGCCGGCAATCACATGCCGCCGGCTGTAGCGATCTGCAATGTAACCGCCAACAGGGCTGAGTACGGCGTAAACCCATTTGAACAACGCAAGAATCTTTCCCCAATTCTCTTCGCGCCCGATATCCGGGATGTCGTTCATCAGCGAAAACTTCATCGCCGCGAGCATCTGCCGGTCGAGGTAATTCAGCAAAGCCACCGGCACAAGCAATGCAACAACAAACCAAGCGTAGCGGGCCGGAGAAGAACTCGGTCTCATTTGCTGAATCAATCTGATGTATATCCCGTCGCTCGCACACCCCACACTTCTGGCGAACGAACACCTGGCCTCGTCTCTCCGCTCGGGATCACCGTCATTCCGCTCCACTCCACCGTCGGCAAAGTCGCGCGCGCCGCGGGCGTTTCGCCCACGACACTCCACGCGTCGCGCTTCGTGTCGTAGCTCAACACGCGTTTCGGAAATCCTGGATGCTTTGATTTTGGCTCAAACGTCGCGAGGCTCCCGTCATCGCCGCCTACAACCAAGAACCTTTGGCCGGCCACCACCGGTGCAGGCGTCGGCGCAGCCACCACCGGGGTCGGCATGTCCGCAACGCGCCGCCAACCTGTGCCCGGGCTGAAACGATATGCATCCCGCAGATACGTGCGAACGGGCTTGCCGTTCGCATCGGGAGATAAATCCGTCCCCCCTGCGACGTAGAACGAATCGCCCACCGCCGCAGCCACGGACAACATCCGCGCCGGGCCGGGCCAAGGCTCAAGTTCACGCCACTTCGCACCGCGCCTCTTGAGGTCGAGTGACCAGAAATTCTTCAACGCATTCGTCGCGTCGTGCGATGCCGTTCCACCGGCGACATAGACCGTGTGACCGAGCACCGCGCCGCAGGAATTCGCAAGCGGTTGCGGCAACGGCGGGAGCGCTTTCGCCTTCAGATTCCCGCGCGACCACGTGAGCAGGAACACATCGCGGACATGTTGCTTGTCGTCGCTGCCGCCGATGCACAACACGCCGGCGCTCGTCGTCACGGACACACCGTAACCGAGCGGACGCGGCAGTTTGAATTCGCCACGCCAGGCGCCATTTGTCGCGTCGAGCACGAACGCCTTGTCATGCCAGATCTTCTTTCCACCTTCCCACGGCATTTTGCCGGGGAAGTTCGCCCCCCCTGCGACGATCAACGCGCCACCGCTCGTGCCCGCGAATGGCCCGGCCACGCCGATGGGATCGGGCAGCGCGGGAAGTTGTTGCCAATTCAAACTGGATTCAGCGCGTGAAATTGTTGCCGTCATAATCAAAAGCGCAGTCACGAGGAGCGCGCGGGTTGAAAACTTTCGCGGGTTTCGATTGTCGGATTGCGTCATTTCGCGTCCATCTCTTCACACAGCCGCCAGCAATACCACAGCATTCGCGGCAAATGAAATGGGCCCTTATACATCGTGCCCTTCGCACGCGACGACACACGGCCATCGCGATGCAGGTAGCCGTACCATTCGCCGAATTCCGGGTCGGCGAAATGTTTGAAGCTCCAGTCGTGAACGAGCCGATGCCACCGGGCGTATTTGACGTCGCCTGTGAGTTGGAATGCCAGCAGCGCGGCGATGATGGCTTCGTTGTGCGGCCACCAAAATTTCATGTCGTGCCAGTACTCCTGCACCGGCAGCCCGCGAACGTCGCGGAAATAGAACAACCCGCCGCACTCCTCGTCCCAACCGCGCTTCCACATCCAGTCGAGAATCCTCAACCCGACCTCGATGAGCCGCTTGTCGCCACGCAGTTTGCCCTCGTGCATCACAAACCACGCGCACTCGATGGCGTGGCCCGGATTCAACGTGCGCCCGTCGTGATGATCTATCAATTCACCGTTCGGCCCGACGATCTCCATCAACGCCTCGAGGTCCGGCTTCATAAAAAACCGTTCGATGGTCGCGATACTGAAATCAATCCATTCCGTACAGGTTCGACCGGAGATGGTCACGTCACCGAGGTTCAAGCGAAGTTCCTGGGCGGTGACAATCCCGATCATGTACGCGCCGATGCCCTGCGTGGGCCGCGTGGCCGCAAACTTCGGCTCCATCACACCCGGCGTGAACGAGTAGCGCAGATATGTAGCGAAGGTCCTTAACGCATCATCTGCCGCACGCGAATCGCCGGTGGCCTTGGCGAACGCCGCGTTGGAGATCGCCGCGAAACCTTCGCTGAACACGTAACGTCGCATCCGCAGCGGCCTACCATCTTGCGTGACGCTAAAATACATTTTTCCATCCGGCGCAAAGCAATGCTTGCGACTGAACTCCACGCACGAGCGCGCGGCGTCGAGCCACTCGGCGCGTTTCTCCACCGTGTTGTAAAGCGTGCCGAACATCCAACCTGCGCGGCCTTGAAACCAGACGGACTTGTCCGTGTCTATCACCGTGCCATCGCGGTCGAGGCACGTCATCACGCCGCCGTGCTCGCGATCCAACCCGCGCTTTAGCCAGAAGGGCATCACGTCCCTCAACAGCGCTTCGCGATAAGTGGCGGCCAAGGAAACGTCAGTCACGGAAGTTTGCGTGGTCATGGCAATTGCGGCGTGGTGAGCCGGAAGAATCTCGCGGCGTTGGTGAGCGTGACGGGAATCACCACGCCGGTGTTCGATGCAAGCGTTGGGACGTTTGAGAACGCTTGCCACACGCCAGTGCTCAACGATTCCCGGAACTGCACGGTGTAATTATTGTTCGACACCCCGTCAAAGTTCAGCAGCGCATTCGTCGGCGTAGGCGTGAGGTTCAACTTGAGTTTGCTCGTCGCGCTCAACGGATCCGTGCCCGCGAGGAACTCGGCGTGATTCGAGTATCCGTCGCCATCGGCATCGGCGGATGGCCCGGAGATGGCGGGATTCATCAGTTGCGCCGGCGAGAACTTTTCCCCCGCCCAGACGGTGTACGGCGGAAGCGAATCCGCGCCACCCGTGATCTGCGACACGGAACGTCGCGTGTATTCGATGTTCCCATACGGGTCTTTTTCGAACAGCAATCCGACTTCGCCATTTGCCAGTTTCGTCACGGATGAATATGCCGAGCCGCCCGCATACACCTGATTGCTCACAGCCCACGACGTGCCCTCATCATAGCTGATGCGCAGCGTCATGTTCACCCGCGACGACGCGCTCGCGGCGTTCGCGTGGATGATGCGGTTCGTGTTGCTGTCGTTTGTCGTCGTGAGGCGATAGATGTTCCCCTGACAGCCCGGATCGGCGATTGTCGGTGGATTCACGGTGCTCGTGTACGGCAAACCCCACGTCACGCCGCCGTCCGTGCTGCGCGCGAACGTCCGCACACCGCTCCAGGAAAATCCATTGTCGCGGCACGACGCGAGCAATTCACCCCCGGGGAGTTCGACCACCTGGATTTCGCCGCCGTTCGTGATCGCGTTCGCGCTGCGCGTCCACGTCGCGCCGTGGTTGTCGCTGTAGATTACCTGTGACGCGGAGGGATTGTTGTAGGCATAT
>Ga0102832_1002674_pt1 | contig 10414 bp, 10 predicted proteins | sample EBPBio282013_DNA_FD_88942 | JGI IMG/M metagenome (GOLD analysis project Ga0102832, IMG submission 88942) | Wastewater treatment Type I Accumulibacter community from EBPR Bioreactor in Madison, WI, USA - Reactor 2_5/28/2013_ DNA (Illumina Assembly) | ecosystem: Engineered > Bioreactor > EBPR >... | reverse complement strand
AGCTGGCCTACCGCCTGTTCGAGGCCGGCAACTACGGCTCCTGCGAGTCGTGCGGCCAGCCGATCGGCAAGGACCGGCTCCAGGTGTTCCCGCGCGCGACGATGTGCGTCACCTGCAAGCAGCGGGAGGAACGGCGATAGCCGAGGAGGAGGTCGTGGTGGACACCGCGTCCACCGGCACCGTCGACGTCCGGCGGTTGCGGGCCCTGTGCCTCGCGATCGCCGTGGCCGGCTTCGTCGCCGACCTGCTCACGAAGAACCTGGTGCTGGCCACGCTCGACCCGGAGAAGCCCATCCCGCTGCTGGGTGGCCTGGTCACCCTCCAGCTCATCCGGAACCCCGGCGCGGCGTTCAGCATGGGCGAGAACTTCACCGTCGTGCTCACGCTCGTCGCGATCACCACCCTGGTCGGGGTGCTCGGCTGGGTCGTCCCGCGGATCCGGCACATCGGGTGGGCCGTGGCGATCGGGATGCTGCTCGCCGGCATCACCGGCAACCTGGCCGACCGGCTCTTCCGTGAGCCGGCGCCGTTCCACGGCCACGTCATCGACTTCATCCAGCTGCCCTACTTCGCGATCTTCAACGTCGCGGACATCTTCATCACCGGCGCGGCCGTGCTGGTGATCTGGCTGTCGATGATCACCCAGGTGTCGCTCGGAGGCGTCCGGCTCAAGGAGCGGGCCGGCGCGGCGGATGAGTAGCGTCTGGCTGGTGCCCGACGGCCTGGACGGGGACCGCGTGGACGCGGCGGCCGCCCGGATGACGGGGCTGTCGCGCAGCCGGATCGAGGACCTCGCCGCCGCCGGCGGCGTCCTGGTCAACCACGTCCCTGTGCCCAAGTCGCACCGGGTGCGCGGCGGCGACCTGCTCGAGGTCGAGATCACCACCGCACCCGCCGTGGAGGTGGTCCCCAGCGAGGTGGCCGGCATCAGGATCGTGCACGACGACGCCGACATCGTCGTCGTCGACAAGCCCGCGGGGGTGGCCGCCCACCCGAGCCTGGGCTGGGACGGGCCGTCGGTCGTCGAGCACCTCGCCGCCGCCGGCTTCCGGATCTCCACCTCGGGGTCGGCGGAGCGGCAGGGCATCGTCCAGCGCCTCGACGTGGGCACGTCCGGGCTGATGGTCGTGGCCAAGAGCGAGCCCGCCTACACCGCGCTGAAGCGGGCGTTCAAGTCCCGCGAGGTCGAGAAGACCTACCACACGCTCGTCCAGGGCCATCCCGACCCGTTCGAGGGCACGATCGAGGCGCCCATCGGGCGGCACCCGGGCGCCGACTGGAAGATGGCGGTGACCGCGGGCGGACGGCACAGCGTGACGCACTACACCATGCTCGAGGCGTTCCCGGCCGTCACCCTCCTGGAGATCCACCTGGAGACCGGCCGGACGCACCAGATCCGCGTGCACATGCAGGCCATCCGCCACCCGTGCGTGGGTGATCCCACCTACGGCGGGGACCCCGTCCTCGCCGCCCGGCTGGGCCTGGAACGGCAGTGGCTGCACGCGGTGGAGCTGTCCTTCCTCCACCCCCGGACGGGTGAGCAGGTGCGGTTCCACTCCGACTACCCTGAGGACCTGGCGGCAGCACTGGAGCTCGTCCGCCACTGAGGTCTGCCCATCCCGGGGGCCCGTCCTCGGCTAGGGTTCAGGTGTGCGTAGAGCGAAGATTGTGTGCACCATCGGCCCGGCTACCGACTCCGCCGAGGCCCTGGTCAACCTTGTCAATGCGGGCATGAACGTCGCTCGGCTGAACATGAGCCACGGCGACCACCTCGTCCACGCCAAGCGCGTCGGATGGATCCGCGACGCCGCCCGCATCGCGGGGCGTCCCGTCGGCATCCTGGCCGATCTCCAGGGGCCCAAGATCCGCCTCGGCGAGTTCGTCGACGGCTCGGCGATGATCGAGGCCGGCGACCGGTTCGTGATCACGATCGACGACGTCCCCGGCACCGCGGAGCGGGCGTCCACCACGCTGAAGACCCTCACCCAGGACGTTCGTCCCGGCGACCAGATCCTCATCAACGACGGTGCCATCGAGCTGAAGGCCGTCGAGGTCACCGACACCGACGTCGTCACAGAGGTGGTGATCGGCGGCAAGGTCTCCGACCACAAGGGCATCAACCTGCCGGGCGTGCCGGTGAGCGTGCCCGCGCTCAGCGAGAAGGACGAGCGCGACCTGCGCTGGGCACTGCGCCACGGCGTCGACATGGTGGCGCTGTCGTTCGTCCGCAGCGCGGCCGACGTCGTGCCGGTGCGCAAGGTGATGGACGAGGAGGACCGCCACGTCCCGGTGATCGCGAAGCTGGAGAAGCCCCAGGCCATCGACAACCTCTACGAGGTGATCGACGCCTTCGACGCCTTCATGGTCGCCCGGGGTGACCTGGGCGTGGAGCTGCCGCTGGAGGACGTCCCCGGCGTGCAGAAGCGGATCATCGACGCCGCGCGGGCCTGGGCCAAGCCGGTGATCGTGGCCACCCAGATGCTCGAGTCGATGATCACGGCGCACCGTCCCACGCGCGCCGAGGCCTCGGACGTGGCCAACGCCATCCTCGACGGCGCGGACGCGGTGATGCTGTCCGGCGAGACGGCGGTCGGCGACTACTCGATCGCCGCCGTCGAGGTGATGGCCCGGATCATCACCCGCACCGAGGCGGAGGGCCTGGACAAGATCCGTCCGCTGGCCTGGAACCCGCACACCACCTCCGGCGTGATCTCCAAGGCTGCCGTGGAGGTGGCCGAGCGCGTCGGCGCCAAGTACCTGGCCGCGTTCACGATCTCCGGCGACACCCCGCACCGGCTGGCCCGGCTGCGCTCGGAGGTGCCGATCATGGCGTTCACGCCGCTGCCGAAGACCGCGCAGGAGCTCACCCTCTGCTGGGGCGTGCAGTCGTACGTGACCCCGGAGTACACCAGCACCGACGCCATGGTCGAGTCCGTGCAGCGGGGCCTGAGCGAGACCGGCTTCCTCCAGCACGGCGACAACGTGGTGATCGTCGCGGGCAACCCCGGCCGCCACAGCCGGCAGACGAACTCGCTGCGCGTCTACGAGATGGACTGATCCCCGCCGGCGACGACCGGGGCGGACGGGACCGCCCGCATCCGGTTGCTACGCGGGTTGTGCTCGACCTCGGCCAGGCCGAGGTGCTCGAGCACGGGCGGGACGTACATGGCGAAGCGGCCGCGCAGGCCCTTCTTCAGCCCGTACCAGCCGCCCCGGGGGTTCTCCGGCGACCTGGCCCACGCCTCGACCGTGCCCGGGCGGGCCTCCTTCTGCTCGTCCGCCGAGCCGAGCTCCATCCAGTCGCCGTGGGCCGTGAGCATCGCCCGCAGGTCCTCGATCGCCGCGCGGTCGTAGTGCAGCAGGGTCGTGCCCACCCTCACCGCCAGGACCGGCAGGCCGCCGGCCTCGTCGAACCAGGCCTCGTACTCGCTGCTCAGCGGCGGGGTCCTGAGCAGCCAGGGCCGCTCGGGGGTGCCTTCGGTCATCGCTGGACTCCTCCCCGGGCCGGTGCGTGCGGCCCGGCGACAGCCTGCCAGCCGACCGGTGACATCTTGTGTCACCGATGCGACGGCGGCATGCTGGCGGGGTGCGAGCCGGGCGCCTGCTCAGCCTCCTGCTGGTGCTGCAGGAGCAGGGACGCACGACCACGTCCGTGCTCGCCCGAAGGCTGGAGGTCTCGCGCCGCACCGTGCTGCGCGACCTGGCTGCGCTGAACGGTGCCGGTGTGCCGATCGTGACCACCGCCGGCCCCGGCGGCGGAGTGGAACTGCTGGACGGCTGGCGCGGGACGCTTCCCGGCGACGCGGCGCCGCCGGGCGCGTTCCCGCTCTCGGCCCAGCCGCTGCTGGCCCGAGCGCTGGGCGTCCGCTCCTGGTCCGACGGCGCCGCCTGGCTGGTGGTCACTCCCGCGCCCTCCCCGGGCCACCCGATCGCGCCGGGGCTGCTCCGCGACGCGGCGACGGCCTGTCGCGAGCGGCGGGGCCTGGACGTCTCCGGCGACGGCGTTCGCGGGACGCTGTGGCCGCGGCGGCTCGTGCTGGACGGCGGACGGTGGTGGGTCGAGGACGGGCGGACGGCGGCCGGCACCCCGCTCGACGGGATCACGTGGTGGGAGCTCCGCTGAGCCGGGGCGACCGGGCCGGCGTCCGCCCGTGCGCGAACTGCTTAGCGGCGTGGCGCCGGCGGAGGGAAGGCCGGGGGAGATGGGGCCGGCCGAGTACCGGGAAGGGGATTCGAACCCCTACGCCCTTGCGGGCAGACGGGTTTGAGCCGTCCGCGTATACCATTCCGCCACCCCGGCAGGTGCCCAAGAAGTGTGCCACAACTTGGCGGGACGCATTCGGGGCGCGGTACCCTCGACCTGCCCTCACCCCCGGGCTGACGATGCACCGAACCAGGAAGCCGATAGCGATGACTGCCGACGACGAGACCACCACGACCGACCAGCTCAGGGTCCTGGTCGCAGAGGACGAGGCCCTGATCCGCCTCGACCTGGTCGAACTGCTCACCGAGGAGGGCTACACCGTCATCGCCGAGGCGGGGGACGGCGAGGAGGCCCTCGAGCTGGCGCGGAAGCTCACGCCCGACCTGGTGGTGATGGACGTCAAGATGCCCAAGATGGACGGGATCTCCGCCGCGGCCGTGATCGCTGAGGAGCGCATCGCTCCGGTGGTCATGCTCACCGCGTTCAGCCAGCGCGAGCTCGTCGAGCGCGCCCGCGACGCCGGCGCCATGGCCTACGTCGTCAAGCCGTTCGACTCCTCCGACGTGATCCCCGCGATCGAGATCGCGATGGCCCGCTTCGCCGAGATCCGCGCCGTCGAGGCAGAGGTGGCCGACCTGGAGGAGCGCTTCGCGTCCCGCAAGGCCGTCGACCAGGCCAAGGGCCTGCTCCAGGAAGGCCTCGGCCTGACCGAGCCCGAGGCGTTCCGGTGGATCCAGAAGACCGCGATGGACCTGCGCAAGTCGATGCGCGAGGTGGCCGAGGCGGTCATCGAGCAGTCCAAGGGCGAGGGCAAGGGCCGCGCGCTCAAGAAGTAGTCGCGCCCGCTCCCGGGGCCCGCTTCAGGTAGACCGTGATCCGGGCCGCGCAGACCTGCTCGCCGGCGTCGTCGGTGAGCGAGATGTCGTAGGTGGCCAGCGTGCCGCCGATCCGGATCGCCGTGGCAACCCCGGTGACCCAGCCCTCGCGCGCCGGGCGCAGGTGCGTGGCGTTGATGTCCACGCCGGTGACCGCGCCGCGCGGCCCCACCTCCGCGGCCGCCGCGAGGGACGCCAGCCCCTCGGCCAGCACGCACGACGCCCCGCCGTGCCACAGCCCGAAGGGCTGGGTGTTGCCCGCCACGGGCGCGCGTCCCACCGCCCGGGTGGGGGTGACCTCCAGCAGCTCGACGCCCAGCTTCTCGTCCAGGGGGCTGGACAGGCCGGCGAACCAGTCGGGAACGTTCATGGCGCCCACCTTGGCACAGCGCCGGGTCGAGGTGTCCGCGCCGGGCGTTAGAGTTCCGGATTGTGACGAACCCGACCAGTCCGCACGCCGAGCAGCCCACCCTGTTGCTGATCGACGGCCACTCGATCGCCTACCGCGCCTTCTTCGCCCTTCCGGTGGAGAACTTCTCCACGACGACCGGGCAGCACACCAACGCGGTCTACGGATTCACCTCGATGCTGATCAACGTGCTCCGCGACGAGCAGCCCACCCACCTCGCGGTCGCGTTCGACGTGTCCCGCAAGACCTTCCGCAGCGAGCGCTACTCCGACTACAAGGCGAACCGGTCGGCGTCGCCGGCCGAGTTCACCGGACAGATCGGCCTCATCAAGGAGGTGCTGGACGCCCTGAACGTCGTCCACCTCGAGCGCGAGGGGTTCGAGGCCGACGACATCATCGCGACCCTCGCCCGACGGGGCGCCGCCGCCGGCCTCCGCGTCCTGATCTGCACCGGCGACCGCGACACGCTGCAGCTGGTGAACGACCAGGTCACCGTCCTGTACCCCCGCAAGGGCGTCTCGGACCTGGCCCGGCTCGATCCCGCGACGGTCGAGGAGCGCTACCTGGTGGCGCCGTCGCGCTACCCGGAGCTGGCGGCACTGGTGGGCGAGAGCAGCGACAACCTGCCGGGCGTCCCCGGCGTGGGGCCGAAGACGGCGGCCAAGTGGCTGGCGGCCTACGACGGGCTGGAGAACCTCCTCATCCACGCCGGCGAGCTCACGGGGAAGGCGGGGGAGTCACTGCGCGAGCGCCTCGCGGACGTGGCCCGCAACCGCGAGCTGAACGCGCTGGTCGGCGACCTCGAGCTGCCGGTCGGCGTGGACGACCTGGCCCGGCGTGACTGGGACCGCGAAGCCGTCCACTCGCTGTTCGACGGGCTCGAGTTCCGCGTCCTGCGCGACCGGCTGCTGGAGACGCTCCCCGCGGAGGACGCCGGGTCGCAGGGCGGCTTCGAGGTCAGCGGGGAGATCCTCGGTGCCGGCGCCGTGGGAGCGTGGCTGGACGCGCACGCCCGCGCAGGGGTGGTCGGGCTCGACGTGTCCGGGCACTGGCGTGCCGGTGCCGGTGACGTCACCGGCCTGGCGCTCGCCGCGGCCGACGGTGCGGCGGCGTGGCTCGACGTCACCGGCCTGTCGCCGGAGGACGACCGCGCCCTGGCCGCGTGGCTCGCCGACGACTCCGCGGCCAAGGCCATGCACGACGCGAAGGGCCCCCTGCTGGCGATCTGGTCGCGCGGGTGGGAACTGTCCGGGCTGGCCAGCGACACCCAGCTCGCCGCGTACCTGCTGCGGCCCGACCAGAGGGTCTACGACCTTGCGGACCTCACCGCCCGGCACCTGCGCCGTGACCTGGCCGTCGCCGGCAGCGGGGGAGCGGACGGGGCGCAGGCGGCGTTCTCCTTCGACGACACCGAGAGCCACGACGCGATGGTGCGCGCGCGGGCGGTGATCGACCTCGCCACCGCACTGGAGGACGAGCTGGACGCCCAGGGCGGTGCCCGCCTGCTGCGGGAGGTGGAGCTGCCGCTGACCAGGACGCTGGCGACGATGGAGCGGATCGGCGTGGCGGTCGACCTCGACTACCTCCACCGGCTGCACGCCGACTTCGACGCAGCGGTGGTCGCCGCCGAGGCGGACGCCTTTGCCGTGCTCGGCCGTCCGATCAACCTCGGCTCGCCCAAGCAGCTCCAGGCGGTGCTGTTCGACGAGCTCGGCATGCCGAAGACCCGGCGCACGCTCACCGGCTACACCACCGACGCGGAATCGCTGGAGAACCTGTTCGCCCGCACCGAGCACCCGTTCCTCGCGCACCTGCTGCGACACCGCGACCAGATCCGGTTGCGCCAGACGGTCGAGGGGCTGCTCAAGGCGGTCGCGGACGACGGGCGGATCCACACCACGTACGTGCAGACGATCGCCGCCACCGGACGGCTGTCGTCCACCGACCCGAATCTCCAGAACATCCCGATCCGCACCGAGGCGGGACGGCGCATCCGTGAGGCGTTCGTGGTCGGCGAGGGCTACGAGACCCTGCTCACGGCCGACTACTCGCAGATCGAGATGCGGATCATGGCCGACCAGTCGGGCGACGAGGGGCTGATCGAGGCCTTCGCCTCGGGGCAGGACTTCCACTCGATCACGGCCTCGCGCGTGTTCGGCGTCCCTTCCGACGAGGTCACTTCGGCGATGCGGGCCCGGATCAAGGCGATGAACTACGGGCTGGCGTACGGACTGAGCGCCTTCGGGCTCAGCCAGCAGCTCAAGATCGAGGTGTCCGAGGCGCGCGGGCTGATGGAGGAGTACTTCGAGCGGTTCGGCCATGTCCGCGACTACCTCCAGGAGATCGTCGCGACCGCGCGACGCACCGGCTTCACCGAGACCGTGCTGGGTCGCCGCCGCTACCTGCCCGACCTCACCTCCTCGAACCGGCAGCGCCGCGAGATGGCCGAGCGGGCGGCGCTGAACGCGCCGATCCAGGGGTCGGCCGCTGACATCATCAAGGTCGCGATGCTCGACGTCGAGACCGCGATCGCCAGCAGCGGGCTGCGCAGCCGGATGCTCCTGCAGGTGCACGACGAGCTGGTCTTCGAGGTTGCGCCAGGGGAGCGCGACGTCTTCGAGGCGCTGGTCAGGGACAAGATGGGCCACGCCGTCGAGATGCGCGTCCCGCTGGAGGTCTCGGTCGGCGCAGGCCGTTCCTGGCACGACGCGGCACACTGACCGCGAAGGAGGTCGCCGTGTTCCACCACCTGTCCGTCCACCACCCGCGACCGGGGAAGCGCGAGGAGTTGATCGCCTCGATGCACCGCTACGGCGCGGCCATCGCCGGCGCGCCCGGCCTCGTCGCCGTCCACACGCTCGAGGACGCCGCCCAGGGGGTGCTCGTCGGGCTGGCGATTTGGGAGTCGGAGGAGGCGTTCGCCGCGTCCGTCCCCCTCGCCCGTGCCGCGGTCGCCGACGACCCGTTCGATGAGTGGGAGGCCGAGCCGGTCACCGGCTACCGCCTCGCCGACGTCTGACCCGACCCGGGCGCGGCTTCCCCCGCACGCCTGACGGCATCTCCGCCTCTGGTCGCCGGCCCGTCGTGGGCCCGCCCGATGCGTGATGCTCCGACGTGTGGCCGCCCCTCCGAACGATGAAGGCCTGCCCCCGTTGCGGGGGCCAGCCCCTACGGGTGAGGGCCAGCCTTATGGCCGAGGGCCAGCACGGGTGCGCTGGCCCTCGGCGTCAAGGCTGGCCCTCGAGGGGACGCGAGTGCGTCCGCGCCGATCGTCCCAGACGGCGGGCTTCCGGCAGCGCCCCGCAGGCCGCTCCGCGGCCGATCGAGGGCCAGCCTTCTGGCCGAGGGCCAGTACCGGTGCGCTGGCCCTCGGCGTCAAGGCTGGCCCTCGGGTGGGGAGGCTGGCTCTCGAGTAGGCGGGCTGGTTCGCGCGTGGGGGCTGGCCCGCGAGACCGAAGCCGCGGGCCTCAGGACCTCACCGGCGGGCAGGGCGGCATGGCCGGCCGCCCGTCCCCGCACGGCGGGGTGGGACGTATCAGCGGGACGGACCCGCGCTCAGCGGAGGACGGCGAGCACCTGCTGCTGCTCGACCCCGTCCTGCGTCCAGGTGCCCTCGAGCGTGCCCAGCGGCACGCGCGTGCCCGGCACGTGCTGGCCGTCGAGGACCCGGACGATGCGCATCGACTCGCCGGCGGCGTTGGACACCGGCACGATGCCGGAGCCCTGAACGGTCATGGTCTTCTCGCCGCGGGAGAGGTCGGCCTCGTTGTCGCCCTCGTGGATCACGCGCATCAGTTCGACCATGTACACCGGGTCGCCGACGGCGTCGTAGGTGTACCGGGTGCCGAGCGTGGAGTGTTCCATGGTGCCGATCAGCGAGTCCGCGGCCTCGTCCAGCGGTTCGGCGCGGTAGGTGAGCGGGACCTGGTAGGTGACGCCCGCCGACCGGACCAGGATGGTCTCGATGCCGACCTCGCCATCGGGGTCGACGAAGCGGTAGGAGGCCACGCGCGTCAGGTCGTCGGCGTCGCCGACGAACCACTCCTGGGCAGGCAGCCAGCCCGCGAGCAGTTCGAGCTTGGTGGGGGTCAGCGTCGCTTCGTGGATCTCGGCCGTTCCGCTCATAGTCCTCCTTCGGGTCGGTTCCCTAGACTATCCCTGTCCCGGCGCCCGGATTGACCCTCGCTCACAGCAATCGATAGGCTGTCGGTCGCACTTCGACCGGCATGACCTCGGACCTAGCGGGTCGGCGCGCTTTGCGCGATGTCTCCAGACGTCAGCCTGGTTCTCGCAGTGGAGCACGTGGTCGGCGTGCACACGCCATTTTCACACCAAACCATCGGAGCCCTACTACATGACCTCTACTCCCGAGGCAGCCACCGTCGCGGTCGACGACTTCGGTTCCCCCGAAGCTTTCCTGGCAGCGATCGACGCGACCATCAAGTACTTCAATGACGGCGACATCGTGACCGGCACGGTCGTCAAGGTCGATCGGGACGAGGTCCTGCTCGACATCGGTTACAAGACCGAAGGCGTCATTCCCTCCAAGGAACTCTCCATCAAGCACGATGTCGACCCGTTCGACGTGGTCGCCGTCGGCGATGTGATCGAGGCCCTGGTCCAGACCAAGGAGGACAAGGAGGGCCGGCTGATCCTGTCCAAGAAGCGTGCGCAGTACGAGCGCGCCTGGGGCACGATCGAGAAGGTCAAGGAAGAGGACGGCGTGGTCACCGGCCGCGTCATCGAGGTGGTCAAGGGCGGCCTGATCATCGACATCGGCCTGCGCGGCTTCCTGCCGGCGTCGCTGGTGGAGATGCGCCGGGTGCGCGACCTCCAGCCGTACGTCGGCATGGAGCTCGAGGCCAAGATCATCGAGCTGGACAAGAACCGCAACAACGTGGTGCTGTCCCGCCGTGCGTGGCTGGA
>Ga0102832_1001329_pt3 | contig 10414 bp, 9 predicted proteins | sample EBPBio282013_DNA_FD_88942 | JGI IMG/M metagenome (GOLD analysis project Ga0102832, IMG submission 88942) | Wastewater treatment Type I Accumulibacter community from EBPR Bioreactor in Madison, WI, USA - Reactor 2_5/28/2013_ DNA (Illumina Assembly) | ecosystem: Engineered > Bioreactor > EBPR >... | reverse complement strand
GCGGTGCCGCCTCAGGCTCCGGGATGGGCACTATCATCTCCATGTCGCGGGCGGCGACCGCCATGATCTCGACGCCCCCCGGGATGGCGCGGTTGGACAGAATGATCGCGTCCGGTCCGAGAGTTTCCTTGACCTTTCGCAACGCGTCGCGCGTCGTTGCGGCGATGAATTTCCTGACGTTCATACCCTGCCTCCGATGATCGAGGTGACCTTGATGATTCTGTTTTCAGGCACTTCGCTGTGCGCGATGACCTTCAATTGGTTGATGCTGCGCCGCAGGAAGCGGGACAACAGCGTCCGCAGACTGGCCGGGACCAGGAGGACGGATGGCAGGCCGACGCTCTCCTGGCGCTGTGCCGCGGCAACCGCTTCGCGCAGCAGCGTGTCGGCGAGCCCCGGCTCGATGCCCGCGCCATCGCCGCCTCCGGCCACCGCCTGCACGAGGACGCGTTCGAGCTGCGGATCCAGAGACATCACCTGCATTTCCGCGCCACCTGGATAGAGATCCTGGACGATCGAACGACCAAGCGCTATGCGCACCTGTGCCGTCAGCACCTCCGGATCCTGTGAACGTGGTGCGCTGTCAGCCAGCGCTTCGATGATGGTCCGCATGTCGCGAATCGGCACACTCTCCTCGAGCAGATTGCGCAGCACCTTCTGCAGTACGCCAAGCGGCATCGCCTTGGGCACCACGTCCTCGACCAGCTTGGGCATCTCCTTGGCCAGGTGATCGAGCAAGGCCTGCGTTTCCTGCCGCCCCAGAAGTTCGGCAGCATGCGAGAGGATGAGGTGGTTGAGATGCGTCGCGGTGACCGTACTCGCATCGACCACCGTATAACCATAAGCCTGTGCCTGCTCCCGCAGTGTCGGCTCGATCCAGACTGCCGGCAGGCCAAAAGCCGGGTCCCGGGTTGCCGTACCCGGAACCTGCCCGGCGACCCGACCGGGATTGATGGCCAGCAGGCTTCCCGGAAAAGCTTCTCCATCGCCGATTTCGACACCTTTGAGGAGAATCTTGTAGGCGTTTGGTTTGAGTTCCAGATTGTCGCGGATATGCACCGGCGACACCAGGAAGCCCACCTCCTGGGCGAATTTCTTGCGCAAGCCCCGTATGCGACGCAGCAGTTCGCCATCCTGCCCTTTATCGACCAGGGGTATCAGCCGATAGCCCACTTCCAGCCCGAGGACGTCAACCGGCGTCACGTCCGCCCAACTGGCCTCCTGCGCTTCCCGTGGTGCGGCCGGCGCCACCGCCACCGGCGCTGGCGCAGCACTCGTCCGCGAGCGTTTTTCGATCTTCCAGGCCATCGCCGCCAGACCAGCGGCCAGGAGCAGAAAGACGAAATTCGGCATACCCGGAATCAGGCCCAAGAGACCGATGATCGCCGCCGTCAGATAGAGCAGCTTCGCATCACTGAAGAGCTGCACCATGAACTGCTGCGAGACGTCCTGCGCATCGCCGACGCGGGTCACCACCATGCCTGCGGCAATCGAGATGATGAGCGCCGGGATCTGCGCGACCAGGCCATCGCCAATGGTCAGCAGGGTATAGGTCTTGGCGGCCGTGCCGATGTCCAGGTTGTGCTGGAGAACACCGACGAAAAGACCGCCAATGACGTTGATCAGCATGATCAGGATGCCCGCGACCGCGTCGCCGCGAACGAACTTGGATGCGCCGTCCATCGAACCGAAGAAATCCGCCTCCTCGGCAATCGTCGCGCGCCGCTTGCGGGCATCGTCTTCGCCGATCAGACCGGCGTTGAGGTCCGCGTCAATGGCCATCTGCTTGCCCGGCATGGCGTCGAGCGTGAAGCGTGCGGCGACTTCGGCGACGCGTCCGGCGCCCTTGGTGATGACCACGAAATTGATCACCACCAGAATCGTGAACACTACCAGTCCCACGGCATAGTTGCCGCCCACCAGGAAGTGTCCGAACGCCTCGATGACGCGGCCGGCGGCACCGGGACCCGTATGTCCCTCGAGCAGGACGACGCGCGTCGACGCGACGTTGAGAGACAGGCGCAGCAGCGTCGTCACCAGCAGCACCGTCGGAAAGACGGAAAAATCGAGCGGCTTGATGACGCTCATCGCGACCAGCATGACGATGACCGAAATGGCGATATTGAAGGTGAAGAAGAGATCCAGGACAAACGCCGGCAGCGGCAGGACCATCATCGCCAGGATCAGCAGGATCAGGACCGGGCCGGCCAGTTGCCGCTGGCCAAAGCGAACGAACACATCCTGGAGGACCATGCTCGCGCTAGCCATTCAGGGCCTCCGGGAGCAGGTCTGCGGGGACGGCGATGGTCTGCGGTGGCAGCGGCTGACTGCCTCCGGTCTGGCGCCAGGCGGTCAACTGATAGACATACGCCAGCACTTCGGCGACAGCCGCGTAAAGCCCTGCCGGGATCTCCCGATCGAGTTCGACGTGGCGATGCAGGGCTCTCGCCAACGGCGCCGCTTCGATCATCGGAATCCCGTTCTCCGCGCCGACCTGGCGTATCTTGAGGGCCACCTCGCCCATTCCCTTGGCCAGCACCTTGGGCGCCCGCATGCCGCTGCTGTAGGCCAGGGCCACCGCATAGTGAGTCGGATTGGTTACGATCACGTCGGCGGCCGGTACCGCCGCCATCATTCGCTTGCGTGCCGCCTCCCGCTGCAACTGGCGGATGCGACCCTTGATCTCCGGGTTACCCTCCAGTTCCTTGCTTTCCTGCTTGACTTCCTGGCGACTCATCTTGAGCTTGTCATGGTACTGCCACAACTGGAAGGGAACGTCGATGGCAACGATCAGCAGCATCGCCGAGACGATGGCCAGAAAGCTGAAACTGAGCAAGTGGCCGGCACTCACCAGGCCAAGCTGGCCCGATTGCGCGAACATGGCGAGCAGATCGCCACGCTCGCTCCACAGGACGCCGACGGCAACCCCGCCGACGAGCAGGGCCTTGGCGACTGCCTTGACCAACTCCGCCAGTCCACTCCAGGAAACGAGCCGCGACAAGCCTTTCAGCGGATCCAGGCGAGACAGGTCCGGCTGCAGTGCCTTGGCGGAAAAGTTCCAGCTGCCGACAAAAAATGGCGACAGCAGGGCGGCGACAAGCAGCGCCACGAACAAGGGGGCGACCGACAGCAAGGCGTCGGCCGACAGGTCGGCCAGGCGAACCAACACCAACTGCGGCTCACGCGTCAGGCCGTGATCGAAAGCCAGACCTCGCCGGAAAACCGCGGCCATCCGCTGCACCATCCAAGGACCGATGAACCAGAACGCCGCCGCCGCAACGATCAGAATCAGGAACGCGCCAACCTCGCGCGAACGAGGGACCTGCCCCTCCTCGCGCGCCCTTTCGAGGCGTCTTGCCGACGCCGGTTCGGTTCTTTCGAGGTCGCTTTCCTCAGCCATTTCGAGCTTCCAGTGTACTCGAGGCTATTATAGGAAAAAACCATAAAAAATAGAGTCGTATGTGGGTTTATTTAGACGGATTCTTGGATAGTGGCAGAAGAGCAACAGTTGTTGCGGCAACCCAAAAAAACAGGGAGCCGCGGCTCCCTGGGTAGCTGGGTTCGCCAAGGTGCTTCAGCCAAAGAACTCCAGCGCCCGCGCATGGCCGGTGCGCGCATCGCGATCCGTTAGGGAGGCCAGATCGGAGAGCAATTCCTTCATGTCCAGGATCAGGACGATCTGCCCGTTGGAGAGCGTCGTCACACCGGCGACGCCGCGCGGACGGAAATCGTCGAGCGCCTTGATCACCGCGTCATCACGTCCGGCAAAGTTGTCGACGGCGAGAATCAGACTGCGCTCCGTGGTCTGCATCAGGACGCCATACTCGGGCCGTTGCACCTGCGGCCAGCCGAGCAAACGCGAGAGGGCGATCACCGGCAGGATTTCGCCGCGCACGACCAGGGTTTCCTTGCCGCCGACTTCCTGCATCCGCGCATGATCGATCGGCAGGATCTCCCTGACCATCGACAGCGGCAGCGCAAACGGCTGATCGCCCAGCAAAACCAGCAGAACCGGCAGGATGGCCAGCGTCAGCGGCAGCGAGATGACGAACACCGAACCCTTGCCAGGCTCGGAGCGGATCTCGATCGAGCCATTGAGCTTCTGAATGTTCGTCTTGACGACATCCATGCCGACGCCGCGGCCCGATACCGCCGATGCCTGAGCCATCGTCGAGAAGCCGGGGAGGAAGATCAGGTTGAGGCTCTGCCGTTCATCAAGGGTATTGGCTTCCTCTTCGCTGATGATGTTCTTTTCGATCGCCTTCGCCCTGATCCGCTCGGGACTCATGCCGCGACCGTCGTCGGCAATGATCAACACGATGTGGTCGCCCTCCTGCCGCGCTTCCAGACGAACAATGCTCTTCACCTGCTTGCCGGCGGCCAGGCGCTCCTCCTGCGACTCGACGCCATGGTCGACCGCATTGCGGATCAGGTGAATGAGGGGATCGGCCAAATCCTCAATCATCGTCTTGTCTACTTCGGTCTCTTCCCCGACCAGCGCCAGTTCGACATCCTTGCCCAACTGTCGCGCCAGATCCCGGGCAATCCGCGGGTACTTCTGGAACAAGCGACCGATCGGCTGCATCCGTGTCTTCATCACGGAATTCTGCAAATCGGACACCAGCAGATCGAGTTGGCTGACCGCCTGATCGAGAGCCTGCAGCGTTTCGGTATCGGTTCTGCCGGCGAGAATATCCGCGCGCAGGCTGGTCAAGCGATTCTTGGTCAGACCGATCTCGCCGGACAGGTTGAGCACCTGATCCAGCCGCGCCGTGTCGACCCGGATGGTGGTCTCGCGTGCAGCCGCCTTCTCGTCAGCTCGCCGACCCGAGGGCGCACCGCTGACCGCAGCACCCGGCTTGTCCGTGGAGCGGCGTCCTTCGGGCGGGAAATGCGGCTGCAGCCCGGCCGTCTCATGCGCAGGCGTCGGCGCGGCCGGCGCCGCTACGGCCGGAAGCGCCGCCGGCCGACCGGTCAGTGCCCCATGCAGCGCTTGCCAGTCAGGGCCATCGGCTGGAACATTGGCCGTCGGCGCGGGCACCGGTGCTGGCGTCCCGGTCGCCGGCGTGGGAGCCGGAGAATCGGGCTTCCCCTCGACTTCACCTTCGAGCGCGGCACGCAGGGTAGCCGCCACGTCCGCGGGTGCAGGTTCCGGCTGTCTGCCCTGGGCGATCACCGCAAACATGTTGCGCACACCCTGGGTAGCCGCCATGATGGTATCCATCAAGGCCGGCGTCAGCGTCATCTGGGCATTCCTCAGCTTGTCGAAGAGATTCTCGGTCAGATGACAGAGCTTGACCAGTTCGACGGCGTTGAGAAAACCGGCCCCACCCTTGATCGTGTGAAAGCCACGAAAGATCTCGTTGAGCAAGCGATGATCATCGGGACTCCGCTCGAGATCAACGAGCTTGTTGTCGACGTCCGACAGCAGATCACCGGCTTCTTGCAGAAAATCCTGCAGCAGGTCTTCCATCCCGGCAAAATCACTCATCGTAAGCTCCTAGAATCCCAGGCTGCCAAGCAGGTCGTCGACCTGCTGCTGCGACGCAACGACGTCACTACGCCCGTCGGCGTTGATCACCGGCCCGTTGAGCAGACTGATCACCGAGTCGGTTCGCCGTTCGCCGGGCATGGTCTCGATCAGCACCCCCATCAGCTCCGCCTCCAGTTCCTGGGCGACGGCGATGATCTTCTTGATCACTTGCCCGGTAAGATCCTGGAAGTCCTGCGCCATCATGATCTCGAGCAGTTGCGCCTTGGTCGCCGCGGTCTTCTCGGGCAGGCCCTGCTTGAGAAAAGATCGAGTCTCCTCGGCCAGACGCTTGAAGTCCTCGACGCCGATCTGATTGGCGAACAGCGCGTCCCACTTCGCCGCCAGAGCGGCCGACCCGGACTCCAAAGCCTCCTGCAGAGGGTTGGCAATGTCCGTCGCATTGAGAACCTTGCACGCCGCCTGCTCGGTCAGGTTGGCGACATAGGTAAGCCGGTCCCGGGTGTCCGGTATGGCCGCTACAGTGCTTTCCAGGAGTTCGTGGTAACCGAGTTGACCGAGCGTGTCGTGCAGTTGCCTTGCCATTTGCCCCACGCGATGGAAGACCTTGTCCTGACCCGGCCACGAATCGCCAGCCTCGGACGCGTCAGCGCCACTGTCGGCAGGTTTCGGGGCGCGCGTCGCGGCAACCGAATCGAACAGGGCCTGCAACTCGTCATTGTCGTCCAGATCGCCGCCACCTTCCCGCAACTGCTGAATCACCGACGGTCTCTGCGGCAAGGGTACCGCCGGTGCCGGTGCGGCCGTGACGCTGATTCCCGAGGCAATGCTGTCGAAGAGATCCTCGAGATCCTTCGAATCACCAGACATGTTGGCGTCGCTCATTTCAGCCACCCATCTTGTCAAAAATCTTCTGCAGTTTCTCCGCCAGAGTCGCGGCCGTGAATGGCTTGACGATGTAACCGCTGGCCCCGGCCCCGGCGGCGGCGATGATGTTTTCGCGCTTGGCTTCGGCGGTGATCATCAGGACCGGCAGGTGCTTGAGCGCCGGTGACTGGCGGATTGCCTGCAGGAGTTGCAGGCCGTCCATATTCGGCATGTTCCAGTCGGTGACGACGAACTGGAATGAATCGTTCTGCAGCTTCTGCAGCGCCATCACGCCGTCTTCGGCCTCGTCGACGTTGGCGAAGCCCAGTTCCTTGAGGAGATTCCTGACGATACGGCGCATCGTCGAAAAATCATCCACCACGAGAATCCTCATCTTTGGATCAGCCATTCTTCACTCCCGGTTGCATTTTGTCCTTTCAGCGCTCGAGCCAGGGGCGCAGCGTGTCGGCAAGGATCTCGGCGTCGAATTTGGCGACGTAGGCGTCGACGCCAACCGTTTTCCCCATCGCGTGATTGGCCTGCGACGACAGCGACGAATGCATGACCACGGGAATTCCCGCAAAGCGTGCGTCGCCCTTGATGTTCTTGGTGAGCACATAGCCGTCCATCTCCGGCATCTCGGCGTCGACCAGGATCAGGCGGATCTCGTCGCGCACTGCCCGGCCAGTCTGCGCAGCATGGGCGGCGATTGCCTGGAGGCGGCTCCAGGCTTCCGCGCCATTGGTGGCATGCTTGTGCTTGACGCCGAGCTTGTCGAGAACCTCGCCGATCTTGCGTCGGGCAACAATCGAATCATCGGCGAAAAATATGCTCAGATCCTCAGCGATGTTGACCGGCGGGATATCGACGATGATCGCCTCGCCGAAGGCATTCGCCAGGATCTGCTCGACATCGAGAATCGAGACCAGATTGCCGTCGTCGAGCTCGGTAATCGCCGTGATCAGACCCTGATTGGTCGACAAGACGCTTTCGGGAGCCTTGACCTTCTCCCAATCCACGCGAATGATCCGGTCCACTTCATGCACCAGAAAACCCAGCGTGCGCTTGGAGTATTCGGCGACCATCATCGTCTTGCCATACTCATGCGGTTGATCCTGATGCTCGAGAAACGAAATCAACGAGAGGACCGGTATGACGTTGCCACGCAGGGATATCAGGCCTTCGACGCCGCGCGGCATGTTCGGCGTCTTGGTGATGTGCGGTGTCCGCCCGACCTCGCGCACCTTGAAGACGTTGATCCCGAACGTCTCGCGCGTACCGAGGGAGAACAGCAGGATCTCCATCTTGTTCGAACCGGCAAGCCGCGTCCGTGCGTCCACGCCCTCGAGCAGGTTTTTCTTTTCAGCCAAATCCATCTTGTCGCTCCCGAGAAATCCCTAGGTCAGGTCCGCTGGCAACGCCGGCACGGTACCCACCAGCAGCCTGCGCGTCAGCGTTTCCGACAAGCGCTGCGGTTCGAATTTTGGCACATACTCATCGACGCCGACGGACTTGCCCAGTTGCTGGTTGGACATCCCGGACAACGACGAATGCATGATCACGGGTACGCCGACGAAACGCGGATCGGACTTGATCCTCTTGGTCAGAATGTAGCCATCCATCTCCGGCATTTCGATGTCGGTGAGGACGAGACTGATCAGGTCGGTGACTTTCTGGCCGGACGCCTGCGCGTAGGCCGCCACCTTCTCCAGTTCATCCCAGGCTTCGCGGCCGTTGATCGCTGCCTGCGACTTCACGCCCATGGCGTCCAGAGTGCGCTGGATCTGCTTGCGTGCCACCGTCGAGTCGTCGGCAAAGAAGACCGTCAGGCCCGGATGATCGAGCGGCTTGATATTGCGGTAAACGCTCTCGTCGTCGTAGTTGGTCGTTTCCGACAAAATCTTCTCGACGTCCATCAGCATCACCAGGCGACCGTCAGGCAATTCGGTGACCGCCGTTACCAGGCCACCCATCTCGGCCAGGAGCATCGCCGGCGGCACCCGCATCTGACTCCAGTCGAGACGCAGAATGGTATCCACCCCCTCGACCAGAAAACCCTGCGTATGCCCGGCGTATTCGGTGACGATCATGATCGAGCGAGGGGTCTGCGTATCGACGCCGGCATAACGGGCAAGATCGACGACCGGGACCAGCGCGCCGCGCAGGCTGACCATCCCTTCGACCGACGGAGGCATCTCGGGCGCCGCAGTGATCGGCGGCGTGCGCATCACCTCACGAACCTTGAAAACATTGATCCCGAAGGTTTCGCGTCGGCCTGTGCGGGCGTCGGTCCCGAGCATGAACAGCAGAATCTCCAGCTTGTTGGTACCCGCCAGCTTCGTGCGAGCATCGATATTCTTCAGTAGATCGGACATTTCTCTTTTCCCTCGCAGCGAAAGCCGCAGCAGCGTCTCTCAAGACATCTTAATCCAAACAGGCACCGCTGCGTACTGATGGCACGCTGCACGTGCAGCGCCGCACGCCGGTTCACATCGCGGTCTGGTAGCCAATCCGGAAGCCACCCCAATGGCGACCCTTGACATAGATCGGTGCCGAGATGTCGTGCAGCACCTCGCCGGTATCGCGCCGGTAGGTCTGCAGGAGGAACGGCTGCCGGTGCGTGCCGCAACGTTTGCCGACCGGGTCATCGAAGACCCGCTTGGTGCGGTTGTTCACGAAATCGACCTTTTCATTGCCGGTCAGCGGCTGCGAGAATCTCCGGTTGTGAGTCGGCACATAGCCGTTGCGGTCGATGCAGATGGCGTAGGTCAGCCAGTTGTGTTGCGCTACCAGATTCTCCTGCAGCGGCGCGATGGCTTGATCGGTGTAGTCGTCGAAACGGGTCTTGAACTTCGCCGGCCGGGTATTGGGAATCGGCTGGTATCGGTCGTCGAAGAGATCGTCGATCTTGATTCTCCCCGCGTCGATCGCCTGCTCGAAGATCCGCGCCACGCCCAACGCGGCCTGGCCAACGATCTCGGGCATTCTGGCGTGCGTAGCGACGGCCTGCTCGCCGGCCTGGCCGAGCTTGAAGACGTTGCTGATCTCGCGCAGGTTCTCGGCCAGACACTGAACGTGGTCAACGGCGACCAGCGCCTGCTCCGTAACCGCGTTGTTCGTTTCCGCCATTTCGCGGATGCGGCCCACATGCTCGGCAATGCTCTGCCCCGTACGACCCTGCTGACCAACCGAGGCCGCAATCGCCTCGACCTTTTCCATCGTCTCGCGCGCACCACTATTGATACGCTCGAGCGACTGCGCCGCCTGCCGGGCGAGTTCGGCGCCATTGCGGGCCTGCCCGGTGCCGGCTTCGATACTGGTGATGGCGCTCTCCGTCTCGCCCTGGATGGCGCCAATCATCTGACTGATTTCGCCGGTTGCCTGCGCCGTGCGTTCAGCAAGTTTGCGCACTTCATCGGCAACCACCGCGAAGCCGCGCCCCTGGTCACCGGCGCGAGCCGCCTCGATCGCGGCATTGAGCGCCAGCAGGTTGGTCTGGTCGGCGATCTCGCGAATCGTCTGGACGATTCCACTGATCGCTTTCGAGCGTTCGCCGAGCGCACATACCACCCGCGCCGACTGCGTCACCGAGGCGGCAATCCGCTCCATTTCCGCCGCCGCGCTGTGCACGATCTGCATGCCCTCGGTCGACAGGCTGTTCGATGTCTCCGAAATCCCGGCCGTTTCGCTGGCATTCCGACTGACCTGATTCATGTTCTCGGTCAATTCACCCATCGCGCTGGCCGTCGCCAGCGCCGCGTCACGTTGCTGCTTCGAGCCCGAGGCCACCCGCTTCGAGTCGTCGATCAGCTGTCCGGAAGCATTGGCGACTTCGACCGAGTTGAAGAGCACCTTGCCGACGATGGTCGCAAAGCTCCCGATCAGGCGGTTGAAGTCGGCGGCCAGCGCAGCGATTTCGTCCTTTCCTTCGACGATTGCCCGACGTGTCAGGTCACCGTCGGCATACATCGTGGCAATCACGCGTTGCAGCCGTTTCAGACGGCCGACCACGCTCATCTCGAGGAAAGCGGCGAGCACGACGGTAACCACCGCCAG
>Ga0102832_1002673_pt1 | contig 10417 bp, 11 predicted proteins | sample EBPBio282013_DNA_FD_88942 | JGI IMG/M metagenome (GOLD analysis project Ga0102832, IMG submission 88942) | Wastewater treatment Type I Accumulibacter community from EBPR Bioreactor in Madison, WI, USA - Reactor 2_5/28/2013_ DNA (Illumina Assembly) | ecosystem: Engineered > Bioreactor > EBPR >... | reverse complement strand
CTTCGGCTTGCCCTCGGTCAGCGTGCCGGTCTTGTCGACCACCAGCGTGTCGACGCGTTCCAGCCGCTCCAGCGCCTCGGCGTTGCGGATCAGCACGCCGGCCTGGGCGCCGCGGCCGATGCCGACCATGATCGACATCGGCGTCGCGAGGCCCAGCGCGCAGGGGCAGGCGATGATCAGGACGGTCACCGCGGCGACCAGCCCGAAGGCCAGTCGCGGCTGCGGCCCGAAGTAGGCCCAGGCGGTGAAGGCGACCACCGCCACCGCGATCACGGTCGGCACGAACCAGCCGGCGACGCTGTCGGCCAGCCGCTGGATCGGCGCGCGCGAGCGCTGGGCGTCGGCGACCATCTGGACGATGCGCGCCAGCATGGTGTCGCGCCCGACCTTGTCGGCGCGCATCACGAAGCCGCCGGTGCTGTTGAGCGTGCCGGCGATCACGGCGGCGCCGGCTTCCTTGGTGACCGGCAGCGATTCGCCGGTGACCATCGATTCGTCGAGCGACGAGCGGCCTTCCAGCAGGATGCCGTCGACCGGCACCTTTTCGCCCGGCCGCACGCGCAGCCGGTCGCCGACCGCGATGGCGTCGAGCGAGACCTCTTCCTCGGAGCCGTCGGCGGCCAGCCGCCGGGCGGTGCGCGGCGCGAGATCGAGCAGGGCGCGGATCGCCCCCGAGGTGCGCTCGCGCGCCCGCAGCTCGAGCAGCTGGCCCAGCAGCACCAGCACGGTGATCACCGCGGCGGCCTCGAAGTAGACGGCGACGGTGCCGCCGTGGCCGCGGAAGGCCGGCGGGAAAAGGCCGGGCGCCAGCAGGCCGACGACGCTGTAGAGCCACGCCACGCCGGTGCCCATGGCGACCAGGGTGAACATGTTGAGATGGCCGGTGCGCACCGATTGCACGCCCCGCTCGAGGAACGGCCAGCCGGCCCACAGCACGACCGGCGTCGCCAGCGCGAACTGGATCCAGCCCGACACGACGGGCGAGACCAGCCCGTGCAGGTCGATCACGTGGCTGCCCATCTCGAGCGCCACCACCGGCAGCGACAGGACGAGGCCGATCCAGAAGCGGCGGGTGAAGTCGACCAGCTCGGGGTTGGGACCGGCATCGGCGGTGGCGACCTCGGGCTCCAGCGCCATGCCGCAGATCGGGCAACTGCCGGGTCCGACCTGGCGGATCTCCGGGTGCATCGGGCAGGTGTAGACCGCGCCCTCCGGCACCGGCTCGGCCGGCGGCGCCGACGCCTTGTCGAGGTAGCGCGGCGGGTCGGCGGTGAACCTGGCGAGGCACTTCGGGTTGCAGAAGTAGAAGGTGCGGCCGTCGTGCACGGTGGTGTGCTTCGCGCCCTCGATCGTCACCTTCATGCCGCACACGGGATCGATCGCCTTGCCCTCGGTCGCCGCCTCGGCCTCCCTGGCCTTGGCGACGTAGCCCTCGGGCGCCGCGGTGAACCGGGCGAGGCACTTCGGGTTGCAGAAGTACCAGGTGCGGCCGGCGTGCTCGGCGGTGTGCCGGGCGCCGTCGATCTTCACCTTCATGCCGCACACCGGGTCGATCGCGACCGCGGGGTCGGCGACGACCGCGACGGAAGGGGAAGCCTCGGGGTGATGGTGGGCGTGGCCGCCGCACCCGCAACTGGACCTGGTCATGCCTTGCGATGTATACCCTACGGGGGTATAGTTCAAGGATGAATGACAAGCTCAAGAAGTCGCAGCTCGCGCGGCTGGGCCGCATCGAGGGCCAGGTGCGCGGCATCGCGCGCATGATCGAGGACGAGCGCTACTGCATCGACGTGCTGACCCAGATCCGCGCGGTCCGTGCCGCGCTCGACAAGGTCGAGCAGGAGACCTTGTCCGACCACCTGCAGCACTGCGTCGCGCACGCCTTCCACGCCGGCGACGCCAGGGAGCGCCAGACCAAGATCGACGAGCTGCTCGAACTGCTGGAGCGCCGCCGCTGACTATTGCGGCTCGATCTTCGCGATCTTCACGTAGTCGGCCCACTTGGCGCGTTCCTCGCGGTCCTGCGCGGCGCACTGGGCGAGGGTCAGGGGGACGGCCGTCAGCGCGAACTCGTTGACCAGCCGGTCCTTGATGGCCGGGTTGCTGATCGCCTCGTTGATCAGCGCGTTCAGCTTCTCCTGGATCGGTAGCGGCGTCGCCTTGGGCACGGCGATCGCGAGGAAGCCGGTGCTCGAGAAGCCGGGGAAGGTCTCGGCCAGCGTCGGCAGGTCGGGATAGAGCGGGCTGCGCTGCGGCAGGGTCAAGGCCAGCGGCCGCGCCTTGCCGGCCACCACCTGGCCGCGGCCGGCGGTCAGGTCGACGAACATGAAGTTGATGGCGCCGGCATAGAGGTCGGTCCAGGCGTTGCCGATCGCCTTGTAGGCGACGCCCTGCCACTCGACGCCCGCCAGCTTGCCCAGCACCTCGGCCGGGACCTGCGAGCTGGCGTTGAAGTAGCCGAAGTTGAGCTTGCCCGGGTTGGCCTTGGCGTGGGCCAGCAGGTCGGCCACCGACTTGAACGGGCTGTCGGCAGGCACCACCAGGAAGGCGCCGCTCGAGCCGATCACGCCGACCACCGAGAGGTCCTTCTCGGGATCGTAGCCGGGGTTCTTGAACATGTGGATGTTGGCGGCGTTGGTCGAGGTGGTGGCCAGCATCAGCGTGTAGCCGTCGGCCGGCGAGGCCTTGACCGCCAGCACGCCGACGATGCCGTTGGCGCCGGCCTTGTTCTCGACCACGAAGGGCTGGCCGGTCTTGTCCTCGATGTACTTGCCGACCAGGCGGGCGGTGATGTCGCCCGAGCCGCCCGGCGCGAACGGCACGATGATCTTGATCGCCTTGGTCGGGAAGTCGGTGGCCTGCGCGCGCGCGGACGGGGCCAGCGAGAGGGTCGCCGAGACGGCCGAAGCGGCGGGAAGGGCCAGGGCGGCGCGGCGAGACAGCGTCATGCGAAACGTGGTCATGGCGGACAGTGTAGATCAATCGGCGCGCGTGGACAGCGCGCCGCCTGCAGCCCTACCCTGCAGCCATGTCAACTTCAGGCCGACCGCCCCTCGAGGGCATCCGCATCGTCGACTTCTCCCGCGTCATCGCCGGACCTTTGTGCACCCAGATCCTGGCGGACATGGGTGCCGAGGTGATCAAGATCGAGAATCCCGATGGCGGCGACGACACGCGCAAGGGCGCCGGCCCACGCGCCGGCGGGCCCGATGGCGAGAGCCACTTCTTCATGACCTACAACAGGGGCAAGAAGAGCGTCGCGCTGGACTTCACCAAGCCCGACGGCCAGGCGATCGTGCACAAGCTTCTCGCCGGTGCCGACGTACTGGTCGAGAACTTCCGGCCGGGCGTGCTGAAGAAGTACGGCTTCGACTACGCGAGCCTGGCGGCGAAGTACCCGCGGCTGGTCTACCTGTCGATCTCCGCCTACGGCCAGACCGGCCCGCTGTCGGACCGGCCGGGCTACGATCCCGTGCTGCAGGCCGAGTCGGGCATGATGAGCGTCAACGGCGAGGCCGACGGCGAGGGCCTGCGCCACGCCATCGCGATCGTCGACACCATGACGGCGATCCACGCCTCGTCGGCGATCAACGCCGCGCTGTTCGCGCGCACCGGGACCGGCAAGGGCCAGCACATCGACCTCGCGCTGTACGACACCGCGCTCGCCAGCCTCGGCAACATGGGTGCCTACTACCTGATCGGCGGCGACCAGCCGAAGCGCGCCGGCAACGGCCACTTCGCCTCGGCGCCGAACAACTCGTTCGAGACGAGCAACGGCAAGATCTACATGGCGGTGGCCAACCAGAAGCTGTTCCAGGACACCTGCAAGGCGCTCGGCCACCCCGAGTGGGCGACCGACCCGCGTTTCGCCGCGCTGGCCGACCGCGTCGCCAACAAGGCGGCCCTGACCGAGCTGATGGAAGCGGTGCTGCGAACCGACACCAAGGAGAACTGGGCGCGGAAGCTGCGCCACCTGCCGGCCGGCCCGATCCGCACCATGAAGGAGGCGCTCGACGAGCCGGAGGTGAAGCGTCGCGGCATGCTCAAGACCTACCGGCACAGCGTCGCCGGCGAGGTGCCGATCATCGGCTCGAACTACCATTTCTCCGACACGCCGGTCGACGACACCCGCCCGCCGCCGGCGCTGGGCGAGCACACCGAGTCCGTGCTGACCGGCATCGCCGGTCTTTCGGCGGCCGACATCGCCGCGCTGCGGGAGAAGAAGATCGTCGCCTGACCTTCACAGCGAGGACACCATGCCCCGTCGTTTCGTCGACCTGTCGATCTACCTCGAGAACGACGTCATCTCCGATCCCGTGCCGTTCGGGCCGAAGATCCAGTACCACAAGCACGAGGACACGGCGGGCCAGATCGCCGGCTTCTTCCCGGGCCTGAAGAAGGAAGACCTGCCGGACGGGCAGGGCTGGGCGGTCGAGAACATCAACCTGTCGACCCACAACGGCACGCACCTCGACGCGCCGTATCACTTCCACCCGACGATGAACAAGGGCGAGCGCGCCATCACGATCGACGAGGTGCCGCTCGAGTGGTGCTTCCAGCCCGGCGTGAAGCTCGACTTCCGCGACAAGCCGGACGGCCATGTCATCACCGCGCGGGAGGTCGAGGACGAGCTGAAGCGGATCGGCCACGAGCTGAAGCCGCTGGAGATCGTCGTCGTGAACACCCGCGCCGGCTCGCGCTACGGCAACCCCGACTACGTCAACTCGGGTTGCGGCATGGGCTACGACGCCACCATGTACCTGCTGGAGCGCGGCGTGCGGCTGACCGGCACCGACGCCTGGAGCTGGGACGCGCCGTTCTACTTCACGGCGCAGAAGTTCGCGAAGGACAAGGATCCGTCGATCATCTGGGAAGGCCACAAGGCGGGCCGCCACATCGGCTACTGCCACCTCGAGAAGCTGCACAATCTCGAATCGCTGCCGGGCGACGGCTTCACCATCGCCTGCTTCCCACACAAGATCCGCGGCGCCTCCGCCGGCTGGACCCGTGCGGTCGCGATCTTCGAGGAGTAACCGAAGTCTTTCCATCTCGACTTCACACACCCCCCTCATCCTGAGGAGCCGCGCGGAGCGTGGCGTCTCGAAGGATGGGCAACGGGCGCGGTGTGTGTAGCCCATGCTTCGAGACGCGCTCCTGTGGAGCGCTCCTCAGCATGAGGTCATTGTTGTGGTTTTTGTTCTGACCGAAGAAAATTCAGATCGACGCCGGTCGCCGCGCGAACAGGAGTGCGACGCCGAGTGCTGCAATCGCGCCGCCCGCGCCGGTCCGCAGACGGCGCAGCAGCGTCGGCCGTCCGACCGCGATCGAGCGGGCGCGCGAGGCCAGCAGCGCGACCACCACATCGACGGCGGTGTTGAGCACCACCGAGATCAGGCCGAGCAGCAGGAACTGCAGCCAGACCGGACCGGCGGCCGGATCGACGAACTGCGGCAGGAACGCGAGGAAGAACGCGGCGGTCTTGGGATTGAGCGCCTCGACCACGATGCCTTCGCGGAAAGCCTTCGCCGCACCCGTCGTCGTCACCTTGGTTTCGAACGGCTGGCGCGCCTCACGGATCGCCTTGATGCCCAGCCAGACGAGATAGAGCGCGCCGGCGATTTTCAGGAGCGTGAACGCCTCGGCGCTCGCCATCACCAGGGCCGAGACGCCGACGGCCCCGGCCGCGACATGGACCAGCCCGCCGAGCCCCGTGCCGAAGCTCGAGGCCAGGCCTTCACCGCGGCCACCGGCCAGCGTGCGTGCCGCGACGTAGAAGATGCCGGGCCCGGGCGATACGGCGATCGCCAGGGCCGCGGCGGAGAACAGCGCGAGGTTGGCGAGATCCATCGTCGCTTACGGAAGCGGATCGGGTTCGCCCGGCGGCAGCGGTACTTCGAAGACGTTGAGCGTCATCGAGACCAGCATGTAGTAGCCGCACACGCCGACCAGATCGACCACGCCCTGCTCGCCGAACGCGTCGATGGCCCGCTTGTAGTTGGGCGGCGCGACGCGGTTGGTCTCGAGATACTCGGTGACGAAGTCGTAGACGACCTTCTCGACGTCGCGCGTGAACGGCGGCGTGGCGCGCACCCGGACCGCCTCGATGATGTCCGGCGAGAGACCGGCTTCCTTCGCGAGGCGCGCATGGGCGTAGAACTCGAACTGCGCCTTGAAGTGACGGCCGACCAGGCAGATCGCCAGCTCGCTCAGGTCCTTGTGCAGCGAGTTGTTGAAGCGGCAGTACTCGCCCAGCTTCTGCGCCCGGTCGGCCAGCAGCGGGCTGCGCAGCCACGGCTCGAACGGGCCGCGCAGGCCGCCACGCGGCCCCGAGACGATGGCGTCGGCCACCTTCTTCTGCTCGGGCGTCAGCTTGTTCAGGTCGATCGGGGCGAGGCGGGACATTTGACGATTTCCTCCTGGAACACTTTCTTGAACGGCGGCCGGCGAACGGCCGCCGGCGGCTCAGCAGCCGGCGTCGCCGATCATGCTCTTGTTGGCGTTGTCGAACATGCGGTTGATCATCGCTTCGCCGGTGCCCTGGGCGACGTTCGACGGCGTGGCGCAGGACGCGGTGGCGCTCCACAGCACCTTGCCGCCGTCGGTCGTGTAGAGCGTCAGCGAGATCCGCAGGGTCGGCGAATCGGGCGGCGCCGAGATCGAGTCGCGGCGGCGGATCGGGTTGCTCGGCAGGTCCATGCGCGGGTTCGAGCCCGGCGGCGCGTAGCCCGGCTGGCCCCCCTGGGTGTTGTAGTCGCGGGTCGCGCCGCCCGACAGGTCGAAGTAGGTGACGTCCATCCGCATGACGTTGCCGCCCGAGAAGCCGACTTCGTTGCCGCGCTGCGCCAGCCGCACCATGACCTGGCGGCGCAACTCGCGCGACAGGTGGGTGTCGGAGGTCAGCTGCACGGCGACCTTGGCCTTGGGGATCGCCTGGTAGGCCTTGATCTCCATCTCGCCGAGCTTCGGGCCGGCCGGCACGCCGTAGCCCTGGGCGGCGACCGGGCCGGCCGCCAGCATCGCCAGAGCGGCGACAAGGATCGTGTTGCGCATGTGGTGTCTCCTAGGCAGCCAGTTTCTGCCAGCCCGGCTCGTCGCGGTCGAGCATCCGCTTCAGCGAGTCGAAATGCAGGAAGGCCTGCTGCGCCTCGCCCGCGATCTGGTTGGCGGTGTGTTCGGCGAGCTTGTCGTCGATGTTGTTGAGCGGCCGGCCGGTCTGCATGGCCAGCACCTGCACCATGGCGGCGCGCTCGAGGTAGTAGAGGTCGTCGTAGGCCTGGGCCACGGTCGGGCCGGACACGATGACGCCGTGGTTGGCGAGGAACAGGATCTCCTTGTCGCCCATCGCGGCGCACATCCGGTCGCCTTCGGCGTCCGACAGGGCAACCCCGGCATAGGCATCGTCGTAGGCGATGCGGTTCCAGTAGCGGAAGGCGTTCTGGGTGCACATCTCGAGGCGGCCGTCGCGGATCGAGGTCAGCGCGGTGGCGTAGGGCATGTGGGTGTGCAGCACGACCTGGGCCCGCGGGTTGCCGGCATGGAGGCGGGCATGGATGTGGAAGGCGGTCGGCTCGACGGGGTGCCGGCCCTCGTGGATCTTGCCGGAGGCGTCGGCCATCACGAGGTCGGACGGCGTGATCTCGGACCAGTGCAGGCCCTGCGGGTTGACCAGGAAGAGGTCGGGCCGGCCCGGCACGGTCATGCTGAAGTGGTTGCACACGCCCTCGTTCAGGCCATGCCGCGCGGCGGCCCGCAGGGCGGCCGTGAGGTCGATTCGCGCCTGGGTCACGGGGTCGTTGACCAGCATCACGGGGTCTCCATGCGACAGGGAAGGACAGGGCCGCGATGATGCGGCCAAGGCCGGCGCGGGGCCAGTCGAAATCGTACGGAGGGCGTCCCGGGAAGGGGTTCCCGCCCGACCGCATCCTGTCGGTTCGGGCGTCTCAGGCCGGCGAGGGGCGCGTGACGCCGACGCCGGAGATCTCGCGCACCAGCTTGGTGCGCACGGCACGGCCGAAGTGTTCGAAGTTCTCGGCCACGATCAGGAACGAGCCGGCGCCGCCGATCACGTTCTCCTCGTAGTACTTGTCGAGCGTCAGGTCGGGCGGCCGCCCGAAGTTGGTGCGGTTCATCATCACCGGCAGGCCGTTGACGACGATGCCCTGGGCGACCAGCCGGTCGCGCACCAGCTCGGCCGGCGGCCCGTCGTTGGTGCGGCCGTCGCCCGAGACGTCGATGACCCGCCGCCGGGCCACGAACGGCGACGTCTCGAAGCGCTGGCCGGCATGGGCCAGCGCCGCGCCGACCGCGGTCCAGCTCTGCGACTGGCGCGGCGCCTCGGCCAGCTTGTCGGCGAAGCGGCGCGCCGCGGCCGGGCTATCGATCACGGTCCAGTCGATCACCACGACCTGGTAGTGCGTCCCGGCCCACTCGGTGTAGCAGACGGCGATGCGGCGGTTCTCGCCCGACAGGATGGCGTCGATCACGCGCTCGTTGGTCAGGGCCTCGATGTAGCCGCGGCGCTGCAGCTCGGCCTCGACCTCGTCGATCGAGCGCGACACGTCGACGGCGAGCACGAGCTGGAGGTCGACCGGCGTCGTCGGCTGGGCCCGCGCGGGAAGCGCGGCGGCGGCCGCCAGGGAGCCCAGGAGCGCTGTCCGTCGCTGCATGTCCGCCCTCCGGTATCGATGGCCGAGCATAGCATCGCGGCGTCGCCCGTCACCGGCACGGCCGAACACGAAATCGCGCGCAAAAGAAAACGCCGGGGGCTGAACCCCCGGCGTTTCCGGTCGTCGCCCGTTGCCGGGCGGATCGTTGCGACGATCTATTGATCGTCGTCGAAGCCGCGCTTGCGCGGCTCGTAATCGCTGTTGCGCCGCGGACGGTCGTTGTGCCGACGCGGGGGCGCGCTGCGGTTGAAGTCGCCGCCGCCGCCGCCGCCGCCACCTTCGTAGCCGCCGCCGGCCGGCGGGGGACCGCCGGTGTAGTCGGCGCGCCGGTCGCGCACCGGGCCACCACCGCCGCCGCCTTCGCCGCCACGGTAGCCGCCCCCGCCGCCCTCGCCGCCGCGGTAACCACCGCCGCCGCCGCCGCCGTAGCCGCCGCCACCACCGGAGCGGCCACCGCCACCGCCGCCGTAGCCGCCGCCACCGGAGCGGCCACCGCCGCCACCACCGTAGCCGCCACCACCGCCACCGTAACCGCCGCCACCGGAGCGGCCACCGCCGCCGTAGCCGCCGCCGCCACCACCGAAGCCGCCGCGGCCACCGCCGCCGAAGCCGCCCGGACGCTCTTCGCGCGGACGGGCTTCGTTGACCACCACCGCGCGGCCCGCGAGCGGCTGGCCGTTCATGCCGTTGATGGCCGATTGCGCCTCGGCGTCCGAGCCCATCTCGACAAAGCCGAAGCCCTTCGAGCGGCCGGTGTCGCGGTCCATCATGACCTTGGCGGACGTGACCGTGCCGAACTGGGAGAACGATTGCTGGAGATCCTCGTCGCGGATCGAATAGGCGAGGTTGCCGACGTAGAGTTTGTTGCCCATGGGAGAGCGCCTTTCAAAATCCTGCAGAACTGGAGCTTCTACCCATCGTGAACCATTCAAGCGAAGGCGCCGCGTCCATGCACAGGCTGAGGAATATAAGTGAACTGCGCAAAACTGCGCAGCGTGTCAAGCGAGAAAGTGTTGTTTTCGGGCTGACTGCGGATGCGCGCGCCGTGGCGCGCGCCAGCGCCCGGCGCGCCTAGCATCGAGGCTTCATGGACCTTCTCAAACCGCTGATCGCGCTGCTGGCCATCGTCAATCCGATAGGGGTTATCCCTTTCTTCATCCATTTCACGCAGGGTTTCAGTGCCGAACAGCGCGCGCGCACCATCCGCGTGTCCGCTTTCAGTGCGTTCTGCGTCATCGCGGTCAGCGCGCTGGCGGGCATCCGCATCATCGAGTTCTTCGGCATCTCGCTGGCCTCGTTCCAGGTCGGCGGCGGCATGCTGTTGCTGATCTCCTCGCTGCAGATGCTCAACGCCCAGCCGGCCGAGGGCCGCAAGGAAGACGTGACCGAGGGCGACAGCAAGGTCGACGCCGGCGCCAGCATCGCGGTGGTGCCGCTGACCATCCCGCTGCTGACCGGGCCGGCGACGATCTCGACGATGGTCATCTACGCCGACAAGACGCGCCACTGGTGGCAGCTCGGCGTGCTGGTCGGCTACGGCGTGGTGATAGCCCTGGCGGTGTGGGCGGCGTTCAGCCTGTCGGGGCGCATCGCGCGCGTGCTCGGCAGCACCGGCATCAACGTGATGACGCGGTTGATGGGACTGATCCTGGCCGCGCTGGCGGTCGAGGTGATGAGCGACGGATTGGTGAAACTCTTCCCCGTGCTGGCCTCGGCAATGCGCTGAGAATCCGGGCATGGGAGAGAGCCGA
>Ga0102832_1002062_pt1 | contig 10421 bp, 12 predicted proteins | sample EBPBio282013_DNA_FD_88942 | JGI IMG/M metagenome (GOLD analysis project Ga0102832, IMG submission 88942) | Wastewater treatment Type I Accumulibacter community from EBPR Bioreactor in Madison, WI, USA - Reactor 2_5/28/2013_ DNA (Illumina Assembly) | ecosystem: Engineered > Bioreactor > EBPR >... | reverse complement strand
GCATACAGGCACGCAGGACTGGCCGCCGCAGCAGTTCTCCGTCAGATAGGCGATAAGGCCTTTCATCCGGTCAAAGTCGGCCGTTTGGATCAGCCGGCGGCCATCACGCCGCGCCTTCACCAGACCTGCATGCTTAAGCAGCGACAAATGAAACGACAGCGTGGCGCCCGGCATGCCCAGCTTTTCGCCGATCGTGCCGACGGTCAGCCCGGAGGGGCCGGCCTTCACCAGAAACCGGTAGATCTCAAGGCGCGCCTCGTGCGCAAGGGCGGCGAGGGCGGTGACGGAGGATGTCGAGTCCATATTTCTAGTAAAATAGAAATATGGACTCGGTCAAGTCTTCCGCACGGGGTTACGTCTCGCTCAGCCACTCCACCTTGGCGCCATGCGGATGAACTTTCGCAAGCATGCGGTCGTCGCCACCGGGCCAGGTTCTGACGCACAGGGTGAACTTCCCGTCACCGCCCTGTTCCATGCGCATCCAGGAGAAGGGCGCGTCCGTGGCCGCCCGCGCACCGACCGCTTCGGCCTGCGCGGTCACGCGGCGCTTCACGTCGTCTGAAAAGTATTGGAACACGACCGAATGCATCAGTACGCGGTGGACGCCGGCCGATGGCACGGGCGTAAGTGTTTTTTCGATCCATTCGGCGGCATCCATCTTGTCCACGCGCGGGGGATCGGACGCCGCGATCTTCAGCGCGTATCGGATGCGGCGCACGCGTTCCAATTGGTCCGCCCACACATAAGCGAGCAGGCGTTCGCGGCCCGCCGGTGTGCCGATATCCACGGGTGCCTGGTCGACGCCGCGTCGGGCGATGACCCGGACTTTAGCGCGCGGCGGCGAGGGGCCTGTCCAGGCTGGCTCCAGGCGAACCGCGCTGTCCCTCGCGCCCGCCTCCGTGACACCCAAGGTGTAGGTATAACGGTCCAGCATCAAGTTCAGGCCGCCGCTGCTGCCGAGTTCGAATAGCGAGAATGGCAGACCATGATCGGCCGCGAGGGTGAGCAGGCCGGACATCAACACCGCCGAACGGCCGACCTCATTGGTCTGCGGCGGCAAATCCAGCCACGGCATCAGCTCTTTCTCGAAGCGCACGATAATGTCGTCAAGCATGGCGCCGAGGGTCGTGCGGTCCACCGCCAGCGCGGGGGGATACACGGACGTCCAGGCGGGCGCGATGCCGCGTTCGGCCAAGGCGTGCAATCCCGCGACCAGGCGCAAAGCCAGGGCGTCGTGGACAGGTTCGGGGTCTCCAGGCCAACCGAGAGCGCGCGCGCCGATCGCGGTGTCTCGCGACAAGCGTTCACCCAGCAAATCGCACAACTCGGCCGTAAACGGCGCGGCCATATCGCGGCAATAGCGCGCCTGCTCGAAAAAGGACTCGCGAACTTCCGTCTCGGTGTCGGTCATGACGGCATCCCCTTATACGGCGCGAAGCTTGCACCCGCATATTCGCCCCCAGCTATGCAAAGTCCGCGTACGAGATTTGATCCCCTGTGGGGCATCGGTTTATGTTGGGTGTATGACCGACAAAACCAATATACCCGGCCGTGTGCTCATTATCGCTGGTTCTGATTCCGGGGGCGGCGCCGGTATCCAGGCGGATATCAAGACCGTCACCGTGCTCGGCGCCTACGCTATGACCGCAGTCACGGCAATCACCGTGCAGAACACTCAAGGCGTTGCCGCCGTGCATGAGGTCCCGCTCGATATCGTCGCCGGGCAGATCGAAGCCGTGGCCAGCGATATCGGTGCGGATGTGATCAAGACCGGGATGCTCGCATCGCGCCCGATGATCGAAATGGTGGCCGATACGCTCGCGCGCGCCGCCCCCCATGCGCGACGCGTGGTCGATCCCGTGATGCGCGCGAAAGGTGGTCATGTGCTGCTCGCGGAAGACGCGGCTCAAGCGCTGGTGCAGCGTCTGGTGCGCGGCGCCGCCGTGGTCACCCCGAACCTCCCAGAAGCCGAAGTGCTCACGGGGCGCGCGATCAAGACCGTCGCGGATATGGAAGGAGCCGTGGAGGCTTGCCGCGCCCTAGGCGCCGAGGCTGTTCTCCTGAAGGGCGGCCATCTCGAAGGCGCCGATCTCCTTGATCTTCTCATCACCGGCGACAAGGTCATCCGGTTCGAAGACACGCGTATCGACACCACCTCGACTCATGGCACGGGCTGCACGCTGGCATCGGCGATCGCTGCCGGCCTTGCACGCGGGGCTTCGCTCGTGGAGGCGGTGACGGCCGCCCGCGCCTATGTGCGCGGCGCGATCCTCAGCGCGCCGCGTCTTGGCCACGGCCACGGGCCTCTCAACCACGGGCACGTTTTAGGGAGTAGCTAATCCGCGAGATCATTTTTTTTGAGGGCACGGACTGAGGCAGGGATGATCTTACTCATGGGGTCGCGTTATGAGCATTGATCAAGGTCTCGCTCCACGATGAGGAGACCGCCGTCGTTACGGATCGCGGGTGTGGGGCCGGCCGGCGCCTCGGGCTGAATTTTACCGCGCGCGATGAGGCAGTAGCTAGCGTGATCCTCCGCCCTGTTCGGAGCGTGCATTTCGAGAGCACTAAGCCGGACCACATCGGACCCTTCTTCGAGGTCGCTCAGCCCGGCATATTCGGTGAATATGACTTCGATGTCGGAAAAATGGGACTCAACGGCCTTTATCGAAGCGTCCAACGTCGGAAGTTCATTCTGGATGAAGAGTGAGCCGCCACGGCGCACGCGCTGCGCAAGGCGTTCGATCACGTCCGGATAGGTTTCAACGTATTGGAGCGTGTAGGTGCTGACGCATACGTCCATCGGGCCCAGGAACGAAAAGTCACGCTCCAGCGTCATCAAATAGACAGCCATCGGACCTGTACGCTTTATCGGGCGCGAATGCTTGAACCCGTCAAAATACTCCGATCGGTGTTTTGTGATTCCGACATATTCACCTGGAAACATCCACCTGTTCCGGAATTGGCCGGTGCCTGCATCAAGGCCGCGGGCCGGATTTGCCGTCTCGAGATGGCGATAAAGTAAATTGAAAGCGCAGTTCTTTAACGGGGTTCGCGCGAGCGGAAAGGGCAGAAGCTCGATGCGCGGTTTGCGCCCGTCGATCTTGATTGGCATGGACGAATAGTGACCCTTTAACACCGGCATTTTTATGCGGTCGATAAGACCAGATTTGAGAGTGCCTTGCTAGACGATTCGCAGGTCGGAGATGAAAGGCCATTAGGGAGCATTTGCGGGCGAAAAAATAGCCTCGGGGCTTTCGCTCAATCTGCGAGGACATTCTTGCGGGGCGGCGTTAATTGTTTTAGGACCGAAACGAACACAAAATCTGAAAAGCAATGACGGGTTCATCATTTCTAGTCGCATCGCGTGGCCATATGGCAACCACCTGGTTGACCCATGCGTTGAATGCGTTGCCGTCGACCCTCGCGATCCACGATGGCAAACCGATCCCGGTGGACTACAGCAAGCCATTGTCTCGGCAACTTTCTTCCTTGCGTGAAGCGCAGCCCGGCCTCGCGCGGTATGGCTTGGTTCACTCGGTGAATGGGACATCCCTGTTCTATGCTTATGCGCAGAAGGATCTCGTGCCTGGACATGTCAGGACCGCGCAACTTTGTCGCAATCCCATCATGCTCGCGGAATCAATGGCGGCCGTGACAACGCGTGACTGGGTGAAGGATTTGAAGTTTCAAAAATGGTCGCAGGGGATGTGTGCATCGGTCCTGCAGGGACGGCTCAATAAAGTGGCGGTGGACTGGCCGGCCAGCGTGAAGGCGCCGATCGCCGCGAACGATGAGGCCGCGATTTCAAGATTGATTGGGATTTGGAACCGGACATTGCTGGAAGCTACTGATCTGATGTTCTGCTCCGGCATACATCAACTCCTGGCCGAACGCGGCAACAAGCCCGAGGAGGCGCATCCGATCTTCCGTTTCGAAGATTATACGTCGGATCGTTCGGCTTTCGGGGCGCTATGCAATCATGTCGCGGGCGAAGCGTTGGATTCTCCCGCGCTAGATGCCGCCTTTGCGACGCCGGCGGCCAATCGCCATCGCTCATCCGTGGTGACGGATCCGGACGAGGTCTATAGAGACTGGACGCCGGCCGAGCGCGATATGTTCAATACGATTGCGGTCGTGACCGGCTTGGCGGCTTATTTTGAAAGCCGCGGATTGTATAAAATCACTTTCGTTTGGAGCGAGAGACCCGTTTCCTACACGGGGTCACAGGCGCAATCCATTCAAGGTGTGCCGTTCAATGTTGCCGCTATTATGGCAAAATGAGGCGAGTCCGGCAGCCATAGCTGAGAGCGAACGAAAGTCGGAGCGCACGAGATGCCAGCTGAAATCTCCGCGGAGACAATCGCGTTATTGTCAAAGCTTGTGGCGGGCTCAAAATTTCAAGAGGCCGCGAAAATTTGTGAAAGACTGACCGCTGCATCGCCCGACGATGCAAGAGGTTGGCGCACACTCCTTAAATGCTATGTCGAACTTGGCGAATTTCGCCGAGCGTTTTTGACAATGGACCGGATGCTAGAGCGGCATCCGTGGGAAGAGCTCTATTGTTTCCGTACGTACTTTGGCGTTGACGGCTACCTGGGAGTCGAGCTTCAGCGCCGCCGCGACTTTACATATTTTTTGCTGACGGTCGTGATAGGCGTTTGCATCGCTGAGATTGGCGGACGATTTGGTCCTATCGCGGCGCTGTTCTCCTTGGCTGGCTGTGTCGTTCTGGCGCTGCTTGTGGAGCTCGGCGCGCGAGCAAGAGCTGGTTGCCGTTTCGGTTTGCGGGGCGAGGGGGTGCTTGCGCCCTTTGGAAAGGCGAACCCATTTGTTTTTTATGTCGCTGACAGTCAGCTCTATAAGTATGACGACATCTTCGGCTTTCACTACGTCGCCCAGCAAAAGTGGGTTCAAGTCGCGGTCGGGCAGGATGGAATAATCGACCGACGCCGTCTGTCCAGCGACCGTCACGGTAATCTTCATCCCACCGATGAGGAGTTTGAGTCGCACACGTTGAATATCGCCGTAATCGGTGATTCCTTTACTGCCTTCCAGGCAACGGCGACCAATACGCGGGTGCTGAGAACGTCGAGTGGCCGTACATTATGAAGGTTTTTCTCGATCAGGAAATCGGTGTCGGCAAAACGCGAGTCATGAATTTCGGGCGCGTCTCGAACGGTATTTTACAGATGATGAAGTCGGCGGCGCAAAAAGCGACCGAGCTAAAACCCGATTTGCTGATTATTGCGTTCTTGACGCGCGATATGGAGCGTCCGCTGCGCTATGTATCGCCTCTCAATATTGCCGGCACGATACGGCAGTATATGCATCACGAACGCGACGAGCTTCCGGATTTCTTGCGGGCGCAGGAAATGGGTCAGATAGATGCCCGTGCGGCGCAAGAGCTCGGCAGCGACGAGGAAGTGGACTTTTTAAGAGACGTCCGCGCGCGCTATGCGACGGTTTTGCGGCGTCTCAGCGGAAGGATGTTCCGGCTTCGTGATATGCATCGTAGTGTCTTATTGGATGAATTGGTGACCGGAACGGTGTTCACGGCTTTCGACTTGCCGCCCCTGGATTACAAGCCGACGATTCGATCGATCGACGTGACGAGCTACGATCAGAATTCCGAATTTCAGGAAATTTTTGACACACTGAACGCGTGTGACGTTCCGGTGATTTTTGTGCATTTGCCGGAAGCGCAAGAAATGAAGACCAAAACCTTCGTTCCCCACTCCGCCGTCGGCGGACAACTGCTCGGCAGCTTTAAAAAGTTGATTAAGAAGCCGGTTTATTTCCTGTCGCAGTACATCGATTTGCCGCCGGAGGAGATCGACAAAAAATTCGATCACACCGATTATGACTTTCACCCATCCTTGTGGACGAAAACCGTCTATGCGGATCTCATCACACAGCTTGTTTTGAACGAGTGCAAGGCCAACGAAACGATGCGCTCGAAAGCCGGATTAAACAATGTGGCCTAAGTCGGAACTTCGGGTTTTTGGCGCCTGCATCGCGGCGATATGCGGGGCTTTCACCGGCCTGACCTATGTTCTGGCGGGCTTCGTCCCCTATTTCGCGCTCGGCCTAGCGGGGGCGATGCTGCTTCTGACGGCGCTTCGACCCGAAACGCTGACAATTCCCTACGAATATTGGCATCGGCTGCGAAGCTGGGGCTAAAGGCCCGCCGCCGCGCTCTCAGGCTGCTTCCCCAGCGAATCCATGGCCTTGGCCCGCATTGACGGGGGCCAGGCCTGGTTTCTACACTCCGCCTCTTTTTGGCGGGGGAAAAGAACGCCAAGTGCCCCGCCTTCCCTGGGGAAGGATGTCATCACTCAATGTCCGCTGTTCAGAAGCCCTCTACCCGTCCGGCTCGTAATCACTTTTCGTCCGGTCCGTGCGCGAAGCGTCCCGGTTGGTCCCTCGACGCACTGAAGGACGCGCTGGTCGGGCGTTCGCACCGCGCGAAGCCGGCGAAGGCCCGCATCAAGCAGGTCATCGACAAGACGCGCCAGATCCTCGGCGTGCCCGCCGATTACCGCATCGCTATCGTGCCCGCGTCCGACACCGGCGCGGTCGAAATGATGCTCTGGTCCGTGCTCGGCGCCCGGCCGGTGGACATGCTCGCCTGGGAAAGCTTCGGCGAAGGCTGGGTCACGGATGTCGTGAAACAGCTCAAGCTGAAAGACGCCCGCGTCATCAAATCCGACTACGGTAAGCTGCCGAATCTCAAGGACGTGAACTTCGACAACGACGTCGTCTTCACCTGGAACGGCACGACCTCCGGCGTCCGCGTGCCGAATGGCGATTGGATCCCGGCGGACCGTAAAGGCCTCACGATCTGCGACGCCACCTCGGCCGTGTTCGCCATGGACATGCCCTGGAGCAAGCTCGATGTCGTCACCTACTCCTGGCAGAAGGTGCTGGGTGGTGAAGCTCAGCATGGGATGTTGATCGTTTCCCCGCGCGCCGTTGAACGCCTCGAGAACTACACGCCGCCCTGGCCGATGCCCAAGATCTTCCGTCTCACCTCCAAGGGTAAGCTCAGCGAAGGCATCTTCGAGGGTGATACCATCAACACCGTCTCGATGCTCTGCGTCGAGGACGCGGTGGACGGTCTCAACTGGGCCGAAAGCGTCGGGGGGCTCAAGGGCCTGATCGCGCGCTCGGAAGCCAATCTCAAGGCCATGAGCGATTGGGTTGCGAAGAACCCGTGGATCGCTTTCCTCGCCGAAGACGCGGCCTCGCGTTCCTGCACTTCGATCTGTCTTCGCATCACCGCGCCATGGTTCACGTCGCTGCCGGCCGACAAGCAGGCCGAAGCGGCGAAGAAGCTCGCGGGCCTTCTGGAGAAAGAGGGTGTGGCGATGGACGTCGCCAGCTACCGCGACGCTCCGCCGGGTCTTCGCATCTGGGGCGGCGCGACCGTGGACACCGCCGACATCCAGGCGCTCTTGCCGTGGATCGAGTGGGCGCACGCTGAAGTCCAGTCCGCGTAGGTATCGTGACCGAGCAGGGACTTCCGCGCTCGGAGGAAAGCGCCGGCGTTACCTATGCCGTCGGCGCTTATCTGCTTTGGGGCGTCCTGCCGCTCTACTGGCATCTCGTGCATGAGGTGCCGGCGCTCGAGATGACGGCGCATCGCACGCTGTGGTGCGTCGTTTTTCTGGGCTTCATAACGGTGATCCGCGGCCGGGTCGGCGAAATCGGTGCCATCTTACGTACGCCGGTGACACGTTGGACGCTTACGGCGACCAGCGCGCTCATCACCGTCAATTGGTTCCTCTTCATGTATGCTCTGGTCACTGACCAAGTCGTTGAGTCATCTCTCGGCTATTACATGACGCCCGTCCTCAATTTTGCGTTCGGGATTTTGCTTATGCGCGAGCGCCCCTCACGGTTGCGCATGTTCTGCATCGGGCTTGCCACCTGCGGCGTGCTTGTTCAGCTCTTCGCCTTTGGCCGTCTCCCGTGGCTCGCTCTCGGTCTGGCGGTCACGTTCGGCCTGTACGGTTATTTTCGAAAGAAAGCACCGGTCGCCGCGATGGATGGACTCTTGGTCGAAACGGGACTGGCGGTGCCGGCTGCGATCGCGCTCCTTGTGTGGTGGCACGTCCACGGGACGGGACTGTTCTTAATTGGAAACGTGAAGCGTGATGCGCTTCTTGTTCTCGGCGGCGCGTTTACGATCACGCCGCTGGCTCTGTTCGCCGCCGCCATGCGCCGCGTGCGTATGACCACCATGGGCTTTCTTCAGTACATGGCGCCGACCATCTCGCTTTTGGCGGCCGTGTTCATTCTGGGCGAACCGTTCGACCTTAGCGATCTCGTGTCCTTCGGTTTTATCTGGGCCGCGATCGCCATCGCGATTTTCGACAGTTTGACGCCGAAAGCGCCGGGGACGCCTAACGCCGCGTAAGGGTTGGTATCGTTTTCGAATTCTCTGGGAGGGGATAGTGAGATGGCTAAGCCGAGAGTGTTGATCAGCGATAAGTTGAGTCCGGCCGCGGTTGAAATCTTCAAGACCCGCGGTGTCGAAGCCGATGTGAAAACGAACCTTACGCCTCAGGAGCTGGTGGCGATCATCAAGGACTATGACGGTCTCGCCATCCGTTCCAACACCAAGGTCACCGCCGAAGTGCTGGCGGCCGCGTCGAACCTGAAAGTGGTCGGCCGCGCCGGGATCGGGGTCGACAATGTCGATGTCGACGCCGCCACCGCGCGCGGCGTCGTGGTGATGAACACGCCGTTTGGGAACGCCATCACCACTGCCGAGCATGCGATTTCGATGATGATGGCGCTCGCCCGGCAGATTCCAGCGGCCAACGCCTCTACCCATGCTGGCAAGTGGGAGAAGTCGAAATTCATGGGCGTCGAGCTGTTTGGGAAAACACTCGGTGTCATCGGTTGCGGTAATATCGGCTCCATCGTCGCCGACCGCGCGCTGGGCTTGAAGATGAAGGTGCTGGCCTTCGACCCTTATCTCTCCGAGGAGCGCGCCCGCGATCTTGGCGTCGAGAAAGCGGACCTCGAGACCATCTACGCCCGCGCCGATTTCATCACCCTGCATACGCCGCTCACGGACGGCACGCGTAATCTTATCGACGCGAAGTCCATTGCCAAGATGAAGAAGGGGGTGCGTATCGTGAACTGCGCCCGTGGCGGGCTCGTTGTCGAAGCCGACATTAAGACCGCGCTCGAATCCGGCCATGTTGCCGGCGCGGCCTTTGATGTGTTCGAGGAGGAGCCCGCGAAGTCCAATATCCTCTTTGGGATGGAGAACGTGGTCTGCACCCCGCATCTCGGCGCGTCGACCAACGAAGCGCAGGAGAACGTCGCGCTTCAAGTCGCCGAGCAGATTTCCGACTATCTCCTGACCGGTGCCGTCTCCAACGCGCTCAACATGGCCTCGGTGTCGGCGGAAGACGCGCCGCGCCTGCGCCCCTACATGAAGCTCGCCGAGGAACTCGGCAGCTTCGCCGGCCAACTGGTCAGCTCAGGCCTCAAGGCGATTACCATCGAATACGCCGGTCATGTCGCCGAGTTGAATACCCGTCCGCTGACGGCCATCGCGCTCAAGGGCTTGCTCGGTCCGCTCATGGAAAGCGTCAATATGGTCAACGCGCCCATGATCGCGCGCGAGCGCAATATCAAGGTGACCGAGGTCAAACAGGGCGAGCACGATCTCTATCACACGCTCATCACGCTCCAGGTCGTGACGGACAATCAGACCTCGACCGTCTCGGGCACGCTGTTCGGTAGCATGCCGCGCGTGGTCGATCTTGATTCCATCCATATCGAAGCCGAGGTCGGCCCGCATATGCTGTTTGTCGCCAACAACGACAAGCCCGGCTTTATCGGCGCGCTCGGCACGGTGCTGGGGCAGTCGGGGGTCAACATCGCGTCTTTCCATCTCGGCCGGACGCGTTCGGGCGGCGACGCCATCGCACTCCTGAAGCTGGATCAGGCGGTAACCGACGACGTGCTGGCCAAGGTTAAAACCCTGCCACATGTCCGGCAGGCCAGGAGTCTCGCCTTTTAGTCGCGAATTTTAGGTCTTCCTTTCGGTGTCGGGCGACGTGCTAGACTTTTCCCATGGTCACGCCGTCGCCCGCCCTTCGCGAAGAGCTTTTTCAATTGGAACTCCAGCAGATCGCGCTGAATGCGCGTATGCGCAACGGGGTGGTCTGGGCCTTCATCGGCATTTCCATCTGCCGGGGTATTTACGAATACTACCTTCATGGCATGGATCAGCTTGAGGCGGCGCTCCTGTATGCCTTCCTGCCGGCCAGCCTCCTGGGCCTCATGGGCTTCCCCCTGGTGCGTTATTACGCCCGGAAAGCCGAGGAAAAGGTGCGCGCGAAATTCGCGGAGCAGCCCCGCAGAGCCCCCTATAAATAGCTTTCTTGGCGTCGGGA
>Ga0102832_1000851_pt2 | contig 10421 bp, 10 predicted proteins | sample EBPBio282013_DNA_FD_88942 | JGI IMG/M metagenome (GOLD analysis project Ga0102832, IMG submission 88942) | Wastewater treatment Type I Accumulibacter community from EBPR Bioreactor in Madison, WI, USA - Reactor 2_5/28/2013_ DNA (Illumina Assembly) | ecosystem: Engineered > Bioreactor > EBPR >... | reverse complement strand
AGGACGAGGCCGAGAAGGTCGTGGCCGCGCTCGTGGAGCGCAAGGTGTTCGCCCATGTGTACCGCGGTTCGGTCAACCGGTTCGGCGTGCGCGTCGTGCTCAGCGACGGACGCGAGGCGCTGTGGGACGTCGACGGCGCAGCGGGCCTCGAGGCGCAGGTGATGGCCGACGGCGTGCTGGTGGGCTTCGTCCCGAAGATCCCGGGCTCCGAGTCGTGGGGGCTCGAGCAGACCATCGACGCGATCGCGACCGCGACGTACGAGTAGCCCGTCCCCAGGCGCGCACGCCGGCGCGCCGTCCACAGGGAGGGCCGGCGGCGGAGCCCAGATCGTGAGTGGCGGCGGCCAGCGTGGCGGCCATGCCGATCACACCCGAACCCCCCGCCCTGCCCCCGTCGTTCCGCGGGCCCGTGGGCCGCGACGCGGACGCGCCACCGTTGCGCGTGCGCGGCCCCGGCGCGGTGCCGTCGCTGGTGCCGCACCTGCTCGGCTTCGAGCCCGAGCGCTCGATCGTCCTCATCGGCCTCGGCGACGGCGACGTCGTCCGCGTCACGCTGCGGTTCGACCTGCCCCACGACGCCGACGAGGTGCTCGTCGAGGAGGCGATGGACGCGTACGCGCAGTCCTTCGCCGCGATCCGGGCCGCCGGCGCGATGCGGGTCCTCGTGCTCGTGATGCCCGAGGGGCCCGGCGCGGAGTGGCCGCTCGACTACCTGCTCGGGCTGCCGCACCGGGTGCTCGCGATGGCGGTCCGCGACCGCCTCCAGTCGCTGGGGATCCACGTCGCCGACGTCCTCTGCGTGGTCGGCGACAGGTTCCGCTCCTACGTGTGCGACGACCCCGTCTGCTGCCCGCCGGACGGCAGGCCCGCGCGGACGGAGGAGAGCGCACGCGTCGAGGCCGAGCTCGTGGCCGCGGGATCCGCGCCGCTGCCCTCGCGCGACGCCCTCGTCGAGGCACTGGCGCCGCGGCTCCCCGGCGACCCCCTGCTCGCCGCCGCCGAGCGCTGCCGCGACGGCGTGCTGCTGCGGCTGCCCCCGTCGCGTCGCGAGAGCGTCGATCACTTCGTCGAGCAGCTGGCCCGGGTCACGGGGCGCCCGTCGGGCGAGACGGCGCTCGCGCGGCTGGCGGTGACCGCCCAGATCCTCGTGTCGGACATCCGCAGCCGCGACTACCTGCTGCGGTGCCTCACCGTCGGCGCCGGGCGGCCGCTGCAGCATGCCGCCCGCGCCGTCCTCTCCGAGGCCGTGCGGTGCGCCGCCGACGAGGCGGCCGCCCAGCCGGCGGCGTCGCTCGCGGTCGTGGCGTGGACGACGGGGGACGGCGCAGCGGCACGGATCGCCGCGGAGCGCTCGCTCGCGGCCGATCCGGAGTGCTCGCTGGCCGCGCTGGTGCTCGAGGCCCTCGACCGCGGGCTCCCGCCGTGGACGTGGCCGGACATCATGGCCTCGATCAGCGCCGAGGAGATCCTCGGCGACGACCCACCCGCCCAGGAGCGTTCGCCGGCGTGAGCTCGTGGAAGGGCGGGACGTCGTTCCAGCCGAGGCGGCCGTGGGCGGTCATCGCGTCCATCCGCCGGATCCAGTCGTCGACGTCCTCCCAGCGGTCGAACAGCCAGTCCGACAGCGCGTCGACTTCCGTGGGCAGCTGTGCGGCGGACCAGTGCTGCCAGCCCACGTAGAGGGTCTTCTGCACCGGGATCGCCTTCCAGATGGAGCGCAGGCTCACCAGGTCCTCGAGCCCTGTGTGCGCCACCACGACGACGTCCGAGCCCGGCTGCTCGAGCAGGACCTGCCGCACCCCGCCCGGCCGCGGCGCCAGCAGCCGCTCGAGGGTCTCGGCCCGGTCGGCTGCGGCGTCGTGCCCGGTCGCGCGCAGGCGCTCGATGCGGGAGGCGCGGCGGCCCTCGGTGAAGTTGCCGCCCTCCGGGAAGATCAGCAGGGCGTCGTCGGGCCCCATGGTCCGCGACAGCTCGGCGATCGCCTCGCTGGCGCCCTCGGGCCGGTCCGGGTCGATGAACGCCACGGGCAGGCGGTTGAGCAGCACGTCGATCACGGGGTCGAGCTGCAGGGTGCTCTTGAGGACGATGCGCGGGCGGCGTCCGGTCCAGCTGAGGATCTCGCGCACGAGCAGGAACGAGTCGCCGGGGCCCGCGTGACGGGAGAGCACGAGGCGCGGGCGCGCGTCGTGGACGCCGTCGCCGTCGAGGTCGTCCATGTCCATGTCGCCGGCCCGCACGATCGTGAGCGCGAACATCCGGCGGCCGAACACCCACAGCGTCTCGAGCAGCCCGCGCAGCACGCCGTAGTGCAGCCGCTCGAAGAACGGCGACCGCAGCTTCCACCCGAACCCGCTGGCGATCCAGGTGAGCAGGAGCAGCGTGAGGCCCACGACCTCGCACGCCAGGTACACGACCGCGAACCCGATGACGCGCAACGGCTTCAACCACGGCGGCAGCGCGAACGACACCAGCACGAGCACGAGCAGTCCGACGGGGAACATGAACAGCAGCAGCCAGACGCCGAACACCCACACCAGCGGCGCGACCAGCAGGCGTCGCACCAGGTACGGCGGCACCGGCAGCCTCATCGCCCGATGCCCCGGTCCTGCAGGTACGCCGTCGAGGCGTTGTAGGCCAGCGCGATCCGCTGGGGGATCAGCGACGTGTCGCTGTAGCCGAGCGCGGCGCGGTCGTTGTACCGCGGCGCCGAACCGCCCGTGGGCAGCACGTGGACCTCGAGCTCGAGCTCGGCAGCACGCCGCAGCGATGCCGCGAACCGGGCCCGCCGCGCGATCTCGAACGCGACCAGGCCGACCTCGAGCGGGTTGCTCGGGGGCGACAGCGGCTGCTCGATGCGGCCCACCTGCAGGACGAACACACGGGCCGCTCCGGCCTTGCGGGCCCGGTCGAGAGGGATGGAGTTGACGATGCCGCCGTCGACGAAGTGCTCGCCGTCGATCTCGTACGCCGGGAAGAGGCCGGGCACGGCCGACGACGCCAGCACCGCCGGGATGATCGGGCCGGAGTCGAACCAGTGCTCCTCGGCCCGCTCGACCGACGCCGCGCAGCACTGGAACGGCACGGAGAGGTCCTCGATGCGCTCGGTGCGCAGCTGGCGCCTCAGCAGGTCCTCGAGGGCGTCGGCCGTGTACAGGGCGGTGCGCGTCCTCACCGCTGTCTTGGCGACCGTCGCTGCGCGCTCGTACCAGGTGCCGGCGAACGGCCCCTCGTCGGCGTCGGACCACAGGGCCTCGAGCCGCGCGAGGCCCTCGAGGGTGGGGTCCTGCGCCACAAGTGCCCCGTTGGCTGCGCCGATGGACGACCCGATGACGAGGTCGGGCACCACGCCGCTCTCCAGCAGGGCCCGGAGCATGCCCACCTCGGCAGCGCCGAGCAGCCCGCCGCCGCCGAGGACGAACGCGGTCCGAGGTGTGCTCACGTCCGGCATCGTGGCACGGGCGGTCGGTTCGACGCCGTGGGACTGCTGTGACTCGCCGGTCCGGCGGGACGCGGGTGGGGGAGGTTCCTCCACAGCCGCTCTCGCCGGCGCGCACCGCCCCGGCAGCGGTCCCTACCGTCGACGCGTGCCCGACCTTCCCGTCCCCGCATCGCGGGCCCGGCGACGCCTCCTCGGCGCGCTGGCCGCCCTCGTCGTCGTGCCGCTGCTGCTCGCCCCCGCCGCCGCGGTCGACGTGGGCGGCGACGACGGGGCCGACCTCTACCGCGGCACGGGCGGGATCGTGTGGCGCGCGGGCGACTGGCGCGGCGACGAGACGGGCCGGCAGCGGTCGGCGTCCTGCGCGGGCTGCGAGTGGCGCATCACGTCGTACTGCACCCGCCTCGAGTTCGACGCGGGCGGCTGCAACGGCAGCCACGACGGCTGCCCCGCCGGCACCATCCGGGTGCGCGTGTGGCTGCGCGAGCCCCCGGGCCCCTGGCAGCAGGTCGGCACCGCATGCCTGGGCGACACCCCGCCCGCCACGGTCGACGCGGTCGGCGGCCAGGTCCGGGACGAGGCCGTCGCCCTGCTGCCCGCGCTGAGGGCCGGGGTCCAGCCGGCCGGAGGCGCGCTGGTGGGCCTGCCTGCGGTGTTCCGCACCGGGCAGCCCGCCGACGGGCTGGTCGGCGCCGACCTCTCGGTGCTCGGATTCGACGTCTCGCTCGACGCGCGGGTGCGCTGGTACTGGTCGTGGGGCGACGGCACGGCGTCGTGGGCCTCGGTGCCCGGCGGCCGCTACCCGGACACCTCGGTGGTGCACACCTATCGCAGCGCCGGAGCCGTATCGGCCGAGGTGACCTCGGTGTGGCGGGCGGAGTACACCGTCGAGGGTCTCGGCCCGTTCGCGGTGCCCGGCGCGCCGCTCACGCAGACGGCGCCCCTGCCGCTCGAGGTCCGTGAGGCGCGCGCCGTGCTGGTCGGCTGAGGCAGGGCCGTCGGGCGACGGACGCCGGCGTCAGACCGGGCGCGACGACGCGTGGCCCACGAGCGGGCCGCGCACGTGCAGGGCGCCGAGGGCGTCGGCGGCCTCGAGGTCGGCCTGGGTCGTGACGCCGACGGCGAGCACGGTGGCACCGGCCTCCCGGCCGGCGTCGAGCAGGCGGCGGGAGGCGGCGTCGTCCCGGCGCAGTCGCGACAGGTCGACCTGGACGTAGGCGGGTCGCAGGCGCGGCATGAGCAGCTCGGCGGCGCTCTGAGCGGGCGTGCCGGACACGTCCGCGACGACGAGGTGCCAGCCCCAGCCGGCCATCTCGTCCGCGGCTGCGAGCAGGCGCTCCCGGTCGTCGAAGGCGTCCTCGTGCAGCTCGGCGCAGATGTCGAGGGCACGGCGTCCGCGCAGCCACGAGACCGCCAGGCGCGGCGGGCACGCCGTGCCGAACGTCTCGGGCTCGGGCGTGATGTGCAGCTCACCGACCATCCCCGAGTCGAGGGCGACGTCGAAGGCGTGGCAGCGGAAGGCCCAGTCGAGGCGCTCGACGAGGCCGAGGCTCGCCGCCTCGTGCAGCAGCTGCAGGGTGGTGGCCAGCGAGCTACCGGCGTCGCCGCGGCCGGTGGCCTTCCAGCCCACGAGCGGCAGGGCCGAGGGCGCCCCGGCGCCGATCCGGCGGATCGGGGTGAAGTCGGGGCCCAGCCGCGACGGCTCGGCGATGAGCTGCTCGACCAGCTCGCGGGTGCGCCGGTCGCGGTCCAGGCCCGCCGAGAGCACCTCCGACGGCCGCGGGCGCGGCGTCCCGGCGGGCGCCGGGGGGCTCAGGCGCGGGGGAGTGGCCGGGGAGGGCGAGAGCGTCACCCTCAGTGACTCGGCACCAACGGGTGCGTCTTGAGAGCAACAGGGGGGTGGTCAGCGGTACGTTCCGGACGAAGGACGGCAGCGTCGCCGTCCGGAGCGCGCCGAGGAGGAGCGGGATGGGTGCCATCGGTAACCCGATCGTCGTGGGCTACGTCGACACGCCGGAGGGCCATGCGGCCCTCGATCGCGCGATCGAGGAGGCCAGGCAGCGCGGGGCCAAGCTCGTCGTCATCAACTCCCAGAAGGGCGGCGCGAGCCTCGATCCGGAGGACGCCGTCGAGATCGACACCTCGATGAACGGCGCGCACGAGCACCTGCACGACACCGGGGTAGAGCACGAGGTGCGCCAGCTCGTCCGCGGCGCCGACCCGGCCGAGGACCTCATCGCCGTCGCGCAGGAGGTCGACGCCGATCTCATCGTCATCGGCCTGCGGCGCCGCACCCCCGTCGGGAAGCTGATCATGGGCTCCAACGCCCAGACCGTGCTGCTCGACTCGCCCGTGCCGGTGCTCGCGGTCAAGTCCGCCCAGTAGGCGCAGCACACCCCTCGACGCCGGCCGCGTAGGCGGCCGGCGTCGTCGTGCCGTCGTCGGCCTGTCGTCGGTGAGGCACATCTCGCACCGTCCGTCCGTGCCGGTGCCGACAGGCCCGCGCAGTCGTACGGTGGGGAGGTGCCCCCCGCCTCCCCGCATCTGACCCTCTGCTTCGACACCGACGGCGACGCGCTCCTCGAGCGCGACCCGTTCGCCCTCGTGGTCGGCATGCTGCTCGACCAGCAGATGCCGATGGAGCGGGCGTTCCTCGGGCCGTGGAAGCTCGCCCAGCGCATGGGCACCCCCGAGCGCCTCGACGTCGCGCGCATCGCGTCGTACGACCCGGAGGAGTTCGCGGCGCTCGTGGCGCAGCCGCCCGCGGTGCACCGCTTCCCGGGCTCGATGGCCGGGCGCATCCAGGCGCTCGCCCGCCACGTCGTCACCCAGTACGCCGGCGACACCGAGGCCGTGTGGCGGGCGTGCCCGAGCGGCGACGCGCTCTACCACCGCCTGCTCGACCTGCCCGGCTACGGCGACCAGAAGGCGCGGATCCTGCTCGCGCTGCTCGGCAAGCAGCGCGGCGTGCGGCCGCGGGGCTGGCGGGAGGCGGCCGGCGCCTACGGGGACGAGGGCTCGACCCGCTCGGTGGCCGACGTGACCGACAAGCAGTCCCTGGCCGCGGTGCGCTCGTACAAGCAGGCGGCGAAGGCCGCCGCGAAGGCCGGCTGAAGCCGCGGGCGCAGGGCCGGCGTCCGCTCATCGGGCGGGCGCGCGGCGGCGCCGGGGCGGCGCGGGGACACCCGCCGGGCCGCGGTCGGGGGGAATGCCCGGTCCGTGTCAGAATGTTCCCCGGTACGCCCCTTGCGCACCGCCTCACCTCGCACGCCCCGGTGACCCCTGGTGCGCGCATGCCGTTCGACGAGAGGTCATCCGTGGCGAAGGCCGCTGCACCTGCTGCCAAGAAGTCCGCCCCTGCCAAGGCCGCGGCCAAGAAGGCCGCCCCCGCGAAGGAGGCCCCCGCCAAGAAGGCCGCCCCTGCCGCGAAGAAGGCCGTCCCTGCCAAGGACGCGCCGGCGAAGAAGGCCCCTGCCAAGGCTGCCGCCACCAAGGCCGCGCCGGCCAAGGCCGCCCCCGCCAAGACCACCGCCAAGAAGGCGGCCGCCGCCCCGGCGAAGGCCGCCCCCGCCAAGGCCGCGACCAAGGCCGCCCCCGCCAAGGGCGCCGCCGTCGTCGAGGGCGACGAGGCCGAGGAGATCGTGGCCGTCGAGGGCGACATCGACCTCGAGGGCGACCTCGAGGCCGGCGACCTCGAGGCCGTCGTCGCCGACGTCGAGGTGGTGGAGGGCGAGGAGCCCGACCTCGCGGAGGCTGCGGCGCTCGAGGGCGAGCTCGAGGCCGAGCTCGCGGAGGACCTCGCGGAGGTCGCGACCGAGGGCGAGAAGAAGGACGGCGAGGAGAAGGAGGGCGAGGAGGAGTCCGAGGCGTTCGTCATCTCCGACGTCGACGACACCGACGAGCCCGTCCAGACCGTCACCGTCGCCGGTGCGACCGCCGACCCGGTCAAGGACTACCTCAAGCAGATCGGCAAGGTCCCGCTGCTCAACGCCGAGCAGGAGGTCGAGCTCGCCAAGCGCATCGAGGCCGGCCTGTTCGCCGAGGAGAAGCTCAACTCCGGCGTCAAGCTCTCCAAGGAGCAGCGCGGCGACCTCGAGTGGATCGCCGAGGACGGCCGCCGCGCCAAGAACCACCTGCTCGAGGCCAACCTGCGCCTCGTCGTCTCGCTCGCCAAGCGCTACACCGGCCGCGGCATGCTGTTCCTGGACCTCATCCAGGAGGGCAACCTCGGTCTGATCCGCGCGGTCGAGAAGTTCGACTACACCAAGGGCTACAAGTTCTCGACGTACGCGACGTGGTGGATCCGTCAGGCGATCACCCGCGCGATGGCCGACCAGGCCCGCACCATCCGCATCCCGGTGCACATGGTCGAGGTCATCAACAAGCTCGCCCGCGTGCAGCGCCAGATGCTCCAGGACCTCGGCCGCGAGCCCACGCCGGAGGAGCTGGCCAAGGAGCTCGACATGACCCCCGAGAAGGTGGTCGAGGTCCAGAAGTACGGCCGCGAGCCCATCTCGCTGCACACCCCGCTCGGCGAGGACGGCGACAGCGAGTTCGGCGACCTCATCGAGGACTCCGAGGCGATCGTCCCGGCCGACGCCGTGTCGTTCACCCTGCTGCAGGAGCAGCTCGACTCGGTGCTCGACACCCTGTCCGAGCGCGAGGCGGGCGTGGTGAAGATGCGCTTCGGCCTCACCGACGGCCAGCCCAAGACCCTCGACGAGATCGGCAAGGTCTACGGCGTGACGCGCGAGCGCATCCGCCAGATCGAGTCCAAGACGATGAGCAAGCTGCGCCACCCGTCGCGCTCGCAGGTCCTGCGCGACTACCTCGACTGACCGCACCGAGCACGACGAGAGCCCGCCGCAGCTGCGGCGGGCTCTCGCGCACTCGGGGCCGTCGAGCGCCCTCAGGAGGCTCCGGGTAGCGTCGACGCGACACCACCGACCAGGTCCTCCGGAGGAACCCTGTGACCCGACCGGTCCGCATCGGCGTGCAGCTGCAGCCGCAGCACGCCGACTACACCGAGATCCGCCGCGCTGTCGCCGCCGCCGAGGAGGCCGGCGTCGACATCGTCTTCAACTGGGACCACTTCTTCCCGCTCTATGGCGAGGCCGACGGCAAGCACTTCGAGTGCTGGACGATGCTCGGCGCCTGGGCCGAGGCGACGTCGCGCGTCGAGATCGGCGCGCTCGTCACGTGCAACTCCTACCGCAACCCCGAGCTGCTCGCCGACATGGCGCGCACCGTCGACCACATCAGCGGGGGCCGGCTCATCCTCGGCATCGGCGCGGGGTGGTTCGAGCGCGACTACGACGAGTACGGCTACGACTTCGGCACCGCCGGCGGACGGCTCGCCGACCTCGAGCAGGCGCTGCCCCGCATCGAGCGCCGCTGGTCGAAGCTCAACCCGGCGCCGACGCGCGAGATCCCGGTGCTCATCGGCGGCGGCGGCGAGCGGAAGACGCTGCGCTACACCGCCCGCCACGCCGACATCTGGCACGGGTTCGGCGACCTCGACACGGTGGTCCGCAAGACCGCGATCCTCGACGAGTGGTGCCGTGAGGAGGGCCGAGACCCCGCTGAGATCGAGCGCTCGGTCGGCGTCGAGGGAAGCCCGCAGGAGAAGGGCCAGCCGCTCCTCGACGCCGGCGTCACCCTGTTCACCGTCGGCCTCACCGGCCCCTCGTACGACATCGCCAAGGTCGAGCCCTGGATCGCCTGGCGCGACGAGGTCAACGCCGCCCGGTCCTGACCACGTCAGTCACCTCCGGCTCCGGCAGCACGCGCCCTGGCGGGTTGCCGCGATCGGCCGCCCGTGATCGCGGGAGTGGCTAGCCTCCGCGCCATGAGAGTCGTGGTGCTCGGCGCAGGGTTCGGCGGGCTCGAGCTCGCGTCACGTCTGAGCGAGGCCGATGCCGGCATCGAGGTCGTCCTCGTCGACAAGTCGGACGGGTTCGTCTTCGGGTTCTCCAAGCTCGACGTCATGTTCGGCCGCGTCGGGCCTGACCATGTGGTGCACCGGTTCTCAGACGTCGTGAAGCCCGGCGTGCGGATGGTGCAGGCCGAGGTCACCTCGATCGACCCGGTCGCCAAGCGCGTCGTCACGACCGCAGAGGAGCTCGACGCCGACATCCTCGTCGTCGCCCTGGGCGCGGACCTGCATCCGGAGCTCACGCCCGGCCTCGTGGAGGACGACCGCGCGCACGAGTTCTACACGGTGGCCGGAGCGTTCGCCCTCGCCGACGTGCTGGCGGCGTTCGAGGGCGGCCGCGTCGTCATCGGAGTCACCGGGACACCGTTCAAGTGCCCGCCGGCGCCCAGCGAGGCGACGCTGCTCGCGCACGAGCTGCTCGAGACCAAGGGCGTGCTGGACCGCTCGAGCATCGAGCTCGTGATGCCGCTCGGCGTGCCCATCCCGCCGTCGCCGCAGGCATCCAAGACCATCCTCGACTCGTTCGCGGAGAAGGGGATCGTGTTCCACGGCGGCGTGCTGATCACGGGGCTGGACCCCGAGCGTCACGTCGCGCTGCTCAGCGACGGCGGCGAGATCGGGTACGACCTCTTCCTCGGCGTCCCCGTGCACCGGGCGCCGTCGGTCGTCGTCGAGTCCGGCCTGACCGACGACGGCTGGATCCCCGTGGACCCGCTCACCCTCGAGACCCGGTTCCCGGACGTGTACGCCGTCGGCGACGTCACCAGCGTCGGGACGCCGAAGGCGGGCGTGTTCGCGGAGGGGCAGGCCGCGGTGGTCGCCGATGCGATCCTCGCCCGGGCGCGCAGCGAGCAGCCCGGGTCGCAGTACGACGGCCACGGCATCTGCTACATGGAGTTCGGCCACGAGCAGATCGGCATGGTCGACGTGTTCTTCCAGGCCGGGGTCACGCCCCACGGCGACCTCATCGGCCCCTCGACGGACCTCATGGCGCAGAAGTCGCACTTCGGGTCGTCGCGGATCGCGCGCTGGTTCGGCGGCGGCCCTGAG
>Ga0102832_1002670_pt1 | contig 10426 bp, 10 predicted proteins | sample EBPBio282013_DNA_FD_88942 | JGI IMG/M metagenome (GOLD analysis project Ga0102832, IMG submission 88942) | Wastewater treatment Type I Accumulibacter community from EBPR Bioreactor in Madison, WI, USA - Reactor 2_5/28/2013_ DNA (Illumina Assembly) | ecosystem: Engineered > Bioreactor > EBPR >... | reverse complement strand
CCTGCTTTCCGCCCCGCAGCAATACGATGTGCGTTGCGGTGCCCGGACGCGTGTCGGCCACCAGACGCGTCAGATCGCGTGGCGACTGCACCGGCGATCCGCCGAAGCCGACCACGACATCGCCTGGCTTGACCCCGGCATGCGCCGCCGGTGCCCCTGCCGTCACCTTGGCGACGAGCGCGCCTGTGGGGGCGTCTGTGCCCGCCGGTGCTGTGTTGTCGCTGGCGTCGCCGATCGTCAGCCCGACATAGCCGTGCTGGATCGAGCCGTCGTGGATCAGCCTGTCGACGACGCTCTGCACCTTGCCGGAGACATCGACCAGCGGGCCGCCCGAATTGCCGTGATTGATCGGCGCATCGATCTGGATGAAGTCGTCATAGGGACCGCTGTGCAGGTCGCGGCCCCGCGCCGAGACGATGCCGGCGGTCACGGTGGTGCCGATGCCGAAGGGGTTGCCCATCGCCAGGATGCTGTCGCCGGCCCTGAGCGTGGACGAATCGCCCCAGTTCACCGTGGGCAGGTCGCTGCCGGCATCGATCTTGAGCACGGCGAGGTCCGTCTTGGTGTCGCTGCCGAGCAGCTTCGCCTTGAAGGAGCGGCCGTCGTCGAGCGTCACCTTGATCGCGCTGGCGCCGTCGATGACGTGGTTGTTGGTGACGATGGTGCCGTTGGCGGCAACGACGAAACCGGAGCCGAGCGAGGCCTTGACCACCTCGCGGCCCCTGCTGGGCGCTGCTCCGCCCTGAGGCGCGCCTTCGCCAAAGAACTGCCGGAAGAATTCGTCGTCCGGCGATCCGGGCGCGAGCTTCGAAGACGGCGCCTTGACCCGTTGCAGGGTGGCCGTGGTCACGGTAACCACGGCAGGCTTGTCGGCAGCGACGATGTCGGCATAGGAGCGCAGCGACGGTGTGCTCGTCGGGAACTGTCCGTTCTGGGCAAAGCCGCCGTAGATGGCTGTTGTCGCGGCGATGGTGGCGCCGGCCAATGTGACAAGGCCGGTCTTCTTGAGGTTTGATGCGTTTGGCATGGCTACGCCTCGCTTTTCGTGCAGGCTGCCTTCGTCGAACCGCCCGGCGCCTTCAGGCCGCCGCGCAAACTTTCGCCGGTTGGCCGCTGTTCAGGGCGACATCAGGATGACGCGCTTCGCGACGACGACGCCGTTCTCCACCGCCCAGGACAGCCTGACCCATTGCCCGACCTTGACGCCCGGATCCTTGAATGCCGGCGGCAGCGCATAGGCCACGCCGTTGTCGAGGACGAGCAGGTGGGATCTGGCATCGAAGGTCCTGACTTCGCCGGTCGCATCCTGCGCGGCAAAGGCGCAAGGCGCTGCGGCGAATGTGGCTGCGGAGGCGATACCCATGGCAAGGATCCGCATCGTCTCGTCTCTCGAATGCGTCGGTCTGACGCCGCCAAAAGCTGTCTGGACGCGTCGTGTCGCGACCGACTTGCAGCCGCCGGCGCTTCCCAGCTCCTGAACCAATTTTTACCGAAGCGTCGACAGGGCTTCAAATTAAGGAAAAATAATTGTTACGGCGCTTGAACAAACCGCATTTGCGACGGGTACAGGCCGAATTGTGGCGAAAGCCGCAAATCTTGCCACGATCCGACATTGCGGTCAGTCGGCGGGTATCTTGCAAGTGGTGATCCCGACAGGAATCGAACCTGTGACCTACAGATTAGGAATATTAATACCTAGGTCTTTTCAAGTACCATCAAATGCCAAAAAACCTTATAATTCAATTATTTCTACCCTAATTGACCCTCTTTGATTCCAGCTACTTTTATCTCTTATGGTATCGGGTTAGTATCGCAAGATGCTAAATAGAGCTATAGCGAGCCTAGGGGGATATAGGTGCCCAAACGTAGTCAAATTTCAATTACGAAGCTGCGCGTCGATGCGCTTAAGCCCGGTGAGCAACTCTGGGATTCGGGAGTCGTTGGATTTGGTGTTGTGGCGAATGCTCATTCAAAATCCTTCAAACTGAAATACCGATATAAGGGTGTGCAGCGTATGGCCACCATAGGTATTTATGGAAGCCCTTGGACAGTTGACGCTGCCAGAAAGCGAGCGCTGGCCGATCTAGCAAAGCTGCATGCTGGCCTAGATCCAGTTGCAGAAAAAGCTAATTCGGCGCTGACCGTCGGTGACCTCTGCGACGAGTACATGAAGAAGCATGCGCTGGTGAGAAAGAAGGCCTCAAGCGCGCATCAGGATGCGATAAACATCAAAAACCATGTGAAGCCGTTGCTCGGCATGATGGTGGTTGTTGATGTAGCCGCCAAGGACATTGAAGAGTTTAAGCTCAAGGTCGCGTCGGGGAAGACCGCGCCACAAAATCCAAAGGAAGTTCAGAAAGCCCAGAAAGGTGGATCACCAGTTAAGGGCGGGCCCGGAGTTGCCAATCGGTGCATCGCACTGTTGTCTAAAGTATTCAATCTCGCGGAACGGTGGAGTTATCGGCCTCAAAACTCCAATCCCACCGCCGGCATTTCCAAATTCCGCGAGAACTCTAAGGAGCGCTATCTTTCTGACGACGAACTGAAGAACCTCTGGGGCCACCTTGATGCCATGGAGGCAGAAGTTGATGCGGACGTGTTTATCATTGCCTTCTTCCGGCTATTGATTTTGACGGGTGCCAGAAGCTCGGAAATCCGAACACTCCGTTGGTCGTCTGTTCATCTGGACGGGATGCGTTTGAACCTGACGGATTCTAAGACGGGTAGTAAAACCATTCAGCTGTCGGACAGGGCTGTAGGGATACTTAGAGCCCTGCCGCGTATGAACGACAATGACTACGTAGTAGTAGGCGCGAAGGCCGGAAGGCCCTACCAGAACGTTAGAAAGCCGTGGAAGGCTATTACAAAGGCCGTAGGGCTATCTGACGTGCGTATTCATGATCTTCGCCACAGTTTTGCGTCGTTTGCGGCCGCGCAAGGTATGCCGCTGGCGACTATTGGCAAGCTGCTGGGGCACAAGAATGTAGGAACGACCGCTCGCTATGCGCATCTATCGGACAGTTATCTCCAGCAGGCCAATAATGCTCTTGGCGAGCATATGAAGGGTATTGTCAGGCAGAATAATGCTGTGCCTCAGGCGCAAGAGGATACTGACGCGAAAAAGCCTGTGGTGTTCGACACGCTTATCGAGCACTGATCTTCGAAAAAGTAGATGAAATTCAGCGTACCGGCAGGTGTCGGAGTCTAAATAGGCTGAAACTCCGGCGTGAGACGGTAATCCGAGCACGCCATCCCAAAGACATTGTGAGATTTGCCGCCCTGCTGCCTGTGCAGCGGGGTAGGTTCGTTTTATCAAAAAAAGGAGAAATATAACCAAATGAAAATACATTCGAAATCAAGCCTGTGTGAACGATCCAACTTGAAACCGTCTGAGCTAAAGTCGCCTTCTAAGCCTTCATACCTGAGACGGTTGGAGCAGCGGCGAGCTTCCGAGCGGTGGTTCAACGGGCTTGTGACTGAGTTCTATAAGCGGAACGCTGCTTCAATATTTCCAGATAGGGTCGAGTTTCTCGAATGCTGCGCATTCTTCCTTACAATGACATTTTCTACTTATCGCATAGAGCGTGAGAAACGAAGGTTGGAACTACCGGATAATGACTTTTCAGTAGAGATCGACAATTTCCATAAGTTGTATGTCGGGCTCGCACGGAAGCAATTCGGTTCCCACTACAACGAGCGCAAGTTCGAAGCGAAGCTTCCACTTGCTATTGCCTGCGTCGACTACGAAGGTTCCCGTTTCCAAGCCGAAGTTCCTCAGCGACCAAAGAACGTCCACGTCCATGCTGTCTGGGTGGTTCATCCAGATGAGATAGAGACCTTTCGGGCAATTATCTCAAATCCTTGGTTCAAGCTGAAGTTAGAGAATGGCTTGCATACCGATCGAATCCGCTTTGATCCATATCTTGCAAAAAAGGATAAGAATGGCCGCTGGGTTGGCTATGCCGCGAAAAGCTGGATCAAAGCGGCAGAAGTGCCTGATGGAGCCGAGATGATCCGGATCTATCCGAACTCAAATTATGGCGGGATCCCTTATCGGGCATCACATCAGTACCGAGCCCCAAACAAATCATTGGAGCTTCTCCGGCGTATAGCGCGGCAGAAGGCAGGGAAGGAAGCGGCTGGTGCTTAAGCATCTCAACGGGAATCCACTGCGTTTGCAAGTGCATTCCAAATAGTTTTCATATAGGAGCATACAATTGCTCCTGAAAAAGAATTTTGTGAAAAGTATGTTAAGTGGCTCAGTTAGGTTATTATCTCCTCATTAACAACAGCCTATGAGGAGGCGCAATGAAATGACGGAACTGACCTATTTCACTCAATCGGAGATCGCGGAATATCTGAAAATATCGACCAAAACGTTGGAAGCAATGAGACAAAAAGGGAATGGGCCGCGGTTCCACAAATTTGGTCGCCGAGTGCTGTACAAGCTAGCCGATGTCGAAGCCTACTTGACGGGCCGGTCGTTCCTGTCGACATCTGAATACTGACGAGCAACCAAGCGGGCTCTTGGAAATCTCAAACCGACAAAAATGCCGATGTAGGGTATGAAGGAGCTTCAACCCTGCATAAGCGACTGAAAAACAAGCCGTTTACGCCCCTCCGTGCATGGGCTGTGCGGTTCCCTGACCGCAGTATAAAGTACCCTATCCCCCTCGATACGAGATCGCCAAACCACGATTTCCTACACGACCTACAGCTCGGTAGGCGGCAATAAAGTGTCCCAGCGAAGTCAAATCAATCCACTCTCCGTTTGCGAATTTGGAGCCCTGGAAGGTGTAATTCAGACGATGTGCGTCCTTGAAAGGGTAGCTGCAGATTTTGTCAACATGACTAGACAGTGGCCTTGAGGCGGTGGGGGCTTGCAACTTCTGAGCGTGAAGCTGGCGCGGGTGCTTGCCATAGTAAGATTGCAAGACGTCAAATGCGCATCTTTTCATTGGCTTCTTTTGGCTGCGACCGCCCGCAACATCGTACAAACCAGAAACAAGCGCGTGCCAGTGTACGAGTACGACATATCCGTCTTCCTCATAGAGTGCACGGATAAGGGTTCCGGCGATCATCGCCTCCAAGGTTGCCTTTTTCTGTGGTGAGTATTTGGCATTCATTTTGTCCATATGAACGAAGTGAACGAGTTCTAACTCGAAAGCCCCTTCAACGCGAAACCACGGCCTACGTTTTGCAGCCGCTTCAAAGTTACCCCGCGCTTCCCGAATGGCGTGATTTATGTCGCCTGCGTCCAGTGATGTTATGGCGACAAGACCGGTCATATAGTGGACCTGCGCATGGACGAGCTTTTGGTCGCTCCCAAGTCGACCGATGAGATTCTTGTTGGTGCGTACGAGCAACCGGGACGCAAGATTAGCCCTACACTTTGGGCAGTAAGTGCTGCCGCAAGGCACTTTTCTTGAGCAGCTTTTGATCGCACGGGCCAAGTCGAGATGACCGGCTTGTCTAAGCGCCAGGTCAAACCGTTTGCTCTTCTTAATACCGGCTTTTGCATCTGCCTTCGGCTTCGCAAGCTTGTAAGCTTCCTGCTTGGACGCCTCAATTAGCTCCGTGAGCTGGTTGGAGGATGTGGGCTTCCTGCGCAGTTTGAGCAATGCTTCTGTGAAGTCTACGTCCGCATTTTCTTCTTGGTCCATCGTCGCCTTTCCGCACAAACCCGAAGTCGGTTTCAATCCAACAGCTCCATTGTTGGAATCTGATGCCATGCTAACTCGTTGATGGTATCGATGATGGCGAGATCAACGTCTGTGGAGGGCAATATGAAGACGATGACTGACATAGATCAATGGCTGGCCGACAACGTAGACGACGATATTGAGAACATCTACAGCGCATGGGAGGCCGGTAGAGGGCAAAGCGAAGGTGATTACACCGCGAAGTCTCTCGCTAACGGTGCGCTGGTCATCTCTGGCGTCGGTACGGTCGGCCTCTACCTAACACCTGCAGCTCGGCCTATCTATTTAGCGCACGTCGAAAAGCTGAATCCTCACCCTGATATGTCGCTCCACGGTGCACTGATGTTTGTACGGGGGATGCGGAAGCAAGATTAAGAAATGTTGAGCATGGTGGTCGAAATTGATCCTGCATTCTGGGGCGAATAGCCGACGTCACAGGAGGGGCGGCTGTTGAAAATTACCCGAGAACAACGTGATGCTTGGGCGGAAAAAAGCGCAATGGGGCCGTTCAACCTTTGGCTCAATGGGCTCGTGAAGGCGGATGGTGTCCTGAACCTGGACAACCTTTATGAGGTCGCCCTTCGGTATGGCATCGAGCAACCAAATAGATATGAGCACCTAAATCCTGGCCAGCAACGCATGATCATCGGGAGCATGCTGAGGAAGCGAGTTCCGGAGAAAATTTACGCTGCACCTTCTCATTCGACTTCTCAGACTAGGCAGCCGGAAGTAGCACTCCGACCGGACTACATTCGACATGCTTCGGTTCGCGATCTGCTACTCATGCAAGCTGAAGTCCTTAACGAACTAAGAGATCGGCAAATCGTCCGCACGTCCAATTCACCGCTTGGCGACTATGCGGAGCTCCTGTTTGCCACTGCTTTCGGCTGGGACCTTCGGAACAATTCGTCAGATGGCTATGACGCCGTCGATGCCGCAGGAATGCGCTACCAAATCAAGAGCCGACGAATAACAAGTTGGAACGCTTCTCGGCAGCTCAGCGCGTTGCGCCGATTACCAGAGGCGAACTTCGACATCCTTGCTGCGGTACTATTTGACGAGAGTTTCCGCGTTATGAAGGCCGTGCTTGTTCCGCACGCCATCGTGCTTGCAGGAGCAAAGCGCGTAGAACACACCAATAGTTGGCGCTTTCTGCTCCATGATCGCGTTTGGGCTGCTCAGGGCGCTTACGATGTCACCCAAGAAATCGAAGCTGCTGCCGCGAAGATATAAGGCTTGAGGGTCTTTCTGACTGGAAGCTTACGAACATCAAGGCCGAAGTTCCACTGCGTCTTTCCCCACGCGCCGTTACTGTTTCCGCCTTCCTCCCCTCAATGGAAGTGGGCGTTCCGCTGGGTCGGCTGGCTCGACAAAAAAGTCAGAGATATGACTATCGAGCGCAACTGCCAATTTCTCAAGCGTTTCGATAGTTGGGTTTTTGCTGCCTCGTTCCAGATGACCGACATACGCCCTCTCGATGCCAGCTGACAAAGCAAGGTCATCCTGCGAGACGCCCTTTGCTACCCTCAAAAGCCTTAGGTTCCAAGCCACTAACAATCGAACTTCCATTAGCCGAAGGCAGCAGCTAGCCTCCGATAAAACCACGTACTATAATACCATGATAAAGCACGGATTTACGGGCTTTAGGTGCGTGGCGGTTCAGCTTGACTTCAAGCAGTCAGGTCAATGATGGGGACAGCAGTGAAATCATTCATCAAAATGGCGATGGTAGTTGCCGCAACAGTTTTGGTAATGTTGGTTGTAAATTCAGTAAATTCGATGGACGCGGCCAAATCGAAGGACCGATACGTGACCCGGTTGGATCGGGTTTCAATAGCCTTAGACGGTGAAAACGGAAGAATCTCATTTTATGATATTGCGGAGCATAGAGATGAGAAAACCAAGGCCGTTCAATGGCTTGCAAGTTTCACCTACAATGGGGACGAGAGTATTATTGGATTTGAATGCATAGATTTCAATCGTGAACAGAAATACAAGCCAACATTTGCATTCGTGGAAAATGTGAAGACGAATGTGACATACGACGACTACGAAAAGCTTGGATTTGATAAATCATATGTTGAGAGATTCGTTTTGAAAATGTGCGAGGTAAGTAAAATAATACATCTGTGATATGCCATGTATGGATGCGATGCCGCCAGAGGTAGGCGTATGAGGTCAATTCCATTGGGGGCGCAATTTGTTTTAGCCCTTCACCGCGGAGGCAGGTGCATCAAACCTCTATTTTTCAGGTCGGACTGAGGGATAGAGAAAGCGATCCGTTCGGATGGTCATCTCTCCGGCATGAACAACGAAACGTTTGCGAACTATCGGGTGGAGTTCAACGTTATGAGGACTTGGGTTCGTTTTCGGCTAGTCAGGAGATTAATCCCTATCTCGCCCGGGATCCCTTTTCTTACGACGTTATCACCAAGGCTAAAGAATGGGAGGACGAGGGATCGCGCGGCTACGAGGCGAAAATCAAAGTTCATGGGAGGGTGTTCGACATCGTAGCGACGTGCGCCCACAGCGGCGAGAACGAGTGGTTCCCAGCGCTTGAGGTAACTGTCCTATACGAAGATGAGATGTCCGTCTTTGACCTGTCGGGTCCGGGAGAGCTGAACCGCGATCTGCGATTGCCTTTGATAAAGTCCGAAATCATTCCTCACGACTTTTATACAAAGGTTTGCCAGCAAGAAACTCGTGGAGAACTTGTCGCTGGAGGCGTTGGGCAAGGGACGCCTAAGGTAGTGCATAGCGAAGCTGCTCAAAGCGAAACGAATGTTCCTGAAAAGCAAGGCGGCAATCCGGTAAACGCAGAATCGTTATCTGTCGATGGGAGCAGCGCAAATGTCAAAACCAATGACAAGAATGTACAAGACGACGTAGTCGACATATACCAGAAGTATATTCTTGCAAAAATGTGTTTAGATAGAGACGTTTCCGATATCGATCTAGAGCCGGTGAAAATCCGATTGAAGGAGATGGATAAAGCGCTGGTGGGGGGCGGTATGGACCCGGATGCCCTGTGGAAAAAGGCGACTGATAGTCCTCTTAAAGAAGAAAACAACATTGTCAATTTCGCCCTTTCTACTGCTGGAATAGTGGGCGCTGGGCTTGATTTTGAACAAAAGATGAAAATTGAGAAAATTTGTGAAGTGCTGTTAAGTGAAATCAATTCAAAGATGAACGATGTATTGAAATCAACGGATGGAGTTCATCGAACCGGTGATGGAGAAAAGCTATTTGAAAAAGATTTTTAGAGTGGCGATGCGCGTTTCGCGAACTGAGCGTCAGTCAGTCAGTACAGTTCCGATTCATCAATGGCCTCCATCGTACCCAATCACACGCCATCAGAAAGTATCCTGTCTTGGTTACTGCGAGGCGGGATCGAGCACCGGAGCACGGGTCTTGGCACGGGTATATGAAGAGCTTCGTCGAGTGCTTCAGATCGATGATCAGCACATCGAAGAGGAGACGCAGCTCGGTTAAGGCGCTTCCTTACAGCATAATATAAAGTACGTTATATTATACTGTTGCTGATATCTTTCGGTTCGTCACCGTAGCCGTCAAATGCCAAAAAAACGAAGTATGAGCATCTGCCAACATGGCCGATCCACGTATCCGCGCCCTAACCACCAATACGAACTAGGAACCAGTAGATCTCCTGATCGACGCCTGACGATATAACCGCGTGACCGTCCACATGTGCAAAATGTGGTATGTCGAGTTTCGCCACGGGGTCAGTACATTCAATCAAGACTGTGAAGCCTGCCGGCTTTCCTCTTGCCATTTTTCTGGCCCGCAACACAGGCAAGGGGCAATTCAAGCCACGCGTGTTTACTATTGCGTCCGCTAGTGGTTGGATTTCATTTGGCTTCAACGTTATCGCACCATCGCTTCGACGTCCTGGAGGCTAAGGTAGTAACCATGCGCACGCGTGATTTCCTCACCTGGCTGCTTGATCAACATATCTCCCTTGCCAAGCAAATCTTCGGCCCCAGGCTCATCAAGGATGATCTGAGACTCGGAGCTCTTCTGAACGGTCAAGGCGATACGAGAAGGGATATTGCTGCGTATTAAACCACTAAAGGTCTTGGCGTCAGGCCTTTGGGTTGCTAGCACCAAGTGGATGCCAGATGCACGTGCCAATTGCGCGAGGCGTACTATCTTAGGTTCGATGGTACGATCTTGAATGATGAGGTCGGCTAGCTCGTCGATGAATGCTACGATGAAGGGAAAGCCACCACCCTGTTTCTTTCGTGCTTCCAGAACGTGATTTACCCCTAGTTCTTTCAGCCGGGTATACCGAGTGTCCATCTCCTGGACGAGGGCATCTATTGCATTGCGGGCTGACGCAATTCCTGAAGCTACCTCATTGTTCCAAAGGTACTTGCTCGACCCATAGACAGGAAACTCCACCTGTTTAGGGTCGATCAAACATAGCTTGAGTGTTTCTGGAGAATGACGGCTGATCAACGACACGATCAGAGCGTGCATACATACGCTTTTTCCTTGTCCTGTCGCCCCGCCTACAAGCAGGTGCGGAGCAGTTGCCAGATCGAAATGACAGGTGCCGCCAGTAACGTCCTGTCCTGGAAAAACTTCGAGAGTAGCATCGCTCTTGGCGACTGATCCAAGCGCCATTTCAAACTCGCGCCGACCAGAGCTAAGCCAGGATGTTCGTGCCCGTGGAACGTCGAGAGCAACTGTCTTTGCCTCGT
>Ga0102832_1002666_pt1 | contig 10450 bp, 15 predicted proteins | sample EBPBio282013_DNA_FD_88942 | JGI IMG/M metagenome (GOLD analysis project Ga0102832, IMG submission 88942) | Wastewater treatment Type I Accumulibacter community from EBPR Bioreactor in Madison, WI, USA - Reactor 2_5/28/2013_ DNA (Illumina Assembly) | ecosystem: Engineered > Bioreactor > EBPR >... | reverse complement strand
TCCAGCGGCTTGTCCCAGTCGTCGAGCGGCAGCGACAGGAACACCGGCCCGGCCGGCGGCTGCAGCGCGGTGGCGACGGCGCGCATGAAGGCGGCCGGCACGTCCTCGGCGCGTGCCGGCTCGTAGGCCCACTTGACCCACGGGCGCGGCAGCGTCGTCGCGTCGATGTTGGTCAGCAGCGGTTCGAGCAGCAGCATCTCGCGGGTCTGCTGGCCGGCGGTGACGATCAGCGGCGTCTTGTTCTGGTAGGCCGTCAGGATGCAGCCCATCGCGTTGCCCATGCCGGCGCCGGTATGGACGTTGACGATCACCGGCTTGCGCAGGCCCTGCGACAGGCCATCGGCGATGCCGACGACGCTCGCCTCCTGCAGCGCGAGCACGTAGTCGAAGTCCTTCGGGAAGTCCTTGAGGAAGGTTTCCTCGGTCGAGCCGGGGTTGCCGACCACGGTGGTGATGCCGAGCCGGCGCAGCAGGTCGAACGTGACATCCTTGACGGTACGCATGGCGAGGGACTCCGAAGGGGGGGGGCGTGACGCCGCCATCCTAGCCTATCGCAGGAGCAGCCGGCCCTCGTCCGTCAGGCAGATGCTGTGACCCTCGATCACCTCGATCAGGCCGGCCGCGACGCCGTGGGCGACCGCCACCTCCTGGTGGATCAGGTCGACGATGCCGGCCGCGGCGGCGATGAACTCGATGCGATGGTGCTGCATGGCCCGGCCGCGGGTTACCCGGTAGAGTTCCATGAGCAGCCGGGACGCGAGCTGCTGGGGGCTCGGCGTCGCCGCCGGCGGCGACGACGGATGCCCGGGTACTCCGCTGGTCTGCCTGATGCTCATGGCCTGAGCGTGACCCGGGCGGGGGCCCGGGGCAGTGACTCCCGTCACATCAACTGCAAGATTCAGGCGGTCAGGCCGCCGCCAGGACCATGTCGGCGCACTTTTCGCCGATCATCATGCAGGGGGCGTTGGTATTGCCGCTGGTCAGGGTCGGCATGATCGAGGCGTCGGCGATGCGCAGGCCGGCGACCCCGTGCACCCGCAGCTCGGGATCGACCACGGTCGACGCCGGGTCGGTGCCCATGCGGCAGGTGCCGACCGGGTGATAGGTGGTCTCGGCGTTGTGACGCACCCAGTCGAGCAGTTCGTCGTCGCTCTGGACCAGCGGCCCGGGCGCGATCTCCTCCGACACGATCTCGCGCATCGGCGAGGTCGACATCAGCTCGCGGCCCTTGCGGATCGCCGCCAGCACGCCGTCGCGGTCGGCCTGGGCGGACAGGAAGTTGAAGCGGATCGCCGGCGGCGCCGCCGGGTCGGCCGACGCCGCGTGCACCGAGCCCAGGCTCTCCGAGCGCAGCACGTTGACGTTCATGGTGATGCCGCGGCGCTTCGAGATCCGCCGCTCGTGGCCGACGCGCTCGTAGAGGAACGGCAGGATCGAGACCGTGGCGTCGGGCGTCTCGAGGCCGGGCCGGGTGCGGAAGTACAGCCGGATCGGCACCGAGGTCATGCCGAGGAAGCCCTCGCCCCACAGCGCGTACTTGATCGCCTCGCGCGCCAGCCGCCAGCCGCGCGCGTTGTCGTTGAAGGTGGCGCCCGGCGTCGAGATCGCGAACTTGACGCGCGGCGAGTAGTGGTCGCGCAGGTTCTCGCCGACCGCGCGCAGCTCGTGCACCGGCGCGATGCCCAGCGACTTCAGGAGATCGCCGCGGCCGATGCCCGACAGTTCGAGCAGCTTCGGCGAGTTGATCGAACCGCTCGACAGGATGACCTCGCGGCTGGCCCGCGCCTCGTGCGCCGCGCCGCCGACGGTGTAGCGCACGCCGACGCAGCGCTTGCCCTCGAGGACCAGCGTCTGCGCCAGCGCGCCCTGGCGGATCACCAGGTTGGCGCGGCCGCGCGCCGGGTCGAGGTAGCAGTAGGCGGTGCTCTGGCGGCGGCCGCGCGCGATCGTCACCTGGCTCATGCCGATGCCTTCCTGCGAGGCGCCGTTGAGGTCGGGATTGAACGGCAGGCCGATCCTCTCGGCCGCGGCGATCATCTTCTCGAGCAGCGGCACCTTGTGACGCGGCGTATCGCTGACGCGCAGCGGGCCGGCGCGGCCGTGGAAATCGTCGGAGCCGCCGTCGTAGCGCTCCATCCGCTTGTAGACCGGCAGCACGTCGTCCCAGCTCCAGCCGCGGTTGCCGAGCTGCGCCCAGTGGTCGTAGTCCTGCGCCTGGCCGCGGATGTAGACCATGCCATTGATCGAGCTGGAGCCGCCCAGCATCTTGCCGCGCGGGACCTCGATGCGGCGGCCGCCCGAGCCCTCGTCGGGTTCGGACGAGAAGCACCAGTTCACCGCCGGGTGGTCGATCATCTTCGACACGCCGACCGGAATGCGCGACCAGAAGTAGCCCGAGCCCTCGGTGCCGGCCTCGAGCAGCAGCACGCGGTGGCGGCCGCTCTCCGACAGGCGGGCCGCGACGACCGCGCCGGACGATCCCGCGCCGACGACGATGTAGTCGAAGGTTTCCGGAGTGGTGGCCTGCATGTTTCCCCCGCGCGTGGCTTGGCTCGTTGTGCGCAGGCTAGCATTGCCGTCCCGCCGATTCCCCCAAACCGGAAGCAATAAATATCGATGGCTTCGCACGGCGGTTCGGCACAGAAAGACGGCTCGTTTTCCAGGAGGTTCGCTTGTCCCGCTTGCCGTTCGCGATTGCGCTGCCCCTCGTTGCCCTTCCGCTGCTCGCCAACGCCGCCGACCAGGCCGCGGCGCAGGCCTGCTCCGCCAACCTCTCGAAGGACGCGCAGACCGTCTACGCCAAGGTCGCGCCGACCGTGACGCCGAAGACCGACCTGCGCGAGGCGCTGACCGCGGTGGTGCGGCCGATGGTGATGAACGGCTCGCTGTCGCGCGACGCCGGCCGCGCCGCCGCCGAGCAGGCCGGCGCCTGCCTCGAACACCTCAAGTAGCCGACGCCCCACCCGTCGAGGCCGCGTCCCAGTAGGGCTGCGGCCCGAAACGCTCGGCAAGGAAGTCGACGAACACCCGCACCTTGGGCGACAGGTGCCGCGCGTGCGGGTAGACGGCGTTGACGGTGGCGCCGATCGTCGTGAACCCGTCCAGCACGCTGACCAGCCGGCCGGCCTGCAGGTCCTCGCCGACGATGAAGGACGGCAGGTAGATCAGGCCGGCGCCGGTGCGTGCCGCGGCCTGCAGCGCGTCGCCGTTGTTGGCCGTCAGGCGCCCCGCGACATCGACCATCGCGACACCGCCGTCCGGCATCGCGAACGGCCACTGTCCCGGCAGGTTGGTGTTGTGCAGGCACTCGTGGCCCGCGAGGTCGGCCGGCGTGCGCGGCACGCCGCGGCGCGCGAGGTAATCCGGGCTGCCGCACACGACCAGCCGGCTGGGCGCCAGTCGCCGCGCGATCAGGCTCGAGTCGGGCAGCCGCCCGATGCGCACCGCCACGTCGAAGCCCTCTTCCACCAGGTCGACGAAGCGATCGGTCAGGCTCATGTCGACCGTGACGTCGGGGTGACGCGCGAGGAAGGCCGGGATCGCCGGCGCGAGGTGGAGGAACCCGAAGCTCATCGGCGCGCTGACCCGCAACTGGCCGCGCGGCGCGTCGCTCAGCTGGCCGACCGACCGCTCGGCCTCCTCGACGTCCGCCAGCACGCGGCGCGCCCGCTCGAGGTAGAGCCGGCCCGCCTCGGTCAGGGTCAGGGTCCGCGTCGTGCGCTGGATCAGGCGGGCGCCGAGCGACGCCTCGAGGGCGGCGATGTGGCGGCTGACCACCGACCGCGACAGCCGCATCTGCCGCGCCGCCTGCGAGAACGAGCGGCCGTCGGCGGCGCGGACGAAGGCTTCCATGGCGACCAGGCGATCCATTGTCGCCCTTCTAGCAACAATCTGGTGTCCAGTCAGTGGATTGTCCCGGAAACAGCCACCGCATACCTGATGGGGCGACCAATCCCTCCCGACAGGAGACCCTCATGAGCCAGACCCCAGTCCTCGCCACCCAAGTCCTCGCCGCGCCGGCCGGCCCGCTGCTCGACCGCCTCGCCCGGCCCTTCGCCCCGTTCGCCGAGCCGCTGGCGCGCGCCACCGTCGGCCTGTTCCTGGTGCCGCACGGCGCGCAGAAGCTGTTCGGCTGGTTCGGCGGCTACGGCCTCGAGGCGACCGGCCAGTTCTTCGCCACCAAGCTCGGCCTGCCGGCCTCGCTGGCGCTGGCCGCCGGCGTGATCGAGGTGTTCGGCGGCCTCGCCCTGGCGCTCGGCCTCGGCACCCGCGTCGCCGCGCTGCTGGTCGCCGGCCTGATGTTCGTCGCCACCTTCAAGGTGCATCTCGGCGCCGGCTTCTTCTGGACCGCCGGCGGCTACGAGTACCCGCTGATGTGGGGCCTGCTCGCGCTGGCCTTCGCGATCCAGGGCGGCGGCCGCTACTCGCTCGACGCGCTGATCTTCCGCAACCGCTGATCCCGCCCCTTCAAGACAGGAAGCAGACCATGACCAAGGTCCTCGTTCTCTACTACTCGTCCTACGGCCATATCGAGAAGATGGCCTACGCTGCCGCCGAGGGCGCGCGCGAAGCCGGCGCGGAAGCCGTCGTCAAGCGCGTGCCCGAGCTGGTGCCGGCCGAGGTGGCGAAGGCGTCGCACTACAAGGTCGACCAGCCCGCGCCGGTCGCCACGATCGACGAGCTGGCGTCCTACGACGCCATCCTGTTCGGCACCGGCACGCGTTTCGGCAACATGACGGCGCAGATGAAGAACTTCCTCGACCAGGCCGGTGGCCTGTGGGCGCAGGGCAAGCTGGTCGGCAAGGTCGGCTCGGTCTTCACCTCGACGGCGACGCAGCACGGCGGCCAGGAATCGACCATCCTGACCTTCCACCCGGTGCTGCTGCACCTCGGCATGGTGATCGTCGGCCTGCCCTACGCCTTCCAGGGCCAGATGGGCGTCGCCGAGGTGATGGGCAATTCGCCGTACGGCGCGTCGACCATCGCCGGCGGCGACGGCAGCCGCCAGCCGTCCGCGGTGGAACTCGAGGGCGTGAAGTTCCAGGGGCGACACGTCGCGGCGATCGCCGCGAAGCTAGCGGCACGCTAGAAGCTAGCGGCGCGCTAGCAGCGCGCGGCGCGCTGGCGCCGCAAAGCCGGCGGTGTCCTAGTCGATGCCGCCGGCGCTGTAGAGGGACGCGAGACCGGCGATCGCGATCATCCAGGTGAGCACGGTGTACTTGATGGCGGAAGCGTCCAGCTTCCGCTGCTCCGCGTCGCTTCGCGAAAACAGCATGATGACCTCAGCCCAGGGAGTTGGCGACGTTGCTGAGCACGGCGTTGAGCGACGTGCCCACAGTCCGCATCGCGGCGATCGCCGCGATGGCGATCAACGAGGCGATCAGCGTGTACTCGATGGAGGTGGCGCCACGATCGGCCTGCGCCAGGCGACGAAGATGGGACAACATGTGACGGCTCCTGACGGCGGACGCCTCACAAGTTATTGCGCGAAATGCGCTGCGTAATGTCGAGCTTTGTATCCTTTGTTTGAATTTCGGTAACGATTGCTTCGGAGGCTGCGAAACTATCGCGACGCGCAACCTGTCTCGCCGTTCCGACGGGATGCCCGGACCATCGCAAAGTTCACGCGGTGTGTTGCGGCCCTGCCCCGGTATCGACACAATCGACCGCGGAAACGCGGGACAGGACGGGCATCTTGGGGGTGACGCGACGGAGGCTGGTGGCGGCGGCGGCGGGTATGGGCGTCGCGCCGGCGGTGGCGCGCGCGCAGCGCGTGCGGGTCGTCGGCGTCCTGCTGTCCCAGGCCCAGGGAACGCCCGAGGCGGTGAGCCGCGTCACGGCATTGCGCGACGGCCTGCTGCGCTACGGCTGGGTCGAGGGCCAGAACCTGCGGCTCGACGTGCGCTACGGCGACGGCACGCCCGAGCGCCTGCGCCAGGAGGCGATGACGCTGGTGGCGGAGAAGCCCGACCTGCTGGTCGCCTCGGCGACCTCGGCGCTGGCGGCGCTGCAGAAGGCGACCACCCAGGTCCCGATCGTGTTCGCGCAGGTGACCGACCCGGTCGGCGCCGGCTTCGTGAAGAGCCTCGCCAAGCCGGGTGGCAACATCACCGGCTTCACCCAGCACGAGTTCTCGATCGGCCTGAAGTGGCTCGAGCTGCTCGAGGAGCTGGCGCCCAACACCCGCACCGTGTCGGTACTCTACGATCCGCAGAACCCGGCGACCGCCGGCTACCGCGCCGAGATCTTCTCCGGCGCCGGCACTTTCCAGGCCCAGGTGGTCGAGCGTCCCGCCGCCGACGCCGCCGGCATCGAGTCCGCGGTGCGCGCCGCCGGCCAGGCCAGCGGCACCCCGCCGAGCGGCGGCCTGATCGTGCTGCCCGGCCCGTCGCTGTCGGTGCGGCCCGAGGCGGTCGTCGACTTGGTCACCGAGCTGCGCCTGCCCGCCGTCTACCCGTTCCGCTACTGGGTGAAGGCCGGCGGTCTGGCCTTCTACGGGATCGACAACATCGACCTGCACCGCCAGGCCGCGATCTACGTCGACCGCATCCTGAACGGCGCCAGGCCCGGGCAACTGCCGGTCCAGAACGCGACCCGCTTCGAACTCGTCATCAACCTCAAGGCGGCGCGGGCGATCGGGCTCACGGTCCCGCCGTCGGTGATGTCCCGCGCCGACGAGCTGATCGACTAGGGCCTCCTAGGCGACGCGCGGCAGGGTGACGGTGACGCCGAGGCCGCCGAGCGGCGAGCGCGCGAAGCGCAGCGTGCCGCCGTGCACGTCGACCAGGTCCGAGACGATCGACAGGCCGAGCCCCCAACCCGGGACCTTCTCGTCGAGCCGCTTGCCCCGGCCGACGAACTCGGCCTCGCGCGCGGCGTCGAGACCCGGGCCGTCATCCTCGATGTCGAGCGACAGCCCGCCGTCCACCGCGGCCGCGGTCAGCCGGACCCGCCGGGTCGCCCATTTGCAGGCGTTCTCGAGCAGGTTGCCGAGGATCTCCTCGAGGTCCTCGCGGTGGCCGCGAAAGGCGGCGGACTCGTCGGCCACGACCTCGATCGACAGGCCGCGCTCGCGGTAGACCTTCGACAGCACCGCCACCGCGGCCTCCGCCACGGGTCGCACCGGCACGCGCGGCGCGTAGCGGCCGGCGCCGACGCTGGACCGCGCCCGCGCGAGGTGGTGCTCGACGATCCGCCGCATGGCCTCGACCTGGGCGCGCAGCGTGGCGGCGTCGCGCTCGCCCTGGATCTCGGCGGACGCCACGGCAAGCGGCGTCTTGAGCGCGTGGGCGAGGTTGCCGACGTGGGTGCGGGCCCGCTCGATCAACTCGGCATCGCGGTCGAGCACCTCGTTGAAGCCGTCGGCGAGCGGCGCGACCTCCACCGGGTAGCGGCCGGCGAGGCGCGGCGCGTCGCCCTGGCGCACGGCGCGCAGGTCCGACACCAGGGCGCGCAGCGGCCGCAGCCCGAACCGGACCTGCAGCACGATCGCGACCATGACCCCGAGCCCGAGCAGGCCGAGCGACAGCGCGAGCAGGACATCGAAGCGCCGTACGCCGTCGCTCACCTCGCGCCGGTCGCCGGCCACCAGCACGTGCGTCGCCGCCGACTGGCCGGCGAACGCGACATCGCGCTCGGCCACCAGCAGCGGCTCGCCGTTCGGCCCGGTCATCGTCCTCAGCTGCAGGTCGGGTCCGCCCTTGTGTGGCGCCAGCGTGGCGTCCCACAGCGAGCGCGACCGCAACTGTTGCCCATCGGGCGCGGTGACCTGCCAGTACCAGCCGGAGTACAGCCGGTCGAAGCGCGGATCGCCGAGCGGCCGCGTCATGCCGAGGGCGCCGCCGGGCGCGACCTCGATCGACGCCACCACGGTCTTGAGAAGGGCGTCGAGGCGACGGCCGTACTCCTCCTCGACGGCGCCCCGGAAGGCGAAGGCGAGCACGCCGCCGCCCGCCGCCAGCAACAGCACGACCCAGACCAGCGCCGCGGCGACCAGACGGATCGAGAGGCTGGGCGACGGCCGGGGCGGGACGCCGGTCATCGGGCGGGTTCGGCGCCGGCGCCCAGCCGGTAGCCCTGCCCGCGCACCGTCTCGATCAGGTCGGCGCCGATCTTGCGCCGGATGCGGCCGAGCAGCACCTCGAGGACGTTCGAGTCGGAATCGAAGTGGCGGTCGTAGACGTGCTCCATCATCTCGGTGCGGCTGACGACGCGGCCCGCGTGGTGGGCGAGGTACGACAGGATGCGGAACTCCTGCGCGGTCAGCTGCACCGGCTGGCCGTCGACCGTGACCCGGCCGGAATGGGTGTCGAGCCGCAGCCGGCCGCACACCAGCTCGGGACTGACATGGCCGGACGCGCGGCGGATCAGGGCGCGAAGCCGGTAGGCGATCTCGTCCAGCTCGAACGGCTTGGTGACGTAGTCGTCGGCCCCGGCATCGAACCCGGTCATCTTCTCCGACCACTGGCCGCGCGCCGTCAGGATCAGCACCGGTGTCGTGCGGCCGGCCTGGCGCCAGCGGCGCAGCACGGTGATGCCATCGATCTTCGGCAGGCCGAGGTCGAGCACGATTGCGTCGTAAGGCTCGGTGTCGCCGAGATGGAAACCTTCCTCGCCATCGTAGGCGACGTCGACCGCGAAGTCGGCCGCCTGCAGCGCCTTCTGCAGCCGCAGCGCCAGCGCCGGTTCGTCCTCGACGACCAGGACCCTCATCGCTTCTTCCCCTCGCCGCCGGCCAGCCGGACGCCGGTCCGCGCGTCGTAGCGCGCCTTCACCAGCCGGCCGCGCGTCAGCAACTTGATCTCGTAGACCGGCACGCCGCGCTCGTCCTCCAGCTCGGCCTCGACCACCTCGCCCCCGAGCTCGGCCTGGGCGCGCGCGATGATGTCGCGCAGCGGCAGCATGAGACCCTGCTCGACCGCGCGGCGCGCGCGGTCCTGGTCGGGACCGTCGCTGGCCATCGCCGGTCCGCCGAGCAGGAGGACCGCCGCCAGCAGGCAGGGCAGGAAGACATGCATGGTCCAATCTACCCCGCCGTTCCTGAACCGGGAATGAACGAGCCGGTCAGGCTTCGTTCAGGCGCGGTTGCCTACAGTCCGCCCGTCACATCGACCAGACGGAGACGGAACATGCTGAAGACCATGCTGTGGCAGGCCGCGCTGGCGGCCCTCCTGATCGGCGGCGCCGCCGCCGGCTACGCCCAGGTCCGCGACACCGGCTACCTCGCGGCGCCGCGCGACGCGGCGCAGGTCGCGCCGTCGGCCGGCAAGAACGGCCAGCGCGACCATGACCGCGACCACGACCGTGACCACGACAAGCCGCGCCGCGCCGACCGGCAGGAGCGCCGCCATGACTGAGCGACCTTCCGGTTGGCTGACCGGCCGGTCGGCGATGACCGTGCTGAAGGCCTGGCACGCCGCCCTCGCCGGCGGCTTCCTCGTCGCCTACTTCACGGCCGGCGAGGACTACTTCGCCATGCACGAGTTCGCGGGCTACGGCGTGCTCGCCGCCATCGTCGCGCGCCTCGTGCTCGGCGTGATGGCCGGCGAGCGCAGCCCGCTGCGCCTGCCCCGGCCGGTCGAGGCGGTGCGGCGGTGGCGCGCCGGCGGCGGCGGACGCAGCCCGTGGTTCGCGCTGTTCGCCGCGGCGCTGCTCGCGGCGGTCGGGCTGGTCGCGCTGACCGGCGCGCTCGCCGACTTCGTGCCGCGCGTCGAGGACCCGCACGAGGCGATCGCCGAGGCCTCGCTGTGGCTGATCGGCGGCCACGTCGCCTTCGTCGTCTGGATGTACTGGGGCCGCGCGCGCCTCGCCGCGCTGCCGTCCGCGATCATGCCCCGCAAGAGGAGCCTGCCGTGACCCGCCGTAGCCTGTTCGTGGCGATGCTGATGCTCGCCCCCGCCCTCGCACCCGTCCTGGCCTTGGCCGGCGATCCGAAACGCGACGCGCTGGTCGCCGAGTACGCCGCCCAGGCGAAGGCCCGGGACCCGGCCTTCACCGCCTTCTCGCCGGCTCGAGGCGAGGCGCTGTACCGCGGCACCTGGAGCGGCGGCGATCCGCGCACGACCTCGTGCACGGCGTGCCACACCGCCAACCCGCGCCAGCCCGGGCAGAACGCCAAGACCGGCCGGCCGATCGACCCGGTCGCGGTGTCGGCGAACCCCGCCCGCTTCACCGACCGGGCCACCGTCGAGAAGCACTTCGTGCGCGACTGCAAGAGCGTGATGGGCCGCGAGTGCACCGCCCTCGAGAAGGGCGACTACGTCGCCTTCATGGCGGCCCAATGAAGCGCCTGGCGCTCGTCCTGGTGGCGCTGGCCGCGGCGACCTCCGCCGCCAACGCCGACGACCGCATCGCGCCGGTGACCGACCCGACGGTGAAGCAGGAGTGCGGCGGCTGCCACATGGCCTTCCCGGCCGGGCTGCTGCCGGCCCGCTCGTGGCGGCGGATGCTG
>Ga0102832_1002665_pt1 | contig 10451 bp, 9 predicted proteins | sample EBPBio282013_DNA_FD_88942 | JGI IMG/M metagenome (GOLD analysis project Ga0102832, IMG submission 88942) | Wastewater treatment Type I Accumulibacter community from EBPR Bioreactor in Madison, WI, USA - Reactor 2_5/28/2013_ DNA (Illumina Assembly) | ecosystem: Engineered > Bioreactor > EBPR >... | reverse complement strand
TCGGGAGGTGCACCAGCTTGATGAACCGGGTCGTGCGCTCGACCACGGTGCCGACCGCGGAGCGTTCCAGCCCGATCAGCAGATCGCCCTCCCAATGCCCGGGGACAGCGCGGTCCTCGGCCTCGGCGGGGCGTTCGCTGATCAGCGTCTCGGCCGTGACGTGCGCCCAGACAGTGGGGCGCGATCGCTCCCGCGGAGCGCGCAGCGCCCGGCCGGTGCGCAGGCACCACACCAGCTCGCGTTTGACGGGTGGTGGCTCATCTTGATGCCGTGGTTCCGCCTGTCGCTCTCGACTCTCGTGCGGCATCCCCACCCAAGTGGTGCACGCGTGCTTGCCCTCGTCTCGTCCCCGAGCATCGATTACCGGCCGACACGGACGCGCCGAGTCGTGCCCGTATCATGGTGATCCGGCAGCTTCCTATGAGCGTCAAGCGTGTCGGCGACGCTCTCGCAGCAGCCAGGTCATCGTTGGAATGCCGGCCGCACACGTCGCGCCCTGCAGAGGTCGCCGAACTCGGCGACAACGGACGCGCGATCAAGACCAGTATTGCGGCCAGGTGACACTGCTCTTCCTGCCCTGTCTGAGCCATCGTCACCACTCGAGTCAGCCGTTGTCGGTCAGGTGGTCACAGAACTGGTCACAACGGGCGGGCGAAGCCGGGGAGAGCAAAGGTCAGGTCGGGAACTACATCTAGGCCCGTGACCTGCGACGATGTAACACCAGCAAGAAGGCCCCGCAACCTCCTGTACGCGGGACTCGGGAGTTCAAATCCCACCGCCACCGCCGTTGCCACGAGGGGCGCCCGACTTGGGCGCCCCTCGTGCCGTTTCCGCTCAAGGCGGGCGCCCCCTCGTCGCACTCGGCGGTGGCGCCCTCATTCAGGGAGGAACCCCCCGCTCCCCCTCCGGGCTACCCGCGCCGCAGGCGCCGCACTGCCCGGCCGACGAGCCCCCCGCGACGGATCCCACCGCCACCGCCCGCCGCGCGGGAAGGGCATTACCGCCCCAGCGGATCGGGCGCCACCCCGGATCACAGACCTGTGGACAGCCTGGGGCGCCTTTCTTGCCTCTATCGCAAGCGGGGGCACCTTCAACCGGCATGTGTCCCGCGAACGTGGGGGAGGTCGGGGTTCAGGGGAGGGCGGCGGCGAAGGCGTGGATGAGGGGGTGGATCGGGTCGCCTGAGGCGGCGCCGATGTGCGGCTGGAAGAGGCTGCCCACGAAGAAGGGGTGGTCGGGGAAGTCGAGCACCTCGGCACCGGCGTCCGGGGCGGTCGCGCCGACGACGACGCCGGAGGCCTCGAGCGCGCGCACGGCGTCGGCGGTGGGCGCGTAGCCGCAGTAGTGCATGCCCGGGAAGGGCCGGGGGCACCACGACGCGAACCGGGTGCCCGGCACCGGGGTCACGAGGCGCCGCTCGCCCTGCAGCGAGCACGCGAGCGCCGCGACGACGTTGTCGTCGGCCTCGCCGTCGGACTCGGCGTGCGTTGCGGCGCGGCCGAGGACGTCGCGGCTGTACTCGACGACGGCGTACTGCAGGCCGCCGCACGTGCCGAGGAACGGCCGGCCCGCCTCACGCACGTGGCGGACGGCGCAGAGCACGGCATCGTCGTCGGCGTAGGGCGAGCCCGGCACGAGCCAGACGCCGTCGAAGCCGAGGACGTCGACGCCGGAGTCCGTGCCGACCCACTCGGCGTCGACGCCGAGCTCCTCGGCCAGCCGCGGGATCAGCGCGTCGAGCTCGCGATGGCTGGGGTGGGGGCTGCGGTCTCCGAGCAGCGCGACGCGGGGCACCCGCGCAGTCTGCCGCCGTAGGGTCGATCCATGTCGACCGATTGGCTGCGCGACGCGGTCATCTACGAGATCTATCCGCAGTCCTTCGCCGACTCCGACGGCGACGGCATCGGCGACCTGCGCGGCGCCATCGACCGGCTGGACCACCTGCAGTGGCTCGGCGTCGACACGATCTGGTTCAACCCGCTGTTCGCCAGCCCGTTCGCCGATGCCGGCTACGACGTCGCCGACTACCTGCGGGTGGCACCGCGCTACGGCACGAACGACGACCTCGTCGAGCTCGTGGCGAAGGCGCGCGAGCGCGGGATCCGGGTGCTGCTCGACCTCGTCGTCGGCCACACCTCGATCGAGCACCCGTGGTTCCAGGCCGAGCTGAACGCGGACGGTCCGTCGCAAGAGGGCGACCGCTACGTGTGGTCGGAGGACCCGCCGCTGCGCGACACGTCGGGCGACATCCCGGGCACCGCCGCCTGGGTCCGCTCGCCCGGGCCGCGCCCCGGCTGGTACCTCAAGAACTTCTACGACGCGCAGCCGGCGCTCAACTTCGGCTGGGGGTCGCTGCCCGCCGACGAGCCGTGGCGCGACGCCGTCGACGCCCCCGGCCCGCAGCGCAACCGCGAGAGCCTCCAGGAGATCCTGGACTTCTGGCTCTCCCGCGGGGTCTCGGGGTTCCGCGTCGACATGGCGTTCTCGCTCGTGAAGGACGACCCCGGCCATGTCCAGGCGATCGCGCTGTGGCGGGAGATCCGCGCCTGGCTCGACGAGCACCACCCGGAGGCGGTGCTGCTGCCGGAGGGCCCGGAGCCGCGCACCGACGGTTCGCTCGCCTTCAGCGCCGACTTCTTCCTCGTGATCTTCCAGGCGCACGCCAGCCTGTTCGACAGCGGCTTCGCCGGCCGGCTGCCCTTCCACGAGCCCATGGAGCCGTTCTTCGACGCCCGCGGCCTCGGCACCACCGAGATCTTCCTGCGCCACTGGGACGCCGCACGCGACGCCGACCCGCAGCGGCCGATCATCATGGCGAGCGCAGACCACGACTACGACCGGCTGCGCTGCGGCCCGCGCACCCCCGAGCAGCTCGGCGCGGCGTGGACCTTCCTGCTGACGTGGGGCTCGATCCCGTCCATCTACTACGGCGACGAGATCGGGATGCGCTACCTGCCCGGCATGCCCGACGTCGAGGGCGCGATCTGCAACCCCGCCTACAACCGTGCCGGCTGCCGCACGCCGATGCAGTGGGACGACGGGGCCAACGCCGGGTTCTCGTCCGCAGCGGCGGCGTCGCTCTACCTCCCGGTCGACGACGCGCCGGACGGCCCCACGGTGGCCGCGCAGCGCGACGACCCCGGCTCGACGCTGAACCTCGTACGCAGGCTGATCGCGCTGCGCCGCGATGTGCCGGTGCTCGGCGGCCGCGCGAGCACCGACGTGGTGCACGGCGGCTACCCGTTCGCCTACCTGCGCGGCGGCACCCACCTCGTCGTCGTCAACCCGCGCCAGCAGCCGGCCTCCCTCACCACCGGGATCGCGGCCGCCGCCGAGATCCTCCTCGGCGAGGGCTGCACCGTGTCGCCGTCGGACGCCGGGATCGAGCTGCACCTCGAGGGGTTCGGCTACGCCGTGCTCGCCCTGCAGACGCAGTAGGGGGACGTCCGGCGCGCGGGGCCCGCGGCGACTAGCGTCAGGACCGAGGACGAGGAGGTCCTGGTCGTGGGTGCACAGGCGGGGACGGCGGCGGGCGCCGTCGTCACGGGCGCAGGGTCGGGCATCGGACGCGCCATCGCGCAGAGGCTCGCGGCCGAAGGCTGGCGCGTCGTCGTCAACGACATCGACGCCGCCCGCGCCCACGCCGTGGCGCGGGAGGTCTCGGGCATCGGCGTGCCGGGCGACTGCGCCTCGCGCGACGGCCTGGGCGCGCTGCTCGACGCCGCCACCGACGCGCTGGGCCGCATCGACGTCTACGTCGCCAACGCCGGCGTCGCGATCGGCCGTGGCCTCGAGACCTCCGACGCCGACTGGGAGTCGGCCTTCGAGGTCAACGTCCTCGCCCACGTGCGCGCTGCGCAGAAGCTCGTGCCGCTGTGGCTCGCCGACGGCAGGGGCGGCCGCTTCGTCGTCACCGCGTCGGCCGCCGGCCTGCTCACGATGCTCGGCAACGCGCCGTACTCCGTCACCAAGCACGGAGCCGTTGCCTTCGCCGAGTGGCTGTCGGCGACCTACCGCGACCAGGGCATCGTCGTGCAGGCGTTGTGCCCGCAGGGCGTGCGGACCCCGATGATCCAGGACGTCGGCGCGGTGAAGCCCTTGCTGGACAACGACTCCACGCTCGAGCCGGAGCAGGTGGCCGACGTCCTCTGGGAGGCGTTCGGCGACGACCGGTTCCTGGTGCTGCCGCATCCCGAGGTCGCCACGTACTACACCGCGCGCGCGACCGCCCCCGACCACTGGCTGGCCTCGATGAACGGCCTGCAGGTCAAGCTCCGGATCCCGCGCCTCGGGGCGGGGCCCGCGTGAGCGACGAGCTGCCCGGGCTCGACCTCGCCGCCGTCGCGGCCTGGCTCGACGCCGCACGTCCCGGGCTCCGCTCCGGCGCGCTCACCGGATCCGTCATCGCCGGCGGCATGTCGAACCTGACCTACCGGGTCGGCGACGGCTCGACCACCTGGGCGCTGCGCCGTCCCCCGCTCGGGCACGTGCTGTCGACCGCCCACGACATGGCGCGCGAGTTCCGGGTCATCAGCGCGCTGCACGGCACCGGCGTCCCCGTCGCCGAGCCGGTCGTGCTGTGCGAGGACGACACCGTCACGGGCGCGCCGTTCTACCTCATGGGCTTCGTCGACGGCGTGGTGCTCGACAAGCCCGACGTCGTGGCGGCCCTCACCCCCGACGACGCGCGGCGGTCGTGCGAGCTGCTCATGCGGACGCTGCTGTCGCTGCACGACGTCGACCCGTCGTCGGTGGGCCTCGACGGCTTCGGCCGCCCCGACGGCTACCTGGCCCGGCAGGTCGCTCGCTGGACGACGCAGTGGGAGGCGTCGCAGACCGAGCCGCGCGAGGGGGTCGAGGACCTCGTGCGCCGGCTCGCCGCCGAGGTGCCCGAGCAGAGCGCGCCGGGCATCGTGCACGGCGACTACCGGCTCACCAACGTCATCTTCAGCCGCGACATCGCGTCCATCGCCGCGGTCGTCGACTGGGAGATGGCCACGGTGGGCGACCCGCTGGCGGACGTCGGCCTGCTCGTCGTCTACCAGACCCTGGCCGCGGGCGGGATGTTCGGCGGAGTCGCGACCTCGCCCTCGGCCGGGTTCCTCACGCCCGAGGAGATGGTCGCGCTCTACGCCGCGGCGACGACGCGCGACCTGTCGTCGCTGCGGTGGTACATCGCGTTCGGCTGGTTCAAGCTCGCCGTGATCGCGCAGGGGATCCACGCCCGCTTCGTGCAGGGCAAGACCGTCGGCGCCGGCTTCGACCAGGTGGGCGCCCAGGTGCAGAGGCTGCTCGACCAGTCCGCGCGCGCCCTCGACGGGCGCTGAAGGAGGCAGGGATGGACTTCCGGCACAGCGACCAGTCGCTGGAGTACCAGGAGCGCGTGCAGGCGTTCCTCGACGAGCACGTGTACCCGTCGGAGCACGAGTTCGAGCAGCAGGCCGCGGCCAACCGCGCCGCCGGCACGCCGCACCGCACGCCCGACGTGCTCCAGGCCCTCAAGGCCGAGGCGCGCTCGCGCGGGCTGTGGAACCTGTTCCTGCCCGACCCCGAGCACGGCGCCGGCCTGTCCGTGCTCGACTACGCGCCGATCGCCGAGCTGTCCGGCCGCTCCCCCGCGCTCGCGCCCGAGGCGATGAACTGCTCCGCGCCCGACACCGGGAACATGGAGCTGCTGCACCTGTTCGGCACGCCCGAGCAGAAGGAGCAGTGGCTCGAGCCGCTGCTCGACGCGCGGATCCGCTCGTGCTTCTCCATGACCGAGCCCGACGTCGCGTCGTCGGACGCCACCAACATCGCGGCGTCGGCCCGGGTCGACGGCGACCGCATCATCCTCAACGGCCGCAAGTGGTGGTCGACCGGCGCGATGCGGCCGGAGTGCGGGATCTCGATCGTCATGGCGGTCACCGATCCCGACGCCGACCGCCACCAGCGGCACACGATGATCCTCGTCCCGACGTCCACGCCGGGCCTCACCATCGAGCGGTCGACGACGGTGTTCGGCTACGACGACGGCCCGCACGGCGGCCACGGCGTCATCAGCTACGACGACGTCGAGGTTCCGACGTCGAACATCCTCGGCCACCGCGGCGGAGGCTTCGCCCTCGCGCAGGCCCGCCTCGGCCCCGGACGTATCCACCACTGCATGCGCTCGATCGGGATGGCCGAGCGGGCGCTCGACCTCATGATCGCGCGCGCGGCCGAGCGGGTGGCGTTCGGCAAGCCGATCGCCGCGCAGGGCGTGGTGCAGGAGTGGATCGCCGAGTCACGGATCCGCATCGAGCAAGCGCGGCTGCTCACGCTCAAGGCCGCGTGGATGATCGACGCCGTCGGCGCCAAGCAGGCGCGCACCGAGATCGCCGCGATCAAGGTGGTGGCCCCGCGCACCGCGCTGTGGGTCGTGGACAAGGCGATCCAGGTGCATGGCGCGGCCGGCGTCAGCGACGACACCCCGCTGGCCGAGATGTGGGCCGGCCTGCGCACGCTCCGCCTCGCAGACGGCCCCGACGAGGTCCACCTCGCCAGCATCGCCAAGCACCAGCTCCGCCAGCACCTGTCCCGATGAGGGGCCCCCAGGACCAATAGACCGGTACATCTCCACCACTCACCGCCGGGGTCGTCCACAACAGGAGCCGACGCGGCCTGGGGACCGTCAGGGACGTGAGTGGCAGCTCTGTCTGGCTCTACTGGTCATGGGGGCCCCTCATCACGAACGGCGGGTGGCGAAGAAGTCGGCGAGGAGGGCGGAGCAGTCGGGGGCGAGGACGCCGGGGACGACTTCGGGGCGGTGGTTGAGGCGGCCGTCGCGCAGGACGTCCCAGAGCGAGCCGGCCGCGCCGTACTCCTCGTTCCACGCGCCGAACACCACGCGCGACACCCGCGAGAGCCACACCGCGCCGGCGCACATCGGGCACGGCTCGAGCGTCACCGCGAGGGTGCAGCCGTCCAGCCGCCAGGTGCCCAGCGCCGACGCCGCCCGGCGGATCGCCACCACCTCGGCGTGCGCGGTCGGGTCGTGGGTCGTCTCACGCTCGTTGGAGCCGACGGCGAGCACCTCGCCCGACGGCGACAGGACGACGGCGCCGATCGGCACCTCGCCCGCCTCGCCCGCGCGCCGCGCCTCGTCGAGCGCGAGCCGCAGCGCCGCGACATCGACCTCCCGCACCTGCACGCGCCGATCCTCCCACCCGCCCGGCGGCAGGAGGCCGCAACGACAGGAGCCGCACCGCCCCTGACAGGGCGACGGGAGAGCACCGGTTCCATCAGAGCGTCCGGCACGACAGCGAGGCGCGGCTGCCGCACCCTGGCTCGTCGGCGCGGTCGTGGACGCGAGAGTCAGTCGGGGAGCTGCTCGAGGACGGTGTCGAACTGCTCGCCGAAGCCGAGGCGGCTCGCGATGCTCGCCAGCACCTCGTCGGGCCACATCTCCGGGTCCTCGAGGAGCAGCTCGATCTCGTCGGGACCCATCCCGAGGTCGTCGACGATCTTCAGATCGCCGGCGGGCACGAGCTCGTCGTCCTCGGCGTCGACCTCGTCGGGGATGCCCAGGCGGTCGAGGGCGTCGGCGCCGAGGGGCCACTCCTCCGCGGCCACGACGTCGGACACCAGCAGGCGGACGTCGGTACCGCGCACCCGGGCCAGCAGGAAGAACTCCTCGGCGACCGACACCAGGCCGAGGACGCCGGTCTCGCCGGGCTGCACCCGCAGCGCGTCGACGAGGCCGTCGAGCGTCTCGCCGGTGCGCGGGGGCAGCGCGACGACCTGCCAGAGGTTGTTCTCGCGCCAGGCGGCGACGGCGAAGTCGACGGCGACGTCGTCCATGACGCACCTCCCGGCCCGCGACGCTGCGACCGCCCGGACGGACGGCGACCCCAGCGTGTCAGACCCGCGCCCGGCCCGGTGCCCCTTCGCGGATGCCGGGCCGCCCGGCGGGGTGAGACCAGCCTCACCCGCGACGCCGGAGGCGGCGCCGACTACTGTCCGGGCCATGCCCGACAGCCTGCGCATCCACGTCGCCGACCACCCGCTCATCGCGCACAAGCTCACGACGCTGCGCGACGTGCGGACCGACTCCCCCACGTTCCGGCGCCTCGCCGACGAGCTCGTGGCCCTGCTCGCCTACGAGGCGACCCGCGGGATCCGCGTGGAGCAGGTCGCGGTGACGACGCCGGTCGCACCGGCCATGGGCGTGAAGCTCGCCGACCCGCGCCCGATCGTCGTACCGATCCTGCGCGCCGGGCTCGGCATGCTCGACGGCATGATGCGGCTGCTCCCGACGGCGGAGGTCGGCTTCCTCGGCATGATCCGCGACGAGGAGTCGCTCACCGTGTCGACGTACGCCGATCGCGTGCCGCAGAGCCTCGCCGGCCGCCAGGTGTTCCTGCTCGACCCGATGCTCGCCACAGGCGGCACGCTCGTCGACGCCATCAACCTGCTGCTCGGCCGTGGCGCCACCGACGTGACCGCCATCTGCCTGCTGGCCGCCCCCGAGGGGCTCGACCGCCTGCGACGCGCGTTCGACGATCGCGATGTCGATGTGACCGTCGTGACCGCGGGTCTCGACGAGCGCCTCAACGACAAGGGCTACATCGTTCCCGGCCTCGGCGACGCCGGCGACCGCCTGTACGGCGTGGTCAGCTAGGACCAGCACCTACGACGAAGGCCCGCACCCCAGAGGGTGCGGGCCTTCGCGCGCGTTGGATCAGATCGAGACGCTCTTCGCGTTCGACGCCCAGTAGGTGTCCTCGACCGAGACCACGCGGTAGGTGCCCGAACGGAGCGTGCGGTAGCCGAACGAGTAGGTGCCCGTCGAGGTGATCGTGGCGTTGCCCACCGTCACCCACGAGCCGCCCGAGCTGCGCTGCAGCTGCGCCTTGCCGCCGACCCGCGTGATCTTCCCGTACACCTTCGTGGCGCTGCCCGAACGCAGCTTGCTGATCGTGATGTCCGGCCGCACGCGCACCTTGATGGTGCCGTTGGTGGTGTCCTTCTTCACGAGAGCGTTGGTGCCGGGGTAGACCCACCGGAACCACGTGTTGCGGGTGAGGTAGGGCGTCGTGCCGTTGAACGAGCCGGCGGGGTAGCTGCCCCAGCCGATGAAGCTCTTGCCGCTCGTCGTGATCTCCTTCCACACGGGCGTCGTGGCGAAGGGGTTCGTCGAGTACTGGAGCGTGCCCTGGAACACGGCGAAGGCGTCGGCCGATGCGGTCTGGCCCGGCAGCGGCGCAAGGTACGACGCGTACGAGAGGTAGGCGAGGCGCTTGTTGTAGCCGACGACGGTGCCCGACATGTAGAGCTGGGCGTTCGCCGTCGCCGCGTTCTTCGCGACGGTGAGCCGCTTGGGGGCGTTGGAGACGGGCGCGTACGACGTCGTGGTGTCGCCGAGCGGGAACGTGTTGGTCGACGGCGAGCCGGGCGCGAGCGGATTGGCCGCCTTGATGTAGGAGCTGGCGTCCTTGCGGATGCGGTAGCGGCCCTGCACCTGCGCGTCGACGTTGGTCTCGGCGCCGGACGGCGTCGCCAGCGTGCCCGTGAACGACGTCGTGATCGACGAGTCGCTGTTGGTGGTCTGGTAGAGCACCGTGGAGTCGTTGACGAAGACGACGTCGCCGGAGATGAATGCGTTCGGGTCGGTCTTGACCTTGCCGTAGTAGGGGATCGTGCTCGGGCTCGTGCCGTTCCAGCTCAGGCCGGTCGCGCGGATGCGGCTGGTGCCGTCGGCCTTCTGGTAGACGACGGCGACGCGCGTTCCCCCGGGGGAGACAGCCAGACCCGCGGCGGTCTCGCCGGAGGCCGGGCGGAACTTCGTCGACTTCTTCGCGATCGTTCCGGCGGCCGACCAGTCGCCGGTGTTCGCCGTGTACTGCCAGATGTCGCCGTCGGCCATCCACCACACCTTCGTGCCGTCGGCGCTGATGACCGGTGCGGGGCTCAGGTCGTAGAGGCTCGCGATGACGCGGGTCACCGCATTCGTGCCGCCGGCGTCGTGCACGAGCACGAGCGCGTACACCGCGTCGGCGTTGTCGGTGGTGCCGTCGCCGGTGCGCAGCGCGGCCACCCAGGTCTTCCCGTCGCGGGAGACGTCGTAGCCGAAGGCGTAGTAGTTCGGAGCGAGCGCGCGGGTGGCCCCGCCGCTGCCGTCGTTGAACCAGGAGGAGACGACCGAGCCGCCGCCCGAGCGGTCGAGCATGGTGAGGCGGTCGCCGGTCTCGGCCGAGGCCGAGGTGGCGAGGGCGGGCAGCGACACCGCGACGAGCGCCGCTGAGGCGAGGCCGAGGACGGCGCGGCGGGCGCGCACAGGACGGCGATCGGTACGGGCCTGCATGGCTGGAGGTTCTCCCGTGGGCTCGGTTGCGCGGCCGCGGCCGCACCGGAGGGCGCCGGTGCGCCCCGTGCATCGTGGTAGAGACGTCCCCCTGGTCGGGACCGTTTCGCAGTATCACACGGTGTGA